>Ga0065711_1007012_pt1 | contig 16438 bp, 16 predicted proteins | sample Hoacrofraction12_FD_59098 | JGI IMG/M metagenome (GOLD analysis project Ga0065711, IMG submission 59098) | Hoatzin crop microbial communities from Cojedes, Venezuela - Epithelial fraction 12 v2 (version 2) | ecosystem: Host-associated > Birds > Digestive system > Esophagus > Crop | place...
GCCGCTGGGCCGGCAGCGGGCGGGGCCGCCTCCCGCGGGCGCGGGTGAGGGGGGGGCGCAGGCGGAGCCACCGCTGCCTGCAGCAGGGCTGGCCCCGGCGCGGTGGGCTTTCCCGGGTGCGTAGCTGATGTTCCGGGGGCCTGACAGGGGGCTCGCTCCGCTGCTGGCAGGGGCGCAGCCCCTCTCCTTCCCACCATGGCTCTGTCCTGTGCATTGAGGCTGCCGCGCCAGCACCTTCTCCCTCCCAGTGCTCACCTGAGCAGCTTGCCCAGTCGGGACCGCAGCCTGCCGGCGCAGAAGAAGACAGCAGAAGAGTGGAAGGAGAATAAAAAGGCCAGAGAGGGCTGCAGCCTGCCAGGTTCCTGCTGGGAGGAGAGGTATGGCGGTTCCAAAATGACCACGCGTTCTTCCAAACCACCGAGCACCTGAAGCAGTTGGAGCAGTGGGTTGGGTTTTCACCTTCACCCAGCTCTCCACGGTAGGAATAGAGGAACCAGGGCTCAGCTGGCTTCCATGGAGCTTGGCCTGGACGTAGTAATAATGGAAAAGGTAAATGAAAAGGTCCAGGATGAAAGGATCGGGAGCAGAGCAGGTGCCATACTGGCAAGCAAGAAGTAGTAGTCCATTTGATTTGCAGTTCTGTGCCTGAAAGTAGTTGACACTGAGCACTTTGGAAGCAGCTCCAAAAATCTCGGTAGACAATAACAGCAGTTTATCCACCTGTGGGGCGAGGTTCTGCATGCGCTCAGTGAGTCAGTAGTTGATGGATAGTTAGGATGCTTTGGATCATATCCACTACACCCCTTACTCTGTCATTTTTTTAATTTAAATCAGCTTTTGTGTATTTTGTTGCTCACCCTGCCTCAAATACAAGTAGTGGCAAGTTCTAAGGTTTATCTCTAAAATGATGCTGCGTGGGTGGCCAGGTCAGTGAGGGTGGGCAGCCTGTAATTCCCTGCCTGCTACACACAAACTGTGCATTTCACTGTGGTGGATTTAATCTAGTACAGCATTATCAAAAAAAGATGTAGTAGTGGCTGGAAATGTGAGCAGGTAGATGATGTAGGATGGATGCATCGAGTGATGAGAGAAGCGTCTTGCTCTTTTAGGGGAAAACTCCAGGGAGACAAGACTCGAGCTGTCCTCAGAGCAGCAAGGGATGGCCAAAGCCTTTGATTCAGTGGGAGAAAGCAACTGAGCCCATCTGAAGCTACAACATGATCTGTTTGGTTTTTTCGTCCCCTTTCTCTGCCTGCACTTCAGTGATTGTTTTTCGCCTCTGACACCAGTAACATTTGAATACTTATTCGCCTGGCTTGAGCAGCCTGGAGTCAGATCTCACCCAGGGCTCAGCAGGGCCTCTCTGTGTCCCTGTGCAGAGGAAATGTTGTTCCTGGCCCTGCCCTCTAAAGGGGGATCAGAAAGATACCTGGGTTACCCCAGATACCCAGGCATCACTGGTCAGTCTTCTGCCAAAGGCTCAGCCTGTCCTCTGGAGAGCTGGTCGTTGTGGTTTCTGGGCCCCTCTTCCAGCCACAAGTGTTGTGCACCATGAAGGTGCCATGAAAATGGAGTTTGGATGTTCACAGCCAGCTCTGGTGCAGAGCACTTACCAGAATGGTCCTGCCCACGAAGCAGCTGGTGGGGGTGTTATGCCATAACTATCAGGAGGCAAGTAGCTCTGGGCCCTACCGCAATGTTGTGCTTCCCAGGTTAGCGAATGTGGCAACTCCACTGTGGAGACTTCCCTATCAAGAGCAGCTGCAGGTAAGATGTGCTTACATGGACTTTTCTCTGTCACGTTGCCCCAGCTGTCCTTCCTGTCCCCCTTGAGCAACAGCCCCTAGCATCTTGGTCACTAAATGCTGTAAACTTTTCAGACCCCATTTACTGCTGCTCTAATTCTTCTGTTATTGTGAACGGTAGAACTGGGAGGTTCCCTGTGAGTGGTGTGTATGATCACCAACAGAGAGAATGGACGCTTGCACAGTGATCCTCTTCAGTGTGGGACAGCTGGTTCACTGGGGCTTCAGGCTGGACCAGGTGCTCCAGGCCAGTGCTTGGAGACCACAGACACAGAATTTCTCTCTCTCCCCGTTGCTCTAAGTGGCTGTGGTGATGACAAAGGCAGAGTTCCTCGGGGACTATGTCCCACTTGCAGTATTTCCTTCTGTTGGGCTTCCCAGAGGTGGGTGATGAGGAGGTGCCCGCTGTTGTGTGGTCCTTTGAGAGTGTTTCTGGCTTAGGACTCCTCTGCAGGTGAAGTATGAAAGCCAGAGGAAGATTTTGCAGACACTGGCATCTCGTCTTGAGGAGCTGGGCATAGATGCGCAGAAACCTGGTGGACTCTGCTGTTCTCTCCAGCCTGTAGTCGCCTCAGTGAGTATCCCATGGGAATGCTGTCCCCTCTGAATCACTAACAGTCTCTCACACGACTCCCGAAGGGTCTCATGGTGGGCATTACTTGGTGACGGAGAATATCTCTGTGGCAGTCCTTGCTAACTTCTGCTTTGCAGCCTGTGACTGCTGGAGAGTGAAACAAGCCCAGTGATTAGGAACCCTTTTTGGTGCCCAAGCCTTCCCTGATAAACCTGTCACCGTTCTGTCACAGAGAGGCATTTCTTCTTCCCAAGGGGAAGTACTGGGCATCTCGCTCACAGGTTCTGTTTCTGCATTTTGCACATTCATGTGTACCTCCCCCTGTTGCCAACAGAACAGCCAGACTGGATTTTGGCTTTCCTCCACTACTTTTTCTTTTAATCTAAGGCTTTACTTCTCCTTCTTTTCTTTCGCAGCCCATCATTAATGGCTACCGAAACAAATCTACTTTCTCTGTGAACCGAGGACCAGATGGGAACCCCAAAACTGTGGGGTTGTATGTGGGAACTGGCAGAGGTCAGTGCATGACAAGAAGCTGCGTAAACTGCTGGCCTGGGCTGGGTTAGACCAAGGCTTTGCTGTGACAGCCTCCAGCTGAGTTAAAGCCTGAATCCTGGGGGATGCCACCAGAAACACCACCAAGTCCGGGGCAGTGGTTTTAAAACCTCAGTTCGTTAGCTTTGTAAGATACAGCAGCTTCTGGTTTGCTAAATTGGGATGCGTGAGGCAGTCTGGTTTTCTGCAACAAATATGTGACCTGTGTACTCCTTGCAACCTGCTCAGTGGTGAACTCTTTCACACCTTTGATACTAGGTTTTGCTTCTCAACATCGACAGCAAGAGATGCTGGGGTGGTTGCTGTGTACTTTTCTCACTGAAAAAACAATTCCATGGATGCATTTTACCTCTGACAGAAGCAGCTCAGCATTTAAATTGAAGTGGGAATGCTGTCTTCCAGGCAACCTAAACTGTGTTGCTGCTGTAGGCCCACAACATTATCCTCCAGTTAGAAAACCACCTTGCTCTGCTCTGGCTCCCTTAGTTTCAGAACGGTGCAGCAGCTCCTGTGGGAATTGCTGGAGGACATTTAAAAAGCTCCAGGAGCTCCAACCCCTTCATGGAAGTTAGTGACTATAATCACTGGCAACAGGTCCTGCAGACTGCAGGTACCCAGAACATCACAGGATTTAGTGGGACACTTAGATGCCAGTGTTTTCTTTTTTTTTTTTTTTCCTGTTTTTTTTTGTACAATGGGAGAATTCAGGGGAAAGGCCTCTCCACAGTTTATCATGTCAGATGCTACAGTGGTTTACAGGCCCTGAAACAAAGCAATGAAATACCTTTCTGTCTCTCTCCAGCAAGAAATATTGTCTGTGTGAAAGCCAACCACCTGGAGAACATACCCCCAAAACACAAACAAGTAGCCCAGGTAAAGAATAAGTCATGTCTGTCTCTAGACTCTGGAATAGAGGGACTGCCATAACTCTTATTTGGAAGAGGACTGCACTTTTAGTTACTTACTTTAGTCAAGTCCATTTTTGTGTACTGAAAAGTTTCAGGCCTGACTCTGATAGGTAAATATTTTTTTTTAAACTTGCGTGTTAATATCGCAGCCTCTAAACTGCCTCAAAGAACAAAGTTAATCAAGTGACAAGGAATTCCTGCCAATCTATTAAAATACATAAGACTCACAAATTGAAATTATTAAAATGTCTTGTCTGCCAAGAACTTGCAAAGAGCTATCACTCAGTGTGTTGAAATCAAACAGAAAAAAACACGATACTGGTGGAAGGGCCACCCATTTGGGTGCACAGTTATGCTAAGATCATGGCAGTTGCCTTCGCTGTCCTACAAGTGCCATTTCCTCTCCGCTCAGTGCTATGAGGAGTTCATCCGTTGCTCCCCCCTGGACCCCTGCCTCCTCTTCCACGAAGGTGGACACTGGCGGGAGCTCGTGGTACGCACAACCAACTGTGGCCACACCATGGCTATCATCACCTTCCACCCCCAGGAGCTGGGCCAGGTGAGTGCGTGGAGGACAGGGCCCCTGGCAAGAGGTACATCAGGTCTCTGGCTGACCTGAGCTTGCCGAGTGTGTTGCTGGGGAGAGGTGTCTGGTATTACCCAAACAGCCATGTTTTCCTTTCTTGCTCTTGACAGAAGGCACTGGCTACTCAGAAAGCATTGCTTAAGGAGTTCTTCACATGTGGATCTGGAACAGTCTGTGCCTTAACTTCACTTTATTTCCAAGAGAGGTATATTTCTTGACACAGGGAAAGAGTGGAAACAAAGCCACCTCCTTTTTCTCCCCACTCTGATCAAATTCAAATTCTGCCAGTTCAGGGAGCGCTTGAAGAGAATGACAGATGTTTGGATGCCCCTTGCAGATGTGGTGTTCTAAGATGGCCGCATCTTGTTTTTCCAGACCTGAAATACTTGAATTACACTATGGCTCTACCTCATGGGAGTTATGAGCCTGGGAAACTAAAGAAAAAAAAACATTAGCAGAAGACTAGGGAACAGACCCTAGGGCTGCTGCCTTCTGCGAAGGCATTTTTGATCCTTTTAATGAATTTCAGTCTGTGCATGTTACAGATGCCCTACAAAGAATCAGAATTCTTTGATCGTGTTGAAAGGCTCACATGAAATAAAAGTTGGTGGGGTGAGACCTATCCTGCCCTGTACATGAGCACCCTGGGAATGGAAATCAGCTGCCTCTTTGCTGCCTTCCAACAGCTGTTTTTGTGTGCTTTGCTAGCACCATGACACGCTGCTTCCATGAGCAGTCCCCCTTCCAGCTCCTTCATGGAGAATCACACATCTTTGAAGAAGTGCTCGGCCTGAAGTTTCGCATCTCTCCAGATGCCTTTTTCCAAGTAAACACAGGTGGAGCCGAAGTTCTGTACCAGGTGGTTGGGGAGCTGAGTCAGGCTGGTGGGGACACTGTCCTCCTTGACATCTGCTGTGGAACAGGTGAGCAGTGGCCATGTGAGGGCTGGTGCTTTGCATGCCAAAACTGATCCCCACTATCTAAAGGCTTGTTTCTTCAGCATGGATGTACGGAGTATTTTGCATCCCTCGTTTCCAGGCACAATTGGTCTCTCTCTGGCTCACCAAGTGTCCAAGATCATTGGTATTGAGATGGTGGAGAAGGCAGTAGAGGATGCCAGGTGGAATGCAGCATTCAATGGTGAGTTCAAATTTGCTGTGGCAGAAGGTTTCAAACTAACTGCTGAAAAAACAGAAGCAGAAGTGAGCAGAGGGATCCTAACAGCTTACCTCCATGCAACAAAGGGTGGTACTTCATGTTATACCTAACATCTGGTGAGACTGACTTTGCTCAGTTCGTGGGGTTGCATTTTGCTTCACAGGAATTTCAAACTGTGAGTTTCACAGTGGAAAGGCAGAGGCCGTGTTACCACAACTCCTGTCATCGTGGGAGGATGCACGACCCATTGTTGCTGTGGTGAACCCATCGCGGTCTGGGCTCCGTAAGTGAATATGCTATTTATTTTCATCTTGAAAACAGAGAATTTTGAACAAGTTCTTGAGACTGGCTCCAAACCCTCTGCTCACTTAGTCTCTAGTTTCTTACCTTGTTGCTGACAGCAGCTAAAATCCCATAGTCTGCTGTTTTCAGTGCCTTTATCATGCTTTCTCTTTAAAGCAGGCAGCTCTAATCTTTTTTCCATCTTTCATACGCTCACAGAATTATTTAGGAGAGAAGGAGCCTCTGGAGGTCTGTGGTGCAGTCTCCCACCTAAAGCAAGGCGACCTTCAGAGTTGTATAAGGTTGCACAGGGCTATAAAGCCCAGTTGAGGTTTGAATGTGCTGAAGGGTGGATACCCTCTCCTGAAAATGTTTTCCCTAATAATATTTAACTAGAATTTCCCCTTGCTGCAGTGCATCTGTTGCATCTCATCATCTTCTCATGCCCCTCTGAGAAGATTCTAGCTCCACCTTCTCTGTAATCCCCCATGAGACCCCTGAAGATAGCAAATGGATGCTTGCTCACCTTTTCTTCCCCAGGCTGAATAACCCCAGCCCTCACTCTCCTCATGCATGCTGTGCCCCAGCCCTCTGTCTTAGTGGTCTCTGCTGGACTCATTCCAGTGGGTACTGGGAAGTCCCAAACTGGTCCTGGTGCCCAGACGGGGTCTCACAGGAGTATATGGAAGGTTTTACGTGTCTCTGCTTGATTAAGTAACAATTTTTCTCTCATCCTTCATCCCCCTGGGAAGCAGGGGGATTTCTCCCACTGCTCTATCCTGCCAAATTGGCTGACCTGTTAGCAGCATGGGTCACATTCCTGGTCTTCTAAGACCCTGCATCTGAGACAGGACATAGCAAAACGTGTATATACTTTTTGCCCTGTATTTTTGACAGTTCAGTGTAGTTCTATGATGCTTGCTGTGCAATCATTCCTTCTGGAGAGCTCATGGTGGTGGTGGGTCACTGCAAAAGCACGGTATCTGTTTTTCAGATTACAGGGTTGTGCGAGCCATCCGAAACTGCAAGTCCATCCGAAGGCTGCTCTACATCTCCTGCAAGCCAGACGGTGAAGCCATGAGGAACTTTCTTGAGTGAGCACCCTCCTCTCTTCCTTTGCACTGACCTTAGTGACAGACCGTATTATGTCCTGACAAGGACATAAATATCTCACCTTGGCTTTGGAAGGATTTTATTGCAGTTGAATTTCAGTGGGTGAGTTCTGTTGGTGTGATCCAGGACTAGTCAGTGCATGGTCAGAAGTGGTTTACGCTTCTGCCTTTAGGTTTACCTGCAAGCTGCACTCGCTGGTTTAAGGTAGCAGATATTCTCTGGGTTTTATGTTGCAGCAGAATGCTTTCGCACATCAGTAAAGAATAGAAAATAACACAAACATGCTGTAATGGCATTGTGCATCCTTCCCCAACAAAACAGGGCATCTGGTTGTGGGATACGGAGTCCACCGGGTTCACTGCAGGAAGGCTGGAAGTCACCTGCTTAGGGTTAATCATATAGCTAAGTCTTTATCTGAGGCAGGCCCTTTTGCAGGTGATAAATACGTCTGCAGGTAACCAATGGAGGCAGTGCAAAACTGAGTATCATTTCCTAAGGGTTTTAAGTGTCTTTCAGCTGGGATGGCTTGTGAGAAATGGAGCTTTAAACCTGCCACTGACTCTTCAGCTTGTCCATGAGGTTTTCAGAGCTGGTTTGGGATTCAGTATTAATGATTCCAGACCTCTGTCAGCTGCAGACTCTGAGGGATGTTAGCCAAACATATGAGACCTCCTTAGTGCATCCTGTATGCTATTGTGCTACCGATAATGGTGGGAAGTATTCTGCTACTGGTCTAAAGGATGCTCTCTTTGCTTTCCATAGGCTGTGCTGCCCACCCAACCCGGGGAAGAAGTTGGCAGGAGAGCCATTTGCCCCCACGTTGGCTATACCTTTTGACATGTTTCCTCATACTGTTCATTGTGAGCTGGTGCTGCTGTTTACCCGCTGACAAGGAGGCAGGTGTGCCAGCTTTGAGAGCTTGAGAAGCAGCCTCCTGCTGTCCAGAAGTCTGGAGTCGATGTAGTTAGGATTTTAACTTATTTTCTTGAAGTTGTATAACAATAAATAATTTTTCTTTTGGATTGCCTACCTCTACTGTTCTGTAAGGAAATACTTGGATTTCTGGTGTGAAAAGGTTCTCTGTAGCATTTCATCACCCTTCTCTCCCCTGCAAACCTCTTCTTGGGCTGCTGGTTAAAGCAGCCTGGAAAATACCCTCTCCCTGGTATTACGGGTTTTCATTATCAACATATGAAGTACTAAAATCCACTGTATTTTCTAATACTGTGTCATAGTTTAACGTGGCAGCTGGGAACTAAGCACCACAGACCTCACTCCTCCCCTTATCCCCCAGTGGGATGAGAAGGAGAAACAGACAAAAGGGGAAACTCGTGGGCTCAGATAAAGACAGTTTAATAAAACAACAAAATAAACAACAATAATGATAATCATGAATATGCAAAACAAACTATATACAATACAATTTTTCTCACCACCTGACAACCAATTCACAGCCCCAAAAAAAGTTTGAACTCCCAGCCAAGAGAGGATTCAGACTCCCAGAAATCTGAAAAGCCAGTAGTTTCCTTCCCCCCAGCCAACCCCCATTCATAAACTGAGCATGACATCTGTAGTATGGAATATTTCCATTGGCTAGCTTGGCTATCTGTCTGTGCTCCCTCCCAGCTCCTGCACACCTGCTCATTAGCTGAATATGAGAAACTGGAAAAAGTCCTTGATTTCATAGCAACAACTAAAAACATCAGTGCTCACAATTTTCTTCTTGTACTAAATCCAAAACACAGCAGCTACTGGGAGGAAAATTAACTCTATGCCAGCCGAAACCAGGACATACTGCCATGCCATTAGTTCTCTGCTTCCTTCAAGAATATTTCAGGTGGTTTTCAAGTCCATAGTGAACTTGCTATGAAGAAACCATAGCAACTAGAAATCCTCACGCTTCACTGGGAAAATGTTGACTTTTGGGGTCAGGGAAATATTTCCTGTATAAACTTCCAAAACCAATATTGAATTGCTGTCAGTCACGTGGATAAGTTGGAGGCAATGGGAAAGATTTTTCTATAAAATGGAGAACAGATTTCAGTGTCCTTCCTTCCACACCTGCCTCCCGCTTCTCCGCTAATGCTTGCTGACACCTAAATGTGAAGTCCCCTATGAAAATGTCAGCAGGAACAAATTATTTCCTCATCAGGTTGCTCTGCAATAGCCAGTTCAAAAATCTGATGTGTTTTGTATCTGTCCTGCCATGCTCACTGACTGGCAAGCTGTGAACCTCAATGTTATACGAAGTTCTCTCCAGCTCTTCAAAAGATGGAGCTGCTACAACCTGGAGGTAGGTCTGAACGAGTAGAGTTCCCTTGTGTTTTGTGAACTCCACATTGTTTTAAGGGCTCCTTTTATTTCTGTTTTTTAATTTTTACTTTCATGTTGTAATGAAGTTACCTTTGGTTTATCCTGGTCTTCTAGGCCAGTAGCAGAACACATTTCTACAGTCAGGCTGTGAAATTTGACTCTTTCCTCCAAAAGAGGAGTTCCCTATCTGATTTGGGTGAATAAAGACTGATAAACTCCCAAGGAAACAGGGAGAGCTGCCTGTATTTTTCAGACTTTTAACTCCAGTCTAAGGAAAAATGAGCTTGGAATAATAACAACAACCACCAGTTCTTAAGCCATGGGGGCTTAAAATACATGGGTTTAGGACCTGAGACTTACTACACCATAAAGGGAGGTGATGGGGAGATTCCTGACAGGCATAGGAAGCGTCACTCTTGTACTGTCCCACGTGTGTGAGATTTTTGTACACTGTTACAGCCTCTTGTTTTCAGTTTCGAGTGAGGGATGCAGTTTTCCAGCAGTTCTGTCTTGTGTAATTACACCTTTGGTTCTTGCTGCAAGATCTGAATGGATTTCTGCTTAGCCTGGCTATGCTTTTGTCAAAAGGAAATTTGTTGCAAACTAGAGGGGGAGAGATAATGACTTTAAATCAGAAAGTAATCGAGGACCAGGAAACCTTTCCACTAGTCTCTGGAGAGCTGAACATACAGGACAGGTTTTATCTGCAGTGGGGTTGGGTGGTACAGTGGCCCCACTGTCTCTTTTGGGCTTCAGGTTCCAGGAGAGCCACAGGGGCAAAACATCTTTTTTGCTTTTCTGGGGCAACTATAGTAAGCATTACGTTGTTTGCTGTGCATTAGTTCTGAGCATCTGAAACTGAAAGCCACCTATATACAAGAGACCTCCGACCACTCTTGCTCCATAGCAGGTTACTCATGAGCCCTCTGCTAACACGTCCTTGTTGTCCCACTAGTACTGAGGGACTAGCAGTAGCAACTGCGCTGTGCACTTGGCTGCCATCCCTCATCCCTAGAAATGGCTCACTTTCGGCTTTCTGGGGGTGATTTATGGAACGTGCAAGGAAACAGAGGATGACTTAACGACAGGAGCTTGGCAATGCTCGTCGCTCAGCAGGTGCTGGAGCTGGCTGGCTCTGGCCGCGGGGCTGCAGGGCGCTAGGACCCAGAGGCTGCTCCGCGGAGGAGGCTGAATCCCCCTCCCGCTGTCATCCTCGCTGCCTCTGCAGCTTTATTCCTCATCCCCTTCAATGGTGACTGGCTACCTCCCGCCCGGGCTGGCAGCCAGAGCGAGAAGGCCTCGCTAGGACCGGTTCCCGGAGGCTCCATGGCATCTCCCAGGACTGTCACCATCATCGCCCTCTCGGTGGCCCTGGGGCTCTTCTTCGTCTTTATGGGGACCATCAAACTGACCCCTCGGCTCAGCAGAGATGCCTACAATGAGATGGTGAGTACGGCAGTGGCAGCATGGAGGAAGACGCGTTAGGGCTCTCTCCCCTCAACCTTGCGGCAGCAGCAGTGTTTGCAGTGGGATGCACGGAGGGTGACTGCTCTGGAGCCCTGAGCGATGGGAGGGAGAGGGAAGAAGCTTATCTGTCTCCTTATTTGATGGGCATGGAGAAAACCAAACAGTACGCAGTTGTCGAGGTTATCCTGGTGGCCCTCGCCTGGGCTCCGCCTGAGCCTGTCCGTGGAGAAACCTTTTGTGGTTAAGGATGAGGAGGGGAGGCAAGGAGGATGGGGTAGCAGAGCACACTGATGCCTGCAGAAAGATGGGTCTCTGAAAAGCAAAGCCTGAAGAAGTGCCAGGCATGTAGCCTGACTGTCCCTACCTCACCAGACTTGTGCAGGGATTAATTCATGACCCTGAAATGCTTTTGAGATTCTTAGCTGGCAGAAGGTGGTATTATTAATAGTCACCTTGTTATTCTCTTTAGCCTGGAAAATGAGCCGCTTCTCCTCTTGCCTAATGGGAAAGGGGTCAGGAGAGGAAGGAGAAGTCACCGTGTGCATTTCTCAGCTGGTGAGCAAGTCTGCTCCTCTCTGCCCAGGGCCAGCCCTGCTGCAGAGCTTGGCCGGCTGCGAGCTGCAGGCAGGCGAGGGACTGGCTGCCACGTTTTGCTTCCTTGTCTATGTTTGTTTATTCTCCTGCCGCCACCCCCTCCCCCTATTATATTTATTGCAGGGGCTGAAAAGCATTGGTATAATTTTTGTGCCCCTAGAAAAGTCGTGCTGGAAGTTTCCAGCACATTCTGTTCTCTCCCTTTGCTCCACCTGCCCAGCTGCTTTTCCTTCACTCTCAAATAACATCTGAATTGCAGTGCCTTGTCTGCAGCCCAGCACAGGGATCTCACAGAGAAGATTCAACAAGAAGAAACTCAGGAGCAAGAGACTGAGATAAAATGCCTGGAAAACAAAGCTGTTACATTTTTGCTACATAAGGGACAGAAAAAAGCACTGAGACTTTATAAGCACTGCAAAATCCTTGTTCTGTAAAATGTTTTGCTTTTCTGTCCCTTTGTGCTTTACCAAGAGTCAGGCCTATAGGTAGCGATGAAGTCTGTTTTTACAAAGACAAGGCAGAGGCTTTCAGACACCACACAGCACCATCATTCGTAATAGTCCATACTGTAACATGTTCATGGGTCATTAGGCTTTCCATGCTTTTGCTGTCTTGCATACCAGGGTGTCTGTCGTGATGGAGACAGCAGAAACCTGATCTTGCCAATCAATAAGCATGGCTTCTTGCCCTGAGCAGAGAACCTCCCATCTATGTACAACACCATACTTGCAGTTTTTCATTCAGCAAAAAACAGACACACTAGTTTATGAAAATACTTAAAATACCAGAGTACTCTAGGACATGCTGATAGCACAATTCTTCATAAAGCTATCTTTTACACAACTGTTTAAAAATACTCTGCTCTGAGGAGAGGTTTTATTCACTAAAGGTTTAAAATGCATCTTTACAATGCATACACCTAGCATAAATGTGTCATGAGAACTTCAGTTATTTAGTAGCAAAAATTACAATGCTGTATATTTTTAACCACATGCGAAATGTCAGCTCTTCTTAAAAGAAAGCAGCAAAATTTACAGAGAAGTGGGGAAGTTCTGTGTGCCTGTAGTGCACATTTCCAAAACCACATGGAAGTAAACCTACAATCTGAACAGCACCTGTGAGAGCTGAACAACTCTGTACCTGAGATTTGGCTTCCATTTCCCTCTCCCTGATTAGAAAACAGAGAGCACAATGGCAAGAATATCTGCAGGGATAACATACTCACATGTAAGTGGAAATAATTTCAGTGCCTCCAATAACTAGGACCTTCATTAAAATATTAAAAAAAAGGAAATACTTGATTTAAAAAAACCCAAACAAATGGTAAGCCCACAAGCACCTAATGTTCAAATGCAAGAACTTGAACATGTGTAAGGACAGACGTGGTTTCTTTGCTGAAACAATGAGGCAGCTGTGTAAGGAGGCTGAGTCGTGCAACTTACGCTGCTTCTAAATCCAGCACAAACCAATGAGCAAAGGATGTCAAATGTCAGCTTGCTTTCGTCTGAGGAAAGAAAGTATCATCAAGGTATGTAAGCACAGGATAGGGCTGGTGAATCTCAGGTTTGATGTATAGTCCCGTGCTAAGATTGTACTGCCCATAAACACTGGGGTGTTGCAAGGTTCTTTGAGGTGGAAAGAGACTTCTGCCTTTACTTGCTGTGCCTTTGCTTTGCAGGGACTAGGTATGTTACTTAATTACAAAGGACAAGGTACTCTTAGGTACTTTTTTTTAACAACATAGTTCTGCATTGCTAATTCTAGCAATTGTAACTTCAGATTTCAGGAGAAGGTACACCTGGCCACGTCCTAGCTCCAAAGATGGGTGCTAGATTGCAGAACTCTTTTTCCAGTGAGGAGACAACAGCTTATAGAGGGGGAATTGCAGGTTGATGGTGTTAATATCCCTCCAACTGAAGCTTTAGGGGTACAGATTGGATATTGTCCCAGAGGGGTCTGTGATGATTGAAGGGATCTTCAGGTCATATTGTACATCAGTCTGTTTCAATGGAAGTCACCTTTGCCTTTACTTTCTCACATTATGGCATTCTATGCTATTACTGCTTGATTTCAGAAACGAGCGTACAAAAGCTACGTGCGGGCCCTTCCCATGCTAAAGAAGATGGGAGTCAGCTCCATCCTTCTCCGCAAGACCATTGGTGCCCTAGAAGTCGCGTGTGGTATTGTCATGACATTGGTGCCTGGTCGCCCCAAAGATGTGGCCAACTTTGTCCTCCTCATCCTTGTGCTGGCTGTGCTCTTTTTCCACCAGCTAGTGGGGGATCCACTCAAGCGTTACGCCCATGCCCTAGTCTTTGGGATCCTGCTTACTTGTCGTCTGCTGATCGCCCGCCAGCCTGAGGAGCAGCCACCAGAAAGGAGGATCCTGTCAGTGAATGGGGATGAGCAGCCACTCATCCATGAAGCAGCTCCTGAGAAAGGCAAAATGAAGGTATCCTAGTTGAGTGCGAGTGAGAAATATGGACCCTCGAGGCAGCTCTCTCCAAAATTACCCAGAAAATTTGTTTTTTATTTACCTATTTATATTTTTGTCTGTCTAAATAAAGTTGCACTTGGGGTCTGAGAGACACGTGGTATGTCTACACTGTAGTCTTGCTTTTGCTGCTGCCCTGTAACGTAGAAAAAGACAAGCTATCTTTCACCAGGACAGCGTGGAGGCAGTTAGCAGTCTGATTGGAGTAGCACCAGCCTCAGCAGGAGCTGCAAAACCAGCCTGAGAGCATGGGCAAGGACTTGGGCAGGTAGTCATGCTAACTGGGCACTGCTGCAGTGGGGACATTAGTCCCTGAGCATCAGCCCCAAGCCCCATGGCAGTTGAAACCTAGCCTGGATCCACTTCTGCTATGTGGCAGCTGGGTGGAACAGCGCCAGCGTGTTCCTGTGCTGGCTGGTGCAGCCCCATCCACAAATCTACATTTCCTTTTCCATAGTCAAGGGGGAAAGGCCCCTACCAAGCACAGAAGTGTTGTTTGTTGTGTCTGAGAGAGGGATCCCTTAGCCTTTGCTGCCTCTGTGCCCAGTCCTTTCTTTGGGTTGGTTCTCCAGGGAGAACATGGGATGCACTATTTGCATCTTCCTTCATTTCCACACTTTGCAGGTACTCTGAAACTGGGACAATGGCCTGATAACGGTAATTTTTTGCCTGCTTCACGCAAGGCAATGGCATCTCCTTACCCCTTTTGGCAGAGAGTAAGGATCCCTGGGGAGGGGATGGGGAGCAGAACTGCCCAAAGAACTCCAAAACATCTGTCTGCTGTTGGCAAATAGCATCGTGCTCCCTATTTCCTTGCAAGGAAAAATCCCTTTTTTTCCACAACTACTGCAACATTAATAGAATTGCCAGGTTTTGCTGCTAGATGAGGGTCTGAACGTGCCCAGGTACCTCACCGTTCATCCCAAGCACAGCTTTGGTGAGCTGCGGAAAGTCTCGTCGCCAGAGCTTGAATCCCCGTGTGTTGTATCTGAAATCTTACAGAGTGTCATAAGAAGCTTGTGTTGCCTCTGAGTTTGTTTTTCTTCATGTTTGTCTGTTTCTAGTTTTTCCTTAATTTCTTAATTATTCATGAAAATAAACTTTGAAATTTGGAGAAAAATGTCTTGACAGAAACAAATTTCTTTTTTGAGAGACATATCTGAAAATATTTTTCCTGTGCTCAAACACTGCACCTAAGATGGGCAGAATCACGTCAGGGGTATCTCAGAGAAAGACAAGGTGATGCAGGATGGAAGCCATCTGAGCACTACTGGGCTCCACATTAATAACCACAGGCATTTAAAAGGGACATTTGAACATCTTCATGAAACAGATAAATTTTGGCTTCAGTACAATGTGGCAGCGAGAAAAGAAACTCCAGTAAAATTGTATTATATCTATAAAAATTGATGATGTTCATATGCAGTATATCCAGTTTTCTTCTTATGTTAAATTTGCTGCTGCAACAGATGTAGTCCCAAATATACAGACACTGAAAAATCGTCCTCCAAAAGCCGCAAATACTATCTCTTATCAGATGTGCAACCTAAACAAAGGAAACTACCAAGGCCACCTTTCTTAGACAATCTTGTCTTTACAGACTACCTCAAGGTCATCCCAAATGTATACACAATTTCTTTACTTCGCTTAAGTCACTTAATCTGCCATGCGCTGACTGGAGTTATTAATCACTTTTTAATGCAAAATCAAATAAAAAGACCACCAACTCAAAAGCGCATCGTAATGTGTATTCCTACACAAAGTACTCACAGCTGAATTGCTGCAACCTTTTGGCCAGCTGCCCCTCACACGTGCATCTAACTCAGTACTCTTTTGGAAACAACGGTTTGTTTGTCTTTTGTAATGTTCTTCACCGAAACCTGTACAGATGCCATGATAATCAGTGTAAAACATTCTGCATAGCAAAGCTTACCCCTGCAAAAGGACTAAGTGAATTCTGAAAAATGTCCCCACACTTTTGCCATTTGGAGCAGTATGAATTAGTGACCCACAGCAGTGGCTGCACGTTCCTTACCACTGAGGAAAACAAGACTCTTCTTGGAGTGCAGTAACAAGAATTCTGTATTTATCTACATTGGGTTGGCCTCCATCACTGCCCCCCAGCATTAGCAAGCTATTTTTGGAAGCTACCAGTTATCCCTGCTTGCTAGCGGTGGTGAGGTGCCAAGAACTGAATTAGTCCTTTTCTAAGACCACGATGCTAATTTACTCTATTATTTTTTTTTCCCTCGCGATTTTCTTTCTTATCTTCAAGCCCGTAATTTCATTCCTGCCAGCCCCCTCAAGATGCTGCCACGGCAGACACCCGCCAGCCCCAGCGACCTGCCCGCTGCAGCCTGCTGCGGAGGCAGGCTTCACCCGAGCTCAGGCGCCCGCAGCGCGGCCGGCCCGCGGCCTGCCGAAGGGCTCACCAGAGCCGCCCAGCCGTGGCACGGCGGGACCTGCCCAGGCACCTCTGCCCGCCCGTCAGCCGAGGGACGGAGAAGGCCGCAGCCCACCGCCCTCCTCCGAGCCCCCGCCCCTCAAGCCTGCCAGACCGCACCGCCCCCCTCCGCAGCCCTGCCCCGC
>Ga0065711_1041064_pt1 | contig 16438 bp, 9 predicted proteins | sample Hoacrofraction12_FD_59098 | JGI IMG/M metagenome (GOLD analysis project Ga0065711, IMG submission 59098) | Hoatzin crop microbial communities from Cojedes, Venezuela - Epithelial fraction 12 v2 (version 2) | ecosystem: Host-associated > Birds > Digestive system > Esophagus > Crop | place...
TTCACCTTTGGCTCAAAAATTCCTGAGTTGTCTGTGTTGGCTGAGTCCCAAACCATAGAAACAGTTTCAGCTAGAGAGTTGCTTCTTACAGACAACAAAGTTCTGGTTACCAGTCCTTGTTTCTCTTCGTCTGTCTCACAAGCAGTCCTTGTTAGATACATTTGAGCCACAACAGTCCTTGTTAGCAAGGTTACAAAGAGCAGAACTAGATTAATTAACAGTGTTTAACTCTTACCTTAACATAGATGCAAAGTTATATAACGAAATTAAACTAAAGCTATAGCAAAATTGAACTAATTGTCAATTTCCCACATCAACTCATCTAGCCCACACTTCCCGAGCTTCCCTATGAGGATGTTGTTGGAGACAGTGTCAAAAGCCTTGCTGAAGTCAAGGTAGACAACATCCACTGCTCTCCTGTCATCTACCCAGCTGGTCATGCCTCATTGTTGTTTTTATGGCTGGAAGTAGTCCGTCAAAGTGTTGCTAAAGTTTTTCTCAGCTTTTAAATCTATTCAGCACTCTCTAGATGTTTAGCATACAGTCTGTTCTAACTGTCTTAGGAGGAACAGACATTGTTTCTAATTTTCTACATTAAAGTTCCCTGGCCATGTATGCTAAATCAGGACATCCTATAGATATGGAGCAAGCCAAGAAGGCAAATAAGCTTTTCCAACCAGATTTTTAAACCTTAGCTATGTCTCTCCTGGATTTATTAGGTCAGAGGCTGGGACCGTGCACAAAATGGATTTATAATTCCCTTCCCCACCTCCTCCCTCACTCCTTCCAGACTGAATACTCATTATTAACACTGTTGACTTGGTATGGTTGTCTTTTGTTATCTTGCAAAGAAGGGATATAAGGAGATGAAGTCCTGATGAACAAGGAAGAATGGAAAAGGTTCTGCTGTGAAATAGATTTGTTCATTTCAAGGTCTCATGAAAGAATATACTCATATAAAGAATAAGTAAATGGATTAGGAATATTTTGTTTCATATGTTCTAATGTAATCCTGAATCAACTAAAAGTATGGGAGGGGTGACCTGTAGAAATTGCCACAAATTTTCTTGTTCCACCAATTAAAGTTCAGTAAGTGGAGGTTAACAGTTATGGAAGTATTCTAAGTGTAAAGCTGCTGAAGGTGTGCATCTTCACAAAGCATTAAATAAGCATTCTGTATATCTGTGTTTCTGTAGGAAAAGTAGAAGTGCTGAGTGCTGTGATTTGAACTAGGGACATCTTGCCTGTACTATTATGTGTGCAGTCTGGATTATCAACAGTAGCACAAAAAGATTCTTTTGCACTGAGTAAGCACGAAGCATAGTGGGGAATACAACCAGTCCTCAAAACCCCAGGAAATTAAGCAAATATGTGTACATGTTGTGAAAATTCTGTTAGACTTTTTAGGCAACATATTGATCAGCAGGCTCTATTTCCTGGGGTACAGGGGAGGCAGAGAAGGAGCCTTGCAATACGTACAGCTTTGACTCTCTGCAGTAACTTGCTAGGGAGAATGAGCAGGTTGGGTTGCTTCAAGTTCAGGGAGCATTTGATGTTCAGATAAAAGAAGAAAAGGAAATCAACAGTTATAAAATTTCAGAAGCAACAGCTGTCCATTGATGCCCTGAAAACAGTAATTAGCTCATTTGGAAATTCTACTATGGGAGTATTCAGCCACTGACACATAGTGGTTTTACTGAATGTTTCTGACCCAGCTGTTCCCACTTCAGCTGCAAAGAAGTCAGTGGGCTATAAACAGAACTACCTGTGCTAGTAAAACCAGGAAAGGTCTGTCTGCTGAAATGCATACAGCCATGCTGAGAGGAAGCACAATCCTATTTACCAAATAAAAATCAAAATTGTCCAGAGTCCGTGAAAAGAACAAATAAGAATAACTTCATTCTAGTCCAGAACTGACCTGTCAAATGATCTGTTAAAACTGATTAGTGTTGGGAACTATGTATGCGTTTTGCACAACCTTTGTAATAAAAATACTAATATTTTCCCTTGAACAGTAGAAATTAAACAATATCAGTTCAATGATATCCAAGCTTTGATAGGAATTATTGGGAAAAATACAGAAAAAACACAGACAGACCATAGCAAGAGCTGTGAAGTTTTAGATCATCAGGATACCTCACAAAAGCAGGAACATGAGTACAGATTTGGGCATTTTGTCTGCTGTTAGACAGATATAAAAAAATTAATTACTGAAAAATTAGTAGTTTGGGTTGTTTTTCCTTGTAAGTGCTAGCCCAAAAGATATTTATCTAAAATCTGCTCATAGTAAGAAAATGCTTACATGGTTCAGGACAAACAAAGAGAGTACATAATGGTGCTGTATGCCTAGAATTTTTTACTGTTTTCTGTTAAGGCCCTGGTGACATCATCTAGTCTGATAAACATATATATTTAACAAAACACAAAGGAAGATCATGAGTCTGCTGCATTGACTGTTTGGAAGAGATCTTATATATTTGGTAGCCCAAGGGTTAAGTGTTTGCACAGATGATACACCTTCAAATTTTCCATCCCTGGATACTTAACTCTGGCACTTCACTGTCAGTTGGTTCCTGAAGTGATGCTGGATGTATGAAGTTGGGTCTCTTTCCTTGTTCTACTATATCTAGGCCCCTAGGTGGGATTTTATATTCCTGCAGTACCTGTCCTTTCTGATCAGGGTGATGACTGTTCTTTTTAAAGGTGTGATATTGTCATGACACTTTATTTTTAAGCTGAAACATCTGGAATATTAGCGAGCAAGTCACTTGCTGAGTTTGTTGTCACCTCCTTTTCTGATGCCGAGTTAAAACAAAACTGAGAAAATATCTTCACTCTTTTATTATTTTGAAGGAAATTATGGCTGTCTGGATGAGCTTTTTTTTTTAATGTAGCGGAATGATTAAAACAGAGAAAATGGTCCAAAATCTATGGGATCAATAAAGAAATAATGATACAGGTTTCTGAACCATCAACCTCTTCTAGGTTGTAGAATGTGTCAAATCAAAAATTCACCCACAAACAACTCAATCAACACCTCTGTGTATATTCTGGAAGACAAAACCAGCTTATGTCATTTACAGCACCACTGAGTACTAAAGACATATGCAAAAATTTGAGGCTTATGAGACTGAATCCACAAAGTGGCACAATTTGGCCTTGCATGTTTTATTTTCCTGTGAAATTCTGTAGGTCACTTTGTGAACACTGTACAACGTGCTGAGAAATCAGCAGCTAGTTCTGTGTGGAAAAACTTCTCCAGACTATCTTTAATATTGCAAGAACTTTGCATGCTTCATTAATAATTTCCATTATTTGTTTAAAACTGTAACTCTATTGAAGGTGAAATGTGCTTTTTTTACATTGTCAATATTCATAAATCTTGAATGAAGAAGGAACTTCTCCCTGCTTCCTCTGAAATCCATGGTATTTTGCAATATCACACACGTTAATTATTTTCCCTTTAAGTGGCTGCACCATTAGCAGATACTTATTAATCCAAATTGTCTTTTTAAAAAATCTGGGGCTAAATCAACGTAACAGTAAAACCACTATATTTAAAGATCCACATCCTCCAGTCAATTTCAGTGCTGATTTTGCTTAAATAAAGACTATAGAAATGAACTTCCTGAAGATTCTTGACAGCTTTATAGGATTCCTGAAATATAATCTGCATGGACAGACCCTCGTGCCCCCATAGCAATGTGCTAGATCAAAGGGATTGTTAAACAACAAGGACATAATAACTAAGCTTTTCTTCAACGACTTTTTGATAGAATTGCATTTTTATAGTTGTCTTACTGTCCCAAAGCTCAGTGCTCTTGCATCTTTCAAACAACTAGACAATTTTCTGGAAATAGCTCTTCACAACAGAATTTTCTACACACATGGAGTCCGTAAGCCTAAGAAAAATAGAGGCTGAGAATATTTTCACACATAGATCTCAGAGTAGCTTTATGGCAGATACAGATGATTTGAAGTGTAAATGAAAATGTTATGGATGCTACAAATATTTAGGAGAAACAGTACTACATAATAAAGCAATAAACCGTGTTCATCTTCAGTGCTGATGTCCTGTCTACTCACATTTGAAACACTTTCACAACATGAGTGTTCAGTCTAATGTTTGGGGTTTGTCTTAACCTTATAAAGTCATGAGTGTCCTCTGGTAGTACTGAAGTGCATGGAGAGTTTGTCCACTATTTAATGAGAATTCTTTCATTCACATACATCACCATTTCAGGATGTTTGTGCAACCAGCTTGCTTACATTTCAGTGTCAGTTTCAGGAGAATCTGTAGTGGTAATTAGTAGAAGTTCTTTGAGATATAGCATTCTTTTCCACAATGATGAATTTATGTAAATTTTAAGGTAATTTTTTTGAATAAACAGATTAGAAGGGAAAGAAAAGTAGAACTGATGTGAATTCTCTTTACAAAGACACTTTACTAGTTTTAAAGATTGTATGTCAATTTAAAGTAACATTATCAAACTTCGCAAATGGCAGCTAAAGAGAAGACTACAACACATCTGATATAATGTCATGTTTTCATGTCTTTCTTCAGAAGAGAAGAAAAAGCATTGGAACGTATAATGAGGTGAAACATTTTGCTCCAATGTGATTGCTCAGAATGTGCTTGGGAAACAGCATCTTTCAGTTGTCAGAACCAAGGATGATATACTAAATATTAGTATTATCTGTGTGATGTAACTTGGATACTGTACTGGTTTTGTGAATATCCTTGTAATATTGAGAAGTATTTAGGTAGTAGAACTTTCACTGGAGTAAAGGCTAGATCCTAAATAATCACAGTTTTCGGCTTCAAATTTTATGTGATCTTTTTTAATATAATTGTATCTGATCTCTGTGATAAGCAGGTATTGGCTATATTTCTCCTGTCTGTAGACAGATGCAAGGTACATTCTAACTCAGCCCCAGAATTTATTTCAATTTTCACTCTACTCTTTACAGCTTATAACATGAAGCAGTGGCCTTACACATTATTATAGTGAATCTTCAAATTTGTACAGCTATGTTTTCTTTCTTTTTTTTCTTTTTTTGTACCTTTTTTTAACCTTTTTTTTTTAGTTCACGTGCTGTTCTCCTCAAGTTTTTAACAGATGCTATTGATTTCAGTCACTGAGAGGCAAATGACCACAACATGACAAGAGTATGTTTTTTATACAGATAATCACTACTGATATTGAAAATAACAAAGCAAATGAAGTAGTTATCATGGCATGACTTTGCAAGTTGTAGGTAACTGGAAGGTAGTTCAGGGTACCTATCATGTTCTCACATGGGAAAAAGGGATGATTTTGTTACAGCGAAGTGGATGAAAGTGAAATAGTACCACTGATATAGGAGAGTAAAGATCACTATAACTTAACATTCAGAGAAGGATTGTGGAGTTTGTGATGCAGAAATAGTATGATATCCCTTGACATAGAGAAAGAATGTTGCAGTGTCACTGACAGTGCAGAAAAGTGGGTAAAATTTCTCGGTGTAACACAAGGATTGGCTTACATGTTTTCAATAAAAGAAAAACACAATGGAAAAGTTTGCTTAGGACATCCACACTAGTATTTTGAAACTATGGCTGTAAAATAACAGTATGAAGTCAACAGTGCACCCTGGCAGCAACATAGAACAGTATACTGGGCTTTATGATTAGGGGCAGAGCCAGGATATCAAGGGGAGAAATTATCCTTTTTTACTGTGCATTCCTTAGACCACATCTGGATAATACATTCAGTTTTGACCCTCAAATATGGGAAGGACATGGACCAACTGGAATGGGTTCAGGAGATACCACTGGGATGATGGAGCCTGCAGCTCTTGCCCTGTGAGGAGAGGCTATGGGACTGGGGCTGGTTCAGCTGGAAGAAAGGATTCCTTCAGGGGCACCAAACAGCATCCACAGCACCACTGGAAGGGGATGGAGGAGATGCAGTCAGGCTCTTTACGGTGGTGCAGGGCGGGAAGTTCAAAGGCAGTGGCACTAGCTGAAACATGAGAGGCTCAGGCTGGAGATACAGAGAAGCATTTTCTCCAGGTGGACAGCCTGGCAGTGGAACAGGTTGCCCAGAGGGGTTGTGCCATTTCCATCCTTAGAGGTTTTCAAGACCCAACTAGAAAAAGCCCTGAGCAACCTCAATTAAGGATCTACCCTGCTACGAACAGGAGGTGGTGCTAGAGACCTCCCAAAGTCCCTTCCAACCAAAATATTTTCATCATTCTGAGACCGCTAACTGCAAAAATCGATGATTATGGCTGCCTGTGTTCTGCCATTATTCCTTTCACAAAAGAAATTATGTTATATAAAGCATTCTTTGGCCATGGTGTATATGCTGGATATCCTTTCCATCAACAAAGTAATCTTTGTAGATTTGTTACCAGGTCTTGCATATTCTGGGCACATCACACATATTAGTAAGAAAGGGCAAGCATTCTTTGCTACATCCTGATTAAAAGAAGGAAAGCAGTTAAAACAATAGGTTAAGAAGCTAGAACAAATGGATAAAAAGAAGTCAAAGAGGGAAAAATGAATTAATATTGCAGGAGATTTAGAAGTCGTTAACCACCATACTCCAATTCTGTTAATGTTACCAAGCCTCCAGCATTTAATGCTGTATCAGGTCTACACTGCGCGCACAGCTATAATAGAAAGAAACAGTAATGATAAAGGAAGAATTTAATCTTTATCTACCCTGTAGGGACCCAATCCACAGCAGAGTTTAATTGCCGCAACTTCAAGGTCATTTTCTATCTGCTGAGGATCTTTCTTATCCAAATTTTATTTAAGCTGTGCATAAAAATGAGAGCAATATTTCTCTGATTTAAAAAAAAAGGAAGAAAAAAGCACAGAATGTTGTAACATTGACATAATTTATTATGCTGCATAAAGCTGAAATAACAAGATGTAGGCACTGTATTACTGCCTACTGTGCAACTGCTGCTTTGCACCTGTTCTGGAGGCTGGACGGGTAGCTGTTTCCCTGTACAGGCCTTGCTACAGTTTTCCTGATCTACCGAAGATAAACTCTCTCTTTTGTTGGTTTGTTTTTTTTTTTTTCCGAGACATGCCAAATAACTGCAATGACACAGGAATCTCTTAGCTCTAGGACTTCAATCTTAAAGCTGGGTCTGTCCATTCTAGCTCCTGACACCAGAGTTACACCAATCCCACTATATGTCAGTCCTGTGGGGAAACCTTCCTAACAGCAGCTTCCAGAAGGCAAAAGGTAGAATCTTGGTCTCAGCAAAACACATAGTAGTTTTGCCTTTTGTCACAGGGGCTAGTATTTTATCTCCATTTCAGCCTTTCACCAATTTGATTTTTTTCAGCAATTTCCTGTTGCTGTGGTTATCCCTATAGCTTCTGTTTTCTATTCTGGGTTATATTGTGATCACTACTTTAAATAAACATTATGCCTATGGTATATAATATTTGTTTGAGAAACCTTGTAAAATCTATTACTTTGAAGAAACAGGTTTAACGCCTCTTTCTCACATCAGAGTAATAACTAAAAATCTACTTTCTCGACTTAATTTTTGTAACAAAACATAGAAATAAAGCACAGATTAATGGAGTGGGAGCTTCAGTGGAGACAGAGGATTTATCTTCACTAAGGAGACTTGAGGATGGAGTACCATAATAAGCTACATGTTTATCCTCATGGCCAGAAATGTATTCTTTATTTTGTTTTTCTTTTTTCCCCTATTCCCTCCTCTTAGAGCATTGTGAAAGACATACCACTAATTTTGAACATATTGAAAAGATCTACTAACATTAGCATTTAGCCACCAAGAGCTGGAAACTAGCAGTGGGATAGGCAGAAGCGTGCATGTTACACACAGAGGTGTGCAGGTTTATCTAGGATAGATTTGGTCCAAAAAGAGCAGTTTAGTAATGACAAAATATGATATCTAGAGAAATAAGCAGGTTAGTGTTGGAGTGAAAAAAGCAATGGACAAAGGCAGCAGCTTACACAGCATGGTACCTGATGATGGAAAAATCTGGACAGTGTCAGGTCACCTTATTGTGCCACTGTATTATCATTGCTAGTCACGAGCCTTTAAGGTCAAAAGTCAGTAATAAAGAATTTGTTAAAAGTGATACTATGGTCTCTTTCAATAAAATACCACGTAAATTTCTGAAGACCTTGCCTCTGTCTGTGCAGTGGGAGAGAGACCTTGGACAGGTAGGGAAATTGTTTGAGTCAGTTAGGAGAAATTCAGCTGATGTTGGGTCGCTTACTGGCCCTCTGAATATGCTCTTTGATTTCTAAACTGTTTGATGGCTAAGAAGTGCAATTGAAATGTAACATTGCTAATCTTCATTCAAGGAATATTAGCAAATGCTTGTCAGTCTCGGTTTTACAGGTACAGAATTCAGGAAACTTAATTTGTTAAACTGATGAGAAAATTAATGAAAATTAATGCAGTATATATGTATTCACATTCAATCTCTAACCTTGTAATTTATAGAATGGCTACCATGGACAGTGTTCTGGGCTGCCTCTATATGAATTTTGACTTTCTTTACAGATGTGTATCTTAAAATTAAGATTATTGTCTTAGATGAATGATTTTTACTACCTCAGCTGACATATACATAGTTGTCACATGATTTAAAGACTCACCACCATATGTCAAACTTGTAAATCTGCCTGGGTAAAATCTGCCTGGGTTTTTGGCATATTTTACATGTAATACTTTATTATCATACAGTAGATTACTTGGAAGCATAGCTCTGTAATTTAGTTTTGCTTTGGACTACGCAGGTTGTGAAGACAAACAAAACGGGTGTTCTTATAATCAGTTCTTAGTCTGTTCCTCTAAAACACTGTAGGTCCTGACCTCATACAGAATTTAAAGCCTCATACTCTCATTTACTTCAGAGGAAATGGAAGGGTCTAAGAACTCAGTCTACTGAGTCCTTACGCACCTTATGAGTTTCACATTCAATTACAGCCTTGCCCTCCAAAAATGATGTTAAACTAATATCTAAGCCCAGTAAAAAGGGTGGATGTATGTATAGTGTGGTGGGTTGACCCTGGCTAGACTCCAGGTGCCCACCAAATCTGCTCTGTCACTCCCCTCCTCAGCTGGACAGGGGAGAGGAAATATAATGACAGGTCATGGATCAAGATAAAGACAGGGAGAGATCGTTCACTAGTTACCGTCATGGACAAAACAGACTCAACTTAGGGAAATTAATTTAATTTCCTGCCAAATCAAATCAGGGCAGGGTAATGCGAATTAAAACCAAATCTTAAAAACACCTTCCCCTCACTCCTCCCTTCTTCCTGGGCTCAACTTCACTCCCAAATTCTCTGCCTCCTCCCCCAAGAGGCACAGGATGCTGGAGTATGGGGGTTGCAGTCAATTCACCACACATTGTCTCTACTGCTCCTTCCTCCTCACACTCTTCCCCTGCTCCAGGGTGGGGTCCCAGCCACAGGACACAGTTATCCAGGAACCTCTCCAATGTGGGTCATTCCTACAGACTGCGTTATTCACAAACTACTCCAGCATGGGTCCCTTCCATGGGGTGCAGTCCTTCAGGAACAGGCTGCTCCAGCGTGGGTCGCCCACTGAGTCACAAGTCCTGCCAGAAAACCTGCTCCAGCATGGGCTCCTCTCTCTCCACGGGTCCACACGTCCTGGCAGGAACCTGCTCCAGTGCAGGCTCTCCACGGGGTCACAGCTTCCTTTGGGCATCCACCTGCTCTAGCGTGGAGTCCTCCATAGACTACAGGTGGATATCTACTACACTGTGGACCTCCGTGTTCTGCAGGGGGACAGCCTGCCTCACCATGGTCTGCACCATGGGCTGCAGGGGAATCTGCTCCAGCGCCTGGAGCATCTCCTCCCCCTTCCTTCTGCACTGACCTTGGTGTCTGCAGAGTTGTTTCTCTTACATATTCTTACTCCTTGCTCAGCTACTTTTGCACAGTAGTTTTTTGCCCTTCTTGAATATGTTATCCCAGGGGTGCTACCACCATCAGTGATGGGCTTAGCCTTGGCCAGCAGTCGGTCCATCTTGTAGCTGCCTGGCACTGGTTCTGTCAGGCGTGGGGGAAGCTTCTGGCATCTTCTGACAGAAGCCACCCCTGTAGCCCCCCAGCTAACAAAATCTTGCTGTGAAAACTCCATACAGTGTAGCTTGCCTGTTTGACAAAATAAAATTTGTTCCTAGATGATGAATAACTCAGTTCATGGATATTTTACCACCAGTTTGCTGTTTTTTCATAATCCTAAAGTACATATTTCTACAAGCCAATGACAACATGGACATGAAAGTGAAGGTAAAGAGACTATCCCCAGGACTAACTTCACTACTGTAAACAGTTTCATTTAGAGACTAAGCAAATCGGAGTGCTTGATCCAAGCCATCAAAATCTTTTAGCTTTTGCAGAATTCAGTATGCATACCTGGCCTTCTCCCTACATAACCCAAAACTTTTACTTTTACTTTTTTGCCCCATTTCAGACCCACTCTGGTGGTAGGCTTGACTTCCCTCATGGTGTGCTACAACAGCATGTTTATTCCTTGTCACGCTTACAATTAAATCTCGAAAAAATTAACAATTACACTGGCTAACTGAGAGCAAATAGCATTCTAATCAATGCAATATACAAATTTAACTATTTAATTTTGAAAATATTTTTTTTAAGAAATAAAGAAATATGCTCTAAATTTGTAATAACACAGTTGTGGTCAGATCGGTATACCAGGATTATGGTTCAGAAATCCAATTAACTTCAGTAGAATTCATGGGGATAGAGGACTGTGGATGCTGCCTTGCAAACCTGAGAGTTGTCTTTCACAGGGGTGTGAACAGAGCGTGTATGTATGAATTAAAAGTAGACAGAGAATATTTTCAGCATGACACATTTAGAGTTAATGGGACTCGTGTAGCTAAATCTCCCCATGCATTAACATGCAGCATTAACATTAGCATGTAACATATGTAGATATGGCATTTCAGGACATGGTTTAGCAGCCATGGTGGTGCTGGGTTGACAGTTGGACTTGATAATCTGAGAGGTCTTTTCCAACCTTAATGATTCCATGATTCTATGATTCTATGATTTGTCCTTGATGTCCTGACTTGGAAATGGTATATATACACATTGTGGGAGTTCCTGCCATAAAATTGATACAGGGCAAGAGACAGTTGGGGAGTTGTGCTTTTCACTCCTCTGTTAGACTCTCTGTATCAATCAGATCCTGAAAGCCTATAACGCTTGCTTTTTGTAACAAACATGTTTGAAGTTCAGTCCTGTGATTGGTAACTATAATTATCATGTAGAATTGAGTGGATAGAAAAATTCATGGATTTCTTAATTTTTGATTTTTTCAAATTGAAATGCACTTCTTATGTGTGTAGTATGTGAGTAAGGCTGCTAAATAGCTGACGGTATCCAAATTATATGCAAGCTGAATTTGCACTTACACACTCAAAATCACATTGCTGCTATAAAATGATTAAACAGTTCTCCAGCTCAAGCCACATTCAGCAATGTATGGGTAGTAAAACATCCATGGAATCAAACTGTCTATTGATATTTAATACTGAATTACCCATTTTCATGAATATTTGATCTGCTTATTACCCGCAAAATTCTTCACATTCGTTGGCTGTAATTTGAGCTTATTAAAGTGCTGAAGGCAAGGTTCGGTGTGACAAGAAGGGCTGCATTTCTGGAAAAAAATACATTAATTGTACAGTGTATAAAATTTAACTAGATAGACAGTCCAGGATTATAGACAACCTGTGACACTGTGTTTCTGTGATGAATGAATAAAAATATTACTGTGATAGAAAAGTCTAATTGTCTGCTGAATTGACATGCATCTGATCAGCACACATGTTTGCTGGGATTGCTATCTTAAAGGCTGTATTTACTTTTTATTCTTTCAAAACCAAAAATTAAAATATAAATAAAATTCTTTTGTTACACTCGAAGAGTTGTATTCTTCACAGGCAAAGGTGACTTACCGGGGAAGTGAAAATGTTTATAGTGTATAAATATAGTAGATATAAAATCCAATGTAACAAGAGAGGATGATCATGTCTGCTGATTAAGAGGAGGAGATAATAATAGAAAACAGCTGCAGGCCATACCTTCTGTAAAGTTGTTTACAGGTGTCATGAGCAAAGATTTAACCATATGGTAGAATGTAAAGTCTGGAAGATTTAGAAGAAAAATTATTTCAGATTTATATCCTTTTTATGGTGCTTGATTTTCTAATACTGATAATATAAATCCATATGGAGAAAAAGAAAGAGTAAAGCCAAAAGACATATTAACAAAAATATTCTATAGTCTCCATTATAAATCTTCTGTTAAAATGCAGCACGAATCAGTTAAAAGTTTTTGAGAAGACAAAAGAACCCAACTTCTTACCTATATGTTGGTACTATAATAGTATCAATAATGTTTTTGCCTCTGGGATGCTGCTGATCCTACCAAAATGTTCTAGACATACACTTTAGGGACTGTTTTTTCCTTTGCCTTTGAAGACATCTGTATTATAGTTACAGATAATTTCCAAATAGCAACAAAACCCTTTTGAAGTTTTAGCTTAATCATTATCCATAATCATTAAGTAGTCTACAAAGACTACTTAAGTGTAGCCTGCATATAACATTCACAAACGAATTAGTTCAGTTAGTGGTTGCTCACTCTCCTTTATTTTTTTTTCCCCTTTCATTTAGATTAGCATCGATATCAGAAAAAAAGGATTCTTTCCGTTGCATATTTTAATTGTTAGAGAGAGTGCCTAGGTCTTGAAAACTAGAAGATTTAAAAACTCCGTTAGTCTAGTACAATTTATTATTTCTACTAAAATATCAAAGGAGAACTAAAACATATTTGGTACTTCGAATACAATACACTTTCTAATTCAGGATTGTCATGATACAGCACATGCTGGGAAAATGAAAGCTGAAAAGTAATTCAGACCCAATATATTTAGTAGATGTTATTTAACAGTACAAAATGTGCTTATAAAAACAAGTAAGTCTATACTTTTAAGAAAGTACCTATGTAGATTTCTTATACAACAGCACAGACTAGTGGCTTTAGCAAGTCAGCGAGTTTGCCTTGTCTCTTTAGCATTGAAAGATGTCTAAGATCAGCGTATAGAAAATCTAAGAGTAAGTAGAAGGAAGTTACTTTACAGAGTCAAGTATTACAAAATACTGCTCCTACTATATTAAGAAGCAAGGGACAGTGAAAGATATGCTCTGTAGGCGTGCATCTCCTTTAGGGGAAGAAACAGGGTTGTGAGAGTAAAAACATTTTTTTCTTCTTTTTTAAAAAAAAAATTATGTAAGGGAAACGTCCATTTTATTAACAGATAGTAATGCTATATTTTTGTTGTTGTTATTTTACTAATTAATGCATGGCTTCTAACAGGACTGGACACTTTGCAGAATAGGTTGGACACAGGAACTAAATGAAGTTATTTTACAAAGTGGTTAGTTATGTATGCTATAATAGATTACCTTGCACATATTTCACATTTATGTACAAGGAATTACTTTGTCCAGACTGGTTCTGTCAGTTTCTAAATTTCTGTCGAAAGTGTGTCACAGATTCACTACAATGTTACATAAAATTACAGAGGTGTTTTTCAAAAGCCATTATTGATCTGACATTTCTAGAAAAAGGGTTTGTATAAGATTTGTCTGTGCATGTCAGCTGACTCTGAGTGTACCTCTGACATTCAATCTCTTCTTAGGTCTTTTAGAATTCAGAAAAATATAGTTACAGTTAAAGACAACAATTTATCCTGAATGTAGGAATTATGATGATAAAGGTTACACACAGGTTTCTTTGCCTCATTTCCCACACATCTTCCTATGCTCCCTTGATACAGGTTATTTCTGCTTTTCATTTCTGTCTCTCTAGTGAGCCTAGCACAGTATCACATGATACTAGCACAGTATCACACTGACATCAGCATAGTTGCTTCAGGTAGCTTGTATACTCCTTCAGTATTATTGCCCTACATTTCCTCCCACTAAGATGCATCAAACTTTTAAAGAAATACCTTTCTCTGCAGTTATCCAGATAACACCTAGAAAAGTTGGTGTGGCCCTGTAGCAGCTCGACACTATGGAATATATAGATTTAGTACACAGGATGCTGCCAACCATGGAAAAATAACCACAGATCTTGGACTTTCCAGAACCTAGCTCATGAAGAGGGAAAACACATTGCTCTTCCTCTTCAGGTTAAATCAATGAAATGGGAGGATGTATGTCTCTGTGTGTGTGTTTAGAAAGAGATCTCCCAGCACATCTTGTCTGTGTTAGTCACTGTAAAGCTGTTGGTACTGGGGTAATGAACACTGGACCTAAAGACAAATATTAGACAAAGACAAAGTTAAAGACTCTAGAAATAATCACTGAGATAGACTGAAATTCCAGTGTACTCAATTTAACAACTGCTGTTTGAAGCTTAGAAATGGTCAATGTGATGAGATGTAAAAGACAAGAAATGTAAACACTCAGCCCGAGAGGAAATTCTTCACCATGCACTTTGAATTATGATATAATTTGGTGCAAGTTTTCCTAGTACAGCAAATATTTCAGGCATGATAGCTTGAAATCAATCTATCATTTGACTGTGTAATCATGGTTCCTTCTCACCCCACTCCTCAACTAAAAATTTATATTCTTCCTTCTTTAGCTAGCCAGCCGTTGCCCACTGCACCTCTGTTTCCCATCTCAATATTTTGAAGTGGTTCAGCTGGCTTCATTTCCTCATCCTAGCTGGTCCCATTTCCACTCTGTCCTTCACTGAAATTTATTCCCAGTTTCATTAATTTCTAAGCAAATGCAAATAGGTTACATAGGTAATGACAATACCAATAACGTTCTGCTAGCCTTAAGACAGTAAAGAGAGACTAACCATGAAATCTGTCTTTCTTGGTAGAATATATATGCCTATAGGCATTCTGGTTTAGACTTGCAAATGTGTGAGGCTGAGTGCTGATGTCCACATCACAGGTCAGCCTGAACCATTCAACATCTAACTTGGCTGTCTTGAAATTGTCATCAGAGTGATGTAAAATTGATGTTGAAAGGCCTTTAGTTGGGAAAGAGTACTCAGTGTTGTCTGGAGTTGGGACTATACATAGCTAAAACAGAACTGAGAATGGAGACAGAAAAGCTCTTTAAAAATGTCCAGTGCTGTGTAAGCTGCATGTTACTGCTTGCTTTACTTTCAACATTAACATGACTGCAGTGCTAACTACTGAAGTGAAGGAAAAGAAGGTTATCAAGAGTAGTGAACATGGATTCACCAAGGGGAAATCATGCCTGACCAATCAGATAGCTTTCTACGGTGGCATGACTGGCTGGGTAGATGAGGGGAGAGCCGTGAATGTTGTCTACCTCAGCTTCAGCACGGGTTTTCAGACTGTCTCCCGTAACATCCTCCTAGGGAAGCTCAGGAAGTGTGGGCTGGATGAGTGGCCAGTGAGGTGGATTGAGAACTGGCTGAATGGCAGAGCTCAGAGGGTTGTCATCAGTGGCGCTGAGTCTAGTTGGAGGCTGGTAACAAGTGGTGTCCCCCAGGGGTCAGTACTGGGCCCAGCCTTGTTCAACTTCTTCATCAATGACCTGGATGAAGAGTTAGAGTGTACGCTAAGCGAGTTTGCTGATGACACCAAACTGGGAGGAGTGGTGGATACACCAGAACACTGTGCTGCCATTCAGTGAAACCTGGACAGGCTGGAAAGTTGGGCAGAGAGAAACCTGATGAGGTTCAACAAGGGCAAGGGCACGGTCCTGCACCTGAGAAGGAACAACCCCATGCACCAGTACAGGCTTGGGGCGGACCTGCTGGCAAGCGTCTCTGTGGAGAGGGACCTGGGTGTGCTGGTGGATAAGTTGACTATGAGCCAGCAGTGTGCCCTGGCTGCCAAGAAGGCCAATGGGATCCTGGGATGCATTAAGAGAAGTGTGGCCAGCAGGTCGAGGGAGGTTCTCCTCCCCCTCTACTCAGTCCTAATGAGGCCCCATCTGGAGTACTGCATCCAGTTCTGGGCTCCCCAGATCAAGAAAAATGAGGAGCTACTGGAGAGTGTCCAGCGGTGGGCTACGAGGATGATTAGGGGGCTGGAGCACCTCTGCCACGAGGAAAGGATGAGGGAGCTGGGCTTGTTCAGCCTGAAGAAGAGAAGGCTGCAAGGGGACCTTATAAATGCTTTTAAATGTCTTAAGGGTGAGTGTCAAGAGGACAGGGCCAGACTGTTTCCAGTGGTGCCCAGCGACAGGACAAGGGACAATGGGCACAAACTGAAGCATAGGAAGTTCCAGCTGAACATGAGGAAGAACTTCTTCCCTCTGAGGGTGACGGAGCACTGGAACAGGCTGCCCAGGGAGGTTGTGGAGTCTCCTTCTCTGGAGATA
>Ga0065711_1041066_pt1 | contig 16438 bp, 4 predicted proteins | sample Hoacrofraction12_FD_59098 | JGI IMG/M metagenome (GOLD analysis project Ga0065711, IMG submission 59098) | Hoatzin crop microbial communities from Cojedes, Venezuela - Epithelial fraction 12 v2 (version 2) | ecosystem: Host-associated > Birds > Digestive system > Esophagus > Crop | place...
CCCCCCCCCCAGGGGGAGGATGCCTACTTACTTATCCTTGAAATAATCACCTCACATTCTCCTTTGTACTTGGGACAAATCTATCCCATGCTTCATCAGTGGAGTCTATCACCAATCTCCTTTTCCTTCCCAGCTACAGATTCACACACACTTACCTCTCACTTTAAAATTTAATCTTTAGTTTCTAGAACCCAAAGGATCCATGTATTGTCCATCACAACTTTAACAAATTACATTTCAAAGGTCAACAACAGAGTTGCATTAATAACAGAGTTTGGCTCTTTCAGTCTTTGAGGGTGTTTGATTCAAATAATATGTAGAAGGTTCAAGCTCCAAATCTAGCTGGCTCATGAAAGTGATTATGATCTACATTAGCTGACTGCAACTATTTCTGACTTGCTACTCTTACCTCAGATGGTTTAGATGCACCTTCTTTTCCATTTCTGATGTAGTGTTTTACTTTTTATCCCTCACCCAAACTATTGTGATTTTGAAGCTGATGCATGGCAGACTAAATAATTGCACTACTTGGACAGTATGAGAGGAACTCAAGACTCCAACACATATGTATTTGCCTAGTATGAGTCACATTATGTGGGAAAGTTAAAATACTGTTCACATAGCATTTGTACAGTGTTTTCTTTTAACTTGTTTCTCACCTATTTTTCTAAAAGCAGGAAGAAAAGTTTAAAAAAATTATCAAATATACATCAGTTATTTATAAAATTCATCACTGGTGTCACTAGTCTCAATAGTACTCTGAAGGCTTCTGATCCTTTGTTTGCTTGAGAGCCATATGTCACCATCAATATTGTTATCCCCTAAAATATACTGCCCCATTATCTTCATTACAAAGTAAGAAGACATCACCTCCTGCTCCCTCCTTCAGCATCAGATGAGTTCTAAATAAGTCCTTTAAGAATGCTATTTCTGTACTTGTAGGTCTAGTTAACTACTTCACCCCCCAGTTATTGACAACTCTTTAGATGACATTAAACATATGCCACAAAGAATTGGTGCTATAGAGAACAAGTTATCACAACAGTATGAATTCAGCTGTTGGGAATTTTTTCCCCCCAGAAAGTTCAGTTAATAAAAGGTGTTTAGCTCTGTTCATGTAATCAAAGAGATTTAAATACAAAATCATTTGTGAGAAAAGGCAAAAATGATTGATCTCCAATCATCTTACTCACCCAATTACCTTCTTTTAAATATAGTTACCAATAAAAACTTGTTGGTGATGTTTATTTTGTTTATTTTAGTAATATAGCCTATTCTCTCAACCAATACAAACATTGTTTAACGAAAGTTTTGGGCTTTTTTTTTTTCCTTTTCTTCCTGTGTAAGCTTTGTATAATGATTTTTTCCCCCCAGTTTTACTATTAAAATACAATGTGCAAAATACAGTGGAATATCCCAGTACTAGAATATATTGTTTTGCCAGTAGCACTTTTGATACAGAAGATTTAGGTAAAGAAACTCCATCTTTTCTTCAGAAAGATTAAATTGAACACAAAAAAATCTCTGAAGATATGGAGATTCAGATGTATTGTTTGCAAATATGCAAAACAATCGATTTAATGAAGCTTTATAAGTTTTCCCAATACTAATCAATTTTACCATCGTTAACTATTACTTTTGGAGGAAAAATCAAATAGGAAAAGAAACTGAAAATTGGATAAAATCCAATTAAGAGCAATTTTGACAAACTCCAGGATCTCAACTATGGAGAAGCTGATCATGGAAGCTCTGCAGTATGATTTTGGAGCAAGCTATCTAAGCTTCACCTACATCATCTTTTAAGCTTCTAGACCTTTTCCCCACCCCTATATGATTTTAATGCATAAGTAATCTTAAGCTTTAAAACTCCAATTGTGACTGCTCTTCCCTCTTGAGCCGTAGTATGTAGAGGGAGACAGAATTTCCTGAAGATCCAATTCCGTCCATCATATAAACCCTTCCATAAACTTAGATAGTTCTCTTATTGTAATACAGTTAAGCAGTATCAGGGTAAAGAGGAAGAAGAATGAGGAACTGATTGACTTGGGACAATATCAAAGCATAGCTGATGTAGATACTTTCAAGGAACTCCTCCTTCCTTACCTCCCCCATTTGGGTCCAGGAAAAAAAAAAAAGACATTCTTAAAAGGACAAGAGTTTCGAGAATATGCTAAAAAACACCTTTATACATAACTACATAATTCACTGATGGTTTTCTGCCTTTTATGCCTAAGAATAAATTATTCATAGAGTTGCTCTGATTTAAAATATTGCATTAATAAATAAGGTTATCTAAAACACTAAGTTTCAGTAAAGATTAGTTATAAAGCAAAATGACTAAAATCATCTCACTTTCTTAAAGGACGAGTAGAATTGCGTTGGATATTTGATTATTTTTTTCAGTAGTAGGGTGATTTCCCTTCCCCCAAAAATAAGAAGTCTGCACAGTCCGAGTCAGCATTCTAAATCATTAAAAGAACTCAACAAATCAGGCCATGTTTCTTATTCCATATTACTTTTTACTTGCTTGATGTAAAATGTTCTGCTTGACTCTCCCCGCTCCCCCCCCCCAAGATTCGTCATCATTTGGCTCTTTGCCTGTTTTTGCTTGTGCTTTTGCAGAGCTAAAGAATCAATATCTGTATAAGCCAATTTTTAATTAAACAAGCTCATCCTATACAGACATCTTCCTGTTTTTAATATTTTTATATATGCACAAATAATAAATGTGTAATTATCTACTGTAAGCCATTTTCAAAGCTTTCAAAAAAAAAATGCAAAGACTTCTGATTTCCTTGAACTTTTGAATTAGGTCCTAGAAGCAAACATCAGAGATCATATTCAGCCACATGGAAGAAGAGAGATCAATGTTCTTTTTTTCTCCCTTGGTTGGTCCTGCCCTGACTGCAAGAGAAAGGAAATGAAATGCTGAAGAAACAGGTGCCCTGATTTATTCAATGAATGCTGTGGAAAATGATCTGTCCAAAATTTTAGATTAAGAGCTAGTTAAGACTAGTGAGTAAGAAAGAATATAGTTTTACAGCAGATTTTTTTGAATCATCTCAAAGAGATTTAAAGTATTAGAAGTTAAGATGTGGTCTGTGATAGAAGGCAGAAGACAGAGTGCAGAGAAAGCACAACAAGACTGCCAAATCCAGTTAAAAAAAAATACACCCTTCCCCCTCAAGTTTACTTTGCCCTCATCTTTTAATTCCACACTGAATGAATTGGTTCAGAATTTGGGGTGCAGCAAGATAGAACTTCGTACGAATATGCAAGACCATTACTGAATTGATGTACTTTATTTTAAGGGGTGCTTCTGCAAGAGCATTGGTTGAAGAATAATTGAATTTTCACATGGTACCAGGTCCTTCCATGGTACGAAACACAGGCATAGACTTACAAATATTCATGTAGAATATTAACAAAAAGCTGGACAATCATACTGAGGAAGACCCAGCAGAAGAACAAAAAGTGCAAGTTTTACAGTTATCTTCAAGATTAGCATGTGCTGTAAGCACTGCAGTCATACCACTTTCCAAAAGTACGGAAAGAGCAATGACAGCCAAATGAACTGTAGTTTCACTGAAAAATGCTGGTGTAGGTAATCTCACCAGCTGATGCTGTAGAAGTCCACAAGAAGGACTTCCATCAGCATATTCACCTCAGACTGTCCTACAGGCTCAAAGGCAGAAAAACATTCCAAACCACATATCAAGAAAATGAGTGGTGCCATAGAAAACAGGAGCTATCATAATCTCCTTTTGTTCTTGCAGGGTCTGCTGTCACATTGGACTCGGTAGCTAGGTCCTTACCTTGGGTCTGTTCTCTGCCACAGGGATTTAAGCCCACCTGCTTTGGCCTTACTTTCAGGCTACCAGCTGATCTCTCAGGCTGTAGAGAGTGAAATACTGAGAACAAACATCTAAAATCCCACCTCTGTGCAAAAGATTTAAGGTCAGAATTTGAGCTACGCACCAGTTCAGCTTTGGTGCCTGTAAGAGTTAAGCAACAAGTGATTCTTCAGCCTTACAAGTTTTGACTCGGGCGAAAACACCGCTTCTGGTTTAGGATGATGCCTCAGGTTTCTGTAGAGAAATCTAATGGCAGGACACAGCTCTGCGTGGCACTCTGCAAAGGTGCAGAATTTAAAACTGTCTTTTTATCAAATCATCTCCTTAAGACTGTGCAATGAAAGAGAAATAGTTTTCTGTCAATTTACACAAGATTCAGTGAAGGAAAATAAAAAAGTTGTTTCCTATTAAAATCTACACAAGTTTTCTATTATCATGAGTGTATTAACTGGAGATATATATTCCTGATCATCTTTTAATTACAGGCATATAACTTACACAAAAAGAAGTCATATCTTCCAAGTAATTACAGGCAGCTCTAAAGTATATTATTGTATTATTAAATTACAAAATCCACTAGTAGAAAGATCAGAAATTAAATATAGAATCATCCAACATTCAAAGAAATAGTAGGCATAGACAGAAGCGAAATAAGCTGAATTATTCAGATTTAAAATACAGTTTTCACACAGAAAATAATCATATGCAGCAGCAGCGTTTTTCTGCAGTTTTCTAAATCAGATGTAGCTACCAGCACACTATTCAGCTCATTTAAGTGAGGGAAGAAGTAAACCCAGTTTATCCTGAAGAGCAGCCAAAGAACATTCTCCCCACCCCGCCCCAGTAAAATCATTTCCAGAAAGATCCCCCATGCCTAGTAAGATGAGGAAAATCAACAGCAGCATTCACAATCAGAGCATACTGCACTAAGCAATATTGTCTAACCTCAGTTCTGAAGAACTTGTACGTATGTATTTGATTTATGTCCTCTTTTTCAAGCCGAGAACTTGGAACTCCTTATACCACCCAAGGCTAGCAAGGCAAAGTCTTGAAGAAAAAGGCATAGGCCCTACTCCAGGTGGATTAAACAGGCCTGTAAAGTCCTCATTATTAAGATACAAACAATCCAAGTCTGAGTATTTTATCCACATCTTTGCTCAGCCCTCAGGAGACAAACTGCCTGTGTAAGGAGCACAGAGGACTTACGGCTCCCTGAAGTCATGCTTCTTCATTTACTTTAAACTGCCCCATAAATTGTACTATCCCATCATAACCCAGTTCAGCTTTCATTCTACTCTGCAAGCCAGCAAGGCTCACCCAGAATTAATGATGAGCCTTAATAAGATGGAAAATAGAACAGATTAAATCATAATCATAATACATAAAACTGCATTTTGAGATTGAGCTGGATATAGACTTTAAGCTAGCTGTTACATATTTTACATTAGATCGAGCAGGATATCCAGGAAGCATTTTCAACACTAGTTCTAAGAGCCTTTTCTATGTGCCCATGGAGGTAAGCAAGTTAAGTAAAAATAAGAGCATGTAGTAGACATATCTAAAGCATACATCTATTTTTATGCTCAAAACAAATGTTTAAGGTCCAAAATACTGAACTGTTGTATCTTTTTTCCACTAACAGTTTTATGTAGTGAACAGAACCAGAACTACAATAACATTGCAAGAAAGATTATTTTAATCAGATTTCCCTTCTGGTTTTGTAAGCTCAACAGGTCTAGAAATATGCGGTAAGCTCTGAACTTCTGGATGCTTATCTAAGTTAAGCTCAAAGCAACCCCTTTTGAAATCCACCCTGCTATACTTGTGTTTCAGTAACATCCCAGACTGGCTACTGCTTCGGAAACTAAGGCAAAGTCCAGCTACAAATGTGAAGTGCTGAAAACATTCTTATTAACTTAGACAGAACTCCAATAAAGTAAAGCAGAACATTTTCTCTCCCTAGCTGTCAATAGCACATATATGAATGCCTTTTTCTTTGATTTTTTTGCCCATCATCTTTACACATTGAAGTAAAGACCCCAAACTAAACTACCCGAGAGGTTATTCAATCTTAAACTATGTGCGAACATTCTCAATTTTAAACAAGAATCAACTACATTCATAGCAAGATTAAAAATAAGTTTTATTAGTAAACTTAAAAGTACTCTGCAAATATAAAGGCTGTTAAATTTTATAAGGCAGTAACACCCTAGAAAGTGCTTGAAATGTCTATCCACCCTCACAATGACTAGTTGCCTTTGGCCATACCTTAGTAGGGAAATACACAACACGTATTACTTGGACTACATAAGATAAAGAGTGTGCTGGTTTTAAACTCTTACTACACAAGTGTTTTTATTCTGGCTAATTCAAAGTGTCATCAGAGTGGATTAAAGAGAAGGAAAGAAAAAGAGCAAGGGAGAGAAGGTAAATTAATTCCTCCACACCAGAAAGCCAACTTTCAGTCAGCTTTTCCCTGGATGTTTGTATCTGCAAGCCTACTGAGGATTCCAGCAGAAGAAAGTCTATTAATTTTCCATGTACTTGTTGACGAAAAAGCTATCAGGATTATGGGTTGAATATTTCTAGAGTAGGGAAAGTAAGGGATGCAATTAATCTCTGTGAACTAAAATACACCTCTTTTCATTAATCTTTTATTGTAAATGAGCAAAGTAATTGAACCAGTACCACACTGTCAGAATAAATGCAATGCCAGTGGGATACGCATGAGAGAGCACATACTGATTGAGTATTAAATATCTAACGGCAATAATTTATGGTTCATTACCTCTTTTTGGAGTTCCTTAGTTGCAGAGTGCTTGAATTTTAAGTAGACAGACTTTTAGTAGAAACTGCCTTCAAATGCTGAACATAGTAAATGCGCAAAACCCTCGGCAATCTATTTAAGAGTTTTGTACTTAGTTGAGCCAGCCTCTGCACTGCCAGAAACATGCAAGCTATCTGCAACTTGGATTAATGCAATTAAAGATGCAGTAATACTTCATGGATCATATGCAAAATGAAAGTTAGCAATTATGAACACTGTATATGCAAAATGAAAGTTAGCAATTATGAACACTGTATATAAGCAGAACTCATGTAAAAATGGTCAAAAATCTTGTTATATGTTTTCATATAAGGAGAAATCAAAAAGGTTAAATTCTAGAAATAGGAGCAAAGCATGGCCACTTGAATGACTAAGTTACATGGCATAATTTAGTTATCAAATAGAGTAATTACTCCAACTGTTCAAAAGGAAAAGAGTCAGACATCCACCTGTATAATTTTCTGTATAAATAAAGTTATCTTTATTATGACTTGAGTATTCCTGACAGCATCAGTTTTACAGAGAATTGCGGCAATGGTCAGAGCAAGCAAGAATTTGGCCTCTTGCCTCCCTACCCCTTCTCAGACTCCTAGCAGGATCACTTACAGGGGGAAGATGTCACTTTTGCTAAAGCGACACACCATGACCTTCTTTACCAGCAGGCCTCCTGACAGATTCAAACTGTCCTGCTTTGACGGAACCTTGCAAGGATCAAAGAAAAGATCAAACTAAAAACGGAAATAAACACCTCCATGTTTTTATATCCTCTTCATATTGATTTCATACAAGTGTAGCGGACTAAATCTGAGGCAAAACAGTCAGGAGCCAGTCCAAACACATTTTAATCCTCTCTGAATTTTACTCTTTTTATTGCCTGCTGGAGTTGGTCCTGGGATGCGTGCAGAGCTTTATGGACTCCCAAGCCTATCTGTTCCTAGTGAATTCTGCTCATCTGTTGAAAATTAAACTGTCCTATTCAGACATTGCTCACTTGGCAACAGACTGCTCTATGTTTACTGTTTATTGATTTTTGTTAACTGGGACTACAGAGAAGCAACATCTCAGTTTCAAAGTCGTCCCAGAGGACACTGGCAGGTTACAATCACTTATACTGTAAAAGCGCTTCATGTTAATTGACTCTATATTTACATATTATGAATGCATATTTTAATATGTTTTACATGAATAAGTCTTCCACAATGATAATTTCATTTCCTTTTTTAAAACAACATAACTACTTGCCTTCTTTGAAGAGACAAATCTCTCCTAAATTGTTTTGACCTTTCCTAGTGTCCTTTCTTAAAGTGGAGGTTGTATCTGCCTTCTCGGTTCATGAAATTTCTTATCATAAAAGCAAGGGAATGAACTCAACTTCAAACTGAAACCATTCCATTGTGCTCTTTCTAGTTTGGCAAGTCACCCTATCTGTCTATATTTGAAACAGCTAAACACTTGACTAGCTCAACTAACTTATTTTTAGTCACAATAGACAAAAGGCAGAGAATAGACCAACTTCAGCAATACACTAGAAAAGGTCTCTGGTCAAAACCAGAAAGACATGGAGATATCCTAGACTAATAAACTAGGAAGGTCAGGACATCAATCTTGTACAGAGCAGAACTGACTGAACATGGCACTCCCCCATCTCAGCAGAGGCACCCTTGGCTTCTGAGTGTCCTTCTATTGCTGTTTAATATCCTGTCCTCAGCCTTGGCAAAGTTTTATTCTCCTCCTGTGCAAATCTTTTGTTTGAAACTTTCAAAGACAATCTGCATTAAGATGAAACATCTTCTTATCCAGCTCTAATCTCATCACCACCAGATCAGGTCTCTGTCAAGACAAAACTGAGACTTCAATAAAATAATACCCACTTGTTCAGCACAGTCTCTGCCCTCAGTGCTTCATTTTTAAGCACAGAAACTTTTTAGCAGTAATCTCCACCCCCATCCCCTAAATATCTATCTATGCTCTGCTGTTTTCAAGTCCACAGTAAATATTAAAAGCCAGCTGTGCTAGGTTTTGAAAACAGAGCAAGACGAAACTTTCCTAAAAGCACCTGACTTCCTTTGCATAGTATCTACACATTTTCATAAAATATTAGATCATCCAGAACATTATTACTAAAGATAAATGCCTCCTCCTTAAGGCTTCAGGTGAAACCCTAATAAGGAAGCATCTTCTAGATTTCTATGTGTCATACACCACATTTAAAGCACTGCAATAAAACAAATATACTCACAGGTATTATTAGTCCATTTCTTTGTTCTCAAATCCCTCTAATATTCCTGTAGTAAATATGCATACTCTAGGGGCTTATCTGCTACTGTTCTCTACCTTTAAAGAACCTTTCTGGCAATGTTCTTTTGTGTTCTGAATTACACCCTGCAGAAATTGCTTCCTGCCGCTGAGACAAACCAATTAATTTCTTAAGTGCAAATCTATATTAATGTTTTTTCTATAGTATTTAACAATTGAAGTGCTTCCCCTTGTTACTCAAGCATATCAAGACCTGTATTTTGAGACAGTAGTACATGAAAAGTTCATAGCTGTTTTTATTGCAATTAGAAACTACCCAATGTTCCCATGATCAATACAGTGAAACCACATGCACATTAAGTGAAATATAGACAAACAAACAAAAAAAATCAGTGATAAGCAAATGCAACAGAAGTTAAATATAAACTGTGACTATTTCTTTGTATCTAAAAGCCATTCTAGCCTCATGGCAGCATCAGAACTGAATATAGTAGCAGAGTGCATACGGAATTTAATTTTGAATGATATTGAAAGGTCAGTACAGAATTGCTCAGCTCATATTTTTGTGAAGATAACATGTGTGAACTAGTTATTTCCTCCTTTTAACATATAATGACCTTGTCCATTGATTTAATGAGAAAATTATACATGCTGCACTCAGATTTAACAAACTCTTCAGAATTAAAGTTATACCAAAGGAAGAAAAAAAAATTAAAAAAGGAATGCGACTAAGACCTCACACTTGCAACCCAACCATCTGGCAGAAGAAAGCCCAGAGATATCAACACAGTGACCTGTGGAGCCTTTGTTATGACACGTGCTGGAGCAGAGAGGGGAGAAAGCTGTGCAATAGCTCATTCTACCTCTGGTGCACTGACCTTATTGATGTGATATAATATGAACAATGCATACAGTTAAAGTGCCAAATCACATATGTGCTGCTGGTAGCAAGGAGTAGAAAAAAGACAACACTGTCTAAAACACTGAACTCTAACTACAACTTGAAAAGAATTCTATAATCTTCTATAATTACACTCCAGATGCTTAACCTGTGTTAGGGCCATATGTCTCAATTCTAAAGGTTCCAGTAGTACCCATGTCACAAAGGAACATTCATTTGTTCATTAAAAATCTTATTTAAATTTCCAATGAATTTTCACATTTCAGTTGATGTTCTCAATTCCTATAACAAATATTGAGACCTGACATTATTAAAGAATCTCTTCTAATGCTGAAAAGTGGAGGAGTGAATAAGAACCCCTAATTCTCTTTCTAGCTCTGTTATAGCCACTGTATAACCCTGACTGTTTCTTTTATTTGCTATGCCTTTAGGCATCTGCAAGTTGCCAGCATTCAGAAGATTTGAAATTTGTGTGCTTAGCATCCCTAGGCCCTGTAAGACAGAACTAAATAATGTAACAATGTGATGATCTGCACTTGCTTTTCACTGCTTCCTAGTCACAGCTGAAGAAATCAAGTTTGAGATACAGAAGTTTAAAGAGATTGATAATTGCTTGAGTATTGCTTTTCTGGCTGATGAGATAATTCAACACTTAGGACACGCAAAAGAACCACTTCCAGATTCAATAGTGCAGAAAACTAGTTACAGTGCCTTCACTAAAGGATATGTTTCAAAAGTTTGGTCCTTCTGTTTTATTTTGGATCAGATGTGATCAGGCTTCCTCATCTACTAGCCATGTACCAAAAATGTCCTTGTATGGCAAAGACACAGCCCTGGACCACATGACATCTGCACTCAAGTGACACAGGTCCTGGTCCCCATGGCTGATGCCATCATGTCAAGGCAGAAGTGGGCTGAGCAGGGCACGGAGCTGTGTCAGATGGGGCGATACCCTTACTGGAGCACAGCCTTGAGACAGCACAGGCACTGCTCACAGACTAACAGGCACAGGCTGTCTGCTCTCAGGCTTGGGCCACAGATGGTTACAGAAGCAGCTTTAAAACAGTGGATTGTCTTCCCCCCTCCAGTTTATTTCTTTGACTATGTGCAGGCTTTTAATTTCACAAGCACACTGAGTGGAGAGACAGATGAGATCAGAAAGGGACTTCTGAAGAGGAACAGTTCAACAGGGATCCCCTAAGGGAATCCATCAGAAGGCCTAATGGCAGACATGTTTTTGAACAATGAACTTAAGAATTGTTTAATGAGTATTAGATTATATTAAATATAAGTTACATCTAAAGCCTGACTAAAACAACTGGATTTTGAAATTTATTCCGATTCAGAAAAAATTGAAAACAGGAACAATCTGACTACTGAAATTATGTTGATTCTCATGATATTCCCCTCTGATTACTTCAGAGCAAATTACTCACAAGAATATAAGAATCTCCTAAAGAACAGTGCTGGATTCAATGAAACGTTAAAGAAAAACAGAGAAAACAGTCATGCTGATACTCTTCATAGGTATCTGCCTTACACAAACCTGTCTCATCTGAGTAAGAGATTAACAAGGACCAAAGCTCTGTGCTATGCTTTTAGGGGTTCACAGATGAGTTTCTTGCTTATGATCTATCTTCCAAGTCACCACAGTGTGGCAGTGTGGCATTCTAACTGCAAACGTGTATTTATTTCCCTAGGGCCAGAAGACAGCTAATGAAAAAAAAAAAACCAGAAAAGCACACATGGTAGATGACAGGTCCTCTAAAACAACTATTTTGTTCTACAGCTCTGCTTCCATCAGTCTGCATCACTCGCAATCATAGACATGGCCAGGCTCCCATTCTGGAGTCTCCCGGGGTCCCACTGTGCGTGGCTGCTTGTGAAAGCAAGCGTACAATACCGAGGGCTGGGTTACTGACCAGAGCTACTGAGGTCTGTGTTTTCAGATTGAAGAAAGGGTGGAAAAGGAATAAAGAAGGCTTCTTCTCTTTAGTTCTGAAAAACTCCATCCTAGCACTAACATTTTCTGTTCAGGGAAAGACTTTTGACAAACCAACATTTTCTATCAGAAAAAACACGTAAAATATCAAAGAGCTCCACTCTCAACATCCACATGTGACACATCCTGGCTTGCTCCAGTGAATATTTCTGTACCATTGGAAAACATTTTGCAAGGGACCCATTAATTCTGAAGCAAATATGTACTTGAAGGTCATGGGATAAAACAAAACAATCCCTTAACACTCAAAGTAGTTTAAAAAAAATACTTCAGCCAGTAAGACTGCAAGAAACTGTTTAGTTATAGAATGCTGCACACATTTTATTGACTGGTGGGTAACCAAACCTTTTAAAGTTTTTTTTTATTTTTTTTCCATCTTAAAATAATATAAAATCATGAAAGGCTGCAGCAGTTCAGTCCCCCTCTCTGAAGGCAGTATGAATTGTCATTAAGCTGTCTTGGTGCCTGTCACCAGCACTACTTCACGCTTCTCATGGCTTTCAATTGAAATACTGATCAAGTCTGGCCCTACTGAATTTTTAAAATTAAAATTTCAAGGTGATAGGCGACGGCATAACATTAAGCACAGATTTCATTTGTCCTTCATTAATAATCAACCTTACCGTCAAATATCCATTAACATGAACTGCATAATAAAATCAACAACAATTTCAAATGAAATCCCACATGAACAAAACATTTCCAGTTCTTAATATTTCACACTCCTCTCTCACCAGATAAAGTTCAGTAGCATTCTTAGGTTTTTGAAATCTTCATAATGCTTTTTACCTTTTGAAATGAAGCATTTTCCATAGACTTTTGTATCATCCTCATTACTTTACATCAGTGCTAAGTCAATTCCCATTCTGGATTACATCTGTCCTCTCATATATTCTTTAACATTTAGCAGTCAAAATACTTCCTCTGGACTTCTCTGGGTATTTACTCACAAAACCCCAACTCTGTTCTAAACTAAATTAGTAGAATCATATACAAAGGCAGCCCTCCTCTGCTTCATAGGCTGGCATGTACAGTAAGTAAACATTTAGATATAGAATGCATAAGACAAGCAAAATTAACAGTTGGCTTGTGATATCTAGCTTGACATGGCAAGGCAGGCACTTTAAGATCATCTACTGGTGTATTGAATTATTATGAAAATAATCCTTCAACAATGTAAATTTTTCACTGTCCTTTAGATGTGGCTTTTTCTCTAAGCAAGAATTTGGTCTAGTATGCACATGTAACCTGGTCCTATTCTGTTCAGAAACATTTATGTTAAGCTCCAAAGAACAAAACTCTCAGCCATTATCATTATTAATAAAGAAAATTTTACCAGTTGTGACTGGAATGTCTCAAGATTCCAGATTTCACTACTTTTCACGGATGCAAACAGTGAGATTGCTTATATTCCGCAAAGTAGAGGTGACTTTGTCATGCTCGAAATATGCACTTTTTGATGTTAACGAACTTCCTATATAATCTTGTGAATGCAAGATAAGGAGGCTTTTACCTGAGAGCAGCTAAGTCTGATAAGTGAGGTGTTTGATTAAGCTCAACTAAGATTAGGAGAAAGTTACTGATGCCTTATCTCAAAAGAACTATACGGTTTGACAGCTATCTCAAGCAGAAGCCCTCCTTTTTCTCAACTTCATCGCCAGAATCTAACCATTTTTAATCCAATCCGCTTACAGAAATCAGACAATACTATTAATTTACTATAGTTCAAGTTGCAACATTTCTAGGGCAGATTAGAGACAATATTTATGACAAGATCCAGAGCAGCACATATGGAATTGTCAAGATTAAATGTTTTAGACAATGAAGGTTTCCTAACATTTCTTCATCTTGAGATGAAAGCACATGATTTCTAGAGTACTGCTTCCATTACATAGTACTCCTCTGAACATAATGCAGAGCAATTTCCCAGTACTTTATGAAGTCTATTCCTTTAGGCTACTGTTTACATCCTAGGAATTACAGCACCATATCGGGTATTTGCATGGAGATCATTAATATTTAAAGTAGGACACAGTTAGAGCTTAAGCAACTGAAAAATCTGCAATCATAAAACAAACCTCCCCCTTCCCCCTCCCCCTTCTCATATGCCATTTTGCAGTGGAAGTAGCTATGCATCCCCTCTCGGCACTGCTGGGTTTTTTTTTTGGGGGGGTGGGTGGTAGTGGTTTTATTTTAAGTTTGAAAGTCTCCTGTTTCCATCACAGCACAACCAATACCTGGAGATAACAGTCCTGGATCCTAGGACAGCTTTGTGAAAATATTGACACTGTTGGCAACAGGGAACACAACAGAGTAAAGACCTGGACAGGCTGGAGAGTTGGGCAGAGAGGAACCTGATGAAGTTCAACAAGGTCAAGTGCAGGGTCCTGCACCTGGGGAGGAATAACCCAGTGTACCAGTACAGGCTAAGGGCTGACCTGCTAGAAAGCAGCGCTGTGGAGAGGGACCTGGGTGTCCTGGTGGACGACAGGTTAACCATGAGCCAGCAGTGTGTGCTTGCTGTCAAGAAGGCCAATGGGATCCTGGGGTGCATCAAGAAGAGTGTGGCCAGCAGGTCGAGGGAGGTTCTCCTCTGCCTCTGTTCTAGTAAGGCCCCATCTGGAGTACTGTGTCCAGTTCTGGGCTCCCCACTTCAATAAAGATGAAGAGCTACTGGTGAGAGTCCAGCGGAGGGCTATGAGGATGAAGGCGCTGGAGCCTCTCTCCTATGAGGAAAGGCTGAGGGAGCTGGGCTTGTTTAGCCTGAAGAAGAGAAGGCTGCGAGGTGACCTAATAAATGCCTACAAATATCTCAAGGGTGGGTGTCAGGAGGATGGGGCCAGACTTTTCAGTGGTGCCCAGTGACAGGAGAATGGGCAATGGGCACAAACTGAAGCACAGGAAGTTCTGTCTGAACATGAGGAAGAACTTCTTCCCTCTGAGGGTGACGGAGCAGTGGAACAGGCTGCCTGGAAGGGTTGTGGAGTCTCCTTCTGTAGAGATATTCATAACCTGCCTGGATGAGGTCCTGTGCAGCCTGCTCTAGGTGAACCTGCTTTGACAGGGTGTGTTAGACTGGATGATCTGCAGAGCTCCCTTCCAACCCCTACCATCCTGTGATTCTGTGAAAAGACCCTTAACCACTATGTTGTATGACCAGAATGCCTCCTCTTCTCCCTGCAGTCCATAGTGCCCTAAAAATGAACCTGAGAAGTAGTCTGCACACCTCCATGCTCAGCATTCCTTCCTTGTTACCTCCCTGCCCCTCCAGCACCCCGTTCAGGCTATCCACTTGTTGCGTATCTCTTACTAAGGTGCCTAGTTCTCAAAATACTGCTTATCTAATGAGCAGTTCTTGCCTGCAGACTTTAGTATGTGTTTCAGTGGCCCAAAACTTTTAGAGAACTTGATTTATTGTTGTTGGACTGATGTGAGACCACTCTTGGACTTTTACTGAACTTGACCTTCTCTCTCCTTCTGTAAATTGCCTGACACACTGCTGTAAGTATACAGACTTGGTCAAGAAATTGTAATTATCAAAACACATGAAACTAGAGACATAATTTGCACTTTTTTCCTCATTTTAATTGAGTTACTATGCTGCAAATTAGAGTTACACAGCATTCCTGCTTCATTGTTCTTGCTTAAAGCAATCATTTATAAGGTATCCCACTGAAATAGCTGAATTCTTGCTGCAAGGGATATTTGGCTTTTCTTGCTAATTCCAACTGCATTAGCTAATTTAACAAAGGTTTAGCATTAATTCCGAATTATTTTCCAGACCATGCCTACTTCCAACATACGAAAGTGAACATTAAGAAAAAACCCTAATACTATAGTTATATGTTCTGAATAGACTTTTTAGACCATAATGAGTGGAACAAAAATACAGACATGATCTCTGGAAGTTGTGTAGGTAAGCAAACTAAAAGCTGGGTAGTGCTGTATTTACCTAGCACAAATATGTATGTTCCACAAATATAAAGAGAAAGTATTGATTTGCTACTGTTACAAGATCTGTTTCCTCAAGCACTACTGGCTTAAAACCCTTTCTGGAGTATACTGTTGTTGATCATCAAATACAGCACATTCCTACATCAGTAGCACAGGCAGCAAGATTATTCCTCTGAGAACTACTGTATTCAAGACGCAAGTAATAAAATAATCACAAAATGACAAGTTACATTTTAAATGAAATAAAAAAACATTAGTAGGTGCAGAAGCCTCTGGCGTGTTATTTGATTCCCCATACTTGTCTCCTACTGGATCAGGCAGAACAGTGTTTTACTTCCATGAATTTTTAATTTGACTATCAAAATGTGGTGAATTCTTCCTACCTCTTTCCTATGCAGAATTAAAAACAGCTTGCTGAATTTGTGCAGCTGTACTGACTAAAGGAGGCTCAAAACTCCCAATGAAAGCATCTGTTTTACCTGTCAGTAAATACGCATCCTTCGCTTAGAGCTCCTGCTTTGGCAAGTCAGGAAATCCACTTCTTTGCAAATTTCATTCACTTGTTCCAGTCACAAGAGGTTGTAGGACTCATATTCCAGCAACTTTATGCCTTGAAGTAAGAAGAAGGAAAAGGGGGGGGGGGG
>Ga0065711_1041067_pt1 | contig 16438 bp, 7 predicted proteins | sample Hoacrofraction12_FD_59098 | JGI IMG/M metagenome (GOLD analysis project Ga0065711, IMG submission 59098) | Hoatzin crop microbial communities from Cojedes, Venezuela - Epithelial fraction 12 v2 (version 2) | ecosystem: Host-associated > Birds > Digestive system > Esophagus > Crop | place...
AAACTGAGGCACAGGAAGTTCCATCTGAAGATGAGGAAGAACTTCTTCCCTCTGAGGGTGATGGAGCCCTGGCGCAGGCTGCCCAGGGAGGTTGTGGAATCTCCTTCTCTGGAGATATTCAAGACCCGCCTGGACGCGGTCCTGTGCAACCTGCTCTGGGTGACCCAGCTTCGGCAGGGGGTTGGACTGGGTGACCCCCAGAGGTCCCTTCCAACCCCGACTGTTCTGTGATTCCGTGATTCTGTGAATGAACTTGCATTAATATTCAGCTCAGCAGCAGAAAGGGGAGGTTTTCAGAATGCCAGTAAATTTGAAGTGAGCTGATGTTTTTCAGGTGCTTGAAGTGTTGCTTTGTTGAAATAGTTTAGCGATATAGTGAAACACAGAAAAAGGAGTATTTTTCACGCTGTTAATTCTGTCAGGATAAAGACCCAGCTCTCCAACTCTGCAAGTCTTTGCATGAGCGGTGCTGAAGCTATGAACAGGAAGGACAGCCAAAAAAAGCACTTATCAAAAGGAAAAAAGGTGCAAACACAGTTTGTGTCCTCAAAGCTCATTTATATAACTTTACCTTATTACCTTTTTGCTCATTAGTGCCAACCTGGCAGCTTCTGATGGCTTTTTCATTTAAACAATCACAGATTTTATAGCTCAAATAAAGCCAGCGGTAGGTGATGATACCTAACTGTTACTATTGCTTAATTTGAAATGTTCACTTAACTACACGGGCAAGGATATCTTTTTTTTTTTCAAATCTATTATCTCTGAAATGTGTCTTATTGCACGTTTGGTTTTTTTCACCCTAGCACTTGGATTCCCCAAGTAAATGTTGTCAAACTTTTCTTTTTTTTCCCAGAAGCAGAATTAATGTAACTTTTTAAGCAAAGGTTTTATTTTATTTAGCTGCCACTTTGTAGCTAGACTGACTTAAAAAGGTTCTTGAAAATCATGGGCAAAATTTCCTGACCAATGCTGTGTCACCAAAACCAGTTTATTTAAATCATAAAGATTACTTCTGAAAATCAGGAATGCACCTGGAGTTTATTCTATTTCATATTTAGAAAGGAAGTTGGAATGGTTTTTTTTACTTCCTCAATTTCTCCTTTTTTGTCACTTATGCAATACAATATTTTTTTCAATTTGTTTTCTACTTTGCTGTGATACTTTAAAAATTTTGAAAGTTTTGTGTTTGGGAAGTGTTGTTGGCAAAATATGTTTTTATAAATGTAATGTTTATAATAAAAGAAAAAAATTCTCAGTATATGGAAGAGTTAAATGAAGAGAAAAGTAATAGCGAGAGTTAGACATTCCAGCATGCAGATTTTTGTTGTTGTTGTTTGGGTTCTGGTCTTTTTTAGCAAATAAAAAAAGGTTTAAATCTGTGGAATTACAAGGAAAATCTCAGAATTTGCAATGCAAATGTTATCCATTCGAGCACAGTGTCCAGGCTTTTCAGAGAAGTCTTTTGATTGTGAAATTGCAGGTGATAAGAAGAAAAGATACAGACCCAAAGTCTGGAGAAGATATGGAAGAAATAATGTATTTGTTATGTCATGGTTTTATCTGTCTGTCTGAAGGAGAAGGAAAAAATTCATTCATAAGAGTAAGGTTTTTCTCATTATTTTGTACTTTTGTGTTTTTTTTTCTTGTGTTATTTTGGGGCTAAATTATAGTTGAGTACCTGAGGGATATTTTTTTTATTATGGTTCATATTATTACCACTTTCTTAAGAGGATGTGGGAAATAATGAAATATATGTAGAATGTATATGAATTTAGTATCTGTGAATGATTTCTCTTTGGCTAACATTAAGCTACAACATGATACTGTCATCAGTGAAATCATGAACTTGTTCCATAATGGAGTAAAAATGCGTTATTTAAAAAATACTTGGAGGACGAGACTTAATTTTCCCAATCGGTTAGGCCAGTAAATACATTACAGTGTAATATATAAATTATTGTTAGAAGCCTTATTTGTTAATACCCTATTGAAATATGTGGAACAGTTTATTCAAAAATTAACGGTAGTAATGAGGCTAACTTCTCCAATATATCACTGCCTAATTTTCTGTAGTTTACAAATGATAACTCATTTTTTGTCCTTCTGTAATTTCCAGTGTATGGTACTACTGCCATTTGTCCTAAGTCCCATCAAGAATTTTAACACCCTTAGAGCATTTGTAACCTACTGGGTAGGAGCATGCTCTCCATTTTCTTTTTTTCTTTTAAACATTTACCTAGATAAGTTTTACTGTAGATCAGTTGAAATCAATTATTTTATAAAATAGCCGGAATATTATGATTGTAACTGATTACGTTAGGCAATGCAAACTGGAAAAAGACTATAGAGCATCACATTTGTAAGAAAAACACCAATGTGATGTTTTCAGAATTTAGTGTCAAAATGACTAAAAATCCCTCTACCTGAAATCAGTAAATGTCATCATTAACTTCACTTATGATCTGACATGAACATTTAGTCAGGATAATTTCCAGCTGTTGGTCGCTGTTTAGCTGCTGGTCACTTGGCATACAAAAACACTTAACCTAATATTCTTAGGTATGTTCTGTAATATTCGCACTAATACTTCTGTAGATTCACTAGACAGACAGTAACTTGGAGAAAGTAAGACTGCAGATTGGTTTGCCTCCTGGAAAGTGACCTTTCTTGTATGAAAGAATGGAGGATGCATCCTTAATAGTCAAAAGCCTGAACCATTCTGTTGTGCTTAACATATGAACGGCCATTCACAACCTTACAAGACTTAGTGCAACTGCTCTCCCTTCATGCTGCTGCCAAACCTTAGCATGCAAGACAATTATATTTGGTCAATATGTGCTTCTGTATTACATTGAAAAAGACAGCAGAAGAGTTCATTTTTACTGTAAAATAAGTTTCATTTTTACTGTAAAATAAGTTTCATTTTTACTGTGCAATAATGAGGGGATGAGAAGGTGAATCCTTCAGCACTTGTGTTCTTCTGAAAGTCTTTTTTGTTGGATTTTTCTCTTGAGAGTTGCCCGACCCAGGACACCAGGCTAAGTATCTCTGGCTGGATTGCCACAGAATCCGTAGTTCCCTGCCTTTGCAGAAATTACGTTTTGGTACGGAGTTGTCTTTGATTTGCTTATTGTTGCAAGAGTATTTAGCATGGTCTCAGAACATCTGAGTGTTTATAGCAGTGTGTAGCACTAGAATTTTAACAAGAATGAGAACACGCTTACCTTTGGTTGTAGGTCTGTTCTTGCATGTAATTCATATCACCCCTGGACTGTAATCCTGGTTTGTCTGGCGGTGTTGTAGAATTAATAGATCGATAGGTGGTTCTAGTAAAGTAGAAATACAGTCGGTGGCTAAGAAAATGCTCATAGTGGAAACACTGTGATTTCTTTAAGTCTAACAAACCGCCAGTCCTTAAATTTTGTTTGGATTTTTTAATGTAAAACAATTGTGGAGAATTATGTTTTATTTAAAACCAACTAACATTTGGACTTTACAAGGGCTGTAGATATCTGTGGAAATCTTAAACACCTGAAGAGCAAAAAGCGAATAGAATAACAGGCTGTCTTGGAAAATGTTCTTCAGGACAGTATTTTACCATGGATCTATATGGAATTTGGGAAATTTTCATTATTCCCATTTAATATGTTTTCTAGGAACCTGCACGTTCTTCTTGCAGCAGAAATTTAGTACAGGAAATACAAGCCTAACCCATGTTCTGTGCACCAAAGGAAGCTCGTTCAGTCTCTGCATGGTGGCATACCCGTTTTGTTGCTCTGTGACCCGAGCCTGTATGTAACAGTGACACTGAAACTAATTTTCACAATGTTTTCTTGAATCTTTTTTTTTATTTCTTAAAAAAAATCCAGTTGGGCAATATCAATTTAACTTTTAGGAAAAATCTCATTTTTGTGATTTTACTAGTTATTTTCTAAATTTGAGACTGGCAATATGGTTAAATGTTTGCAATTATTAGAATTCAGTAATTTTTTTTCCACTTCTAGACCATTCACAATAGAAAATTACTCGAATATTTATTTGTGACAGCTGCAGTACATGAATAGCTGAGTGGTAACAGTTGAAAACAGTACCAATATGAATTAGTCTCTGAACAGGTCTCTTTTTATGCTAATGTATTTTGAATGAGAAATAGTTTTAAAATTTCAGTCTCAAAATAGTAATGCTTCTGAAGGCCTGGGTATCATTATCAATAGTACTAAAGTCCCTAACTTCTTAGAATAGTAAGGGGATGTGTACACTTATAAATACTTTCTGTTTGTAATTTATGACACATGTACATAGGGGAGCGGGGAAAAATGATTTCTGCTTTCTTAGAGTTGTGTAAATGTTTCCTTTAATGAATCAAAAAAGTGGAAGTAAAAGTTCTTTCTGATCTCTGCTGAATTAAAAAGACTGACTTCTATTTAGTACATGTCTCTAATTCTGGGCAAAATTAAATCTAAAATAACATTTATACTCTTTCCACATACTGCCCTTTCTAACCTGTTATTGCACCTGTCTTTAACTGCTGGATAAAATAAATATTCTGTGTTTTTGGATGGCACTATCTTTAACTTTCATTATGGTGGATTTTTTGGCCTGTTATGGTACAAGTTGGCATTATTTTTTTTTTTTCTTACTTTAAATTTACATAGAGTTTTTGGGAAAGTTACGAATTGTAGTTGAAGAAGAACAGGCTTTTTCAACTAGCAGTGAAAGAAAGCACATATTAAGTTTTCCAAATTATTTAAATAGTGGTTTGGGTACATGGCTTTGATTAATTTGTAAATGAAATATTTCTGTGCTCTTAGTAAATTCTGTATCATTTATCTAAGTTTTTTATTATTCTTATTTTCATACATTGGATTTCAGATTAGTAGGGCTTTAGAGAGATTGCCACTTCAGTTTCAAAAGTAGGAAAGCATTTAATTTTGACATTAGATTTAAGATCTTTAAAAGGTAAGCACTTTCACATTAGAACTGTTATTAAGAATTTTGAAGTATACTTTAGGAAGGATGCAAAGCTTATGTCACCTGAACAAAACAGAGAACTAATGTCAGTGGAAACCTTGTAATATCACTGAGGTAGTCCTTGATTTCAGCCTACTTTTGTGTAATGAAAAATTAAACATTGCCCTTTTTTAGCCTTAAAGTAGAAGATGATAAGATTCAGATCTGTCTGCAGAAAGCTTTGAAAGTAACAGTGATGACCCTTAGACAGGGATGATGTTTTCTTTCATTTTTGTTTCTCTACTATGCATACTGTCAAGTGTCTTTTGATATACGTAAGAAACAAAAATTTGGCAAGCAAGCAAAATAATTGTGGTTAGTGTTTTCATGATCGAAAGAATTAGAGGCAAGATAATTGGTTAATCTACCATCTGTAATTCTGCCTCAACAAGGGAGAATGTATATGGAAATGATAGATGGGCAATTCTTTGTCTTCTGGACTCCTGCATAAATGGTCACAAGTGATTCTTGCTGTAGATAGTGTCAAAATCCATAAATGTATTCCCTAAGAAAAGGTCATGTCTACCTACACAACCTCAGCTTTGGCGTTGCATTTATTATATATTGTGTTTTAAAGTGATCAAAGCATTTTTACCTCTGTAAATTCTGAATAAATCTTAGGAACTATACACTGTGGTCGTACAAAAACATCTGGATGGACTGAAGGAGTAGCGTACTGCGAGAGGCTTGTGCTGCTGCTGGTGATGTATGGATCCCCGTCAACCAGCTCGGTGTCATGGAGAAAGGCTTAGAAACGTTGCTGTGTATGTAACTTAGACTTGCGTTTTGCTATAGGGCTTTCTTTTTGTAACAGTTTTGGTCTGTGGTGTTGATGTGGTGTGACTGATAGCCAGAGAATTGTCCTTGCCGGTGCCCACAGTGGGGATCGAGTGTGTCAAAATGGTGGTTTTGCCTGTAACTTGAATTTTTCAATATAGTTTACTTGTCTGGATTGAGAGAAGTCAACAAGAGGAGGCAAACTATATTCAGTTTAAAAGCTGTTTTCTAATTTAGTATGTCCATATGGCTCTGGCTTATGTTGGATCTCAGTAAAGCAGGTAAAGGAGTGGGTGTAGTTTTAGGCCATGTAAGCTCTGATCACTGATCCAGTTCAGGCAGGTGGGTTACTGGTACACAGATACAAACATCTGATATTTTCAAAGCGCATATTCAACGTGTTGCTGAAGTTCCAGCAGATCATGCGAACAGTGGGAGGTAGGTGGCAGGTGAAGGCTGGTGACAGCCCAGTTCCCATGTAAACCATGTTCCCAGTGGTGGAGGAGGAAGTGTGTGTGAACAGACATCACACCTTGGATCCACGTAATCTGTGCAGGCTACTTCTGCAACTCTCCTGGCTATCAGTTGTATTGCTGAGTGTTTCCGTAGCTGTTTCGTGTTCTGCCAATACGACACGCTGGTCTGGCTCTCCCGAGCGAAACCGGTAGTTGACATCTGGTCTGGGCTGTGACTTACAGTTCTTGTTTATGAGGTTTGAGTATGAATTAGAAAACATGTCGTGTCTGATGAATGCTACATCAATGCATTCAGAAAAAAACCCACAGAAAAGATATGAGAAATGATGGGGGGGTTTGTGCAGTCAGGATATGAGTTCTGATTCATTTTGCCACTCCAAGGCAAATCAAAACTAAGTAGCAGGCTTTAAAAATGTATCTCAGGAAAAACATATTGCTTTAGAAAAGTTTCTGGGGGACTATTTGCTATGTACTGCTACTGACAATAGCATAGTTTCATAGAAGAAATATTTGAATTGTTAACATAAAAGGGATTTCTTATTCGTTAAATCTAAGATCAGGGATGCTAGGTAAGAACACAGAGAAATAGGGGCGTTTGTGGTCAAAAATGGCAGAGCCTTCTGCTTTAATTTAGGTTTTGTAGCTTTACTGTTTTGTGATTAAGTTTCAGAGGTAGTCTATGTTATTAATTCTTAAAGTTTAAAAGTGGTTTTGGTAGGGAGGAAGAATATGCAAACACTCAATTCATGGGTATGATTGATACAATCTGTGATGTGTTTTGCACGGAAGTAAATCTCTAGTAATCATATTCTTGATTATACTTGCCTCAGTAACTAATAATTAATGTTAAATCATCTATTGTAACACAATTTCATGGATTTTAAGCTTTCCTTTCAGTTGCATCAGCTGTGACATCTATTTCTGTCTGTGTATTTAGATGTAGTTTTTCTTCAAAGTTTTAATCTCAAAGTAGAGTTCAGAACAGGCAATTTTGTGCAATTCAGTGTTTTGTTGGTCTAGTCCAAAGTCTAGTGTCTGCCATTTTTATTTCCTAACATCTGGTATAATATATTACATGTTTTTTCTGTGTTCCCTATCTGTACTTTACCAGAATTTCCATTTAATAAAGGAGTGTAACCGAATCACAGACAGATAAAATTATGTTGCTGAGTGCCACTTCAGTATTTCAGTGTTCTTGATGGAAGTCTACGTATAATAAACAGAAAAAGCAGGTCAGTGCGATTACTAATGCACCCTTACAGTAGATTGAATAGAGAATTTTATCATCAACACGTTGTAAATAAAGAGAATAATTCTTACACAGAAATAGGATACTTCATACCCTCTCTGTGTTACCCATAGAAATTCTTTACTGATAAGTCAGAGAAATAAATTTAAATTATAACACTTATATGGTAATTTGTTTCTGTGGTTCTCAGTTTATTTCTGGGGCTGCTAGAGTGACCTGACTGTGAATGTAGCTGACAGGAATTTTGCTTATCACAGTGTAAATTCAGACTACTGTTTGCTCATTCTTTAACAAATGAACGTGAAAACCAGCAAGGAAACTTGTGCTGGGCTATAGGTGCTGTCAGTCTGATAAACACTCGCTTTGAAATCATGGATCAGCTACTGAAATCTATTAGCTTTGCTTTTAATGACAATGCCATGTGCGAGCAATGGCTGGATGGACACAATTGCCCTGCGGATAGGTGCTGCAATGCTGACAGTTTTGCCATTGCCATTGGAAATCCAAGCCAGGGTTTGCCTGCTGTGTCCCCTGCCACGTGAGGAGGAGGAGGGAGCCTCGGGCTGGAACACAGACATGTGCCGTGGGCGATCTGGGGCTGTCCATGGCTGGGCGCTGAACGTGACGTGGGATGGTTGTACAAGATATATTTGTGAGTTTTTGTGGGAGGGCAGGGTTTCCTTCGGACCTGCTGGTTAATACATAGCTATAAGAGAGCCTAAATGTATTTAATGTTAATTCAATTCATGTATAATGACTTAAATCTCATCAGAATAAAATATCATCTGTTTGTTGTAACAAATGATGTGTTTGTTATATTACTCTTTAATGATTTTTTGATTACTCTGATAGCTGCTTTCCCACAATTTTATCTCATTAATGTCAATGTAATCTCCTCATCTCTTTTGCCCTTTTATTTTTGAAAACTTTAGGCTTTTTGCTGTGCTTCTTTTGGAATTCTCAGGTCTTTTACTTCTGCATTATATCATGTCTGTATCATATCTACAGATTCTGTATTAATGTTTTGAAGTATTTCTTTCACAGTTTTCTAGATAGTATCAGCGCCTGTTAAGACTTCTGAGTTTCACTTAAGAGTGAAGTGTTAAACACCATTGCAATAACTCCTGAGATTCATATCCTTTTACCATTTTAATAGTATATCATGCTCCTGTTTCTTAAATACTTTGTCTCTTCTATATCTTAATAATTTTATGCTTCCAGTCTAATTTCAGACAGGACAGAATTTTTTTTGATTGTGTTCAGAAGGATTCTAACTTACATAATCAAGATTTTTAAACTGAGCGTGTGTGTAGTTCTGTCTACATTAACATATACATAAATCTTAGTTTCCTGGACTACAACTTTCCGTTTGCTTGTGCTTAAGCAAGGGATATAGGACATGATTTCTTGCACTTAGAAAGCAGGTTGTGTTTCATATTTCATTGACCGGTTCACCTTTATCCAATACAGGAAATTATAAAATAGTTGCAAAATTTGTAAAATATATCATATTCTGAATTCAGTTCTGGGTCATGAAATCGTGTACGTGAGGGCAGAATCATGAAATGCCTGTAGAAAAGGTTATGGAAAATGTAGTAGATATTATAACAACATTCAGTCTGATTTCTGTGAATCATATTTCTTTTTATGATTCTCATTCTTTTGTTTGATGAACAGTATACATGTAGCTTACAATGGAGGCTATGTGGGTTTGATTTAGTTTTCTATTTAGTTTTCTTATGTTCAGACATTATTCTTCAGTTCTACAAAGAAGAGACAGAGTGACTCCGTAACAGCAGAGTAGTAAATTTCAGATCATCCCTGCTTTTTTCAATTGGGGTAATAGAATTCTCATTGCTCAAAGTCCAGGTACCAAGTATTTATCACCTTATCAGGAAAACCTCAGCAGTTTACCTTCTATTCAGATGTCTAATGAAAATCTTGCTGAAGTTAATTGAAAGTCTTTTGGATAAGCCTCTGTTTTTAATAGCTTCATCTGCTGATGCACTTTCGGATGCTTTTACTAGTAAAAAGCTACACCAAGAATTGCCTGGTTTTTTCTTCTTTTTTTTTTTTTTCCCTTTCCCCCTCCCCCTTTAAGCCACAACAGTTGACACATTTCTGTTGATGAATTGCAGTGCCGCATTTCTGTGGGCTTTCATCTGTTTTTGGAAAATAAAATTCCTGGCCTGCTAACAGAGTGTCGGTTCCCACCAAAAAGATGTTTGCTAGAAGAACTTGGCAAGACTTACTGGGTTTAATCACACTCTTGTTGTTAAGAAGCCCATAAGTTCATGGCACTTGACGCAGGAAAACTGACCATGTTCTCTGGGTGCCGAAAGCCTTCTCGGTCAAGCCTGTGCTGGTTTGCTTCCCTTCTGCATTCCTGGGTGCCAGTGCAGTAAAAGACAGCTTTTATGCAGATATGCAACCACTCTACTAGTATGTAGACATCTGTAGCCTACGTCTTGTGCCCTATCTATAACCCAGTGATTGAGACATTGATCTTAGAAGCGTGAATTTAAACGCAAGCTCTGAATTAGGCAATGAAAAGCTTGAAAACGGTTTCCTGCACTCCTAATATGTATATTACTGAGTGAAAGCTAATAGAGGTAAACCAGGGTGTTCAAAGACTGTTCCAGTAAGCATGTAATCCATAGTCATGGGTATGTCTTTGTAGCATATTGTATTCTAGCTGCATCATTCCTTATTTCTTCTGTTTCTCAGTTCAGCAAAGCAGCATTAGTTGGTGAATTTGTCTTCAGGCCTTTCCTGCCCCCAACTAGAACCCCTTAGCAAATTCATGCAACAATTTGTATTACAAAGACCTAGACAGAACTTGTATTCTAACATATCAGGTAATAAAAATATGTATTTCTGCATTGCATCGTGCAGTGCAGCTTCAGTGTTGAATTATTAATGGCTTGATAGGTGTTTCGTCATGAGTATGTTTCCAAAAAATGTTTGAAGGAGGAGTAACTGCAAGACAGCTATAGTCAGTGAGAGCTGCAAATAATGAAAATGGAAGCTTAAAGCAGGAGCTGCAAAGTTTGCATGGAGTAGAGAAAATGAAACGTACAGAAGGAGGAGTATTCAGAATACAATGCAGTTGAAGGGACAACAAAAAATTGTGGAAGAAAGTTGTCAGTTACAAAGATCTGAGAAAGACTGTTTGATAAAGTCTCAGAGTTGTGATGGTCTGTTCTTTAGAGATTCCCAGCAAAATGCGGAAAGAAGTAGGTTTGGATAGATCTGTTAAGAATCAAGAAAATACCCAAACTTGTAAGATCATATGGGAACCCTTTCTGATGTTGCTGTCACTGAGTTTCTCAGTCTGCGTTATGATGTTTGCAAGGAAATGGGACAGTGGTGGGAATGGAACCCTACTTTTTTACTTGACTAAAGCTATTTTATCCATATATAAAAGGTTTGTAATGGAAAGAAGAGTGAAGGTCTCAGATGTGATTAAAATGAAAAGAAACTGGTAAGTTTCTAAATAAGAATTCAAAATTGTACCCACACTTCAGTGTTTCTTACTCATTTCTTACTCATCTATTCCTGTATTCTGTATACTGTTCCTATACTTTTACTGAGTACAGTATATTGTGCATACAGTATATTTATATATAAACATATATTTTCATATAAATTATATTTGTATGTCCCTTCAGCACTCAGGAAACTCTCATTTACTAAACTTATTTTGAGGTATATTAGGGCCAATAATGTCTTTTGTTGCTGTTTTGTTTTATTCCAGTGTTCAGATTCATTAGTATAATTTCAGGCATTTATCACAGGATACCTGTGCTGAGTTTCCCTGGATGGTTCACGTTTTGTTGCTGGACAGTGAGTGACACTTCCAGAGGGCTGTTCAGCCCAATTTAGAGCTAAATTGTACGTCAAGGTGCTTATCTTTTGCTACTATAATAGAAAAAGCTTTAAATAAATAGGTTGCCGATCTTAGAATTCCTTTAAATGACTGAATTGCATTGCTGGGTTAGATGTGAGTACAGTTTGTGTGTGTGGGGGGGCGTGGGTTTGAGGTGGGTTTTTTTTTTCTTTGTGGAGTTGGTTTTCTCTCCACCTCAGGAGATATTCTGAAAAGGTCTGGGTAATCATGCGGTTGCCTGCTTATTGTATACTGTACATATTGTTTAGCATACTTACACTACTTGTTTATTGGCAGAAATCAGGACTAGAACAGCTTTGTACTTGTGTCTTTGATACCAGGAAAAAATATACCCTTCGCCTCTTCAACTCCCTTGAGAACTAAGCTTGGCTCTTCTGTATTGATGGGGCTGCAGCTAACTCTGCAATACAAAGCAGCAGAAAATTCTGTAGTAATTGATATATTTTAAACTAGATAGTTGGTGATTAGTGTTATTTATTTATAAGTTGTAAATTTGCCTTTTAATTATGTACGCTGAGAAAACTGAATAATATTACAAGTAGGTAAAGGAAATGAACACTGAATGAAGAGTTGCCAGCTTTTAATTATGCAAATGAGCACCACTGCAGAAGAATTATTTAGTAATCTTTTTGTGCTTAGAATTGCAAATCCATCTCCACAATTTTGTTTAGAACAAATGAAACTGGAGTTATGTAGCCTCTTTTCTGTAGATCTTTGAGATTAATAGGGTTGAGCAGAAGTATCAGTAGTCTTAAGAGACTGCACGTAATGTGCAGTGGGTCAGGGTAGTAGAACTGAAATGTTACTGCCAATATTCTTCTTGTAGGGGATCCTGTTAATATTGTACTGCATTACTCAAGAAACTGCAATTAGCTACTTTCCCTAATTTTTTTACATTATAATTTTATTAAATCTTTTATTAACTTTTTATAGCTGTAAGTTGTTATGTTCTTTCTGCTGTCGAGCCCAGCTGGGTATCTAAGTTATGGCTCTTCCCAAGTGGTCTATTTTGTCATAGTCTCTCCCGCTCTTGCAACACCCCAGATTATGTTCCTGGGGTGCCTCTTTTGTTTGTTTGCTTTTTCTCTCATGTAAGTCCTACACCCTGGTGCTGCTCTTGCTGGCAGAGTACTTAGCACTCTGGCACTGGCTCGACGAGTAAAGAGCACTGAAAGAGCAGGCTAATTTATAGTCTCTTCACATCACCCTAAAAATGTCTCTGAGATTCAGTAATGCTGGTAGGCAGTAGGAAGTATATTTTTAAAATTCATTAGGGGAAAAAAAGAAGGAATTAAAAGCCCTGCAAAACAGTAATGTGACAGAGGGATGTATGATGAATAAAGTGCATTTAGGAGCTTGTACACTAAACAGTGAATATCTTCCTAACCAGGGAAAGAGATGGGAGTTAGTTGAGAAAGCATTGTCCATCACTGTCCAGCGTGATTGAACTTTCCTTTTCTAAGTGAGAGAGAACTCTTGACTTTCCGAATATAAAAGTCAAACTGTGCTATATAGAACCTTACACAGGGGCACATTTCTTCCTCAACACTGAAGAACAGGAATATACAGATGAGTAAAGGAGTTAATCTATCAGTTACCCAGATCCAGAAATATGATTTCTTGTGTTTTAGTGATTTATCTATGCTACACAAAAAGGGCTAATATGACACATTGCATAACATTGTATAGTATTAACATTTTGTAAATACTTTTTTCTTTTTTTTCATTTATTTAGTTTATTTTATTTAATTTTATTTATTTTATTGACTGTGACTGTTGCAAGTAAATGCTATTTGAAAAAGAAAAGTGTGTATTTTTATAGGTGGGAAAGATGAAATTCAGAATGTGACCAGAATTGACTCCTGCCCACGGGCACTTTGGACGAGATCTCCCAAAATCTAGAAGTATCACTTCTGAAAGGCAGTGTTCCCCAGAATACCATTAAAATATCACCCTTTGATGTCTTTTGCAGTATTTTTTTGGCAATGTAATTTTATGAACGGTAACAGAAAGCACCACGTGATAGGCTAGCCTCAGAAGGTTTTATTTTTGTATCTTGAGAATCCAAGAAGCCTAGTTACTTAGTTTAATTAAATATATTAAAGTAGATATGAAATAGGATACTAAAAGCATAGCTGGTATAATTTTGTTGCTTGTCATTTTTTTCTATACGATTATGGCAGAACAAGGATTCTAAAATTAATGCTTTCTTAAATTTTAAGGAATTGCATGTCTTTTCCTGAGGAGTTCAGCTGTAAAGTTTAACTGATACTTAGTTTATGTTAAAATATTTATCTTCAATTAACATGGATGTGAAATTTCAGTTATCAAATTTGAAATGCTAGTGGGAGGACAGCTACTTAAAAGGGAGAAATTACTTCCATAGAAAAATAGATTCCAGAAAAAACTAACAAGTCTGATATCCAAACAAGCTCTTTCTCAAGATAGGAAGGAGAATTTGCTGTAAAAACGATGTGGAAGTCATCATCCAACGTATGCTGTGAGTGAAACACAGCAAAGGAAACCAGGTACTTTGATTCACCAGATGACCTCTCAGATGAAGTGTTGCACAGCCTGTGTTCCTTGCTTTGAATGGGGAGGTTGTGGTGTGAAAACATTCCAAATTTCACCACTTTTCAGAAGTTTTGCAGTGCCCAGCTAGTTTGTTTATTTTTTAGTTCAATATTCGACTCGATACAAAATCATCAGACAGATTGTTTATTGTCAGTTGTTTATGAGCACTGCTCATTTGTTCGATAAACATGAACAAGACAGCGCAAAGCACCAAAACGCTTGTCTAAATGGAAAAACTAAAGAAGCGTTTGTTTGTATTTGATTGCATGTTCCGCTCAGGCCTTTGAGGCACTCGGTTGGTAGAATAATAAGATTCTCTATATTAAGTTTACTATCTTCATAAATCTTTTTTCTTTTGGTTTTGTTTCCCTGTCCTTAATTTCTCCTATCTCCTCTGTACATAAAATGTATCTTTTTAAAGCTTTGTCTCTTTACTTATTTATTTAGATGTTTAAGTATATTTACTACCTTTCTGTTGCTAGTGATTTTTGCAGCATAGTTTTCACTGTTATCAAAGTAGGCTGAATGTATTGCAAGCTTGATTCCTACGCAAGTCAAAAGTTTAAATAAAGAAGAGAGATCGTAGTGTCTCCGCTGAACTCTGGAAGTTTTGCAGGGATCAGCTTTATTTTACTGTTGGGTTACATACAAAAACTGTTCTTTCAAATGATCGTTGTAACCTTGGTCTTCCTCTCTTGCCAGCACCCACTATGGCTATTTTAAGTCTGCCACATGGGAATAGTTAGTATAAATCTGAGGTCTTGGCACAACTAACACTCACCAAAAGCCCTGCTCATCCCAAGCACCTTAAAATTGAGATATATTTTTCTACTTGGTGCATATGTAATATAAAATTGTTCCTCATAAGAATTATTAAACATTATAATGTTTGGGAGAAATAAAGGATAGGGAAACAGACCAAAACATTGCCCTGAACAGGAAAGATTTACTAAGATAGTAAACAGGGTTTGTATTTGCTTTTGCTGTAAGGGTTCTAAAACTTTTCTCAAATTATTTATACATGCAGCCATCAACACAAAGTCACGCTTGCATGTAGCTCTGGACAGGGAAATTGAGTCTAGTGATTGGAAAAAGGAATTTATCATGCTGCTAGATCTTGCATCCATGAAGAAAGCAACATTCTTCACTGTTCCAAACACTGATAAATTTTCAATTTCAGCTTTGATTGTCATTATCATTTACTCTCATAAATTCTGATAAATGAAATGTTCAAGGCTGGAAAAAAACCCATTGTAATATTAGTTCTGCTACATTCATATTTACAAAACAATATGGGCATTTTCACAGCAAATATTACAAGATTTTACATTGTCCTTGCTATTAGGGTAGTCAGCAGCAGCATACTTTTTTCTCTGTATGCTTTTGCAGCAGAGACATTGCTGCCGTTTAGAGGAAAGCTGGCATAGCATTGATATATTCTGCTCATTACCTGTTGATGTATAGGTAAAGAAATATGTACTGAAAAAGGGCGAAAAAAACCGTTTGTTCTAATGAATAGAGAAAATACTGTTCAGCCATTAGAAAGAAATTTAGGCCTGTGGATGGGTATAATTCTGTCTCTTCTGCTTCATTTGCTGCTAGCTGGAAATGTACTAATTTGGAGTCTGGGCAATGAGTGGTTTTGGTCATTCCTTGCAATTTAGACAGACTACGGGAAGATGGAAAAATAAGGGAGCAGTTAAAGTAGGAAAATACAATAGTCAGAGTTCATAGTGCTAATAGTGCTAGGGCAAAAAGGAAGAGTTTCTCAGTTCAAAGGGATAGCTCATCTTTTTCATGTACAATAGAATAAATACAATATCTAGTTATTTTCCAATTAATGAGGGGTATTACTACAGGATACTTGGTGTGCTATCAAAGCTGTGGGTGGTTAAAGATAGTTTAGATAGTTTCTGTTTGCCTCTGTTCATTTAGGATTCATTAATTTCTCATCTAAGGATAAGTGTAATTTTACGAAAAGGAAGAAAAATGAGTCATTTTTTAGCAGCTCCTTAGCTTGAACACCAAAACCAAAATTAATGAATGACGTTACAAACCTTACACATACAAAACTGTCGAAAAACGCATTTCCCACAGGACTTTCAGCTACACATAACCTTACCAACACAATTTACTCTTTCTGTCCGTATGCATACGCAGCTTGGCTTTAGAGAATTTTTTTTTTTAATATGCAAGACAAAAGTCACCACTGCCTCTAATTCTGTTTTTGTTTCATTTTTTACAAAATTAATTTAAGTAGCTTTCCAAAAGGGATGTTCTTTGTGTAATATTAACTGTTCCTTTCAAAGGCTTGGGGTGGTAAAATGTAACAACTCTGGAAAACTCCAAATAAATGCTAGATGTATTTGGCTGGTGAGAAGATTGAAAAAATGGAATAAGTCCCTTTTCTCCTCTGTCAAGTTTCTATGCTTAACTTTC
>Ga0065711_1041069_pt1 | contig 16438 bp, 7 predicted proteins | sample Hoacrofraction12_FD_59098 | JGI IMG/M metagenome (GOLD analysis project Ga0065711, IMG submission 59098) | Hoatzin crop microbial communities from Cojedes, Venezuela - Epithelial fraction 12 v2 (version 2) | ecosystem: Host-associated > Birds > Digestive system > Esophagus > Crop | place...
CCCCCCCCCCACATTCTCTTGGCTCCTCAAAATCCTTATAACAACTGTTTTTTAAGGTGACTTTATAATTCAGTTTCTACTGAAAAATGCTTTGTAGGTGAACACCTGCTTTATTTACGTAAAAATGAACTTTCATGCTTAAAAAAAGGCTTCATCATTTTTGGTACATGTGCCAAATAGAATATAGCTAGTGATTTCTCTGTTTCTGAATGGAGGATGAGTTTTACAAGAATTTGCAATCATCTTTGGTAAACAGCACGTGGCTTAGGCATTCTTTACAAAGTGTAGTAGCTGAGAGGTGGCTTGCGGTGCCCTGAAAAGGATTAGCAAAGAGAGGATTGACTTTAATTTCTTACATGCTGCTTTAAATCTTAGTGGGACCACACTGTAAGGAAGCAGACCTTTCAGCTCTTAACCCACATGCAAAGTACACACTCTGTCATTTTTTATTCACATGCTCCATGCCAGCTTCTGTTAATGCAAAATTTGGTGGAGTTGAGAGGTCTTTTGTCTTCCTCCATGTAAATCAGCTAATCCAAAATCCTGGGCAGCCTGCCTTCCCCATTCACAAGTGCTGAGAGCAGTGATACTTGAGGGAGCTTGCAGGCTTGGTTCTTGAGCAATGATTTATGGCTTTTGACTGAGGTCATTGCTTGGCACATAGTGATGACCAATTTGATGGATTAAGGACTCAAGCAACTCAAGAGCCCTTAACATTTGTAACCAATCATAATCTGGCTGGCAATGACCACAGCAAAAAAACCCAAGTATTCTTGTTTGGATCTATTTTAAACTAATTTGGCTTTGTTTTCGTCCTGGAGACCTGCTGCTGCCATTAGATACTCTTTGATTTGGTTCCAAAGATGGGTCAGAGTCACGTTTTTCTTTGATAAACCTGTTTTGGTTCCCTCATTGATGTACACTGCTGAAAGCTACACGTTTCTTTTTGGTCTGCTATTACATTACCACATCAAGGAGAGCTTGAGCGGCCAGTTCTGCAGAGCAGGAAAGAGGGGATTTCACAGTGTCAGTGAGAGCACGTGTACTGTTTTTCTTTTGTATCTGCTGGAGCAGTGGGTCCTGATTAAACAGCACCTTAGATATCACCAGTTCATCTACACCTGTGCAGCATGTAAGAGTGCGTAAGACAGACGGCTCCAGAACTAGAGTTAGTAAGACTTTCTCAACTGCAGAAGCTGTAAGTGGGAGTGGTGAGCTCTTAGAGAAAATACTTTTTCCTAGACGGACCTGCTGTTGTGAGAGGTAGATTGTCACCCCCATGCTACTGAGCAGTTGGTAGCTCAGGTTTGCGAAATGTGGAACTTTCCTCCCTCTGGAGGGTCTGTGCAGGCAGCTCCTCCCCACTTCCATAACCACTCCTTTGTGAGAGCCATTCTCTGTTTTACCCATTGGTATCTCTTGGAGATGCTGTGAATCTCTTCCACTCCATAATGTGTCTTTATTTTGTCCCACAATCCAATCTGGATTGTACAATATCTTGTAAGACTTGTATTATTGCATACTGCAATGTGAACTGCAGAACTTCCTCTTAGGTAGGGGTGGATGAGAAGCTCTGAATACAGGAAACTCTATGAATATACATTGTTCATGTATTTTAAAAGTGAGCATATTTCAGCAATAAAATGGTCATATCAACCGCAGTGCTCTGCAAGGCCGATACTAATGTCAGTGACAGTATAATGCTATGCAACTTTGGTATTGAACTTCTTCCTGTAAAGTCGTGCTTTGAAAGCCGGCTTTTCTATGTCAAAAGTGTCTTGCTGTACTGCATGGCTGGGAAAGAAATCTTTTTCCAATGTGTAGTGTAGGCAGCTCAAACAGCAGTAAGAATTAGTACTAGCTGATTCTTATATAGCACTTTCACCCACTGTAGTGAAATGGCATCTCTTATACAACAAGGTCCCATTTTATTAAGGCAGCCTTGTTTTGAAGGTGGTGGGGGTTTTTTTCCTATGGTATTTCCCAATCCCAGGAATTTATATAGTGGATATTGGTAGCTCTTCTGGGTTTTACTTTTCTCTGTTAAATTTTAAGTGACTAAAATATCAATTGAAAAGAAATGCCACAGTGCTGCCTCCTTCACCTGTGATAGGGGCTGTTTAAATTCAGAAAAAGGTGGACCTTGCTTCAAAGAGGGAGAACATATTTCTGTGGCATGCAGAGGAAAATAGATACCGGGAAGGCTGTTCTTTTGCTATAAGTAGCTGCTTCAGAGTGACTTGCGTGATGAGCATCGTCTTTACTGAGAAGATCTCTAGCTCAGAACTGTGTATGCGATGCTCTTGACTTAAAATCCACACTGGGAACACCAGCACATGCCTGAAGTGCTTTTGGGCTCAGGCATGTCTGTTTCATAGAACAAAGAACTCTCCTCCCAAACTGTCCCAGATCTAGATGCTCACCTTAGAAAGTGCACCTCTTCCTTCTACAGGTGGAGGTAGGAACTGAGCTCTGTGGTCACACGATACGTCACTGAAAGAGCTGGGGCTAAGACCTACTGCCTAGTAACCTAGTCACCTCCATCTTTTTCACAAAAGGGTGGGGATGAAATTAGTTTTCTTCAGATCGCCAAAAATGTCAGCAGACTCCAGAGATCTCCAAACCTAAACTGTCTCCAACGCCTTCGCATGAGTCCAGGGTCTCACCTCTTCCCCTCTATGCAGCTGCCAAAACCTCTAGCTTCCTTCCACTGACAGCTTCATCAGTGCAGCTGTGTATTTTCAATGAGTAGCACTAGGAAAATTTGAGGGTGGAATATAATTAAATTTTTAAAACCCACAGGAAAGTTTCTGGTTTTAACGAATTAGTCACTCGAGTTCAAGTAAAGCTTAATTTCTAAAGAAGTTACCTGATACTATCACAGATGATCCAGAGAGCTGCAGGATGATCTGTGCTGTGGACTGTGCTAGCTCCACCACTGTCACTCACATACTAATTTGCATCAGTAGAAGAAACAAGGTACTGAAGGCCAGTGGCAGACTCATGGAAGGATTTGTGCCAGAACCAGGTTAGGTCTCAGGAACCTCGAGTTGCAGTTGCTGTGCAGAGAGCCGTGGCAGCATTCCTTTTGTGAAGCACAGCAAAAATTGGGCTCTCTTTGTCATCTGCTGAAGAGAAGGAATGAAGAAACATTAAATGCACGTCAGTGCTGAGCAATTCTGACTTACGATTCGTGCAAGGCTGGTTCAGTGAAGGTAATGTTTCAAATGAGTGTGTGCTTGCCTTGTAACCCCCCTTTTATGCAGCCCTAGATGCTGCTGAAGAGAGGTAAGTCTGCTGCTGAAGCGCACACCTGTGTAATCCTCCTTGCTTTCTAAGCAAGAGATTCTTTAGCTTATATGGGGCATTCACATAGCTGATGTCTCTTCTTGGACCTGTTGTGAAAGTATGGGGAGTCAATGGTGCATCGTATGAGATGCTGATGTAAGAGACACTGGTACGCTCTGGGTTTATTTGCTGGCTGTGGAGTTGTTTAGCCCTGTCAGAGTCCTTGTCTGGACAGTAGGAAATCTAAGAACACAAGTGCCAGATGAATGGAGCCAACAAAAAATGGTCTGGGCTTTCTTGGGCATACAGCTCTCTCGGGTACAAGTTATGGCTCTGTGAATGTGTCTGTCCAGATGAGAGGCCACCGATGGGAAAAAAATTGCATCCAGCTTTAACTACCAGAAAAGCAGCCATGAATTCTCTGGTGTGCAAGCTCACTCCTCACCTCCATGACCACCTTATTTTTTGTCTTTTTTTCTTACACAACCCATTAGGTGGCACCTAGAGAACAGAGACGAGGTACGTCTGACATACCCTGGACAGGAGATGATGGCAGGAAAGTGAGTGCAGCCATCTTCCACAACCATCTTTAACTTCCTCCCAAACCTCTTTGCCCCCCTCCACATTCCTGAAACAACTCTACTGTCTCTTCAGCAAAGACTTTTGGCTGTACTGTGAGATACCCAGGTCCATTCCACCGGTGAGTTTGCATGGTCCTTTCTGGCTCCTGCATCTTATCTTTCCTCTTACCCCTGCAGAATGATGCAACACAAATGATGAAACTGCCTACTAAAACTGCTCTGTGGGCAAATCCTGCTGCTTTTCTTTCTACAAAGATGCCACAAGTTACATCTGAACTGAATGATGAAGACCCTTTTCCTCTCTGCAGTGTGCTTTGCTCATTTATTCTCGGAGTGCAACCTAGGCACATACCAGTCTTTTTCATTCTCTTCTGCTCCCACATCTTCAATTACAATTAATAAGAAACCGCCAGAGGCCCAGTGGAAGCCACGTGAGTAACTCAGGGCCGGATCTTCAGGACAAGCTGCAGCACATACCTCCAGACAGTGTAGACACAGCCACTGGGATGGGAACTTTTTTTGTCAAGAAGGTTTAGTCCCAAGTGCTACTAGTCCCACCCCAGAGCTAGCAAGACACCAAAGAACAGTCCAAACATCTTCTTTAGGGATGATTTTGTTAGAAATAACAACTGGAGTTTTAAGTGACAGCTACTGATCTGACAGACGCTAGAACTCAGTCCTTTGGTGATACTTCCACTTCTACCTTTGTCAAGTCCCCTGTTAATGGCTGGCTCTCTGCTCTACCTAGAGCAAAACTAAAGCTGATTTTGGGTGTCATTGCATGCTTAATGGCATTCAGGAATGGAGGACACTATAATGACGGAACTGGTATCACAGGTCTTCAGTTGAAAAACTGAAAAATGATAATGAGAAGACTGAAAGTTTGCTTGTAAGACTAAGTATTGTAGAGTGACATGGGCAATTCTATATCTTCTAGTCAGTTTTTCACAGAGCAAGGAATTGATATATAGCTCACAAATACGTCTGTCTGGGGTGGTTTCTGTCAGCTGAGATTTTTTTTTCTGGCTTCCTTTTGTGTGCGTCACAGGACAACTTTTTATGGGGTCCTTTATAGGAAATGAAAGAGAATCGGTTTACATCCTGCATAGAAAAAATGGCATCAAACAACTTCTTCAAAGTTCAGCACGTTTCCTTAAGCACAAGTAAAAGCCTAAATGGTTAAATCAATCCCAACTAATTCAACATATAGTAAACTCTGTCCTTACTCACACGTTCTACTATTCCCAAGCAGAATAAAAGGTTGGTTTATAGGAGACAATGGTGCAGATGAAACGAAGCAGAAGATATCCCCCTTTGGAAGGATACAAGCTCTGGAGTATTTAAAGCAACCTGATGTTTGTTGCACCTCTAGATCAATGCCATTATGCATCTTTTCCTTCCCCTATCAATGTAAATGTTCAGTTCAGCTTGCTGAACATAGGTCAAATCTTCCACCTGTACAAGCCTCCGTGGTTGGAAGCAGGATCTGAAATGCCAGCAAATAAAGATTTTGCAAGACCAATATCAACTGAGCTATGCAAACAACTCATTTTACTAGTTTCTTGGCTGAACTGAGTAAAAAGTTGTTCTATGACAGCGGAACTAATGAATCCTAGCTGCCTGGATTTGAATCCTTGCCTTGGAGCTCTTTGCCCACGCCTCAACCCTGCTCCCTCCATCTCCCCTGCGATTCCCTCCCCTCCCACTACCTTTGCTTCGCTTACTTCTTCCCAGAGAACACCTGGGCAATGGTAGCACGTATTGTAGTTAGTTCTGAGTTGTAACTGGCCAGAGGGGAGCCAAACTGTGCAAATAACTGCTGAGCTCACACGGCAGTGCTTCTATAGTGGGGGCACCAGTTTAGGGCCCTTTGCTTCGGTTGTGCTGCCAGTTTCTTGAAGTTTTTGCAAGCTTAGCATTGCTGGCAGTGTCATCTCTCTACAGAATTCAGTTGAAACAGGTCTGAGGTTGAGCAGTTGTCTGAGACAGATGGGCTGGCAGGGCAATCACATAAGCCTTGTTTCCTAAGGGAACCTGCCTTCAAATGCTTTGCTGGAACCAAGATAAAATATTTTTGCTTTCTTTTCCAAGACTTGATCACTGCTTGGATTAAACTAAATATGTGTATGAAATGATACTTTAAGCATGTTAGTACTTTTCTGACAGTTTATTCATACTTTGTTTTTAAAAATAACAGTGGATTTATTTCTTTACATATTTTACAAGCAAAGCATGGCACAGCTAGTTCTGCCTAGTTTATGTTGGCTTCACAGAATTTTTGCTATCATGATGCTGTTCCGTTGATGTCACTCTTCTTTCGCTTTGCGTTCGATGCATCACCCAAATGTTGCTATCTTTGTGGGAGAAACAGCAGTATCTTTGAGACTTTGCTGACTTCTTAAAAGGTTATGGTATTAGTGCAAAATGTTTTTCTCCTTACCTTAGCATTGTTTCAGGTGTTCGGTAGCTTTACTTTATGCAGAAGATCAAAAATGATAAATGACTAAGTACACCTAAAGTATTAATAAAGCACAGAATTTTGAAATGAAAAGCCCTAGTTTGCCATTTCCTTGAAGAGATATCATTCTTCTGTTTGGGCTTTTTTGTTGACAGATACAAATGAATACCAGAATGGGGTCTTCTGGCATGTATTGCCATGTCATTTTTAACAAATAAAGGTATTTAGTTTTCCTCTTTGTGAGCACAGCTGCCATCAACATTAACTGATTGTCCATCTTTATGAGAAAAAGGACACAACTCTTAAATTCATAAATATTCACTAGATCCAGTTTGTCTCAAATTCGTCTTCCTTTTCCTAACTCATTCTACAATTACGACCAGCATTTTGTAACATGCTGCAGGTCATTGTGTGACCTTGGTGTTTGCAGAGACACATGATTAGGGTTTCTTTTCTGACCATAATGTTATATAGGAAGAACAATAATAAAAAGATAACTATAGGAGGCCATCAACACTATCATCATCTATCCAGCTTTAGAGTAAGTAGAGTTGTACGACCTATAAAAATGATACAGCTGGCAAAAATGATCAGTAACTCTGAGAAGAATTGTGTGGAAACCCAGTCCCTAGTTTCTTATTATCAGGTGTTAAGAACTAAGATTTTCTAATGATCACTTTTCATCTGCTATTGTTCTTTATTTGTACTGCTGAGGCCCCTGGGAACCCCGGTGGCAGAGCAGTGCCATACAGTTCTAAGCACTGTATAAACACAACAGAGAGGAGATTCCTGTGTTTAAGGATTGTGAATGCTCAGAAAAGTAAATCAGCGCTTTGCAGAACATCAGTAATGAAATTATCAACTATTTATCTATTTGGCAAATTAGATGTCTTCTTATCATTTATCTTCATTTCCAGATCTCATTCAGAAACATCTTCCTCCTGTGTATACCTATTAATTTTTGTCCTGTGTTTCATTTAATGCATTGTGTGAAATGTGCTAAAAGAAGCTATACTTCTGTCGAGCTGTGTAATCACCACATGCTACAGGTGAGCTTTAGTGCATTACTCTCTGCAGTGTGAGAGCAGAGAGTTGATTGTTAAGGCAAGAAACAGAGATGCTCACTAAATCTGAGAGAAAATACAAATGTCTTGAAACATGAGAGAGAGTAAAATAGAGGTAGATTGGAAGGTTATAGTGTCTTTTATTATTACTGTATTCAAATCCAGTCTTGACGGTACTAAATGCATCACAACATTAAATGCATCATCATCACACTGCTGGCTGCTTGGTGTCTGGTAAAGAGAGTTTACAGGCTAATTCCTGTTCACAGGAATAGACAAACTTGATGCTAATTGCCGACTTTGTTGCCGTGGTTATGCAGAATAAACATATCCCTAACCCCTTGGGCAGGAACCAGGCATAACGCAAAGGTAGCTAATTTACTGCGCTGAGCAGAAATAAATTGAATAGAAAGCTTTGGTCAGCAAGGATACTAATCCAGTTCCAGTCATTAAGCATCCCCGTGTAGAGAAGTGATGTTACAGCTTCCAGGCTGTTAAAGCAGATGCACGGTTTTGTCCATACTTTCTCTATTACAAATATCAACCTCATTTGCGCTTTCTGTTCAGAAATTTGGCAAAGGAGAGACAAGGTTGATTGGCCATGGTAAATGAGAAAATCATTTCTACACATGCATTGGCTGCCCTTGTTAATGTAAAGAAGGTATCTTTTTGGAAAATGTGCTGCATTTTTATCCACCTGTTCAGCTCTACCAGTACTCCCCGCGGTGGTGAACTTCCATAATGAAAACATCAGCGAGAGTTTTAGTATGACGTGGTCTACCCAGCTAAGAAGCGGTTAAACACTTGTGCCTGCTTAATGCCACTGTGTTGGTAATAGCAAATGGAGCTCATGATACAAATTTGATGGGCGTGCCGCAGAGATGGGAGAGCTGGGCTGCTTCTTCTAAAGGAAGGAGCGTGGCAGGGAAAAGAAAGACCAGGGCACACACGGAAAGCCAGAGCAACTGGTGAGGGACTGGTGAGCTGTCTGGTAAGCTAGGTGGAAAGGACAAAGGACCACTGTCCTTTTGGGGAGATTGTCCCCTTCTCGCAGCTATAGCTACAGTCCCTGCTTCTGCAGGTCTTCTGCTGGCTGCAAGAGCAAGTCTGGTAGACACACAGGAGATGGAGCAACTGTGGTCATTTTGACATTTTGTACGGTCCACTTCCTTTGACAACATCTTTTTTGGCCTGTGCCTAGAGGGAGCGCTGTGCACAGCCGTTGGTGATCACAGCAACAAAGCAGATGCCAAAAAGTTGTGCCTCCAGTTCGCAAGTGCATAACTGACTCTGTCAACTGGCAGCAGAGTATTCTCTGCCTGCAAACAACACAAAAACATATTCTTAATGAACTTCTTCAGTTATAAAGGCCATTTAAATGACATATGACTTTCAAAACAAGATATTGTATAGGGCCTATATATCTCTCCCCACCCCTATGTTTGCTTTTCCTGCTTTGGCATCTGACATTAATGTCTGTCATTGAACATCTCAACCTTTGTAGCTTTCTCATGGGAGACACAGATCAGAGTGTTTAAGCTTTGTAATTTGGCATTGCTGGCATTTTTTGTTTGCCACAAGCATTTCCAATGATACTAATGACATTTAGCAGGTTTTGGAGGAAAAATCATTAAGAACAGAATAAAAAAAAAAAAATTCTTGGTGATCTGAACTGCGCTTTGAATGAACTCTGGGAAGTTTACATTCGGACACAGCATCCAACCTTTCCATTTGTACTAGAAGTGAGGCTGTTTCGAAAATGTTAGACAAAAGATTTGGGGTTTGTTCAGAGAAGGTATGACTATTGATCAAAAATACGTTCTGCGTGTTTCCAGTTTATCAAGGCATACACACTTTCAAGAGCGAAACTTCTGTCTTTTTTTATTTTTACAGTCTTTGTTTGAACTGAGATCCACATTCATTGTTACTGAGCTTTAATAATCTAAGGGTCACTTGAAGGGCTTTTGTTTGAGAGACCTTTCAAGCCAAGCCAAGGCAGCAGTTTAGAGAACGTTTCTTGTTTGTGGACAAAAATATATTAAAACAACCAAGGGAGCTATTACTCTTCCACATAATTATTTTTAATGTCTCATTGGACATGTATGAAATGCCTTTCAGTTCCTGTGGGAGAATTACTTTTTTGTTTTGTTTTTACATTTTGCAGCGTGGCTGTTGTTAAATTTCTATGCTGCTTTTCCATTGAGCAACATTTACCCCAAAAGACTTTATAAACACGAACAGTATCTCTAGGAATATGCTTCCAACATACTCGACATAAGTACTTAGGGATTTGTCAGCAGTCATAGGGCCTGATACCTTGCATACTTCATGCTACCTATTTTTTCTGGCCGTAATCAAGAAAGAAAGTGACCCCAGTTCACAGTGGGAAAAGTCGGAGAACAGCCGAGAGTCCAGGACTGCATGCGGTGAGGGAGAGCCATGTGCCACAGCAGCCAGTGTTAAAGGCTGCGGAGAGCGGAGGAGGGCTAAGGCTCCCTTCTTTCCCTTTCCCCCGTTAAATGCGTGCCAGGTAATTAGAGCAACATTGTGTCTTTGGCATGAAAATTATCTGCAAATGTTATGTGTTGTATAGCTCCTTTCAGTTACCTAAGAAAGACTAAACTGGAGTGCATCTTTCTCTTTTGTTAACACGAACAAATACAGAGGGAGGAGAAAAAGCACAGAAGTTGGGGGCAAATGCAAAGAGCAGCTTTATGTAAAGACGGAAGCCATCCTGTAAGAATGTAGTTCCAGTACATATATTTGGGCTTGGCCTGGGACATGCACATTATGTGCCCCTTCTGCTCTGTGAAGGTGCAGGCTTAGCAGGTAGATGCAGATGCTTCGCTTAGATGTCTCCTTCCTATTGTGTATTCATGATCCTTTAGATCTGCTGGTTGCCCTGCCCATTTTGAAAGATGCCCAGATGTTTCTTGCTCAGGCATTGAGAGCTCCTGCATGTCATATAGTAGTTGCGTTAATTCTGCGGCCATCACCCTTCTCCCAGGCATGGTGAATGTTCCAGTGGCACCAAAGGGACTGTGCTGTTAGAGTGGTCCTAGCACACACTTTGGGCAAGGGCCCAGAAAGCATCAGGGCTCACTCTAAATCTGAAACCTTCCAGGGATTAAAAAAGGAGTTAAAACTTATCCGTGTGTTGCACACAGGTGCTGCACTGCATGTTGCAGGACCAGCATCTGTCTTTTGCCTTTTTCCTTGGGGCTGATGAGCGCTCTGAAGTTCCAGTGAATTTCCCTGTCTCTTCTGCTATGAAAGGAAAGTCACAGTCTGAGTTCAGGGAGTGATAGTGTAGCTCTGTGTCAGTTTTGGCACCTTACACAAACACACCATTATCAATGTCTAGTCATAAAGCTGATAGAGTTTAAAAAAAATGAGCATCTAGATAACTGTCTTTACTGACTGGATGTAAACCCAATGTTTTGGCTCCCAGATTTTGAAGAGATACATTACCACATTCACCATCTTCAGATGACTAGACTTGAAGTCTTCCAACCTGAGCTTATAAAATTATGAGTTATGTAGATGGAGTATAATTTCTAGTATGTTCTTGTTTGAGGACTGACCTTGCCTTGTTCATGGATGAGAGCCATGCGTTTCTAGCAGTGAAAGGCTGTGGAAGCTGTTTCTTTGAAGCAGGTTATGATGACATGCAAACTATTGTAACTGTGTAACACAGTGATGTTCTAACGTTTGAAGCTGAGTTGCTCAACAACAAGTTATTTAATTGGGTAAAAAGTTGCCTTCACATGAACTTCAGTATCTTGGAACAATAATTAAGCTATGTCTCAAGAATATGTTAGAAGATTGTAAGGATAATATGCACTTACCGGTATCTTCCTAATGTCGTAGTGACAGAATGCTTATAAAATACTTTGTACATAAAAATCACTGCAAATATGTACTTAATGGCACATTCCTCAAGACAAGGACCATAAAGCAGACCAGGGAATTTTTTTGAAGACATCATTACTTGAGGGCTTCCTGTGAAGTTGATCTTGCAGAGTCATCCAAAGTTCCCTATCCTGATTTGACAATTTTATGGCTTTGGACTCTCACTCAGTTGTTCAAGGTGATTTAGTCATTGGTTGTGTGTCCTTACATTTAGAGACTGCCAAATGCAATTGTTTATGGAATATTTAGTTCAACTCGGAGTGCTTCTATTCTGGAAGATGCTGTTGGCGGGAGCTCAGAGGAGGACAGCAGGAGAAATGAAAACGACTAAATACATGCAGCCTGGATAAAGGGTAGGAAAAGCTGCGATGAAAGGACATAATGGTCTGTATGTAACTGAAACATGTAAGCATGAGAGAGAGAAGAGTTATGTTGAGTTTGGCAGGAGGATGTAATGAGTAATAGATGGAATGATGAAGGGGAAATAAAATTGGCTGGATGAGGAAAAGCTTCCTGACCACGAGATCTTGTTTGATTACTGAAGTTTCCCAGGAGACTTCTGTGATTTGGGAAAAGTTGTACAAGATTGTTCAGAGCCTCGCAGTGCTCCACAAAGCATAGCTCTGTAGTCACCTAATAACTTGGCATCAAGGACTGGATAGTGCTTCCCATCGTTTAACTGTGCTTGAGGTTGTTTGGATTCCTTGCATTTGCTGGGCAGTCCAGAGCATCCCTTGTGTGCTGGCTGGCCTATGGCTTCTCTTTTGGTTGGGATTACTAAATAATATTACAGCTCTTGAAGAAGGCCTGCCTCCTCTGAGCTGGTGCGTGCAAATGTGTTTACTTTGGCTATGGGATTGATTCTGTTTCTTTGATGCTAAGTGCAGAAGATTGCAAGGTTGGATTCAGCTATCCGAAGGCACACAATTTCTGAAGTGGTGGCAATTGCATATGCCTTTGCGTGTGTCCTCAGAAATTTGGGCCCAAACCTTTACAGCATCTGGATGGATATTATCAATAGATGGTGTTGGAGTGGAGCGTATTGCAAGTGTGAAATACTCGGGAATTCGTATTTGGCTGGAGAGGATTTTTGTGCTTAAACAGAGACCAGTAAAATAAGGAAGATGATTCAAGAACTTATTCAACTTATTCAAGTTATTTTACAACTTATTTCATTCCATTGTAAAGCATATGGAGCTATCACAAAGTGTTCATTTTACCCATATGTAGAATTATTTCATTATAGATCTGGTGTCTGGCTAAAGCTGACTCCAGTAGTTCCTCTGAGAGAAGTTTATCTGATGAAAAATTAAGTGTGTTTTTAGCTGATATCCAACCAATTTGCTGAACTTTCTTTGACTTCTGCCCAGAAGTTCAGAGAGTAAACTGATTGGGTTTGTATTTTAACAGTTAGGAGAGAAGCATGCAAAAGCCCGGACGTCCAGAGGTAGTGAAGACCACAAGGCTTCTACAAATTGGGAAGCTCAACGGAGACAGGAAAATGGGCTGACAGGCTGTTGTCCTGGTGGGTCTTTTCTGCTTGGCCTTTCAGTATATTCCTTGTTTTCTAGCAGCAGCTCAAAGCAGTAAAACACATTTACTCAAAGGCACATAGAAATTGCAAAGGCTACTGCTGCTCAGGGTGAAGCAATGAGATAAATATTGCTAAGTACTCCGTTTTGAAAGTGCACACAATCCAACATCTACTCTGGTCCCAAAAGGTAACTGGTTGGAACTGTGGAAGCCCTGAATTTTGAAACAAATCACACAGAAATGTGAGGGTTTTTCATGTAAGTTAATCCACTATTAAATAAAAAAAATCTTCTTATAAAGATACTCCTTCTTTGAATTATCTTCTTCTTTGAATTTAATATTTATTATCTCATGGGGCCATGATTAACTCTGTATCAATAGGTACATAACTTGTACATTCTGAGATATATCTAATGTCTACCAAAGGAAAAGAATAAATCATTTAGATCTGGAACAGTGATCACAATGGAAGTTTCATTTGCAAAGGATTTATGGAGACTTGAAGTGAGTATTATGTTTTGAATAAATGCACCATTGACCAGTATCAGATTTCCATAGGCTTTATCTTGTTTTTTCTAAGCAACTGCTCATAAACTTTTTTAATATCTTGAGTAGCATGATGGTGCTACTTGCAAATCTGTTCACAGAGCTATTAATCTGTGATAGTCAAATCTGGAGAAAGGAATCACACTTACTTCTTTGTTGCTTTCATTGTTTCATTTAAAAAACCATAAATAGCAAGTTGACAGGGTTTCTTTGTGCTTCTTTCTTTTCAACTAACATGTTAAGCATTTCAAGAAAGGTTTGTCAACACATCACAAAAGTAGTTCTTAGTTCTGATCTGAACTTTCATGAACCTTGCTTTCATGTAACAGGAAGGAAAAACAAGTGGCAGATTTGATCAGTCCAAGTCCATCGCTCAATGGCTACAGCAAACTCTCGGTGCTTTTAATTCCTGTATCATAGCAGCACTCAGACAAATTTAGCAGAATCAAACATACATAAAATCTGAAGGGAAAGGAATCTCCTGTGTCTCATGAAGAAGAAATTTGACTTCTAAGGCAATTTCAACACACGGTCTCCCTCCCTCCTCTCCTTTCTTCCCCCACCTCTCGCTGCAAGCTTTATCTCTAACTGTCCCTGCGTAGCTCACTCTCAGCTTTGTGAGCTTTGCAAGGCAAGCGGGCAGTTGGGTCAGCAGAGGCTGCTGCTGAACAGTGACAGTCACAAACGTGGAAAGAGCCCAGTCCTGAAATCACATGCTGATGAGAACTGTGCAGGCACCTGCGCAGCCCAGTTAGGTTCTACTCAATTCTGTGGAGGGCACAGGGCTTCTGTCCGTGCTTGCAGCAGATCTCGCTTAGGCTGGGGCCCTGAAGCTGTGGAGTTTTCAGATGACCATTTACCCTTGCTGCCAGACCAGATATCTCCTGCAGCAGCATGTGACATATACACAAGGGAGAGACTGGCCATAAAGCTTAGGTTTTGAAGAAAAAAATATATTGAGTGGGAAGCCTCAGTATAAAGAACTGGGAAAGCTCTTGTTTTGGTTGGAGCTACATTTTTGCTGCCTGTTGCTTCCAGCCAACTAGATGAGAAAAATGAACTTGTTTGCCTTCTGTGTATTGCTGCAATCCACACATATCAGTACATGTAGTCCAGAGAGAGAAACGAGACACGTAGCTTTATGTATCTGCGGTTAAATGAAGGACTGGGTATGCTCAGTTACTAAAGAAGCTAAAGGGCTGTGCCGGAGGCAGTGGAATCTCTCCCCAGGCTGTGAAGGAGCCGTTGGCGTATGCTGTGCTAATGGGCCTGGGAGCAGGGACTCGCCGTCTTGCAACAGCTCTCCTGCTCCAGCCCTGCCACCCCCTCAATAGGTCACCTCCCTGGCAGATCGCACGGAGCTGTGCCGTGTAACGCAACAACCATCTGTGTTTCTTTGCTTACCCAAGGTCTCCAAGCACTCCACAAACACTGCTGGAGTCCCCCAGTGTTCTGGCAAAACTACTGTCACCTCTTCCATTTCTCCGCAGCGTGCAAAAGGCATCAAACAGAACCGAGGAGTTTTGGTCCCTCATCTGCCTCAGGCACTAGACTCATTGTCTTCACCGCTTGTCTTTTGCACTGGCTGAACATCCATAGGCAAAGAGGATGTGCTTGGTTTGCTCCACTGCGTGGAGACAGGCGTTAGGCCCTGTTGGACTGAAGTCCTTAAGCACTGATTTCAGTGGGACTACTCTTGCTCTAAAACACTCTTAGGTGCTTACACGCGTGAATTCCTCTGGAGTGCATAGGATGAGAACAAAATCCTGTGAAAAGGGTTTTAGACCCTCAACTGAAGACAGATAGACCAGCCTCACTGGAGCCCCACTAGTTTCCCACTGACGAGGGCTCAACAAGAGAGTATCTTTGCACAGGGCTGGAAAAGGGCTTTGCGAGACCGAAGTGAGATTTGGACTTCACTGGCATTGTTAAAGTACGTTTGTTCAAGAAAGAAGTTGAAAAATAAAAGCATGGATTGTTAGTGTTTAGAAAAACATGTTCATGGCCAGTCTACTGGAGAGACTGGTAAAGGACAATTCATCTTCTGTCTGTGTCCTGTAATACTCAACGGTTAGTGAGACCTGAGGCGGTATCAGTTACAAACTGCCTTTCCTCACCCGTGGGGTACCCGAAATACTGCGGTGTGTGGCTGGGCACAGCAGGGCTGCTTCAGCTGGAGCTTTCCGGGCAGTTCTGGGCATGTAAATGTTTGGTTTACATTTACTGTATCTGTATTCAAAGATGGTGTTCCAGGTGGCTCAAAGAATTCTTCGGGTTCGTGTCCATGGCAGGTGCTGGCATTGATTTGTTTCTGTATTATTACATTTAGAGTTCAGTGTGCCTTCATAGTGGGGTCTGCGTTCTACAGCCAGGGAGAAATTAATTACTTGGATCTCAGTTACCATACATCCATTTATAACGTACAAAGTTTTATAATATTTTTCTTATTTTCCCCTCCCAAAGTAATAATTTTATTACTTTCAAAACCATTAGAGACAATGCCAAGAACTGAGTATTACCCAAGAGCTTATTTCCCCCCCCGATTTCTTTTGTGTGTGAGTACCGATCACCTATAGAAATTCTATACGATATTTTTAGCTGCTCCGTAAGTATATCCCGTGTTCTGTCGAAGACTTTCAGATCCGGCGTATGCGACCTTTTAAAAGCTGTCAGTGGGACGCAGCTTGCTGTGAGCTCGTGTTCACCAGAACCCCGGCGAGGGCAGGGTGCGCGGGGATGCTTTATGGCCCCGTGCAGCTCCGTGATTTACGCCGAGCCGAGCCGTAGCGGTATGCCAGGAAATTCAGCAGAGCGCCCCGGTACCTCGTCCCCGGCCGGGCCGCGCCGGTGCGGGAGGCGAGGGCTGGGCGCGGGGCCGGGGCCGCGGGGCCGGGCTGGGCTCATCAATTTCCCGTGCTCGGTGCCCGCGTCCCGGCGCGGCACTAATGCAGAACAAATTGAGACATATCCTCTCCGTAATTAGTTCCAGCGTTTCGAAGATTTACGGTAAAATAATGGCCCGAGCCCCGCCGGCCCCCCGCGCCCCGCCGCCACAC
>Ga0065711_1041065_pt1 | contig 16437 bp, 9 predicted proteins | sample Hoacrofraction12_FD_59098 | JGI IMG/M metagenome (GOLD analysis project Ga0065711, IMG submission 59098) | Hoatzin crop microbial communities from Cojedes, Venezuela - Epithelial fraction 12 v2 (version 2) | ecosystem: Host-associated > Birds > Digestive system > Esophagus > Crop | place...
TGCCCCTTTCAGTGCTGTTCCCTGCCACTGAAGGGATGGAGGAAAACACCACCTGCGCCCCTGATCCCTCAACCAGTCGCCCCAGTGCCCTGAAGTCCCTTTTGATGGCCTTGGGAATTCTCTCTGCGATCTCGTCCCCGCCAACTGCATTACCAAGAGGGGGTAATAATCAGAAGGCTGCACCAGATCAGGCAGTTTCTTAGCAACATCCCAGTAGCCTGACCCTCACAATTTAGGCGCGGAATTGTGAATTGTATAGCCAACCGTTTGAGTGGAAACCCAGAATTCTGTGTCTGTGAATAACTTACTATAAAAATGTCCTTTGCAATAGTGCTCGTAAGGGAAATACACAAAAGTGATGAAGCAAATACAGCTGAGATAAATGCTTTGGAGTATTTTCAGACTAGTTGTTATATGCATATTCCTGAGCTGCAGAGGCTGTTTAACTTTGACTTAATCTCTATGACTATGGGACAATGTGGGGACACTTTATGTAGAGTTTAAGCTGCCATATAGTTTTCTGAAGGTGAAGGATCGGTTGTGCTCTCAGGGTAGATTGTGCTCTCAAATTATCAGGACAGACAATCTGGCTTGATCACAACAAAATGCTCTGAAAGTGGTTTGAAAGGTGAAACAACCAACCAGAACTGGGTGCCACCACCCAGGAAACCTTCCAGACCACAAGGCTTTACACTGACTCTTCCCCTGACCCAGAAGAGAGATGTGAAAACTTTGCATGGTTTGGCCTTGCCCTTGCCGAGGACCTGCATTATTCATTTTGCTGCTTGGCAGAAGTATCTTTTGGGGTTCTGTTTACCCATGAAAAGGAAGACAGAAAACTTAGGAAGGGTTGTCAATCTGGGCCATGGCTATCAACTGCTGCTGGTTTCTTTTTAATATCACAGATGGCCTAAATATAGGAGGGAAGATTCCTGCAGAAAAATGTCCGAACTGATAAGCACAGAGGATTAGCAGATAACTATTTCTTTAGCGTATACAGAAAGCTATAAGAAATCAGAGGCAATTTCTGAAACATAATCTCATTCTTAGCCTGGGAAACAAAGTGTCAGGACCAATCTATTTAAGGAATCTGAAGAACCTGTTCTTTGGGTCCATGCTAACAAGAGGCCATTTTTGTCCTGATTAAAGTCTTCCTAATAGCATTATTGCAAGAGCCAGCAAATAATTTTTTTTTCTTAAAAGTATAAACTAAAGGAGGTAGGATAGAATGTGATCATAAGAAGCTTCCACTAGCATTTGGTAAATAAGTTTTCCTGCCATGCTTGTGTAGGAGCTGAAATGTTATCCCAATAAAGATTCTGAGGGTGAAAGTCTGATTCAAACAGTGCACCTAATATAGGGATGTGGAATCTATCAGAAGCCCCAGTAGTGGAGGTATTTCCAAAGGGCTAATTGGTTAGTCACCTGTCACTCCTGGCACCTTTGATATTCTCAGACCATTTAATTGCAACCAAATTACAATTCACAGAACAGGTGAAAATAAGGCCTTTAATTAATATCTTGCACTTTTGTTCTATGAGGAAAATAGTGTGAAATGGCAACTAAAGTCAGTGCCAGCCCTGAACTGAATCAAAGAGTGTATATATATATCTATTGCAGTTTCAGACTTGCAGAACTGTCATTACAATTAGATAATGTTAGGCTCTGAGAAGGAAACCATTGATTTTCAGCAAGGCCAGATGCCTCATAGTGAATAGTCATTTTGGGGAAGAATGACTGCAGTGAAAGCTTACAGATTTAACTCAGAAAGAGTTTAAATGTTGCTTGCAGAAATCTAGTTTGGGAAGCAGCAAGGAGTTATTTCATTGTATTAAGCCTGTAGTTTTAAAATGCAAAAATTTACCCCAAGCATTGCAGAGATGAAAAGAGAGAAGCTGCTCTTTAGAGGGCTCTGCAAACTCTCATGCAATTTAGAAAAGATTACAGTATTTTGATCATAAAATTGACAGTCTGGAAAATAGTTTATGACATTCAAACCACATGCTAAACAAAGACCACCACAGAAGTTCAAAGGCAAAAACATTGTTGGATTTATAACCAACTGATTATAAAAGCTGGGAAGAAAATGCCTTTATATTTAAGTGAGCTCACACAGATTTTCTGAGCCAAAACCCACGAAAAATACTCAGTAAAGGAAGTGCTATTACATGTGCTGAGAATCCTGGAAATTTCTCCTGGCAACAGGATTCATTCACTCACTTTTTTCCCCAAAATCAGCTTCAGACCCATTAAATAAAAAACCTATTACAAAATCCACTGAAGATAATAACGTTCTTCCCACTGATTTTTTTGAACTTCAAATAAGACTGACTGAGAGAAAGAATAAATATCTTGTTAGGGGAAAAGATGAAGACTGCTTTCATATATCCAACTATGCTCAGAATTTGCCATTACCTTAAAAATGCTCTTTTCAACGCTGTAAGGGACTGAGTACCCCTAACTTAATTTACTGGAAACAAAAAGAAAATGTATAAAGTTATTTTCATTTTGTAAGTCCAACTACTTTCATGGAAGATGCTTGATAAAGAGGCCCTAAACTTTCAGATGCAGCCTGACACAAATTTCTCCCCTGTGGAGGAAGATGATAAATGGCAAAAGGCAGCATGGTCAGGTCTGTGATGTTGTAACACTTGTATGAGTATGCCTGGAGGATGACTTCATGGCTCCCGTGAACCTGTATTCCTTTTTGACCTCAACCACATGGCCCAGATTAAACCCATGAGTACCTTTGATGAATAATGTCAGATTTGATTCTGTTTTTTGTTGAATCTGGAATTGCTGTATTTGAACCTAATTTATGAAACCCAGTACTGCTGAGTATGAGAAGGGCACAAGCTGATGGCCTGTGAGAGCTCCCAAGCACTGTTGCCTTCATACCTACTTTCCAGCAGGAGATCTGGTAGTTGTCACTCTGAAATGTTCATTTCTGCACAACTGCCCAGACTGGAGCATTTGAAGTGAGCCAAATGATACGTAATGGATAATGATCATTATTCTGGTACATGACTTTCTGAATGCTGAAACTGATTTTCAGAGAATGTGTTTATATGGACCATCTCCTCATCTGATCTCAGTCAACAGAGCTCCTTGAAGTTGATGATGCTAAGTTAATATGTATCAGCTAAGGATCCTGGCTTAGGATTTATTCGACCTTACGTAGAATTTTAACTCTTTTTTCTTTGGGATCATGTAGGATCCATCTCTTCCAAGGAGATGTTTCTGGTCTGTGTTTTATATTTTTTTATATCCTTCTGTTTTGTTTTTTTCTAGGCTTCTGAAAAAGGAAGAAAATTTTATTTTTATCCCTCGTTCCCGTGAAGAGCTTCCAGAAAACTTTCCAAAGGAAATTCCTGGGATCTGTTACTTCCTTGAGGTCAGAAGTGGTCAGAAGCCGCCAAAACCATCCATCCCATCTGCCAGAGTGAGAAAGGTTTCTTACAACATTGGCACCATGTTCCTCCGGGAGACTAGCCTATGAGGCCTGCTGCAGATCAAAGACTCGTCAAAAAAGCACAAGCCCAGAACTGGGTCATGACAGGGGAGTTGGAGGTTCTTTCTATTTCACTGCCTTGTTCTGAACAAGCAGTAAAAGCTCTATGTAATGTCAGGCAATAATAATTTTTAAAGGTGGGTGACTGCTGTCAGTAAACAGAGTGGAGATAGGGAAAAAAAAAATTAAACAATGTACTTCCACTTCCAGAGGAATTTCTTTCATAAATTTCAGCCTGGCCCCTCTATGACATGAAAGACCAAACCGAACAAAAAACCCCTCAACTCTCAAATTAGAGGTTGGTTTTGTTTTGTGCAGAAAGGAAGATGGTTCTCTGTAGATTTGCACCAGCTAAGCAGAATTGAGAGTCAGTTCTGATTATGCATTCCTACATTTGATGTGTTCTTCTGTAATGATGTTTTTTAACTTTATGAACAAACATTTCATACATATACTGTAGACCTCTTGTAACCTTCCTGGCAGGAGGAATTATAATTCAGTACAAAATATTGTAGGAATTTTACCTATTTTTATACATATTTCACTTTCTGGATAATTACATTCCACATACTGTAAGCTGAGCTTAGATAGCTTTTCAGAAGAAGCTATTGTGTATTTCATACATTCTGCCTATCAAACCTTATTGTTATACACGTGGGAGGAAGTCACTTTTTGACTTTTTTGGCAACAAAAATATCGATATTTTACAGTAAAAAACACTTAGGTAAATGTCTTTACCTGATGTATGTGCTAAAGCTTTAGATGAGCATTGTCTTGCCTATGTAAAATAATGTTCAGTATTTGTCCTGTAGTGCTGTATGTCCAGTCCTTCTGGGACAGTGCAAACAAAGTGTACAAGATCAATGTGTTGACAAACAGAAAAGTTCTGTTCAGTGGAGCTTGTTTCCCACTAAATTATCAGTCAAACTGATTTTTTTCTAGAAGTCCTGGACTTTTTAAAAAATTTAATCTTGTGAAAACTTGTTTGGAGAAATTCCAGCAGACACTGGAAGCTCTCTGGATACTGATTTTCTGCAATTTTTTATAATAGGACTTGTGCTCCTACTCCAGTTTGTTATTGAAATTCCTGTCTGTTATTAATGATGCCCATCTGGAAATTTCCTCTATTGCTGGGTTGGCTGAAAGGTCCCCTGCTTTGTCTAGTGTAGATGAAAAGAACACTGAAGACGGAAAGGCAATACTTTCCCCAGTTTAATGCAAATGACAGTTCAAGGTTTAGATGAGTTCGTGTCAATTTTTTTTAAAAAAGGCCAACTCTTTGCTGTTGAAAATTAATAGAGCTTTATTGTCTTCAATGCATCCAATTGGAACAAGATGTCAGTCTGTCCCCTAAGAGGCACATTTTCAGGCATTGTTTATTTCTTAGGTTTTCCTTTTCAAAAATAATGGCAGTCAACTTTCCTCTGTAGGTGTACTTCCTTTAGGGTCGTACTGAAGTGGGCTGGTGTTGTTCTGCTCATGCAGATTGTGAATTAAGACTTCTGCAGTGTGATTTGGAAGTGGCATAGCTTTATGTGGGCCAGATCAAAGCTCACTGAAATCAAAGACTCTCAGCAGCACTAGGAGTCATGAGAAGCTCTGCATTTTTACAATCCAGACAAGAAATTAGAGTTTACTTATGGATTAAGTTGTCATAACTTGAGGCACCTTTTGAAAATAAGTAAAAGTCAATAACTTTTTCCACATGTCTAAATTATCCAGCTAGGTCTTTCTGTGGAGGAAAATACAGTGCTGTGTTTCTCCCCTTTGACCAGTAGCCCGTGTTAGAGTTTGAACAAGTCAGCGTGGCACCACTAGCCTGTGCTGAACATGTTTCAAGCTTCCTTTCCATGAAGCCTTTCTGGATGAGAACCTATACAGACCTTGAACCTATACAGACGTATATAGATGTGGGTTTTTTCTTTCCTGAAGAGGGTAGATGCATGGGAATTAGCCCAGAAATTTACTTAAATGGAAATTCCCTCCCTTTCTAGAGGAACGCTGATGTTAATGATTTCTTCCATTGATATTAGAGCGTCCTTGAGATTCACAGAATCATAGATTAGTTTGAGTTGGAAAGGATCTTTACAGACCATCTAGTCCAACCCCCCTGCAATGAGCAGGGACATCTTCAACTAGATCAGGCAGCTCAGAGCCCTGTCCAATCTGACCTTGAACTTTTCCAGGAATGGGGCATCTACCACCTCTGGGCAATCTGTTCCAGTGTTTCACTACCGTCATTGTAAAACATCTCTTCCTTATATCCAGTCTAAATCTACCTTTGTTTAGTTTAAAGCCATTACCCCTGGTCCTGTAGCTACAGGTCCTGCTAAAAAGTCTGTCCCCATCTTTCTTACAAGCCCCCATTAAGTACTGAAAGGCCGCAATAACGTCTCCTCAGAGCCTTCTCTTCTCCAGGCTGAACAGCCCCAACTCTCTCAGCCTTTCTGCACAGGAGAGGTGCTGCAGCCCTCTCATTATTTTTGTGGCCTTCTCTGGACCTGCTCCAACAGGTCCATGTCCTTCTTGTGCTGGGGGCTCCAGAGCTGTATGCAGGACTCCAGGTGAGGTCTCACCAGAGTAGGGTGGAAGGGCAGAATCACCTCCCTCGACCTGCTGGCCACGCTGCTTTTGATGCAGCCCAGGATATGGTTGGCCTTCTGCTCTGCAAGCATGCACTGCCCGCTCATGTCTAGCTTTTCATCCACCAGTAGTCCTTCTCGGCAGAAGAATCAATCCCTTCCCTCTCCATCCCTTCATCCCTCAGCCTGCATTGATAGCAGGGGTTGCCCTGACCCATGTGCAGGACCTTGCGCTTCGCCTTGTTTAACCTCATGAGGACTGGAGGAGTTAATCTTTTATCTACCTTGATAAACAGCATCTGAAGCTCTGCTGCCTATCTGAAGAATGACTTAACGAAAACTGTTCGAGCTTGAGGTTGCAGAATCTCCACGCAAATGCAGATCTGAGAATTTACTGCATAGGATGACAAATTTTAGCGTACAGCCATCAGTTTGCACATACACAGGATGTAGCATGCATTTTTTACTCAGGATGTAGCATGCATTTTTTTTCCTGGGAACATCAGTGAGACGTGGTGAGAGAAGCTGATTTTTCACCACTGGAAGAGGAACACCACTTCCTAGCTAATAAAGCTGTGGTTTCGCTTACCTAGTTCCCTGAAGTGAAAATTTTTAAAATAGCTATCAATAGATTGAGATTTCATTCTGACTTTACTGGCACATCCTCATTGCTCAGTAGGTGCTAATGTCAGAGTACCAATCTCTCTGGCCAAACTTGTGCTTTTCTCACCACCCATAGTCCTCTGTGAAGAGAACAAACATAGTGATTCAGATCAAAAGCTTGTAGCTCAGTAACTTGTCTCTCACAGTTGCCAACAGGAAATGTCTAGGTTATATCCGTGGCTGATCTTGGTAGATCTATGGAAACATTTAAACGAGAAATGACAGGTAAACGCTAATTCTACTAGCAGTTTGGAGAAGCAATCTAAAAATTTTTGTATCATCACCATCCTCATCCTTTCAAGTGACTGTTTATTCTATAAGGAAATTTATAATTGCAGTGACCAGTGGAAAAACTAAAAACTGGTGTGAGCATCACCATGGAGACAATGACAGTGTTTGCAAATAAATCATCTAGCTCCCCAAATTAGAGTAGATTTACTGTATAAGAATATGCAGTCTCTGCTTTTTATAAGCTTGTGTAAAGGTAACTTGTCCAGAACTTCAGCACTGATGCTAAGTATTGTGTTATTTTTTTCTGTGTTAGAACAAAGCAAATCAATAAAAAAGTGTCATCTCTCTAGGGACATTTTTCTGTCTCAGTGTGACAAAAGTTTAAAACAAATTCTAAGTACTACTCTAACTTAGTAGTTGCATCTGCTGCCTGGAATATTAGGTTACAAGTTTTTTTTGTTGGACATCTTTACAAAGTGAAATGAAATTTATTACCAAGGTTGATGCTGTGAAGTATATTAGATGGTAGTCAGACCCAACATTTCTTCAACAACACTTTCTTTTACTCTTAGGGAAAACTTCCTTATTTGCCTAGTATTGTCTTCACAAATAAAAAGGTTCTCAGTTTTTATACCTTGGGATGATGAGGTGGATAGGACAGAGGTGCTGAAATGGATGCAGAAATCACATACTAGAGTTGGAATTTTATTCTAATAGTTTCCTTCCTATAAAATAGATGATCTTTTGTCGCTCTGATTAAGAATTTACACGCTTGCGTTTCTTCACACAGCTGCAAGTAGCAACATCTGCTGACTTGAGTTTCCGTATGAAACAAATCCACCCTCTCTGACAGTAGAGGGAGGAGATCTGCTGCATATTGCCTGTACAGGGCAAAGTAAGGATGATGTGAGGACCCTATCTGGGGTCATTGGTTGCTTGTGGCGAGCTTGTTCTGTGCAGCTTCCCTCCGCTCCAGGCTCAGAGGGACCAGAGACCACGGACTGATGGCAGAGGCAGACCCAGTGGCCAACTTCTTGTACAAAAGTCATGAGGCCTAAGTAAACAGAAGCAGCAGTCCTTCCCCCAGAACACTTTTTACAGATCTTATGTCAGATTTTTCCATCTGCTTGAAGCTCTGCATCATACATTCTCTTCTGTGATGCAGGGCAGATGATAGGTCAGGAACTCAGAGTAAGAAGGAAAAAGTGATGGAGGTGGCAGAGTGGTGGATAAATTTTGTTTTGCATCACTGGTAATATCTCCCATTCAAAAATGAAAGCCACTTCATGGGAGAACTGTTGCTAAGCCAGGACCTTCAAAGTGCGGTTTTCTTGCTGGATCCCACACAATATTTCTTTTTTAATTGCACAGAGCCAATGGTCATTAACTGTGGTTGTGGTTTTGGCTTCACTGCTCATTCCCACGTCCAGTTTCAGATCAGAGTCTGTTTCAAAAGGCATTTTGGAGCATGGAAACATGCTTCTGCAAACAGAAAACCAACACTTTAAAAATCTTGGAAACCTTGTATGGGAATTGCCTGTTCTGAAGAAGAAATCCCTCCAGTCGAGTCATTAGCAGGCCCTACTGCGATTCGTATGTGTGCATATGCCATTTCACAATGCTGTCTCCTGTGCTTACGGTGTTCCCTACCAAGCCTGGCAGTGGTATCAGTTGTATAACCACCTTTTCTCTGTTTTCTGTTAACATGCCTCTTTCATTTTTTTTCTGTACAAAGCAAAAAGTGCAGAACCACGACATGTTGCATACATTTAAAAGTTTCATAGTACAGCACTGAGGCTTAAACTTAGCTAACTGATTTCACGTTGTAGATTTCTTCTTCTGAATAGATCCTTCTCCCAGACAATTTAAAAATTAAGGAAAAAATAATATCACCCAAAACTGCTGGGTTGAATTGCAAATGAGTATGAAACCTGCATCCGTTGTTGGGGCAATATAACTGCTGGGCAGCTTTCAGATCCTTCAGCTGCCACAAGCTGTTACACTTGCATGCTTCATGCAGATGCTCCTGCCAAGAAGTCTGGAATCCAACAGCAGCATCACAATCTTATGGCATTTTCTGGGTTTTCCTCTTCCAGTCGCAGGCCACTGCCTCACCTCTGCTGAGTGCTTAGAGCTCACTGAGGAGAGCTAATTCCCTGTCTTAATGCAGCCTCAGAGCTTCTGGCTTATTTTTTGGGTTCTGGTGATCTTTTGGAAAATTATAGATGTGTAATATTGGAAATCGCAACATACTTAAATTAGCATTGAGACAAGAAGCATAAAATAGCTTGTCAAACTCAGAAACAGTGGGTTCCATTCCTTCAAGGTAATACATTATTCATAACAATTTACTGGGATTGAGGGTGCCAGTGACAGTAGGGGCTGTGGATGAACTGAAGATGCTGAGCGTGCAGGAGACTTGACAGGCAGATGTTGATCAGCTCCTGCTACTGTTCCTAATTCCATCACCTTGCATGCTATTTCCTACTCTCAGGCAGGATTCTGCTCTGCAAAAGACCTCCACTTTCCTTTCTTTAGCTCCCTATACGTGACATAGACAGTGAGTAATTCCTGTTATTGTTCTTATTAGCATCTGTTGTTGAGATGGCTGCTTATATCTAAAGAATAACTGGGATTAAAGGGCCGATCTTACGCTTCTTTGCAGCAGAGACAAAACTGCTACAGTGACACTGCAGGCGCTCACATTATTAAAGAGGGAGAAGACGGCATTACAAGTTGTCACTGGTGGATTCGGGTGGTGAAGTCGGTATATGAACAGTCCATGGCATGTTTCTAACTTTTCCAAGCACTAAATCTATCCCAGCAGCTATGAATTACTCCTTAACAACGCTACTAATTTGCAATGCATGAGCAGCCTTACAACAAAAATCTGTAAACAGTTTAACCTCATATACATGATTGATCTTTTGTGGCTTGGCTATTAATCACGCATGAAAGCAAGCAAACAAGTGAAACTGGGGAGTGTAACAATGCAGTCATAGGTGACAGATCATTCACCTCTGCAGATGCTTACTTGTTGCTTTGGCTTAGAGATATTGACCTCCAGTTATCTGTGGTCCAGGTTAGTATCACCATGTCACTATAGCAACAAAATGGCCTCTGAAAAACACCATGAGGCATCCCACTCCACTTCCCTGTGGGCTGGGGTTCACGTCAGAGAGGCCAATACAGTAAGTGATGCAAAGTGGCAACTTTCCTGGCAGCCGTAACAAAAGGATCAGTGGAGGCGGATGTTAAACCAGCTGTTTGCTCTTCGAATTTTAGTTTCCAAAGGCAGAGTGAGGCTGAATATGTTTTATTTTGGACAAAAAGAGAAGACAGGATTTCAGAGAAACAAGTGTCTTTCCTGCTTGATGGCTAGCAGGGAGCCAGGGGAGTGAAAGGGCGTCAAGAGAGACCCGCTGGCTGCCTTGGCTGCAGCAGTGCTCACTTCTGCCTTCACCTTTCTTCAGCTTTAGCATTCCAAGAATCAAGTTTCCTCTGAATACCAAAAGACAGGTAAGCGCTTTCAGGCACTTGTCCTTACTGCTCTAAACACAGCATGAGGCTGCCTAAATGCCTGAGTGTGCTTAACTTTCTCAGTGACCACAGATAGCAAACTTAGACTAGACATGTTTTTTTTGTTGGCCAAGATAAGTGGGATTGATCCCACTGAATTAAGCTCTTTCCAGCCCAAATGCTGTGTCTGAAATCTTTTAGTCTGTGCTGCTTTTCAGAGTTTTGCAATGGCCAAAATTAATTGGATCAAACTAAGTGGCAGAGGGATAGATAAGCAGATTCCAGGGTAAATAAAGGTTTGGTACGGTAGCCATGGTGACTGTCAAGAACAGGTGATATTGCAGTTCTGAAAATATTTGGTTCTGATATCTGAACCCTTTACATATGATATCAGCACTGCCAATCACATCTCCTGGATGCCATTAGGACTGTGATTTGGAAAAGCTTTTGAGCTTAGAGCTCCTAGCCCAATTATGCAAAACTTCTGTGCCATCTTCACCTGAGCTGCATGCCAGAATGCTTACATAAACCTTGTTAGTTATCTTGTAGTAAAGATGGTCATAAAATACATAAATTCTGAAAAGCAGAGAGATAGTTGCCGGGTTATCATTAACACACATTTTTTATGCTTTTATGATTTTGTAGGCCCAAAATTAACTTTCCATTAGCAGAAGGTCTCACACTGAGCTGTATGTTTTCTAGATAATTATTCCCTAGCAATACTCTCTAATGACTACTCTTGAAGCAATAAGTAAAGCCATGCTAATCTATTCTGTATAGATTCTTGTACAACACTGATCACATTAACAAATCACCTTTTAGCAGAACATTAAATGACAGAGTAACACCCTGTCATGTGTTGTTTGTCCTTCCATCCTCTTCCCCAGGGGAGAAGAGTATGTAGTCATCACATGATTTTGTGAGGTGTTGCCTTTTGTTGCCTATATGTTTCTACTTGCATAAGGAAGAACAAAATCAGAACTAAAGGTCAGGATTAGAAAAGCATTTTAGTTGTAGAATATTTTAGACTACCCACTGAGTAAGACTGGTATTCCATCCTAGAAACAACAGTACCAACAATACATGCAAGATATGCCCAGGCATGATGGATATGAGCAATAAAACAGGCAGGTAGATATAATGAATAGCTTCTGCATTATACACAACAGTAAATAGAAGCTAAAACTGATGAATACCAGAGGGGAGGAATACTGCTTAATCCATTTTGGCATTTGTTTATTACCACTATACCTCTAAGGTATTATTTTTTCCTTCCCTAATGAGACTGGAACCTACTGTTAAATCAATATCAGAGTTTCTGAGCTTATTGCAGAAGAACATTATTAGGAATGAAAAAATATTAAGGAGAGGTTTTTTTTTTTAAAGTGAGCTATTGCTTAAGAGAACAGATCATACGGAAAAGAGAAAATAAGTGTGGACATGTATATTTATTTTAAATGTTTCTATGGCATTTCTGATTTGTTAAAGTAATTCTGAAACTGTACACTTAAAGCACAGCTGCCTGCTTCAGGTTATTTGCATTTGCTAAGAAGGAGGAAGTAAAATTTTCAGTGTCCCACAAGGGACATAGATCTCAATCTCATTTTCTCTAAGTACAACCTCTTTCTGAAGGTTGAACCTACCTTACTGAATGATCCTGAGGTTCTGAATGCTTAAATAAGTTTTGGGAATGTTATAAATCTGTAATGTTTATGTTCCTTTGAAATGCTGTTCATAATGATGTGTGAAAGCAAATTCTAAATGTCAAACCAGCAGCAAGGCATATTTTCCTAGTGCTAACCTGTGCTGGATGACGAAATGTGGAATTGTTTCTAATCTATGCATTTTTTTACACCTTTTTTTCAAGGTGATGCTCCCTGGTATGTTACTGTGAGCATATGAATGCTCTGGTCTTCAGGGAGGAAGAGGCTTGTTACCCACTTTTACAATGTTCTGAGGGATCCTAAGGCAGAAATCATTTCCCAGCCAACTGCATCCAATTTAGCTCATTTACTGAGGGAGTGTCAAGCTGAGTCTAAGATTTACTTGCTCATTACATCTCTAAGTCAAGTTCCACGTGCTTGCCAGTGTTAAAGTGTGTAAGCATTTCTATCCAGAATCTTCTCACAAGCCCTGCGAAGTATATAGGCAAGAAGCCAACAGAGAGAAAGCAGCTGAAGAAAGTGAAGTATATGCGTAGGAGAGAGCTACTGCGCATAGATGTGCTGTTGATTCTCAGCTTCTGTATATTTGGAAGTTGGATGACCCAGAGAGTATCCTGGGTATGATGCAAAATGCAAGAAAGTGCTGTACACAATGTTATGAACTCTCAAGGCATTAGGATGAGTTTTAGGATCCATAATCCTTAGAATTTTAGTGGAATTGCATGAGAAGTGCACTGTCTTAGGAGGAGGGAAAGTTGTTTTGTATTTTAAAGAAGAGTTGAATCTTTAGTTGCAGAGAAAAATTGTGGGGGAAAAAGAAAGTCTAAAAATCCTAAATGCAAAATGCAAAGAAGAATCTTCCTATATGGTTTGACTTTTCTGGAGGTAGGACTCAGAATTCCTCTGTGAGTTCTGATACTGAAAGCAAAACTTCATGCAAAACATTACAAGTGTGGTGCTTTGCCAACTGGTAGAAATTTGGAGGTGATAGTGAGAAAGCCTTCTAAAAAGTATGTAGGGGTATGGTACTTTAAATGTTAGCACTTTAAAAAAGTGGAAGCTCTTCTGCTGTGTAAGTAAATATTGTTTAGAAATGCCTAAACTGAAAGAAAGCTTGGAAGACTGTTGTATCACAAAAAGATATACTATTTATCACAAAAAGATACAAAGTCTATGACATAATCTACAGTTCACACTATTCCTTCAGAAACAGTCCTATACATGGAGTTTTCAAAAGCACATTCAACCAATGGTGGTTTATAGTTAATTTCAAAGAGAGCAGTATTTCCCCGAGAACCTTCTGCAAAAATGCCAAGCAGATCATGTTAGGTAAGGCCTATATTTAACTCTGTTGGTTTGGAGTGTATTAAGAGATACACTGCACCTCAATGCAAGGCATTAAACGTGCTTCTTAACGTGTGTCAGCATAGTGTCTTTTACTGAAGTCTAAAGAAACTCCAATATAGACAGAATTCCCATCCCAATACATGTCATTTGTATTGCCTCGCTAGAAAACTAGCAGTTTACTAAGCTGCAGCCATTAATGTCTTTGATGCTGGAATATTGCTTATTATTCTTATGTCTCAGTCTGCCCAAGTTGCAATGGGACCCATTGTGCTCTAGTGCACCAAGGAATTTGGCAACCTAAAATTAGGTATTTTAAAAATATGTCTGGTCTGAGCTAGTCAAGTCAGCTCCCTCTACAGTCAGTGCAGACATTCTGGCATCTCAAAGAATAATTGTTCTTGGGTAGGGTGTTTAGGATGAGATAGTCACTGCCTCTCTCTGCAGTGACTACACTGTGGAGGTGGAGAACTAGTTCCAGGTAGCTGCCATACTGTAGGTGAGATGAATTGCACTGCTGATAAGAATGGGAGGATGTAATAGGACAGAACAGCAAATATACATAGAGAGAAAGACATCGGGGCAGGGGCCCGGATGCAACCAGAGATTCAAAGGGTTGTGGTGGTAAAATTATTAATATTTGAGATATGAGGGGTCAGATCTCTATCTATCCTAACTAAAAGAACATTAATTTCAACTGAAACCTGTCAGTCTGTGATTGTTTCCAATTCCCCACTTCTGAGCTAAGATAATACTGGTGTACCATTCCTATAGGCTTCACCAAGAGCCATCTCTCCGTATCATGATTTTATTTACTGCTTGATTCCTTCTTAGGAGAGTGGCAGTTAGCACACTCCTACTTAAGGAGTCCATCCCTCCCAGGGATGGAGGGATACCTGGTTTTGTTAACATTGAAATGATCGGTTTTCCTTACCTCTTTCTTTTTTCTGAAACAGTATGTAGGTTGGTCTGTACAATCACTTGGAAAGAACAGGGGAGCAGAGAGGGAGATGCTGGTTCAATTTTTTCTAACTACGATCACAGTTACTAAAGCTTCTGTCTGACCTGTCCTAAATTGTATTTGCATTATTATGCATTTGGGAGTCCCCGAATTCTCAGACAGGGTCTTGGGTCAGGCAGTGAACCAGAGGCAGGTGGGAAGGGCCAGGGCTGCCACTCTGCTACACTGCTCCCACACTTCTCTCTTCTGTTTGCAGTTGTCATTCTGATCCTTAGACATCTGTGGCCTCCCTGGTTAGGGAGACCGTGGGAAAGTTCTTCTTGGGAAGAAGCAAGAGTATGCAGTCCTCCACACTGTGAACTGTCGCTCCCTCCAGAGAAAAGGAATTAGAAATAGTATTGTCCTCAAGAGCTGAGAAAACTTGCAGATTTTCCATGTACAGTAAACAGTTTCTATAATTACCAAGAAAACAAAACAAAGAGGCAGAGTTGTGCAGCAGGGGCATCCCGTCTCACACACACTGCTGTGATAATGAAATCCAAACCCTGCGGAATTGCAGGCACATTATTTTCACTGGCTTTAAAGGTCAGCTAAGAAGCTAATTTCTCAAATGGGCTCATAGCTCTGAGACAGCGTAACACTAGTCGTTTCTTCCAGCAAATTGCAGTTGTCAGAGAAACTGGATTAGTAGCTCATGGAGCTAAAAATAGACATTATGCACTTGCCAGAGAAGTATGGACTCAGTAAGAGAGGTGAGGGCAAATCAAAATATCATAACATCTGGAGAAAAAGCAACAAAAAAATTTCTCAAAGCAAGTTATCTATAACATTGTCACGTTAATTTGGCAGAAAAATAAACCCCCTTGCTTTCTAATGCTCTTCACTGGGGTGAGAAGCTAGGTGCAGCGAGGTTTTAATTCTGAGTGATGTCCAATTTGTCACTACCAGTCCAGTCACATTTAATATGTATATTAAACTACCACGATTCTGGATACACTAATAGCAGTCTGCACCTTCAGTCCAGTCGCGCTCATGAACTAGCACGGCTGCATTTGGTCGCGTTCAGTGAGAAACTGTGACAACTGGCTACTTAAACAGTGCGGTTTTATTTGTGCAACAGATATATAGGTTTTTTGAATTGCCGTGCAAATACAAAATGCGTGAAAAGCTTATAAATAATACAGCCTGGCTATAAACATTAGGGAGTAACTATTCCCGAGAAAAACGCTTAGTTTAAGTCTCACCCAAGGCGTCCCAAGGGGGGGAGAAGCAAGGCTCAGCCCGTCGGCCAGGCCCGGCTGTCGGAGGCAGTCTGAGGTGGAGTTTCCCTGGACTTGCTCACGGTGTTATCTTGTCTTCCTCCGAAAAATCTACGGTGTTATCTTCTTCGCCGAAAATCCCCCATTTCCCTGGCTATTTTTATATTCTCTCTACCTTTAAGGTGGAGTTTGAGTGACTGTAGTCATACATACCTTTTATCATGATTGGTGTAAAATTCTCTTGCTTCACATTTAAAGGTATAGTTTACGAAAAATTGAGAGCGCAGACTCGAAGAGGGGTGGTCGCACTTCGGAGGTGGGTAGCCTTTGGGATGGAGGTGTGCTTTGGTATTAAAATGATATTAAAATGAGCAAAGTTCATGAAAGGGTAGCACTTTGGCAAAGTTTCGAAAACTTGTTGGCTCAGGGGGCCAGATGAGCTGCTTATCAGTTCTAGAGGACCATTTCTTCCCGCTTTATCATCACGGAGCATGGCCATGGAGTCTCCACTCCATTCCATCCTCTATGGTACATTGCAGGGAGTTGCTGTGTGAGTGGATTCCTCACATGCCTGCTGCAGCTGTGTCCCATCCTCAGAGCTCCTTTTGATTTCATGCTTTTCCTCAATGGGTGAACACTGCTATGTTTTTCATATAAACCTTAATTTTTAGATGTAAAACCTTAATTTTACTAATAATTCCAC
>Ga0065711_1041068_pt1 | contig 16436 bp, 9 predicted proteins | sample Hoacrofraction12_FD_59098 | JGI IMG/M metagenome (GOLD analysis project Ga0065711, IMG submission 59098) | Hoatzin crop microbial communities from Cojedes, Venezuela - Epithelial fraction 12 v2 (version 2) | ecosystem: Host-associated > Birds > Digestive system > Esophagus > Crop | place...
GAACGGGTTGCCCAGAGAGGTAGTGGAGGCCCCATCCCTGGAAACATTCAAGACCAGGTTGGACAGGGCTCTGAGCAACCTGATCTAGTTAGTAGTGTCCCTGCTCGCTGTGGGGGGGTTGGACTAGATGACCTCTAGGGGTCCCTTCCAACCCAAAACTTTCTATGATTCTATGATTCTATTAAGACACAATTCAGGCTGGACTGTAGTTTGACTTCAGCTGTTATCCCTGTTTTGCAGACAGGTCAGGGTCATTAAGACCTGTTGGTGTACCCAAAGCCCTGACAAGCCTCACCTGGACCCTTCACCCATGCACTTCCTGCCCAATGCTGCAGGAGCTCCACTTAAGCTCAGGCTCCCAGTCTTCACCTGAGGTATGTCACAGTGTGCTCAACCCTATCCCTGCTGCCCCAATTTTCTCGCTGGGCTTCCTGGATTGACCTCAGATGTTACAAGTTACCTTGCTATGTCTGGTGATCACCAGACTGTCACCGTCACCACCCCTGCCCTGGTTAAATACTGCAGGACATTGTCCTGGTCAGGGAGGTAACTGTTACTGCTTGTCTGTAGCCAGGGCCTCATGGAGCAGCCCAGCACTTCTTGTTTCCTGTCTATTAGCTCAGGCTTCTGTGAAGGACCTGCAGTTATTATACTGCCAGACATACTGCAGTGTAGTGTAGCTCAGGCAAGGACTAGGGGCAGTCTGGCCTGAGTTTAAATGGGGCTCCTGGGGCCATGGGCAGAGGGTATGGGTGGAGGGCTCAGGTGAGGCTGGTGAGGACAGTTAAGGGAAATTAGTCCATTCAGGGCCCTGCTGCAGAAGAAGTGAAGTCTGGGTATCTTATTGGCACAGGAAATATGAAAGGCAAAGAGTTTTTATAACTATTAATGTATTATGTCAAAGTGTGAGGAGACTGTGGCACAGTGGCCAGCAGTTGGTTAGTTTACATGTGTGTTCAATGCTGTTATTGCTAAAGCATTTTTTTTTTCTTTTTTAGAATAGGAGTGGATGAGATCAAGAACCTTGCTATGCTGCTTGAGTGTAGTGCATTCAATCTATGAGATGTCCAAAACTTTCCATTAGTTTGTCCTTTGACCTTACTGAAAAAATAGTACACAAAACCAAATGGTTTTCTGATCTCTGATACTATTAATGTGTATTGATTTTGAAAAAATATGCATATAAATGCAGAAGATTAAACAGATTCTGACTTTGTGCTTCCAGGTTCCTGAGCATGCAGAACTTGCCTGGGTTCTTGGGTGCTTAACTAACATGCCACGTCTGCTACGCTTGCCCCAGTGGAAGGTATGGACAGTTTCGTAAGTGGAAATTAAATGTATGGGAATTCAGTAGAACTGCTGTCCTTGAAATACTTGTTCTCTGTGAAGTACCAACTGCACCTTGGTTATCCTTGCTTTAGGTTTAAGAATTCTCTAGTCCTGTGGTGGAAGGAGGAAAATGTGTCTTTCCATATCTGTTGCTCTCAGTGAACGTTTTTCTGCTGGAAGCTACAGGATAATATTTTTGGCAGAGACTTGCAGAAACTGTAGTAAATAGGAAGGTTGTTTAGTGTCGTTAAACTGATTTTGCTAGAATGCTTGGAGTTATTTCAATGCTTATTCGATAATGCAAAACAACTACAAGATATTGCAGTGGAAACCTTGAGCCTTGCTGATTAAGGAGTTCCATAAGAAGAGGAGTATAGAAATTATAAGTATTAACAATGTGCTGAATGATAAAGTTAATGCACCTTAAATGTTTGCCCTTACAAGTTTCAAGTGTTCATCTTCTTAGTCTTGGTACGGCATCATGATGACTGCATCAACTGAATGCTTGCATTTAATTGCCATATATTGTATTTTGGCATTTAGTAAGCAGAAAAAACAAAAAGCAGGAGAGAGAAGTATCAAAAAAGGAGAAAAAAAAAATCTTAAGAGCGGTTTGGCTTGCAGAGTTCAGAGCAGTCTTAAATACCTCCAGATGTTTTCTTTTTTACTGTTTTTCTTCTTAATTAAATAAAACCAGTAAAACTTAAATACAGCAACTAGCGTTAATGCATGGCATAGATTAAAGCCAACCGTTTCAAACCTGAGGTTCTAAAGTTAAGCTCTTAAATCCAACTTTGACTGGATTGACTTTCCAGATCTACAGATAGGTGTTACAGGTGCTAGGCTTTGCAAATTAGGACTTCTGAACCCTAGGCACTTAGAGATGTAGGCGGAAGACAGTATCTGTATGAGAGGGTGAGAAAAATCTAAAGATATTTTAATAGTCTGAATGAAATAATTCAAATTTTAAGGATTTTAGAGTATTTAACTGTTGTTAAAGCAAAAAGTAGATAAGGCATTGCTTGAACAGAATGAGTATCTGTAGCCTGGCTACCTTGGTTTAAATGATCCGTATCCTGGAGGGGTAAAGGACTTCAGGACAGTTGGTGGTTGTTGGGAGCAGTGTGAACTAAAGTAGAGAAGGCTGGACTCAGCCTCTGTAGTTCTGGGTCCGCCTCCTAGCTGTTACTGTCTGTCCTGGTGACTGTGTGTGATCGCCGTCTTGATCTCTTTTCTGTGAAACACAGGTATTAATGACTTTTTATGTCTTACTATAAAGTGTTTCAAAAATTTGCTGCTGAAAATGCTATTTAAAAAGTAGGTGTTATCAATAGTAAATGTAATAACCTATACTGATTCTTTATATTTTTGATCATTTTTGTTAGTAAGATTACAAACAGAAAGAAAATACAAGCCTCCTCATTACAATATCGGAACAGTGCAGAGAAATTTATAAATATAGGACATAAAATGGGATATGCGTATTCACAAAGCATGAATTTTACATGGCACGTTTTTCTCTAGGGAATACAATAAGTTACTCAAATTAGTCGGAATTCCAATTAATTAAAATCAGAGACTTTGATACTGTTAGCCAAAAGGGTGATTTCTTTCTGTTTTTCTTTTGCAAACAGATGAAGCGTGCCAGCCAGAATAATGACGGAACTGTTGGTTTGTTGACTTACCCTGTGCTTCAAGCAGCAGATATTTTGCTGTACAAGTAAGAGGCAGAATGGGAGCCCATGGGCAATGTCTGTTCAGCTGCATTAGAATGAATGTTCGTCAGGTCAACACGCTAACTTATTAAGTGGGGGAGCTGGGTGTGATTAGATAAGAAGACTGGAAATGGATGACAGCTTTTTACTTCTCAAGCGGCTGGTTGAAATCTAGCCTGGTTTGAAAGCAACTGACAGGCTGTAAAGAGAAAAAGCTGGTCACTTCAGGCTAATTCTTAGGGAATTATAACACATTGGTGTTTAATTTTACATATTGCATATTCACATGCATACTTTTTTAAAAGTAGTTTATGCAGTGCACTGTACAGCTATTTAAACTGGCTGTATGTAGTATACCCATATTAGTGTGGGATTCTGAGTAGGCCTGTTGATACTGATGATAAAGTGAATAATTTACTGCACCTTGTGGTACCTCAGCTAGTTCAGTTTTCTTTGTGGTGTATGATGTGCTGCAATGGAAATACACCCTAATGAGGGATTGGTGACTAAGCGTGTCTATGTTTGTAGCCTAGCTGGTAGAACTTGTAGTGCATTCTCGTGACTGGTTGTATTTCATAATATGTTTTAAACTGTCTCAGTAAGTAAATGTTAGAGACAATGCGCTGTGTATTATTTTTATGTTCCGAGTGTATGTACTTTGTGGAATTGTTCTTAAGTGAAGGTGTGGATATTTGTTGGGACAGAGAAGTAATAGAGGGCTATGAGGACAGGGACTTTAGGAGGACAGAGTAACCAAAATGAGCCAGTTGTTAACCCAGAAAAATGTATCTAGAGATCCAAAGTGATCATTAGTAGGGAAAAACAGTAATGTTAGAAGACCAGTAGATGATATTTCTAATTCACTTGGATTTTAACTAAAAACAATGAGAAGCAAACAAAAGTCAGAATTAATTTGAACATGAAAATAATCTTCTAAGCAGCAAGTCCCGTTTGATTGTCAAGCAGTATTTAAGGGTGAAATTTAGACAACTTGATCAGAAATCACCCTGTTTTGATTGAGTTCAACCATGTATGTCGCTTCTATCTCTAATAAGATCGTGTGATTCATCATTCCATAGTGAAGCCTGTGGTTTGTTTGGTACCGTGTGTATTAACAGCAGGCTGTCCAGACAGAGCACAAAACAAGGAAGTGAAAGAGAAATGGTATCTCTTTGAAGAAATATGACATAATATCTTTAATAAGAAATGTTTTAATGTAAAAACATAATATAGGGAACAAGAATCAGGGGGGAAATGGAAACACAAGAAGGGAACGGCAGTGAAGAATTAAGAGCTGGGGGAGGGGTAGAAACAGTATTAATTCAGATGAACCAAGGATCAAAGAGGCAGGAAAATGCGAAGAAGGTAAATATATGACAGAAAGGAATAAAAAATAGCACCAGCACAGAAATATTTAAAAAAAAAACAGCAAGGAAAAAGGCAAAGTATCATGCAGAGGCATTTATAAAGACAATATGTTTTCTGTTTAGTGGCAAACTTGGTGAATATGGAACCATTTTGGCATATGGAAACGTTTCTTTTGACCTGCTTAAAGTATATTGATTATGGTAACGGATTTTCTTTCTGTTAGTTATAGACCAGTGTGATTTCCTATTGGCTACTGTAACTGTTTTTAGGTTGCCTTGCTGACTGTTTGGTGGGGAATAAAGGTGGACAAATTGATTCCTGCATGTCAGCCCAGTAATTCAGAATCGGAAGGAAGGAGTGTACCGTGTTGAACTGAAATTTTCTGGGAACTTAAAAGATGCATAGTGAACTTTCTTACACTGGAACATATCCAGAATTCAGAGCTGAATACCCCACAAGCCTTAGGAAAAAAGTCTGCTGGGGGAAGGGAGAGTAATCAAAAGCTGGCAAGACTTCAAGTCTGCCTCATCTGAAAGAATCATACATTTTTAGCAAGTATGATTAACTGTGGGAAAGTATCACCAGGGGAACTAATGGATTCTTCACCTCCTTGTGTCCTCTGATGCAGATTGTGTTTTCCCCCAGAAGTCCATTCAGGCTCCTGAGTTCAATACAGAAGATCAAATTATTTTTTTGATCTTAACAGTTCTAATTTTTGAGTGATAACACTTGTGGCAATAGAGACACTGGCCTACATGATATTTATGTGACAGTGACCCATGAGGAAGAACTGCCCTCTTCACCTGGTGCTCTGTGTCCAGCTCTGGAGCCCTCAGCACAGGGAAGACGTGCAGCTGTGGGAGCGGGTCCAGAAGAGGGACACAAAAATGATCAGAAAGACGGAACATCTCTCCTATGAGGAAAAACTGACAGAGTTGGGGTTGTTCAGCCTGGAGAAGAGGAGGCTGTGGGGAGACCTTACTGCAGCCTTTCAGTACTTAAAGGGGGCTTATAAGAAAGATGGGGAAGCAGGGCCTGTTGTGATAGGACAAGGGGTAACAGTTTTAAACTAAGGGAGGGTAGATTTAGACTAGCTGTAAGGAAGAAATTTTTTACAGTGAGGGTGGTGAAACACTGGCGCAGGTTGCCCAGAGAAGCTGTAGTTGCCCCATCCCTGGAAACATTCAAGGTGAGGTTGGACGGGGCTCTGAGCAACCTGATTAGTTGAAGATGTCCCTGCTCGTTGCAGGAGAGGTTGGGCTAGATGACCTGTAAAGGTCCCTTACAACCCAAACTGTTCTATGGTTCTGTAACAGTAATGTTTTCTTGAGACTTGACACGGCAAGGTGCTTGCACATTATGCCTTGCAGATCTTTCTTACTTTGTTCACACACTGTAACACATGCTCTTTGATCTTTAGAGACACAGCAGGAGATACTACAAGAACTTTTCTTCAAGCCAAGTTTAATGATTTGCTCTTATTGATATCTTTACTGTATATCTTTTTGTGAAGGGCTATTTTTGCCCTTGGAGGTGTGCTTCAGTTCAGCACAAAAAGCAGACTCATCCTGGGATATAGTCGGTTTGGGATCTTCTTCGTGTAGCACCTGTATCTAACTGGGACTGGGTGTTTGACTCAGTCTGGCCCTCAGTCGTGGCAAAAGCTGTGACAGTCTTGAGTAATATTTCAGCAGAACTAGAGAGCTTTGTTGAGTTTCCTGTATCTGTCTTTTATTAAAAGGTCGACACATGTTCCTGTTGGAGAAGATCAAGTCCTGCACCTGGAACTAGCCCAAGATATAGCACAACATTTCAACAAGAAATATGGAGATTTCTTTCCTGTGCCCAAAGCCATTTTAAGTGAGCTGGTCTTGGTTTTGGTTGGTTTTTTTTTTTTTCCTTCCCCTTAACTGCACTTCAAGGTTGAAGATGGATTTAAATATTGTGGAAAAAAAGGGACCAAGAAAAGGGAGCAAACTGATGCAAAGGGAGTAGAAAATTAAAAACTGACAAGAGACTAGAGGCTGTGAAATTGAACTCCCAAGATAGGCATAAAGCTTTACAAATCCCCAGTAGAGGAATGTATGTGACATCTAGTATTCTAGTCCAGGGGCCAGATGCACTCTGCTGCTGCCAGTCAGCCTTGCTCTTGAGAAGTATTGGACCTTTTAAAAGTATGGTCTCTGCTCTGCGTTGCTGGTTCACGAGGCTCGTAAGCAACGAGACAAGAGACCTCTAGCAAGCAGAATGCTTCAGTGTCTGAGTGTTAGATGTTTACATTAAGCACGCTAAACAGCTTGTAGGTTTATTGGTACAGTGCTCAAAAATATTTTAAGTGTGTTTAATACATATTTGCATATTTCAGTAAGTGTCTCTTACAGAGCTTAGACATTCCAGTTTTGATCTTAGACTTGGGGAGACTTACGAGGAAAATCTTCTCAGCCATTTTTGAGCTATAAGGTCATAGGCCGGGGGGTGAGGAGGAGTCAGATGGCGCAAATGGCATGTTTGTTAAGAAACGTGAAGAATTGGGCAAGGAAGAAGCACTGCATCTTTGTTGTAAGTAATGTAGAGGAATGCACAGCAGAGACCTTCGCCCCCAAAAGGGCAAGGAGCTCTCACCTTAGAAAAGACAGGCAGTAATAAACCTTTCTCAGTTTTCAAGCCTCAGTTACAAAAATGGTGTTAGACCCAGAGTGGAGCTTAGAGAATACAAGGCATTGCAAGCTGTGCAGTTTCTAGTGTACAATTAAATAGTAAGCGCTGTGATGAGGAGCTGAATGTAGCCTGTGATGCAGATGAGACTGTTTCCCAGGAAATAAAAAGCTCAATTTGAAAAACAAAACAAGAAATTTTCACTTTCCTTGTGAAAAGCGTACCTTTGTAAGTTCACAAGTACATGCAAACCAATGAAATATCCTAGATGAATGGAGGAGTTAGGGACCCATTCAGACTCACTAGGTGTAGCCAGTTAGATTACCTGGACTCCTTCAGATTTACAGGAAAGAGACGGGCTTTTCCGAAAGGTGATGCAGAATAGAGCACTTTGTAGGGCAGTCTGAATTGCACCCTGGAAAAATACTTCTCCTTTCACCGAGTACGTTGGCCATCTATGAGGAGTATGTGGGTAATATAGTTGGCTGTATTAGGTGTCTAAAGACAATTCATGTGAGTACTTTCTAGATCAGTGATACTTTGTGTATTCCATGAATGGATTTTCTCGGAGAAAGACTGAGACAGTTTGGGTTGATACTGTTAAAGAAAGTACTTTGCAATATTCCCTTAATGCTACTATTCTCTTTCATGTACTTGCATATATCTTAGTAGTTTTGTACAATACCCACACCTCTCTTATTTGAACAATTTTTTCCCTGTAATAGAGATGGTTAACGTTCAGTTAGGGAACTTTTAATAACTGTCTGTATTGATATTTAGGAGAATTACCAAGAGATTTTGGGTGGAAGAGTTTCCTAAAGCAAGGGTATTAACTATTCTGGAATTCTTCTTTACCAGTGGATTTAACCTGTTTCTCCACTGTTACAGAAGCTTTCGGTAATGTGCAGTCCGTGCTCTCTAGGCAACTTGTCCCTAGTGCCAGGAATACGAAGGAGGAGAGGGTTTTCAGGGAACGTTATCATGTAGCCACAGAAAATATTAGGAAATACCCCAGTAGAAGTTTCTGCTTGGTGAGGAAGGGACGAATGGAGCAGGTTTTAATTCAGTTTATGTGAGGAGAAAGGTGGCTGAGAAGGACAGGGAGGGCATAAGGACTAAATAGGAGCATATGCGATTGTGCTCACAACTCATTTTTAAGCAAAGATAAACAGAGAGCTTTGTCATGCTGCTGCAAAGTGTTCTTAGCAATTGTCATAAGAAACCATTGTCTATATGTGTTCGTAATTATTGCCTCTTTTTTTTATTTTCTGTTAAGGTACAACAAAGAAGATAAAATCCCTCAGAGATCCAACAGTGAAGATGTCCAAGTCAGACCCGCAGAAGTTAGCTACTGTTAACATAGCGGACAGTCCTGACGAAATAGTGCTGAAATTCCGCAAAGCTGTGACTGACTTTACCTCTGAGGTGACCTACGACCCAGCTGGTCGCCCTGGTGTCTCCAACCTGGTGTCCATTCATGCTGCAGTAACGGGGCTTAGCATCAAAGAAGTGCTGCAGCAATCTGCTGGTCTTGACACTGCTCACTACAAAATGGTGGTAGCAGAGTCAGTTATTCAAAAATTTGCACCTATCAGGAATGAAATCAAGAAACTCCAGGAAGACAAATCCCATCTGATAAAGGTTTTAGAGAATGGAGCAGAGAAAGCGAAAGAACTGGCTACCCCCATCTATCGAGAAGTAAGAAGATTGGTGGGTTTTCAGTAGAAACTGCTGAGTAGTTGCAAGGACTTTTGTTTCCTGGAATGGACTTTTTGTTATTTGTATGTTCTTAATCATTTTGGTTTGAAACAAAACCTTTTTTTCCTGGAAAATCCAAGTGGAACATTGAAGGTGTTTGCATTAAAAAATGTGCGCGAAGCCAGATATTTCCAGTGGGACCAGCACTGAGCTTGTTTGGATACTCAGAGGGAGGGTGGAATCAGTTACAATTCGCGAAGAAGTCCCGTAAAGGCAGAATATAAGGTTGCCCACATGAGGTTTGGGGTTTTTATGCTGACCACTGCAAGAAGCTGAGGTATAGGCGACGTGGTCAGAATCTAGCAGAAAGATTTTCAGTCTTCTCAAGAACATCCTTAGCTGTGCATGTGATCTTGTCACAGATGGACAACTCGTCTCACTGGTGGTTATTCAGCTTTGATACGGTGGTCGAATGTGTTATTGGATAACCAGAATAAAAGCACAGGCTTACAAATCAAAATGCTCAGGGTGATGAAGAGAGAACTTAACTACTCCCTATCATGTCTTCAAACTCAGTGTGATTTTGTGCCTGCATCTAGTTTGTGTGAAGTGAGTCAGCATGTCTTAGAGATATGACTGTCCATACCCTAAAACTCACTGTGACTGCTGTGCTAGGTGGCCTCTTTGATAATCATGCCAAAGAATCCAGCGAGTGGACTTGAATTTCACTTCTGCCACCTGTGCCATCCTGCTGGTCAGGTCTGAGGTATTTCAGTGAGAAATGACAAGTGCTTCAGCTGCTCCTATTCCACCTGCTGTTTGGTTTAATATGGAGCTCCAGGATTTTCAGTTCAGCATCAAGTCTAGGATTACATTAGAAAAGGTGCAGGGGAAGAGATGTAATCTCGTGTGAAAGAAATCTGAGGTTGAGAAATCAGAGAACTTTTTGCAGAATTTACAAAACTACTTGTTTAGAAAACTGTGCTGAGGTCAGAACCAAACTGAGATTAAATAGATCTTTGTGAAGTCTCACTACTAAGCCTCAAGAAAGCTCAGTGATGGGAGAATGGTTTCAGCCTCCGCTGATCTGAAGCCTCACAAGATGCTCAGAGCAGGACCCATGAACCGTGGCATTTCTTGAGGAATGTGTGGCAAAGGGGAATTGCCAAAGGGAGACACCCTCTTCCGAAGAGGGGGTAATAGTACATGTTAAAAGGTAATGAAAGCCCTGCTGGTCCTGTGCCACCATATTTAATTGTATCATTGCACTTAATGGTGGTGTGTTTGAAATTGCTATATCGTAATGTAAATTGATTTCATCCTGTACTCCAGCAGCTCATAACCATTATATTCCTATGGCATTTGTCACAAAGGATTGCAGTCCTACGTGACTGAGGTAGTAAAGCTGGAAGGGTTTCTATGTAGTGCAGTTGGTTGTTTGTTTGCTTGTTTTTTTTAAAAAAATTTATATTTAAATTTAGTTAATTATAGTGAGGTAATTCAGAAGGAATTATTTAATTTTGCAAAAAAAGAAGTTGTGGACTGAGTGTCTACGGATCTGTGTTGAGAGCTGTATTTATTTGTTAGGGATCTGAAGATGAGAACTGCCATGCAAGAACTTGATGATGACAAAGTTTTGAAAGTTAATCAAGACTAGAGGAGCAAAGTGGATGGAGACAGAATGATGGGAAACCAAACTTGGTGTAGACAAGTCCAAAAGGTAATGTCCTCTGGAAAGGAGTAGTGTATTCAAAAATAGTCCCTGGTTTCAAATTAGCTGTAGTGGATTAGGAAAGAGCACAGTTGTAGCTGTGCATGTTTAGGTAGTCTTACAAAACTTTTGTCAGTGTTTAACAACTACATTAGTCTGTGTGGGAACTGAGACAAAACAATAATGCACACAGTTACGGCTGCTTACTGACTTGGCATAAAGTGTTTGCTGTGACACTTTTTAACATGGGTTGATTTCTGCAAAGGTCCCACAAAAAGTTCCTTAAGAGAAGCTAAAACAGTGTTCATGGGGATACTGAAAATCTTTAACACTAGTGTATCTAGTTTCTAACTGTTGCTCTTTTTCACTAACAAAGATAGAAGCATATATTCGAAAGACAAATCATAGTTTCAAGGTGCCTTTACACTTCCGATGCTCAAATCACTTAAGGTTGGCATTCAACACACCTTCTTTTCAGTGAAAATGAAATAGGAGTATTCATATGTCTTCAATACAATTTATTAAAAAACTAAAGGGGAGGGGGTGACATCAACAGACAGTTCTGGCTCATTGCCCAAGCGGTTCTGAGCAGTCTTTCCAAAACAGTTAGATTTTTTCAAAAAATCACATAGGTGAAGCAGGACGAAAAGCTTCAAAAGAGCCCTTTCTTTGGAGTAGGCATTTAATACATCACAGATTTAGCAGTGTTTCAATCAAATTTACTATTCTCTCTCTTTTTAATTCATGAATAGACTGGGGGCTTCCCCTTCCCGTATCAGTCAAACAAGTCTTACTTGCCTGACCTATTTCCTTGAAGTAAGGAAAGACGTGTGATTTTTGTTCTTCAGGGAAGTTAAACTTCTGTAAAAAGAGTATGTTCACCTACTGGTTGTTGACTTAGTCTTTTTATTTTAGTAGCTCCTGGGGAGCAATTCTCAAAATAAAAGCTGCGTCTGCCCAGTGAAATAATCCGAATTCCACTAACAGCCGTGGTCATTAGAGTCCCCTAAGAGGAGACGACTGTAATGTAGATGTTTGCAGGTATGCTGGCTATTTCAGTTTTCTTAGAGCATAGCTTTTCTGGGAAGTTCACCAGCTTGGCATTCAGGTTAAGAGTCTAGCTGTACCTAGCCTGGCTGCCTCATTTCATTCCTTGAGCCATTTAAGTGGCATCTGGGAAGAGTTTGGCAGGAAGCTGAGCTTGAAGCAACATGTGCTCACTACTATCAGTAAAAGTTATTTGATGCCAAGCTGCTCTGATTTCTTTGCTCTTCTTCTACCTCTCCGTTTCCTCTTCAGAACATTTTTGTAAGCACGAGTATTATATGGTGTTCTGTGGCAGTGTTTAGTTTAACAAAGTGGTGCAGATGGGTTAGAGCAGCTTTTTAGGAAACAGCTGTTGGAGAAGGCTTGATGCTATGTATTTCAGAAGAATTTGTTTCATGCTGACTCTAGTCCTATGTGCTGGAACTTTTCTGTTTGTTACCATCTGGAGTACAGTAGGTGCACTCCTGAAATGCATTTGCGTGTGTGGTTTCATCCAGCTCATATTCCCTGAGACTTCTCTGTGATGCCTGCTGAAGCACAGTTAGTGGGGACAGTGGGGAGTTTCTGCAGAAGTGCACTCCTGATCCTAACCACAAGGCTAGTGTAGACATGCCCCGTGGTGCTGTGAAAGTCATTGTAGTATGGTGTTCTGGAATTGGGTGGAAAAGAGATGCAAGCGCGTCTTTCCTAGCTGAAGAGAGCTGAAAGGCGGAGAGGTATCCTTGCCCCATGCTGTGTTGCTCTTTGTTTCAGCTTCCTTTTCTTCAGCAATCCTTGTCCTCCAATAAGTGCAGTAATTTCTGTCTTGGTCTCAAAATCTCCTCCTTTCCCATTCCTGTGTGCTTAGTGCATTGGAGGTACATATGTACTGGTTGGGATCTGCAGTATCGGACCTAGTGTCTCCAGGTAACTGAAGAGATCCGTTTGCCTTTAGAGACAAACATCAGCTGCACAGTGAATAACTTACTAAGACCTAACTAAAACATTTAGACACTGCAGACATTTGTCTTTGTGACCAACGGTTCTTAGGAAGTCAGCTTACCACTTACCAGAAGATGCTGATAGTGAGTCTCAGTTCTGTGCTCCCAATTTAGAGCACAGAATTTACCAGGAATTTTACGTTCAATGTTTTCTTCAGCAGAGACTTCAGGTGATGACTGGCCTCATAAATTAACTCGGGCACTGCTCCAGAATCTGCGTACATACACGCTTCAAATAACTGGAGAGCATGTATATATGGTACATTATGCTGCAATTTGTTTGTAACTCTTAAAGATATGGTTGAAGTATACTTAGTTTTCAAACACCGTGGTCTGGATTCTCAGATTCTGCAGAAGGCCTTGTTCATAGTTCTGATGCAGTGTGTGTTTATCTACAAACAATTCAAGCAATACTCCTTGGCAGGGTTATGGTTGCCTCCATTCAAGGTTAGGGAGTTCGTATGAGTGAGCTGAAAGTTTAAGGAAGGACAGTGAAACGGTATGCTTGGGGACTGACCTGCATCTGAATGTTTTGGGATGATGGGTCATTAGAGCAAGTGTTTTCTTATCCTTGGTTAGGGCAGTCGTGATCCTGAGAACAGTACAGCGGTAAATACTGTTGATGAAAGCCTTTACGTGAGCTTATGTGGGAACTCTGTATCTGACTTGTTGAGAAGTGTACTATAACATGAAACTTTCACTTTTCTGGTCTCTGCAGTTTGCTAGATGATTGTGTCAGCAGAAACGTCTTTGGAAACGATTAGCCAAAGCCAAATCTAGTCCTCAGATCCAAAGCCTTTGGATGTTTTCCCGAAATGGGGATTTCCCAAAGCAGCTTGCTTTTGATAAGCTACAATACCAATTGCAGCAGTTGCTGTAGGATCAGTAAGAGTCAGAGGTCCGTTCTGAATGACTCATTCATGTTTTGAATTACTGCTCTGATGCATGTTCTACTTACCCATATGGCTCAAGGATCAAGACAAAACTCAGAGAGGGTCTGTGTGTGGTTCTGGTAACAGCAACAGTATGGACTCGGGTGGGCTTGAGTCTAGAATCTAATGAGCATGCTCTTTCAGTGGTCCGGCTTGGTTAGATTTGTGTTCAGAACAATGGATGGATCTTTCCTCTGTACTAATATCTCTGTATTTGAGTTTCTGGGTGCTGCCTGCCTGTTTGTTTATGACTGATTGCTTCACAGAGAGAAATAGTCTAGCGTGCTAGCATAGGAAGTCTAGTGGAAGAGGTTTTCTGTTCAGGAAAGATGTTACCCGTTCTTGTCAGCAAAGCAAAAACTCTTTCTGCTGTATTGGAATAGCTAATTTCCTTTAAATGATTTGATCTTTTGTGTTTGTGGTTGGTTCTTTTAGCTCACTAGGTTGTGAGAGAAGACTTGTTAAACTTTGAATTTCCAACCAAACTTCCTATTGCAAAGTCCTTTAATGACCAGATGACAGCTAAAGTAATGGAAAATTCTGTTTATTGTCACAGAAGATTCTGTCCTGATTCCCACTGTCTTTTCTGTTCGCTTTGTTGGTTGTGCTAATGGTCATGTTGTGGAAGGTTTAACAGAACAGTATTTCTTTTGTGCCAATAAAAAATGATTCTACCTGCAAATGTCCCACATTATTATGCAAATGGAAGATTCAGTGATCATTTTGCTTTTAGGCAGCAGCTTTGGTTTCACAATTACTTTATATAAAACCAAATGCCAACCTTCTGCACTGAGGGAAGAGCACATGTGCCCAGTTACAACAAACAGTTTAACATCTGGGAAGATATTTTGCTACTGCGGTAAATTGCTATCGCAGAACACCACGACTGAAGATGAGATTATCCACTACGTGAGTGGTCTCATGCCACCCATGGACATGAAACGAAGCACTGAGCGTAATGTCTGCTGTGCTGGCGTGCTCTCAGCACTCCAATGTGGCTGTGAGACAGGAACAGAAAATCTGTGCCACACCAGAAGACTCTGTCATTCCAGATGTGCTAGATTTGGTGTATCTGCGAGATGAACTGTCAGGACAAGAGTTCCAGCACAGAAATCCTTAAAAGTTATTAAATGTTTGGTAGTAACAGCATGCTTGTACAAGCCTGAGTAAGAGAGCGTGGTCATAGCCTCATTCATATGGCTGACACGAGAAGTCACACGGCTGTATGTGGTGGTGAAGTAAGCCGTCTGCTTCCTCGATACAATCGATGTAAAGACAGTATGAGTCTAGTTTGAAGGGCTGAAGGATTAACCCTTACAGATGGGAAGCAACAGCTTATGGCAGAGCAGGGTGGTACCAGAGGTCTCTTGCTGTCCTAAACCATTCTGAAACAAGATGCTTGCACTTTGGGTGGGGACTTCAAACTGTACAACGCACAGGCAAGATCCTGCATGGACAGTGTCACTTGTCCCACGTGCTGTTGTGTATACGACTCTCTGAACAATCCGTTGGTTTCTGAGGCATGTCTTCATTGTGGATGGGACTTTGGCATCCATTGATGCGAAATGATGGTCATGTGATAAAATTAGCGAAACTTCTGTTAGAAACATTGAATGTGTTCTCTGCTATTTTTGTTGAAAACTTCTTTCCTGACAGCCCAGGATTTACAGGAACATATTATTAAGCTAAATACAGATGAAACCAATCGAAACAAGGCTACTGTCTGGCATTGCCCAGTGTTTCTGGTGTAGGTGGACTCTGCCTTCGTTCACCCTGTTTACTTTCATGTTTCCTTCCCTAAACTACATCGCTCTGTGAGTAAAGTAAAAAATCTTGTACGTTGAATATTGTGAGACTGACTTTTTATTGTGACTGAAAACAGTTGTTCAAATGTATTTCAAGACTCTCTTCATAGTGTTTGCTGAATGAATAACAAAGATCTCAATAAGTGCTTCTTGAGTACTCAAGCCAAGATCTTTCTGAGTGGGTTGGGGCTTACTCTGCCCACACTTATTCCTTCACAGCCTGCCTGGCAGATGTTCCTAGAGCAAGAACAGGAAAAAGAGCAATTTTCTGTTTAGGCTTGTGGGCCAAATGTAAACTGTGAGTGGCAGTGTGGCATCCATTCTTTTTAGGCAACTCTCATCAGCTTTCTGTTACTGACATAAGTGCTTGCAAACCCCCAAAACTGTGATATTCAGGGGGAAAAAAAAGGATGAATATTTACTTTGCAGTAGCTGTAGTTCTTCAAGACTTGTTATCCACATGTGCTGTGTGTCCTGCCCTCCATCTGTTCCGATCAGAAAGTTGCTCCTAGATTCTTGCTCTTAAATATAGGTTACACTTTCTTCTTTCAAGAGGAAGCAAGGTGTGCAGATGGAATGCTGGGCTTCAGTGGCTGTGTCTCTTTTAAAATAATCCAGTCATACATTCCTGGGGCATGTGTGGAATCCATGTGGAAAAGACATCTCAAAGGACCACAGTTTAATATAGTTTCGATGCACCCAAAACTCCTCCCCATCACATCAAGAACACTTCTCAAGAAGCACTGGAGTTACTGCCTACTCACAGGCTGAATACACTGGACATGAGGCTGGACTCATTTCTTAGAGCTAGCGCGTTCGCTAGGCATGCGCATTGACACTTGAGGCGGAAGGGTCCTTGGTGGACCTTGGGAGAGGTTGGTTGGGAGAGGATTACTGCTGCCGTTGAGACAACTGATCTGACCTGTGACACTCCTGGCTTACGTTTGGCAACATGGAGCCCCTAAAAGCAAGCCATGAAGTGGATGAATTCACGGTGTGGGCTGTGTGAAGGCTGCAGGTTGCGTAGTGTTGGTGTGACCTGTTGGGAAAGTATCGTTTTGCTGTGTAATAACCACTGCAGAAACAGCAATGATGTCCTGGGATTCTGAAGATCTTGGATTCAGGTGTGTTGCTGACTTCTGTGTGGGAGCAGGTTGTTCTGGCTCTGCTGAAGATGAAATGTGCTGGGGGGGGGG
>Ga0065711_1041070_pt1 | contig 16435 bp, 9 predicted proteins | sample Hoacrofraction12_FD_59098 | JGI IMG/M metagenome (GOLD analysis project Ga0065711, IMG submission 59098) | Hoatzin crop microbial communities from Cojedes, Venezuela - Epithelial fraction 12 v2 (version 2) | ecosystem: Host-associated > Birds > Digestive system > Esophagus > Crop | place...
TTTTTTTTTTTTTTTTTTTTTTTCCCCTTGCAGATTTAAAGTGCTGACTGAAGTTTGATTTGCTCGGTGTGTGTAGATATGTGTGTGTACATAAAATTCAGACTGCAAATAATGGTTTGTTGCATCAGAACTTAAGAAATTAAAATCTCCCTTGGTGATGCATTAGCCTTTTGCTCCCCCACCATCTCTTGCTGTACTCCATCCCTCTGCTCCCCTGGCTTGGCTGCTGCATTTTCTTATTTCCCCCAGGTGCAGGCAGGTGCTTAAAACAACTTGCTGGCAGAGACCGACAGCTTTTTCCTCTTTGTTGGCGGGATTTGGTGAGATCACGTGGGCACTTGCTCCAGGAGCTGGGAAATTGCGTTGCAATCTGTTCCAGTTAGGTTTTTGTGAGTAATCGCCAGCTTCCCATATCTGTGTTGTCTGAAGGTATTCTATTGTTAATTGATTCAGTGGCTTGAAGCTGTGACAGCTATGATAAGCCTTACCAGTTTTGCTTCCAGTTAAATATTTATAGAACGTGAATTTCACTGTATGTGGCTTGAAAGTCAGATGGCGAATCTCTGAATGTATTTGTTTAACCATCTGTAGCCAAGTACAATTAGCATGTACTGTAAGGGCAGTGGTAATTATCCTGTCTAGTAAGCATGCAGAATTCTTCCTTACTGGAAGATTATTTTAATACTCCCTTGCTGTAGCTTGGGGCAGCAGGGAGGTGGATCCCCATGCTAAAAATAATAAAGGAAGATGCACATTTGTGTGTTGCATCAGTTTTCAGCAAGCTTAAAATAATGTATTGTGCAAGAACATGTCTCCTTCAGCTGATTCTCTGAAGACTATTAACAAGTTTAACTGCTTCAAGCACCAGCACCCCCCCTTCCCCATGTACGTACACAGAAATAGTTCGTATGGAGAAAGCTGTGTTCGCCATTCGTGTTATAAAATAACTCATCCATTTTTATGTATTGCTTTAAATTCAGGAGGGTCTTAACTTCAGGTTCAGATTAAATTGCACTAAGGAAAGGAAAGAATCTGTAAACATTGCCAAACGGTGCAAGTAAGAGGTGACTTGAAATGTCTCAGGGCAAAACAAGTCTGTTTGCAGTTTCCCACAGAATGAAAAGGGTGGTGGTTTTTTTGCGTGGAAAAGAAGAGGTAGTGTCAGCTTTAACTGAAATACAGGATTTTGAATTTGATTGCTTTGATGTGAGCCCCGGTCTAATTAAATAAATGCTTTCTGAAAAAGGATGTTAGGCGTCCATGTGCTTGCTTTCATTTCTTTGTTCCGCATGGAAGAGAACTGGAGAGTGGATGTGCAATGTGAAGAGGTTTTTTGAGAATGTGTGTAGGGGGTTTGGTGGGGTTTTTTCCTTTGTGGTTTTTTTTTTTTGTTTTTTTGTGGGGTTTTTTTACAAATAAAATTGTATATGGGTGTTTTGGTAGTTTTGGAATTCTGGGAGGTCAAGGCTTATTGCATTGCTTGCTTTGGAAATGATGCAGTCTTATTGCCTGTTTACAGGGCAGGACAAAAATAAGTTAAGGAATTGGGTACAGGATGGGGGAAATCACTGATATTAAAGTATTCTAACCCTCAGCTTGCTGTTTAGGAAAGAAAGAACTTGTAAAAAAGGTGTTATTGGAGCTTTTCGAAGTTGAACCGATTGTTGCACTTTGATGTTTGAGTTGATACTGAAATAAGGCTGCTAATAATATTTTTATGTTGACAGTGGAGCAAAATGAACACATTTAATAAAAAGATTCACTGTGACCTTTTTGATTTTAACTTGCTATAACAGGACTGATCTGAAATCGTATGTCTCTAATTCTGTGTGGTAGAGCCAGAATCTCCTGCTTGCCACTGTTGGAGATTCAGTAATAAATGCATCCTTCCTCCAGTACTGATTATGTATTACTGCATGTACTTGCTCGTAAGTTGGCTAAAGTTTGGAACTGTAGTATGAAATATCTTGTACAGTTTGCACAGAGGTGCTTAAAAATAACCACACATTCCTCTTTTCTGTTGCTTTAGTTGTAGAATAATATTTTTGTTCTCTGCTGAGTTTTGTGTTTTGCTTCAATATGGTTGATACTTAAAAAGAGAGCATAAATGGTTGTTCCCAGTAGGCTAAGTAGCTATTGACCTGAACATTTAAAGTTTAGCCTGCAGATGTGGGATTAAAGTATAACTTCCATAAATGAACTGTCAGCTCCTATGTTTGAGACATTTATTTATTTTCTGCTCTATTTCTCGCTCTGATTTTTTTTTTTTAGGTGTAAAGTAAAAATAATGGCATCATTAAGAACAAAAAGCAATGAAAATGTAATTCATATCTATTAAGACAGTCACTTACACAAGTCTGCGTACGCTGTTTCTGAGCAGGTATTTTCCTTCCGAGACATCCCTCCCGTCAACTGGACTTTGCTTGGTGTGGTACATCACTGCTCACTCTGGTGCTTCCCCTGTTTCTTCTGAAACAGATGGCAGCTGGCTGTAAACCTTATCTGTAAACTCCCCAGGTCCTTTTGTCTGTCCAGGGCTTGTTGCTCTGATCTTCATCTGGCATTTCTTGGGACATTAGCAGTGGAAGTAACAATGCATACAAATATCTAAACTCATCTGACTTGAAGGACTGGTCTGTGGGAAATACACTACAAATACGTGTTGCAGTATAGGATTACATTTAAAAAGCATGTGTGGATAGTAGTGATAGTCTATACTGTACTTTACTTTGTTGGGGAGGTACTGAATTACAATATGTGTGCTTGAAATAGCAGGATTATGTTTAACTTGGAAGACAAAAAGGAAGCAGCTGACTAAAACGTTTTAGAGTATGACTATTATACTACAGAGGAGGTATGGTGCAGAAAATTGTGCCTTTACCCAGATGGTTTATTTGTGGTCTCAGAACCAGGGAGTAGTTAGGCATGAAACAGAAGGTTTTTACCCTCTAAAATGGTCGAAAGAAACTAATCTAGAGTAAGGTGATTTTTTTTTTTTTAAAGGAGGATGTGTATATGCTTTCAAAACCTGCATAAAGAGCTGACATTTCTGTTTGTGCTTGTGTAAAACGCTCTGGCATGCCTAACAAAAGGAATTGAGACAATAAATCATGGCTAGTTTATAATAATAGTTTTCTCTACTTGAATTGAAATTTGAACTTGAGTGGTTCACAGAATATACTTAAAAGTGCAGCAGTGATTTTTCCCTGTGAATAATGAAAGGTTTCCAGATATTAACACAGAATCACAGAATGGTAGGGATTGGAAGGGACCTCTGTGGGTCATCTAGTCCAGCCCCCCTGCCGAAGCAGGGTCACCTACAGCAGGCTGCACAGGACCTCATTCAGGCAGGTTTTGAATATCTCCAGAGAAGGAGACTCCACAACTCTGGGCAGCCTGTTCCAGTGCTCCGTCACCCTCAGAGGGAAGAAGTTCTTCCTCATGTTCAGACGGAACTTCCTGTGTTTCAGGAATCAGAAGTTACAATTAGTACTCTGTTAAACGGTATTAAAATACTGCTGTATTGAAAAAAGGAAACAAAATCCATACAAATGTGTGGAGTATAAATGATACTGTATGTAGTAGTCTATTGATATTCTGATGAACTTTACAGTTAAAAGTAAGTAACTATAAATCAACATTTGATTTTTGTGGCTTGAATTTCACATCAAATTATATTATAAGGGCCTTAATCAAGAGCCCATTGCTCTTTACCTATGGTTTTTTTAATGTACAGTGCAAGGTCTTTTAAAAATAAATGAATAACCTCTATGTACACAATGAATGTTCCCAGCCTTAACTAATTACTGATACAGATAATATCAGAGGTATAATTAGAATTGTGTACTTTAGGCTTGTTTTGTTTTGTTTTGTTTGCTTATGGTAAATGGAGCATTTTCTCACACTTCATTCTGGTTAGCCAAAGGATTTTAAATAACTTACTTTTGGATGACACTTTTTGTTTCGCTACTCTGTGTTTCTTATAACTCTGAGTATGAAGGAGGATGATTTTTTTTTTTTTGCCAGTATGAGAACAATTTTATACAATTCTGCAGTAAAAAGTGTTTACTGGATGTAGTGGTACTTACTGATCTGGAAAGATGAGCTAAGCTGCACAACGTGCTTTAACAGGTTCGTGTAGTTTTGAATGCCTGCCTTTTGTATGCGGTAAGTACAGAGGCAGCTGATTGGGGTTGGTCAAGTTCTGCTACATCAGTCATAATTATTTAATTTAGACATGCCAGCTGTGATTTAAAAAAAAAAAAATCAACATTTTAGAAAGATCTTCCTCTTCTATTCCCCCCCTTATTTAAAATGACAGCAAATTGACTCAGAGTCGAAAATGTCTTGACAATATTGGTGATAGACAAAGGAAACTAAACCATGATATTTGTCTTTTTTACGTATGAGAGTTTTTTTCCAGATATTTTCCTGAATATAATATGCAATAGTACCAGTTCAGGGTTATCACTTCAGCAGTAACTAAAGCCATGCCCAAACAAGCGCAGTGAATTTGTGGAGGAATGGTTCAATTCGTGCCCTCCTACCCCTTCAGACAGAAGTGTGCCATCAATAATTTCACTCGGGAAGCAAAGAAACTTGAATAATTAAATTTAGGTCATAAAAGTTTAAGTAATGTCCGGCCTCAGAATGGACACATATGTGTGGAGGGAGGAAAAAAAAAAGATTGACGAAAGGGAAGGAGAAGGACGGAGTGGTGCACCAAGGGTTATATCAATGGAGGCCCTTCATAAAAGGGGGAATTCAACCCTAGTGAATCAGTACAATAATGTACATCAGACAAATGTATGGGAAGGAAATCGGAAGGGTGATAAGTCCGTGAAGCAGCTGGTCTACTTTGTAATGCTTTGCCTTACAGAAATAGGAAGTAAGTGAAATAGTTCCTTCTCCAGTAAATAGTTAAAGGAACAAATTCGGTGGGACTGTGGTGGCAAGTACTTTAATTCTGTGGGGGTTTTGGTTTGGGTTTTTTTGTCTTGTTAATAAGAATGAATTACTGTCAGGCTTTAGGACATTAAGTAAAAAGATGCTCAAGCTGATGCATTGAAGCACAGCACACTGTGATGACCAGTTGGATGCCAAAGAATTCTGGTAGTTTAAGGGTGTCGGGATTGCTCTGTTCGAAACGTGTGTGTTTTACTGTCAACATGAGCAACATGGTAAAATGACAAAAATTGTGTAACGGTAGTCAGTTGTTTGGTTAAGACTAGGCAGATTTGTGAGGAAATACGGAGTAATCTGATGAAGCAGCATGAGTGAGCAGCAAGGAGACAAGGATAGCATGTTGAGCTAAGAGGATTTAGAGAGTCTTATTACTGTCTTAATTTGTGAAGGAAGGGGGCAGGATGAACAGGAGTTTACAGATAAAGAGGGCCTTGATGTAGATTCTGAATCCAGAACTGGGCAACCAAATGTTAAGTCCATGGAAGAAAACAGATTGCTTTATCTTAGTGGTCACCTCCAAGAGGAGAAAAAAAAAAAGGGTGGGGGAGGCGTATGAGGCAATGGAAAGGTAGAACATCTCCTGTGAACAATGAACACTCAGCGAAACTAAATCCAAGGAAAAGGAAATACTCCCACCCACTCTTTTTTCCTTATCATTGTCACAGAATTAGCATTTACGTTGAAAAACACATCTCCTTCGGAGGCTACTGAAGCTGAGAACTCTCCTGAGAACTGAGATGATTTAGACATTTCTATGACTAGCGAGTAGGAGCTGTTACAGTAAATAATCTGTTTTTAGAAAACTGTAGAATTGTCGGGGATTTTGGACATAAGCACATTTCAGAGTTGTGGGGCTTGGTTTTTTTTGTCCCCTCCAGAAGAAAGCATCTCTGAACATGTTATTAACACAAATGGAAAATCAAATGGTGTCCATTTCTAGAATACTGTAAGTTAAATTCACCAGTAGTCTCACAGGATTTAAATTTTTTTTTTTTCTGAAGTACAGCCCTACCTCATGGGCAGCTCGTGACCTCAGTGTGCGTGAGGTCCTCCTGAGATGGGAGGAACATTCATTTACTTCCCTTTCTAAAAAAAAACCAAACTGAACCCCCAAAATCAAATGCTTTGATTTATATGTTGCTTGACTTTTGCTTGGGAAATCATCAGGAGCAACTCATTTTATGAACATGCAAGTCGCTGCTTCTCTCCTACTTCTAGGAAGTTGGTATGAGGCGATATGTAGCATCAGTGAAGACGTTGTGAGCTCTTCGCTCTGTGAATGTAAACATAATTAAATAGGAATTGCTCTGGCTGGGAACTGAACTGCCTTAACAGTTCAAGTGCTTCCAAGCACTAGTAACTGCTGGAGCCACATTGCCTTCATCTGCCCAATTCCAGCTACTTTGCAGCCACTGCTGTCACCAGGGAAAAGACTTCTATGAGGAGTTGAGATCTGTCCTGTAGCCCATGAATTTCCATCTCAGATGAGCAGATGAAAATCTGAGGGCTGAGCAAAGGCTGGGGCGATAGAGCTGGTCTCAAAGTTGTCAAATACAACTCTTGACTTCGTTCTTCTCTTACTAAAAGAGAAATGAAAGTTATTTGGTATCAAGTTGGGCACGCTGGGTCTTCTTGTAACTCCTCGGGGTTTCTGAGATCTGTTGTGCAGTTTCAAAATATGATGTAGATATTATAAGCTGAATTTGTAGGACATGGATATTTTGGTAACTCATGCTGGAGAGCCATTTGATCTAGTGCAGGTGGCAGCTGGTGGCTATGCCCCACTCTTGTGGCACAGGGAGCTCCACAGTTTGTTATTATGAAATAACCTTTTCTTTTGATGGCCAGGTTAAGTCCTAACCGATTGCCATTAGTAAGCATCAAATGGAATGAAACATTTTTTTCAGAGGGGCTTTAAACTTTATAATGCACTTAACAAGTATTCTTCTCTCATTCGCTATGTGTTAACAGAGCGCATCTGCAAAGCAGTTTACAGGCCTAGTGCATTTACGACATTTTTTTTTTACCCAGGTGTGTGTGTGTAAATCCTCCACGTGTGAATTGCTTGTGCAGATGTGTTCAAGTAGAAACCCCACACTTCGAAATCTGTAGGTTGTGGGTGTGAAGTATTTTCTTGAGCATGAGGAGGCCTCATGTCAAAGCGTTATCTCCAATATGTGTTTCTGAGGCTTGCGAAAGGAAGGTGCTTAACTTTAACTTTTCTGCTGGGGGGGGGGAACCCCACCTTTTATTACTGTTTGCACTGAATTGCGGGAGTTAATCATTGCTTACGTGTGTATGTGCATTGCGAGAGAATGAGTTCGCTAAAGGCAGTAAATCTAACAATCCAAGTTGTTTTCTTCACCCCTGTACGCTCAGTGAAATCTTCAAGTATGATTTTCCTGTGGTAGGTGCTTTGAAAGCGTTTTTAAATCCAGTAACCACTGGTGAGCAGTGTCTCACCAAAACTGCTCTTGTAATGCTTGGGTAGCGTTGTATGTTCTGAAGGACGGTAAAGCTGAAGCGTAGCTATGCATCCTGAAGTACAGTTAAATGTACTGAAGCAGTAGACATGACGACTTGTACATTTGTCAAAGGTAAAAAAAATATACATCAATCGCCTCGTTTTCTTCATTATTACTTAGTATTCAATTGGCAGTGTTCAGTTCACAGTAGCTGAAGGAGGAATACACTGGTGAATTGAAAGAAACAGCTGGTTGTAACAGTTGTGTAGGAAAGCCCATAGTAATAGTTTCCACGCACCTGATGACCCTCAGGATGGGAACATGCTGTGGTCTGTCTAGTCCAATATCTTGTATTTAAATTCAGGCATCATCAGCCGATTTCAAGAAAGGTGTAAGACCTCCCTGCCAGACAAGTTGGGATAATCATCCTCCTTATTCTTAATTGAAGCTGTTTTAAATACTTAATGATGGTGCTTTGTATCTCTTCTAAAGCACTCGTCTTGGGTTTTGTATATACTCTTGCCTATCATGTCTGGTTTTAAAACTGGCTTTTCTTTGTGATTTTTTTTTTTAATGCTTTTTTTTGCCAGTGGTAATCTGAATGCATTTATTGCACTCCTGAAAAGCGTAAGTGGCATTTCTAGGAATGGTTGCAGCTTTTGCCTTTGCATTTGTTAAATGTAAACATTTTTGTTGCTATAAATCCAACAATACTTGTGGTTAGAGTGCCGTTCTGTTTTTAAGGAGAATATCGATGTAGGTTACATAGCCCAACATTTACAAATATGAAAATGCTTCTTTTCCAATTAGTCATTTGCATTGTACTTCCGAGTATAAAGGAGAACTAAGGCCCTGGTTAATATATTTTTCTCCTCTTAAAATTGATTTGAAGGCAGTATTTTCTTCTACCATAATCATTAAAACAAGGCATTTAATTTTGTTTTACTATGCCAAAGTAATACAAAAATAATTTTGATTGTAAAGAATGTTAAGAATGAGGCGTAATAGAGAAGAATATGAACCTCTGAAATATTTATTGCTTTTTTATGGATCTTTTTGTTCATGTGTGTGGTCAGTTGGAAGGAAGGTAAGCACTTTGCATCCTGCTAAGCGTGGAAGGCTTTAAACAGGTATTGCTTGATGTTAACTTTTTTAAAAACGTTACTTATGACTGACACGTCCTGGTGTAGTTTACTCTTCCCGACCTTGAAAGCACATCTGTGCAGTAATTGCTTATTGCTGGAACAAAAGATAGTTCTGTCTAAGATTTGTTTGAATTCAGGAAGCCGTGTTTGCCAAAGTAAAAATCTTGGTGACGCAACTTATGTCAGGTTTCAGCAGCCACACCTCTGCTAAGCTGTTTCAAGTTTTCAGCTTTAACCTTTGTTCATAGCTATATTCCTTTTCCAGCAAAACATCTGAGGCGGTTTTCTTTCTTCTTTTTGCGACGGAGCTGTGCTAAAGAAATGCAGAGTTTCAGAAGAAAAAACAGCAGCAAGTACAGTTGAGGTTTGCAGTAGTTCTGTGTTAAGGCAACTGCACGGCAGAAGGATAAATGGATTCTCTTCCCAATCATTGTGGTAAGAGTAACACTCAATATTTGGAAGCGTTGAATGGTACAGGTGGTGTGGGTTTTGTAGCACGGGATTTCATAACGAGCTATGCTTGATTATCTACAAAACAGTGCAGAATGCCATCGCTGTGCTCCGATTGCCTTCCGTTGCACAGGGGTGCTGGATCAAATGAAGTAGGTACGTCTTCACTGCCGCAAGACAGTTTTCGGCACGGCTCTGGGGTATTATATGAACATATATTTGGTATTGGTGTTTAATGCAAGAATACCTTTCTAATGAGGCATGCAGCCGAAAGTGCTCCCTCTAGGACTGTGTGAATATAGTTTTCACTGCTTTATGATGAGGATTTGCTTTTCTGTAATTATGGATTTGTAAGAATCCATTCAAAATTAATAGTTTTTGGACAGCAATTACAGCTCTGAAGCTTATTTCGTTATTAGTGTGCTGAACTGTTGAGTTAGTCCCTTCGCCTCTGCCGTACCTGCATATATTGACCTCTGTTCGCATGCAGTTATGTGCTCCGGTGAGTGCGGGACTGGGTCTCTGATTAGTGTAACTTCTCACCATTATCAAACTGAAAGTGAGCATGTAATTGCAAATTCACTGTTCTAATGCTTTGGGGGAAAACCAGTTATTTCCCTAGTTGTGAAATTGGGTCCTGAAAGATCAGCATTTCAAAAGCAGATCCATCCATTTCTGCCTGGAGCCGTCTGTATTTATGCGCTTGCATGAATAAGCGACTTTTAATTATCAAATAATGAAATTTTATACTGAAACTTCCGAATTGTGCCCCTCAGATGCAAATGCTGATTTTTGTCAAGCCTGGAAGTGCTTTAAGCATCCTTTTTGAATGTGTGCTGAGTGTAGAGGGCTGAAATCAAGAGCTGTGCAGTCTTGGAGAGCTTTCTCTGCATTAATGCTCCTCTCCAGCCAGATGCAATGCCAGGGGTCAAACCCTTGTTTACAGCAGAATTAAATAAAGCAAGCAGTCTTTTTACAATTTACGTGTGAATAACTGATAGTAGTAGTATGTGGAGCCTCTGTCACTGCATTCAGTGATGTCTAGTCCTCGTACTGCCCCGATTTACTGCCAGATTATGGGACAGCTGCCAAGGACCCCCAAGGAAAATAGTTTGTGGTCTTGTTCTGTGGTGAGTTACCTTTAGGTATGTCATCATGCTGAGTACAATGTGACATTCATCACCATTGATGAGTTAAAATGGGCACGCTAAATTTGTCATTTAGAAGAGTAGATGTTTTTCTCTAATTTGCCAAGAACATCTACGTTTCTTACATTCCTGCTTTCTGACTTGACTTCTTCCAGAGCTACTCAACACTGCTCCTTTCCTAAGGCTCTTAGAGGAGCTGCTCAAGGATACATGTGTATTTTCTGTGTCTTGTGGGACTAACTGTAGTTTCTGCTAGGCATGAACTAGGAAAATGAACTTAACAAATCCAGTAAGTGCAGCACTGTCTAACTCAATGATCACCAGATTCAGAAACTTTCTTTTTTTCTTCTTTTTTTTTTTAAAGATTTTAATGTAGTTACCAAAGTGTTTAGTGTGGGTTTCCATTAGGAAAAAAAAATAAATTATATTTCCTCATTGAATGCGTTCCCAGTCATTGGTATATGTTGACTTGTCTGCTGCAATGCAAGTAGGGAACTACTGTGCTCAGCGTGGTCAGAGCTTGCGTCTGTCTAGGAGACAGTGAGTATCTGCAGAGAGACTAGCTTCAGATTTATTTGAAGTATATCTGTTTAGATACAAGACAACTGGAATGAGATCCAGATGCTCAAGAGTGATGTCTCCAAAATGGTAAACGAAAGAAAACTGTGCATGCCTCAGGTTGTTTGAGAAATGTACTTCCAGCCGGGAATCAGGATAATTGCTCAAGCGTTCAATGTTTATTGAAAGTTTCCTTGAAAAATTGACACCCCCCCCACCCCGGTCTGTATAATAGTCAGAAATTGCAGGCCTCAAGATTAAATAAAAAAAAATACTTGCTGGAAAAAGCAGTGAGAAAGAGGAGGTATACAACAGCTGTTACAAATGAAAAACCTCTTTCAGCTTCCAGTAGATTGACTGACTGTTACCTTCCCCTTGGACCACAAAGTAAGTGGTGAACGCTAAGGTGGTGTGAAAATGGGATGGTATAAGACTTGGAAAAAGCATGAAACAATCCAGTTTAAGAATTTTTTAATTGAGCATTCGTTTTCTGTCTGTGTTTAGCTATAACTGATACATGTTTACCTGGTGTATGACAACCTCTGAGAAGGACTAGGGTATGCTGTGGGTTTTTTTGCGTAGTTAGGAAATATATAAAATTAAGAGCGTTGATAATTGAGCACTTAAATTTATTCTATGCAGAGATGATCCTTTTACTTGAAGACAGATTTACGTGATACTCACAGCCCATAAATCATTCTCGTGTTGCCTCCCTGCAAGACTATTGGCAGTAGTGCATATTACTCAAAATATGCCTGTTTTCAATTAGCTCAAGGAAAATTCTCTAGTCATGGAAAGAACATCCATCTCTATTACCTGCCCCGAGAATTAAGCACCCAAATGCACTTGCATGAAGATTACCAAAGTTTACTTGGCGTAAGTGCTGATTTTTACGCAGGAGAGGATAGGAAGATTTAACAGAACTGCCTCTGAAATGTTTCTAATCCCAAGACTCAGAGTTGTGATCAGTTGTGGTGTAGCTCCTAAGAAATGGAGAAGTGCAGCAAAAAGCATTTTGGGCTTGGAAAGCAGGGGAGGTTTCAGAGAGCCATCTGCGGCAAGCGCGAGGTGTGCTGGAGCTGGTCGGCCGCTGCTGCGGGATGCCAGGACGCGTCAGGCGTAACGGCAAGGTACGGTGCTGCCTCGCTCGTCCCGACTCACTCTCCTCTTCTGGATGGGAGAGCAATACCAGTATTTGAGAATTGAGGGCTTTTTGGTTTTGTTTTGTCTTCTCTGTACAGCACTTAGACACCCTTGCTTTTTATTTGAGGCTTTGCTCATTTCATTGTGCTGTGTTACAGAAAGGGTTGTTTGGTCCCTGCAACGGCAGGTTACAGCACAGATTGTTGTGTGCTCCCATGTTTTTTCTTGGATAGCTAGTTCCACCTCTCCTGCATCAACTTTGTTCTCTTAATTGGAGAAAAGGCAAGGGACGTTGCCACCTTTCACAAAAAGCTTCTTTTCTTCCAAGGGGTATTGAAATAATTTGTGACTTTTTCTGTTGAAAACCAGGTTTGTGTGAATTGGCATACTTAGAATGAACAATGTCCCGTTAACGTGGTCAATCCTAAATCCCAGTTTTGAAGGCAGAATGGGTGATCTTGATTTGTGTGAGGTTGCCAAAGTAAATGTCAGTTGAAGTCTTGTGGCTTGCACTTAGCTGGAACAATATACCTGGCCTTTAAATAAAGCTTTTTTTCACTGCCTGATCCAGGATGAAGAGCTATTTTTATTCTGGTTTTTTGTTAGTGAACAAATTTCTAGGGGTACGGAATCAATAAGCACAGCTGTTTTCCAGTGAAAGAGGCGTTTACTTCAGTACGTACATTTTGAGGTGTCAAACTCATGACAAATATCTGACTTGTAAAGGAGCATCTTGTCCGCCTGGTCTGGTGGGGAGTACAGGCTGCTGGAGAGCACGTGCGTGTAGGAGATAGGTGTTTTGTAAATATTTGTCTGCTGCTTCTAGAAAGTGAAAATTTCCATAAAGTAATATCGTTACATGTGTTCAGATCAAAATCTTGGTGGTGTTTATTTGGGCTGCTAGGGAAATGCTAAGTGTCTAATAATTTAATTAGTCACGTTTTTGTTGTGGTCAAAAGAAGTGGGTCATTTTGCAACGTGCGTAAAACAGAGAAATAAACTCTGTGGCAGGGTGCACCGAGGCTTGTTGCTCAGGCATGCAAAAGACTTCATGCTAAAGATATACCTTACATACATATATATACTTTATACCGGGAATTATTGACACTTTTGTTACTAACACATAAGTCTTAGGAGACTTGATAAATACTTTAGAGAACACAGTTTATGGCAATGTGAGAACCTGAGTGTGTAGCTGTGTCAGTAGGGGTGTCGGTAGAAAACTGGTCTTTTATGAAAGTTTTAGTAAACAGTTCTGAAGGGCTGTACTTTATCATGGCCTCAAGTGCCCGACAGAAAGTTCTGTTGTGGCAGATACCCACTGAGGGACCTTTGTCTGCTGGCATTACACTTCTTAAGATGCGAAATACTCTTTACTAAACTTAAAAACCTAGCTGTGAGGAGGAGAAAAACCTAGCGGAACGGGGAGGAGAAGTGGGCAAAAGGCGAAATTGGTGGGTTGAGCTAAAGACCAATGAATAAGGCAACAAAAGGAATCCTAGTACTATTACTAACAGTAACGGTAATAACAATGATAATAATGAATACACAAAATAAACTGTATCCAATACCATTTTTCTCACCATCTGACGACTGATCTGCAGCCAGTCCCTGAGCAGAGATCACGGACCGCCCAGGTTTTCGCAAATTTCACGGAATTCCCAAGAAAGGCTGAACTCCCAGTAAAGTTGGAACTCTTGGCCAAGAGAGATTTCAGACTCCTGGAAAACTGAAAAGCTGATATCCTCCTGCCCTGCAGCCAGCCCCCCTCATAAACTGAGCATGACGTCTGTCGTATAGAATATTTCCACTGGCCAGCTTGGCTGTCTCTCTGGCTGTGCTCCCTCCCAGCGCCTGCACACCTGCTCATTAGCTGAATATGAGAAACTGGAAGAAGTCCTGGATTTCATAGCAACAACTGAAAACATCAGTGTTATCAACATTCTTCTCATACTAAATCCAAAACACAACAGGTACTCGGAGGAAAACTAACTCTATCCCGGCAGAAACCAGGACAGTCCTTTACTTGCACAATAAAAAAAAATACAGAGCTGGGAACAAATTATTTATTACTTATTTATAGGGTCTGTGCTTTAATCACAATCGTATGCTTCCCTTTTACAAATGCTTTTACTCTCTTGACTGTTGCATTCCAGGTAAACACCTTCCACTTGAGCAAAATCTTGAACTTCCAAAAAACCACAAGTTTGTGGCAGGAATACGAAAGAAATATTTTAAAGTGAGACTCTGTGTTTATTTATATACTAAAAACTGAATTTATATATATTGTGTGTATGCATATAAACCATGTATACATAATATATTTTTATATATGCATATATTTAATAGATATGTGTGTATATATATATATATATATTTTTATGCCAGTAACAGTTAGTAAGCTGGCTGGTTACTGGAGTTAAACCATTTTTGTAAAACCCGAAGAGGAGGAGCGTTGGGGTTGCCTCTGCACCTTTGAGGAAGCAGCTGTAGGGAGCACGGGTGCGCTGGCTGAGCAGTGCACAGGGGAGACGGAAACACCATCATCGAACACAAACACGCAATGCTGTTTGGTGCACCAGGTTGTTGCAGTGACAGTGGTCAAGTCTACTTCAATTTGCTGGTAATAGTGTTAGCTAGAGTTGAGGCTAACAACAGAGAGCGGTCCTGCTGCTTTTGCAGTTGGTGGGAGCTTTGCCCTTGACTTCTGGGGAGAATGAACTCACAGAAGAAGTTGAAATGTCTGTAAAGTTAGAATTATGCGCATCTTAGATGCCTTAATATTTTGTTGCTGCCAGAAGTATATTCTAGAAGAACTTTTCTCAGGGATTACTGGGTTATCACCACAGCCCTCCATTCAAACTGCTTGGGATGGGTGCTATACTGAAGTGTTACACTGGGCCACGGCTGGCAGGCAAAGCTAGCGCAACGCTTCGGGCTGCTTTTCAGGAACAGATGACCCTCTTTAAAAAGCTCTTTTGTGCCTTCCAAAGAGTGATTTTTGAATTTAAATTTCCTGTCTCTTCAGGTTGTTTGGATAGAGCTCATACGAGTGTGAGGAGGCGAAAATAGATGCTTTATGCTTGAGGAAGCACTCTGTTTAGTGTAGTCAAAGGCTGGTATGTGCCAAATACATAAAAGCAAGAAAACTGCTCTTTATTACTGAGGGATTATGTATTTTCAGGTGGGGGAGCGATAAGAGGAAAGAAAAAGTATGATGAGTTTCTTCCAGCCCTGACTGGTAGGATCTCTGTTGCTTACATAATTTGTGAAAAGGAAATAGTTCTAATGGTTTTTCATGGATCATTGGTTTATGGGCTTGGCTCCAGAAAACCTTCTTGCAGCGAATAATTTAGTTAGAATGATGACGCTAATCAGGTGAAACTGAGAGGGCAGATGCTCAGCAAGTTCAGTGAGATGATGCTGGTTCTTTTGTTGAGGCTGTCTCCCAAGTCCAGTAACAGTGGGCTTCCTGGCGTTTCTGCTTTCCTGGGTGGCACATGAGAGCTCCAGCTGGCTTTTTTTTTATCAAGTGAATTTTCCTTCTCTTCATACTGCTATGTGACACCAACGGCTTTGTTCAGGAAGAGTTTTTTGCTTTTTTTTGGTGTGGGGGGTAAGGTGTGTGTGTGTGGTGGTCATGTTTGCTTTTGCCTACATATAATCCCTAAGCACAATTAACTTGCTGTAGTGTATTGTCAAAATCGATTTACAGCAGACAGAATGTGTTAACGTCAAAAAATAACCACATGTTCCCTCGGAGGAAGGAAGGAGAGGACAGAGTTCTCGTAAGTGGGACTAACTATATTCTTATAAGGCAGAGAAAGCCGGTGAGAGAGAAGTATTAAGTAATCTGAACAGGTTTGAAAAGGTTGTACACTGTCTTTTATTTATGCTTTTCTTTAATCAAAAACAGCAAAGTAGCCACTGCTGCTCTGTGAAGAAAGTTTTGTGATACTTTCTAGTGCTTCTACTAAAAGCAAAGAAAAATGTCATTCTGTTGGCAAGTCTTGACTTTTTAAGCAGCTCGTCCTACCCAACTGCTTTTCTCGTGTTCTTGCTTACCGTATCAGGTTTTAAACAGTAGAAATGTGACATACAGTTTGGTGACCTGCAAACAGCAACACTTAATCAACTGAAATAAACCAGGATGTTAATTCAAGAACCTGAAACTACAGTTCTAATAGGCATGGGATATCTTTTCTTACCTACCAGTCTTGCCAGGCCTTTTCAGTGAGGTTTGGACCTCACTATTTATACATAGACAAGAATGAGAAAATAAAAAAAATGATGAAGTAGGCTTAATATAGCTTTTGCCCTTTATTCGTCCTTTCAGTTATGTTTTTTTTTCTTTTATTGGCTGTAAAGTCACCATCCAGCAGGGATAACATCAGAATCAGTTATGCAAATCAAGTGCACTTTCCTCCTTTCATGGTTCGTCTTACGGCTTTGGACTTGACAGTAGCCTGCTGCTTTTGGACAACTACAGACTGTTTTCCATAGCTTAGCATTACATCGTTTATTGAAAAACACTTCCCCCCCCCCCCAGTTAATTCAAACC
>Ga0065711_1041071_pt1 | contig 16435 bp, 12 predicted proteins | sample Hoacrofraction12_FD_59098 | JGI IMG/M metagenome (GOLD analysis project Ga0065711, IMG submission 59098) | Hoatzin crop microbial communities from Cojedes, Venezuela - Epithelial fraction 12 v2 (version 2) | ecosystem: Host-associated > Birds > Digestive system > Esophagus > Crop | place...
ACAAAACACAAACACCAAAACATTCCGTTTTGGGAAATGGGCACAAAGTCAGACAAGTATACAGACAAGCTTGTAATGGATTTTTTTGGTTAAAAGCTCAAGATACCTGAACAACAGAGCAGTACTTCTCTCCAAGTGCAACGCATGGCAAACGTTTTAGTCAAACCAGCATGACAAATACATTACTGACGAAATTCATCAAAACAATAACATAATGGTAAAGTTCATTTTGCAAACGGAGTTTTTCAGTTGACACTGCAATTGTGCCATTTAAACTGTTTTTCGCTCTCTGACAGATGTTTGCACTGTGTGTATTTTGAAAGTACTGGTGTAAAACAGCATCCCTTAGAATCAAGTCTTGGAATCTTGCAATAACATACGCACTCCTTTGTAACCAACAACCATTATTAGGGAATAAAAGGATGCTTCATTTTATCCTTTACATCTCCTTATTACGAAAGGTTTGGATTTTCAAATAAACATTTGTTGCAGAATAAATCTGTCAATGAAAATACACTGCGTGAAAGCAAAACCATCAACGCACTACTGGTTTTTGGCCACTTTAAAAACTATTTTTAAACAAATGTATTATGGAATATTTTATCTCATTTCTTTCCTTTCTCTAAAACAGAGATTCTTAATTCATGATTAATATAAAACAGTAATAACTGAAGAACAAGAAGGAATGGCCTCGTATTCCACCAGAGGAGGTTTAGATTGGATATTAGGAAAAATTTCGTCACCAAGAGGGGTGCCGAGTGTTTGAACAGGCTGCCCAGGGAAGTGGTTGAGTCACCATCCCTGGAGGTGTTTAAAAGATGTGTAGACGTGGTGCTTACGGACACGTTTTAGTGGTGGACTTGGCAGCATTAGGTTAACGGTCGGACTCGATTTTAAGGGTCTTTTCCAAACTAAATGATTCTATGATTCTATTCTATGACTGAAAAAGCCTTTTGCTATTTTTGACATAAAAGCTTGCTTGTTATAACAGCCGATTTCTAAAGGCTATCAGCATTTAAAAAACCGGCTTTTACAACTCTACATGAATTCTGACATGTCACTGGATTCTTTTGCAGTAACATCACCTTGAATTTTTCAACATACTGTGACTTGTCTCTTGCTGACCAAGGCCACAAAAACACAAACAGAATAAATTGACAAAAGTACTACACAGATACTACAAAAATTCAGTTTTGAAGTTTTTCTCTGTTGGAGAAAAGTCATGTTTCTTCTAGGGACCAAAGGCTTCTGGGAAGCTTTTTTTTTAGGACAACAAAGCAGAGAAAAATTTACTGTAAGTTATGGACAGGCTTCCATCTCTCCATAAAGGATCCCGGTCTTAGACTGTCAAAGTAAAATCCTCTACTGTTAGAGCAAATGAGATACCTATGGTTTTTTTGTTCATGCTCTGTAAGACAGACAGACTCACACAGGCAACAGTGCATTCACCCAGTTCTTCGGGTGTATCATTCCCCCCTCCTCTGTCCTCACTATCAACTGCATTTTAACACAAAAATCTGTATGGAGAACAGCTAGAGAAGAAATGACAAATGTGGATTTGTAGTGCATGTTCTGCTAGCTGCGGCCCTGACCCAATGACAGAGTAAAATTATTCTCATCAACTTCAGTAGAACTTCTCACTTCCATACTTGTTCGGAGAGTTTTTGGGTTTTTGGGTGTTTTGGGGTTTTTTTTTTGCCAATCTACAGCAGACTGAAGTAACAAAGATTAAAACCAAAAACACAAAGTTTAAAAACGAGCTCTCTGGATCTACAACCTGGCTGTGGTTTGCCACATTATCTTGCAAATTTGAAGAAACGTGCCTGAAGCAGAAGGTATCAAACTTTGCTTTAACCAAGCCAGCCCATTTCCAAAGTACTCATTAGAATATAAGTAAATAAATAGAACAAAACTAAAACAAAACAAAAAAAACCCACAGATCCAAACTTTGCAAGAGAAACTGACTGCAATTCCACTTACAGAGAGGGCAACCAAAACAAGGCTTACCATATGTCAGATTTTTTGAAATATGAACAGGTATTCAGTGAGATTTAACTGGATTGAGACTGCAACCTTCTTTCACAAATAACAAAATACTGCTATTGCGTGGGAAAGGCCACTGAAAACAGGTGAATTTGAACCAGTAAAGCTTTACATACAGGTATGGAAGCCAAGTCCAAGAAGGTGGCATGCTGAGGGCATCAGACTACATTACAAGTATTACAAGTGCATCTTGAGGACAACAGCTGGCTCACAATGCATCTATGACACCTTGGTTTGTGAGTGAAAGATAATGAATTTAAATCTTTAGGTGGAGTTGCTCCAGAAACTAATTTCGACCGTCAGTCACGTTCACACTCCTGAAGCCGTGGATTTGATTCTAATAGTTTACACACACTAACTAAAAAGACAGTAGAAGAAAAAAACTAAATACAGCATTGGCCCTGTTTTAAATTCACCTTCATAGAACAAGCTGAGACAATACTTGCTATAGGCTTTAGGTGCACTAGCCAGAAAACAGCACAGGAGATTAACAGTTTGGGTCATCATTTAAAAACAACCAAAAAAGTCTGCACATCGAGCTCATTACAGGTTTTCTTACAACTTAATTTCCTACAGAAAACTAAACAGCAGGAAACAATGCATCCAGATCAGGTTAATGAGCAAGAGCTGGACAGAATACACAAACAGCAATCCTACTTTTATATCTTGTTTTACAAAATATAGTAGAGACAGCCAAGACATGATGGTGACAGACCATCAGATACAGAGCTGCAGATCCACATGTAGCTGGCTGCTACAAAAAAGCACGCACTTCACACTGCAGGGTCTGTATCTTTTAAAAGCATGCCTTGGACAATGAAAACAGTCAGCGCAATTACTGTACAGCATTTGACTATGTGCCATCACAACACAGACTGTAGTGCCACCAGCAGAAAAGTGCATTTAGTATTCGTCCTTGCCTAAACCAGCTTGAAACGATACTGAAAATCTTGCTCTTGCTTGCAGAGCTATAAGGTGCACCAAAGAGGCTTTACATAAGTGATTTTTAGTCTCTAAAGGTATATGTGAACCTACAGGTGGCCTTTCGGCAGGGCAGAAGATGATGTATCACAAAAGACTGATCCTACACATACCAAGTAATTATCCCCATGTTTGGACTTCAGCATTCGGGTTACATCGTGTAGATTGTGGAGGTAAGTTTCCTCAGAACAGCTAGCAGGGAAGGATACCGCGATGATTCGCTCTGTGATATAAGTGAGGTCAAGTTCATAGCCTTCCTCCATAATGTGATCAAAGTCTGTACTTCTGTGAAGAAATTAGATGTGGCAGTTCAGAGCAAAGCAGCTGAGAAGAAACATACCATAATTAATGAGAAGAAACTGCAACTTAGATTCATATTTTCACTACGTTTACAACTTACTGAATGCCTACAGAGCTCAAATTATTCAGTTCAGTACACAAATGGAGTTAACTAAACATCAGAGCTCTTCACATCAAAACCATAGTGAAAAAGTCTCTGCAACCAGCAATGCAGGAAAGCAATAAAACGAATACTAGCAACTTTGTCAAACACTAGTGCAATAAATTCATGATTTAAACAGAAAACCTACTTATGCATGTACTTATGTCTGCACAAATCTTGTTCTATAGAATTCTGAAAATGGTTTACAAATTAGTAGATTCACCAGTGATCTGTAAAATACTGCAGATAGATACCATCTTGAAATCTGCTCTAAATAACACTGAAGTGAATCCAAAACCAGTCCCCAAACTGCAACAGATATCAGTGTATTGCAACTAATCTCACAGGTTAGTCTACAAATACTGTTTACACTTAACTTCTCCTCCTTTTCCAGGTTGAGGGCACAACCAGGCACCTTACCTTGTCATTTTTCATAGAATAATCAGAAGATTACAGTCATTGAGTTAAAAGTAAGCTCAGCGAACACACCCAGTTGTTTTCTGAGACAGGGACTGTAAAACAGTCCTGCATGGCAGGACATGTCTTGCAGAAGACTGAACTCACAGAAACAGCAACCACAAATAACAAAATCTAAACCCCACCACAGCATTATGTGGCACTACTACACAAAATATGAAAGGAATACTTGCCGTGATCCTTTGTCACAACCAAAAGGTGAGTTCTTCGAAGCACTGCTGGAATTCTGGAACAAAGAAAGCAGAACAGTCACTCTGGTACCTTCCTTGCTGCCATTGATGTTAACGTTCCTGCCTTTTTTCCTCATCTGTTATGTCCATACTACAGAAAACTATACCAACAATAGGATAAGAGAGTATCATCGCCTTATGTTTTGACTGCACACATTGTGGTTATGACCAAGTTATGTCCAGGTCTTCACACAGACTCACTACTACCTCTTCCAACTCGCTACCGCCAGAGAAGGTCTGGTTGTCTTTAGTGCTCTGCTTGGTAACTGCATTACGATTAGAGGAAACATTCAATGGACTTCTGAAAAGATGGAGCTTGAATTTCTGTATGAACCTGCAAAAGTAAGTTCCTCTCAAGTGATTCTCTTGCGACAATATCGAACAATATACCCCATTTGTTCCAACATCTGAGTTCTGGGAGTTTGAATAGAAGACTGAGCTGCAACGGTTTTGTTTTACATGAATTTAATGTATGTCTTTTGTAGTTCCATTTTTCAGTAATAGTAACTATGCATTAAAAAGTGTCAAAATATTCTCCCTCATGAACCTTAGTAACAGAATTTTTCTCATCTATTTTTAGCTGACTCAGAATCAAGCTCCAGCTTAAGAGTCACCCAAGCTCTCTGTACACAACAGAGAGCAACAGAGACATCTAGAGCGGGCAGTATCCCTTCCTTCCAGGACAGGTTTTCAGAAAAAGACAGACATTATTATACTAACATTAAATAAAAATGAATAAAAATAATTACTTTACATTTAGATATATCTTTTTATACAGAAAATGTTCCAAAAAAGTTCATTTTAATATCATGCATCAGTAACTCCATAAGAGAAAGAGAATTCACTCGTCTTCCTGCCCTGAATTTATACTTACTATACAGAAAAATGCACAGAAAAGCTTACTTAGATCAAGAGTACGAAGTGGAAACTTCTTAAACTGTATCTATTTTGGCTACACACATGAAAAATATCTTCTACCCAAACAAATGGTGTTTGAATGGAAGAGGATTTAGAACTTTCCTTACAGTGACGCTGTATATCAAAACCTGGGAATAGCTAGGAGACACACAAGCATGCAAGTGGCATGTTTCCTTCCAAAAATTTCTGGAAATCAGCTTTTCTCTCAAATATTACAGCACTCCTGACAGTATAAGGTGGCATTCACCCAAGTGCTTGGTCCCAGTTCCACCAGTTCCTGTCTCTACTTAGACCACAGAAAATAAGGAAACTTCATGTTATTTTCACAGAATCACAGACTCACAGAATGGTAGGGGTTGGAAGGGACCTCTGTGGGTCATCTAGTCCAACCCTCCTGCCGAAGCAGGGTCACCTACAGCTTCTTTTTACTGAAGCCTTTCTTACGATTTTAAAGACTGTAGGTAATACATGAAGGATGCCGAAACAAGTAAATAACTCCTAAGTGAAATTCAAGACAAAGCTTTTACCATGTTTTGGTTTGGTTTTATAACTAGAAAGCAACTAGTGGAACATGCCTCTCCCCCCACTTTCTTGGTCTCTGTTGGTCACACTGATGTATCCATTGCTTAAGGAGTACTTCCACCATGTTTTAATAAATTTTATGATTAAACATCAATGTAACCTCACTTACCGGCTTCCTCTGGTAAGAAAATAAGCGATAAAGTAATTGTCTATTGCACGCTGCTGTAGCATATAAACTAGCACATAACCTAGTAAGATGCAGCGTATAAGCACATGAACAGCAACATAACGCAAACCACTGGCAGGAAAAAAAAACCCCATTAGCGAGATCTATATTTACTGTATGCATGTCATGTCATCTACTGAAATGCACAGTACTATATACCCTTTCCTGCTGCGTACAAAAATTTATAATCCTGACAACTTCCACAGTTCAACAGCTGGTACAACTTAAATTACCAGTACTGTTTGAAAAGAAATTTTCTTCAAGTACCTATAATACAGTTTAAAACTCTAGCTGATTGGTTGCACATTAAAAATATAAATCTATCCGTTTACAAGGACTTGTCTTCTGAAATCTCCTCTGGCTATGATGTTTCATTGCATGGTCTCAAATAGCTGCAATAATCTTCAGTCTGTCATCATGGGTACACTTTTATACAAATTCCGGACAGTTCCCAGAATCAGCAGAACCGTACCATCTTCAAAAGATACTTTGATTCAGACCATGAAACTTCCCATTGCCTATCTGTGGTGCACCAAACTACTAACTTTTACGAAGGGTTAACTTCATAAGATCACCTCGTACATTGTATGTTGACCACAGTCAATGACTTGTTGGCAAAGGGACAAACAGTCAAGAACTCCCTCCCAGTTTTCTGCATGTCCTCTAGGTTATAGTCACTTCCTCCTCTCTTCCATGTCTTAATTTATCTTACAGTTAGTAATGCATTCTTTTTTCTTCATTTTTTCTATTTACTATTTGTTTTGTTTACTAATTATCAAGGACTGCACCACTAACTCTCCCCCTCACAGCTAAAATATTCAGGAAAATCCAACAAAGATACAATACATGACTCACTACAGAGGTAAAACAGTTTCTGAAAAAGCGTTTCAAAGGTCTGAGGAAACACATACCATATATGCACACACCCCTACAATGTGTTCTCAAACATGTGAGGAAGCTGTTGCAGCATTTTTCACAACAGGCAATCTGTAAACGTGAGCCATAGTGTACCATGCTTTGGACTGAATTCAGGTTTAATAGCCAATTAAAACCAATCTTGAACTTCTGTGACTGCCTCTTTTTTTTTTCCTCCAACATTTGTGTGGTTTCAGGGCAATTTCACTGACAAGAAGGGATTCTTGCTCATTCTGAACCAAGTCCCACACACCTACCAGCAGAATACAAGTTTAACCAAGCACAGGATTCAACGGCACAGGGCATACTATCCATGAAGGCAAATAATCTCTACCCAAGAAAAAAACCCACTGTTTTCTGCCTTGCTGCACACTGGAGGAATAATGGCAAAACATTTGGCTAATCTTCCAAGACAGCAAATGCCATCTGGCTTCTCCCAGGATGGACAAAAACACAGAAAATCGTGCAAAATGAGATACGATTCTCATTTCCTGTCAACAAACAGCAGAAGAGAAGGGGAACAAAAAATAATGGCTGTTTAATGGTGCTCAACCACACCTGGCTAAAAAGTTTTGAGTTGTAGCTACGGAATGATGGTAACAAACCAGTTCACTGCACCCAAGGTACTGCGTCATTGCCCTGTGCCAGGGAAAACTCAAGCCATGCAGCTCTTTCCTTTGACATCCTCCTTGCTGTTTCTTTTGCCATCTTTGGCTCCTGCATCTAGTCCTGGGAACACTGCAGACCTTGCTATCCCAACTGTCTCAAAAATGCAGTCCTCGGAGAAGACCATCCCAGAGTTCAGTACAGGAACAGGCCTGGATTTAATTCTACATCATTTTCACCAAGTCACAACACTCACTAGAAGGCAGGTTTCCCAGCACAGCCTTTACAATCTCCCTTCCTGTCTCTCCACAGCTTCAGAGCAAAAACGTGACACAGGTATATTACAGGTCATCTCAAACAGCGTGGCACTAAGGTGGCACTGAGACACCTTCTGCACTAGTCCAGAAACAGAAGGAATAAGAAATAATCTCTCTGCTAACCAGGCTGGTGAGGGGTCTGGAGAACAGGTCCGATGAGGAACAGCTGAGGGAGCTGGGGCTGTTCAGTCTGGAGAAGAGGAGGCTGAGGGGAGACCTTGTCGCTCTCTACAACTACCTGAAAGGAGGCAACAGGGAGGTGGTGTCGGTCTCTCCTCCCAAATAACCAGCAACAGGATGAGAGGAAACAGCCTTAAGTTGTATCAGGGAAGGTTTAGATTGGATATTAGGAGAAACTTCTTTACTGCAAGAGTGGTCAGGCATTGGAACAAGCTGCCCAGGGAGGTGGTGGAGTCACCATCTGTGGATGTGTTCAAAAAATGTGTAGACGTAGCACTTCAGGACATGGTTTAGCAGGCATGGTGGTGTTGGGTTGACGGTTGGACTTCGTGATCCTACAGGTCTTTTCCAACCTTAATGATTCTGTGATTCTGTTCTATGATTCTAAGCCTGTATCACCTCATCCATGACAAAAGGCTGTCTCTCAAGGAAAGAAATGGGGACAATCAAGTAACAACTAATGCCAGTTAAAAAAAAATCACATCTGTAAAAAAATCGTGTCTCTCAGCAAGATGATCATCCTCAACCTTTCCAAGTATTGAATAAGTGAACTTGTGTTACAGTCAGTAGGCTTACACACTTCACAGGGTAAAGTCCCCTGCGGCAGAGCTTTAGAGGCCAGAAAGATTACAGAAAGCACAAAGGGTAAAGGGAGATTACAGAGTTTCCAATACCAAAGTAAAACTAGACATTTGGGTCACACATGGGCTAAGAAATACCAGGTGGGATAACGACGTACCTCTCTGGAGACTAGAATCAAAGGCAGGCTAAGGAAGCCAAATGAAAAATCATTTAGTGCCCTTTCCCCCGGCCCTGTTGCTGGCATTGAACTATAATATAACAACCTAAAAGCAATCTCAGCAGAATATAAAAACTACTACTTTCAAGGACCAGGTTGTTTTAAACAGCCGAGCCAACTGTATATCAACTACATGCTTCTCCAAAGAACAGCACTACTGAAAACTCCTGGCTCCAGGATCTGACAAGGATTCACACAGCCCGTCTTATTTCTCTCCTGGGCTCCTTCTTGAATGGGAACGTTAACATGTGTAAGAATCAATGAGTAGAAACTACCACTATCTGAAATGTAAATCAAAAAGTAATCTGTGACTTAAAGGTATCGGGATATATTCTGAAAGCATGCTACAGATCTATCTGGGATATAAATCTTTTATTTGTGCCTATTTTTAATGTTGATATCAGCACGAGAAAACTTGATTAGATAATCTGTCATAAAATTACACACATTTTACACAGCTTTTAATTAGTTTATGAAACTTTTTTCCACGCAATTGTTCACCATTCCAACAGCCACACAGAAGAACATGAACAGAGACACTAACCAGCCGGAGACCTGAATGTATTTCAGCCAAATGTGTGATGGTATTTTCAGTCCCCAAGCCATGGATAGGAATCAGAAGAAATTCTCCAACCTATTCTAAGCCATAGTGTAACAGTTCTCTGTGCTCTGGGGTACTGCAGAAAAGACAGGACAACGAACTACACTGATCGCTGGACTGCTCCACCATGATAATTCCTACTGACACAGTAGTTGCTTTTAGAAGCTACAGTGAAACACATGTTTGGATGTCTTGGATGTGAACCAGGATTTGCATAATCTTTTGGCCTCTGGCTTTAGAGCGATTCCTAATGTGGAAAACAAAGGTCAAGCCTTGTGAATACAAATATTTCTACGTTACTGTGTATCCGTTCTTGCAGTAAATATTAAAAAGTTAATAAAAAATCTTTTTGTGGAGTTGACACTCTGCAGAAGAGATTTATCATTATTTCTATTAAATACAGCTAAATATTAAATACAAACACACAGCTATGTGTTTGGCTGTACATTTTATTTTTGTTCTGTGTACTGTGTTCCATAAAAATAATGATCTGTTCCCCTGCGTAGTGTAACAGCAAGAGTCCAGACAGCTGCGCCCCTTGCAAGTAGCAGTGTCTGCAGAGTTATAAACCCCAGCTTGCTGCCTCTCTGCCAGAAACTACCCTGACTCTCAGCTGTTGGCAAAGCTGCTCCCACGATTCTTCCTTATAACACTTCAACCAAGACAGGCCAGACTCCCCTAAACAAGTTAACTTTAGGGCTTTGTAATCCAGCTCATCAAGTTTGTGGGGCATTTGGATATGGAGTTCCACCTACCAATCTGCCAGGGCAACAAGGAACTAACTGGGGCAGGAAGATCACCTTCCAGCTCACCTAGATTCAGAAAAGCAGCCCTGCTCACAGTATGAAAGTTCCTGCTACAGGTGGGTCTTCGTTAGAGATTGATTATGAAGATTGATTATAGAATAGAATAAAATCATAGAACTAGAATGTAGATACAGCTGTGTAAACACAGCTGTGTTAAAAAACCATACAATCAGTATGTTGCAATTGGGATAGAAATTAATTGTATGGATTGTATCTAATAGAATTAATTAAAGAAGCCGAGACGACCCTGAAACCAAGCAAGGCCTGAAACCAGTGAGGGAGAATTCTACGAAGACAGAAGAACAGAAAGAACTTAATAAATGGTGTACTCAAAGGAACGGAAGGGTGGCTTAGAAACATGAAGATTCTAGCCTTGATGTCATCGGTTTAATAAATGTCTATAAACTGGTCTAGCCAGTTCAGCTTGGCCACTCTCTGAGGTGATGGCCCAACTCTGAGTTGTGAATAAAGCAATACCTAGTGTAACCCACTCGTGTGAGGATAAAATTTTTAACATCTTCTATCCACCCTTTTCTCTTCTTTAAAAAAAACTGAAATTCATAACAGAGGAAAGACACATAGCAAATTTTTGCTACTAAGAACTCCTTAGGAGAGAATACCGAAGGCATGTAAAGTCAATACTCAAATGAGAACGAGGCACAACTGATGTTTTACTTCACATATAATTTTAAAGATAGACATATGCACATTTGGCAAAGCATAATATTTCTGAAGCCTTAGTTCTACAGTGTCTCCAGCCTAGGAGCTCACAATGAGCTTTGTGAGGCTAGCACCTAGTCCTGACCGGTGCCATGTCACACTGTCTCTTGCACACACAGAACAGCAGCACCCTGCCTGCGCGAGTTGGAGTTGTGTCAACACTCAAATGACTGTGTTCCACTGCAAATCTATGGGGAAAACTTACTATATCTGTATTTAAGTATTAGCATGTTAAGTGTTAGGTAAGAAGTTTACCCCAGCTGACTAAAATAATACACGTACTCCAGCTCCAGTTGTAGCACAGTTTCACAATTACTCCAGAGCTTTGAAACAGCTTCCTGAATGAATACTATCCACAGGCAACGTAATTAAGCACAACTTAGGCAGCAGAGTGCAAAGGTTTCTGCATTAACTCACACTGTCAGGCTCTGTGGAAGCCCTGCACAGCATGACTCAGCAGCACCTAACGCCAAGCTCCTGTATGTATGTGCTCTACTCCCTAACTCTGGAAAAAGATACAGTTCTGGCCACAGTGGAAAGAAAAAAATGTGGTGGTGAAGGGAAAGACTTCAGAAGTAGATCTCCCGAGTTTCTCCCTGATCTAGTTAAGATGCAAGAGATCAAAACTTAAGCAAACTTTCAACACAAATTTAGCACTCTAGTAACTAACAGATAATTACGTATATCCAGCTCTTGGACAGAAAGTGACAGAATCTCTTCTGCCAGCTCTAGCTGAAAGAAGAAGCCTCATTTATTTGTTTTTAATATGTTAATATTACAAATAAAATAAGATTCTAGTCCATAGGGCCATGAGGAAGCCCTCTAAAAGTAAGAAAATGCACTTCTGACTAAGAAAGTGTTCTCTATGCCTCAGATCTATGCCAAACACCAGAATCAAGCTAACAGAATTTTGGTTCTGACACTCCCTAGAATTCAAGCCAAACTCTCTTTGTTGATATTTACACAGCTTTCCTATAAAGCAGTAAGGGCTGACACTAGAAATATTCCCTTCACAGTCACACTGCTAGGAAAAAGTAAGAGAGCTTTTATTTCCTGGACCAGATGCCATGGAACAAGACGCAAAAGAGAGCGAGGGAATGGGAAGAAATCCCAGAGCCAAAAAAGGTTCAGGCAGGCTAGTGCAGTCTCTTCCAGTTTAATTAATAAACCAAAAGGAGAACAAGCACGGCACAAATTTAGCAGGAAGCAAAGGCAGGAAGCAGGGAACGCACCTCCCATCAGCACTACACAGACGTGATGCGTGCTGCAGCCCTGGGTCACAGAACCAGAGCTGCAAAGCCTCACCCAGGCAATGACTGCATCTAGCCCCGTCATCTGGAGACATCACTGTCTCATGAACCCCCCAGCCTCGCAGCTTTACACCTCTTCTCTTTTCCAAACAGCAATAGGTGTTCTTATCACTGGGCTTCAGTTCGAAACTTTCTTCTGTTTCCCAGTGACCCTCTGCCCCTCATCCAGGTCACCCTTTGCTCCTGGGGTATACTGCCCATAGACAGTAACCACCAAAAATTCCAGGAAACTTGCTAATGGTCAAATAATAACCAATGCAAAATGTAACAGGACAAAAGGCACAGCTGAAAAAGCATTGCTTGCCATTAAGGCTGCCTTCAAAACAGCTATACAGGAGCTACTACATGTATAGAAAAAAAACTCAAAATGTATGAACTTGGCTTGTGTAATAAGCAACCAGCACAAAGAGAAAACCCTCTGAAGTATTCAGATGTAACACAATGAAGCTAAAAACTTCCAACTCACAGTAGAAAATGATCTGCAATTATTTTCCTCACAATGTAGCTCATTATTTTGCTTCACATTTGTTCCATTAGAAGCAGCTGTCACAACCAATTATTCACATGCAGATAACTCAGAAGTTTGCTCTATTCTGATTTTTTTACTTTAGTTAATTTGCTTAGTTAAGCAAGAGTGAAGTGAAGGGAGAAACAAGCTTGTCACTAGACATTTTAGCTGGTTTCAATATCAAATACATTCTCGTATCTTAGAAATAATTGCAATTTTACTGGAACAGTATGGATAATAGCATGGATCCAGCCACAGAGATGACCTCAATTGTACAAAAACCTTTATTGCCACCCCAAGTCAACAAACTGTATCGCTTATACAAATGCAACCTCTGCGAAGGTCTCCTGCCTATATGGGTAGCCGAGGATCAGAACCTTCTCACATCCAGCACAGAGCGGCACCAGCAGAAGCCCACAGCACGGAACCCAACAAATGGCATTGCAAAACAAATGCAGCGTGCACAAAACGAACTCTGTGAAATAAATGCTCATTGATTGCAATAGAGTGCTGCTCTTGAATAACGAATTGGTGAAGAACACCCGCATCTTGCAAGTCCTTCCTGATGCCCCTTCTTAAATGTTAACTTCATCTTTACAGTGGTGAACGAAATCGCTGCGTAACAGCTGCCCACTAACAAACAGTTCACCCTAGGCATCTCCCATGATTTATTTAGAAATCAAAGAAACTTGGCACCTCTGATAAAAGGTAACTGCAAAGGACTTCAGAAAGTCTTTTCTTCTTGGTTTATCTTACTTACTTCACAGAAATTGTGCTAAAAGTATACTCGTAAGTGCTTATCAGTATTGAAATGTGCAATACTTCCCATCTGCAGAAATTTCTACATCACTTAGAAGACTGGGTTCTATTGCACTTCAAGAAATGTATTTAACACTACTTGTTCCAGTAGTACTGCAGTGGCAATAATAATAAAGGGTTGGGAAGGGGCACTTGTTTTGTAAATAACATGGCACAGTAACTTGAACTAATAAAGGCTAAAAGATCAATTGCATATTGACAAGTACTAACATTAGTCCTGCTAAAAAAAAAGAAAAATCTTTTGAATTTCTGAACTCCTCTGAATACAATCAGTCTATGAAGATTTTAATATTTCTCTTTACTTGTCTCCTGCTTGATTTGGAAATAAGGAACACAGAGTTCATTTCTTTGTTCCTGCATAAACCCAGGGGAGAAAAAACCCACTGATTATCCTAATCAAAGACTAATTCATACAGTATAGAAACCAAACTGCATGCCTTGAAAATGGCTAGCAACAGATGCTTTGTGAACATGTAACAAAAATAAGCAGCCACAAACAGGAAAATAGATCAGGCCAAGTAAAGGAAAGAGAAATAAATAAAATGGAATTACTTACAGTTCTGGTTACATGATTTTTAACGGCCTCAGAGTTATTAGCCTACAAAAGGAGAAAATAACAAAACTGACATTAATTTTCCAGATAGTTTAACTATAATATAAGACATCCCCTCCTCATGTGCACAGACAGCAAATAAAACATTCAGAAATAAACATACATTCTACAGTATAACCAAACTATCTTTCAAACAGATACAGAAAAAAAAAAATTGATTTTACATTATCATTCTGAGTATTCAGGTCCTGTATGCCAGCACTTAGTTGCTAAGTGCTCACTCCAAGTTACAATATACATGGCGACGTACGCTGTTAACCATGTACTCCTTTTGCACTTTTTTTCCAAACTCTCATTTTATGCTTTTTCATGAAAACAGACACTTGCGTGGATACTGATAAAGAGAACTGCCCAGGGATGCTTGTTTATTGCTGACTATTTTTACTGATGACTACAATCAGCAGGAAATTGAGATAATGTAATGGGGAAGTAGGCAGTCCGGTGAAGTTCCCCCACTGATGCAAAAGCAGAAAACATCACCCCCATTTTTAAAAAGGGTAAAAAGGAAGACCCAGGGAACTACAGGCCAGTCAGTCTCACCTCGGTACCTGCAAGATCATGGAGCAGATCCTCCTGGAAACTATGCTAAGGCACATGGAAAATATAAGGAGGTGATAGGTGACAGCCAACATGGCTTCACTAAGGGCAAATCGTGCCTGACAAATTCGGCGGCCTTCTATGATGAGGTTACTGCACTGGTGGGTACGGGAAGGGCAACTGCTGTCATCTATGTAGACGCAGTGGCAAAGCATTTGCCACTGTCCCGCATGACTTCCTTGTCTCTAAATGCAAGACACATGGATTTGATGGGTGGACCACTCAGTGGATAAGGAATTGGCTGGACGGTCACGCTCAAAGAGTTGCAGTCAATGGCTTGATGTCCTGGTGAGACCAGTGACAAGCAGTGCTCTTCAGGGGTTGGTATTGGGACCAGCACTGTTTAATATCTTTGTTGGTAACAGGGACAGTGGGATCGACTGCACCCTCAGCTAATCTACAGATGACACCAAGCTGAGTGGTGCAGCTGACACACCAGAAGGACGGGATGCCATCCAGAGGGACCTGGACAAGCTCGAGAAGTGGGCCTGTATGACCCTCATGAGGCTCAACAAGGCCAAGTGCAAGGTCCTGCACCTGGGTCAGGGCAATCCCAAGAACAAATACAGGCTGGGCAGAGAATGGATTGAGAGCAGCCCTGTCGAAAAGGACTTGGGGGTGCTGGTTGACGAGAAGTTCAAGATGGCCCACCAGTGTGTGCTCGCAGCCCAAAAGGCCAACTGTATCCTGGGCTGCATCAGAAGAAGCGTGGCCAGCAGGGTGAGGAAGGTGATTCTGCCCCTCCACTCTGCTCTGGTGAGACCCCACCTGGAGCACTGCATCCAGCTCTCGAGCCCTCAGCACAAGAAGGACATGGACCTGTTGGAGCGTGTCCAGAGGAGGGCCACAAAAATGATACGAGGGATGGAGCACCTCTGCTACGAGGAAAGGGTGAGAGAGTTGGAGCTGTTCAGCCTGGAGAAGAGAAGGCTGCAGGGACACCTTCTAGCAGCCTACAAGAGAGCTGGAGAAGGATTTTTCACAAGGGCATAGAGTGACAGGACAAGGGGTAATGGCTTTAAACTAAAAGAGGGCTGATGTAGATCAGATATAAGAAAGAAATTCTTTACTATGAGGGTGCTGAGGCACAGGACCAGGTTGCCCAGAGAAGTTGTGGATGCCCCCTCCCTAGTAGTGTTCAAGGTCAGGTGGAGCAACCTGGTCAAGTGGAAGGTGCAAGCTACACTGCTTCTGTAGCAACAGCATTATCATTACAGGTAACACCCCACCTGCATCTTTACCCGGCAGAATGCAAAATCATTTCACAATCTGGAAAATCTTGCATGCGAGTTTTATACAGAACAGGAATCACTGAAATGTATCCACCTCTGAAATACAGACACCTCTGGAACAAAACACAACAGCTGTTAAAACAGCACTTTGTAACACTTCGCAAGAGTTTAGGACGAGAAGTGCAAACCTTAGGCAACTCAAATATTTCTCTTGTACACTTAAAGCATGAACTAAAAGGGGCAGGAAAGGAACATGTAAGAATGCACGACGAAAGGTGTTCTTCCTCTTCGTACTTTTCACTGGCACACTACCACATACAGACCAAGTACCCGGTAAGAGAGCAGTGACTGGTATTTAACCTCACTTGTTTGGAGAGCACAGCCAAAGGAGGGAAAAGGTCTCAGGAAGCTGCTTTCTGATTCTGGGTAAACAACTGTGCCATCTTAAAATGGCACAGACAACAAAATGAAAATGCAGTTCTTTTTATTGAACCACTCTGCTGACCAGAGCTGGATTCTCCTGCAACTTTGAGAGTATGCAGTAATTTACAAAAAAAAAAAAAAAAAAAAAAA
>Ga0065711_1007225_pt1 | contig 16434 bp, 12 predicted proteins | sample Hoacrofraction12_FD_59098 | JGI IMG/M metagenome (GOLD analysis project Ga0065711, IMG submission 59098) | Hoatzin crop microbial communities from Cojedes, Venezuela - Epithelial fraction 12 v2 (version 2) | ecosystem: Host-associated > Birds > Digestive system > Esophagus > Crop | place...
CACCAGTACAAAGTATGATACCTGATAAGCCATATTTAGGCATTTTGAATTTAATTATTAGCCTGTTTGCACTTCATTCCTGTACACTTGGCAGTACTCTTGGCAGTACTGTACCCTTGGCTCATCTTTGTACCTCCGAACGGGTCTGAGCCAAGGTGCGTTGTGGGCCCAAATGACTAAAGTTCTGTATTTTCACTGGAACAAGCATTCATGCAAATATTGATGCATCTCTGGTAAGCTGTCCATCTGAATGTACAAGAGCACCACTGATCAAAATTATTCCATTTGTGTGAATGACCTTCCTATCCGCGTGCCTGGCCTTCCGTTAGGGCTTCGTGAGGATGTTATGAGGACAGTTCTTCACTCAATAATAGTAGTATTATCTCTGGTGCTTCGCAGGTGAAGAAGCTGCTCAGTTTCAAGAGTGCCTCCTTGAATGACCAGACTGCTCAGTTTTGTACCATACACCCCTTACTCTGTAGCAGAAACTGCGCCAAGGGCAGTAGTCCCTGTCCCTTTTGTTTCCTGTGCAAACTCGGATCCAGGGATGTTTGCTCTACGGGGTTTGCTGGGAGACCAGCTTCTGCAGCTATCTGCAGCAAGGGACAACCTTCTTTTCTTTAATGTCTCATTAATTAAGACTCAAAAAGTCACCAGGACCAACTTTCTTTGCTGCTTACTGACCTCTGCACTTGAAACCCATTTTTGGACTGCCTGATAGCTTTTTCCCATTGGAAGAGAACTGAGAGGCAGGAGCAGTCAGGTGTACGATTTAGGTTATCCCTGAATACTGTGTTACTGTCACGGTAGCTTGATTCTTAGCACAGTGTATTTCACAAGTTTCAAGTGGTCACAGGTCAGGTGGAAGTCTCCTGTGATTTAACACATTTTGATATCTGTTCTGTAGAGCTAGGTTTCCCCTTCTGCTGAACTGAGTGAGAAATTTACTGTGTTTTCTGTTTTGGAAGCAATCTCTACTACTTCAGCATGGCATATAGCTACTCGGACTCTTACAAATATATTCGTTGTTAGGAAATGTCTTTTGATCACAATGTGAAGGTCCTGTTTTGTCCTCAATATGCAGAAATTCTTCAGAAAGACAGAAAGTGGATCACAGTAATTGGAATGATTACATATATAGTGAATACACAAACTAATTTTCTCTACCAAAGAGGCTAAAAAAAGTAACTGTATGTTATTTTTTTTTATTTTTATTTCTTTTAAGCAAACTTAGNGCCCATGAAAGATTTTACATTGAAATCCAAAGGNAACTAAGTATTTTGATATCATANTAAACCNTTCCAAGCTGTGTTAATAGGTCATTGGTTAATGCTGCAAGTACGGCAGGGAGCAAAAAGCCAGAGGGAGAGTGCTTTCAAGCATTAGAGTGCCTGTTGAAGCACAACATGGAGAAAGTTATTGCTATTCAAGTGAGCTTCATTAATTAAATTTTACTTAAGGAAAAAGACGTTTAACAAGCTATTTTAGGATGGGTAGAGATAGGTTTGTGCAATATAATGTTGCACTAGAAAAATATTTGTAATAGAATGATAAGAAAAAAGAACTCAGGAAGAACAAATGAGGTGTGTGACTGCTCTTTCTGTCTGTTTTTCTTGTTAGTCTTGCATTCCTCCTTCTCTGTCATCCCTCTTAGAACCCAGGTCCACCTGATCCCACCTAAGGCATGTCTATTGTGTTACACAGCCTTGAGAATGGTTCCTTTCTGGTCCGATTTTTGTTGCAGAGGTTATTGATACGGACCTAGAAGCTGGAATGCATGAAAAAGAAAAAATCTGCGCAAAATACAAGTGGCTGTTAGTGATGACCAAGTCAGGAGTTGCCAGTATACTTGGTAGGCTAAAAGTCTTACAGTGGGCAAAAGGGAACACTCCATGCCTATGGAGATAGGAATTTGTTGGTAGTCCTACTTGATGTTTTAACCATCTAATAGTCCAAGTTACCAAATTAGTAAGGAAAATCATCATTAGTAATACAGTTGGTTTTCTTTAAAAGAGTCTTAAGTATATACCTCTTTTTATGTTATTGTATTCACCATTCCAGCATTCATCTCAGTTCTGAGGATGGCAGTTTAAGGAGTGGAGAGGGTGGCAGTGAGTCCTCAGCACTCTGAGGTGCTCAGAGGGTTGGGGGGTGGCACCCTGTCCCCAGTGGGGCCACCCCAGAGCTGAAGCTGGAGCCGGGGAAGCAGCAGTCACTGGCCCCGGTGCAGGGGTTAAACCAGTGACACCCAGCTCAGCCCGAGGCTGAGCCCCTGCACTGCCTGGTCAGTGCACAGCTGGGGCTTCTACTGGGAGTTATCAGGGTGATGCTTCCTGGGCTATGCACTCCCTGCTTCTCCCCCAATGCCAAGCAAACCCTGGAGTGATGCTGCCTTTGGGATGAGTTTTCTTTCTCACCCTTGGCAAATTCTCTGCATTTGAATTTATTGTATTCATCAACTAGAAGTTCCTAATGAGATCCCCCCCACCCCGGTCTAAATACTTCTGTCACCATTTTATAATCATGAGAACTGTTTACCTGTCTGTATATCTAAGTTTTAAATTCTAGCGTACATCATTTCTTAGAGGGACTACCTCCAACGTTAATCATACAGGAGGTGCATCTAGTATATAAGATGAGTTCTCTACATTACCTCTTTCACCTTCCACTTCATCACTTTTGGAAACCCTGCCAGTACACTGTCTGCTGGGAACAGCTGTCTTCAGAGTGTGCTGGTATTTCTTTCTTGATAATAATACACACTTTCTTACCTGGACATTTCTGATGCAATTGGTGCACATAACTGTGCAGAGATGAAAATCAGGGAAGTTAATTTACTTAATCAAATCTTAAAAAAACAAAACTGATTTTGGTGAAGGAGTGTTTTGGCAGCTGATGTAGGTTACTAATTTTATGTGAACTAATATGTCCCCATGGTAGACAAGACCAATGTTGTAATGCAACATGCTAGCAGTGTGTGCTCTAGGCCACATCAATGTCATTCTATTTATTAAGTGCATTTGCTTTTGTCTTGGTATTAAAATCATCGTCTGCACCTGACTAGTACAGAACCCTGACAAGAAGATTTTCCACCTCTCAAGATTCCTTGTAGATTATGTTTTCTAGATTAAATATTAAAGTGTCAAGTTAATCCCACTCTGTATCACAATGTAAATATATTTTGAATAGATTTGCAATTTAAGAGACAAAATAAAGTATTTAAATAAAACATTTTCTTAAAAGAGTGGTTTTGGCTTTATATGAGAAAGGACTGTAATTTGTTCACTTAAATAATTATCACTGTTATTCTACCACCACCTTTGGCTTTAGGCTATCTTTGCTGTATATAACTCTTCAATTGTAATGTGTGGTATAGGAATCATGGTACTGTATTTTGTGTCTGCTAGTAGCGTATCATTTCTAGTTCTTCAAGAGGTGTATTGAATAAAGGCTGCATGGTGCGAAGAGGTAAAGGTCAAGTGCTTTTGAAACTTACTGAATCATTAATGTAAAAAAATGATCACAAGTATAATACTGCAGGTGGTCTCAGATGTGCAAAATTGTTTCCACTTCAGATAGAAGGCTGATTGGTATCATTGCAAAGAATCATATTTGCTGTCTGCAGTCTGTTTTTAAGAATTTAGTTTGGCCTGGCTTTACCGAAAGTTGACAAAAGCCTTTTTTTTTTCTTCATTTCAGCCTGCTGTATTTCCACCCTGTCTGCTTATGTGTTTACCAGAATAAACATTATCAAAAATATAGTAGCCATCCTATTCTTTGGAAGAGATAACCTTCTGAAAAATGTGCTATGGATTAAATATTCTATTCAAGAAATATCTTGTGCGCAGTTGAAAAGAATTTTCACTGGTACCCTTAGCAGAAAATCCTAGCAGTAGACTTCAAGCTCACAGTGCTACCTTTGAACGTTGTTACACTGAGTGTACCTCGCAACCTATAAATGCCAGCGTTGTACGTATAATGTTCACCAGCCTATGGTCTTCTGGCAGCGTATACTTCTGTTGGCTTTGGTAGTTCTAAGAAAATGCAATTCTTTCTTCCAATTCTTACTAATTTATTTACATAAACTTAAAAAGCTCAATTGCAGTGTGTGTTGGGAGTTGGAATAATCTTGCTGAGGCATAAAAGAGACTTATTTAGGGGTAGATATAGGCCTGATGGTCAGGAACCCTGTTTTTTCATCTCATTTCTGTACTTTTGGCATCTACTATGTAAAAAAGATAAAAGGATGCTTTTTCACTTTTGTGAAGGACTTTGAGATCTGCAGAAGAAAAGGAAAATGCTATTAAACAAAAAAATGTGCTAATAACCCCTTAAAAATATATTTGCTCTATTTTTCTTTTCTTGATTCTGTCATGCTGCCTGTGTGAATACTGTTACAGGTTGTACAACCTACGGTATCTGGTCTTTAAACTCATTGAATATAAGCATGAAAAACTAGAACCTTTTAGACTATGGTTATTAAAATCACAATTAAAAGATAGAAGCATAACTTTATGATTTAATCTGCAGTGGAAAATAATGGTCTTCAAGGTGGGGAGTCTGTCTGCGGTTAGTGGAAGAAGTGTAAACATGCCTTAGTTAATTGGCCAGTAAGTCATACGTGCTAAAAGCCTCCTGGTGTGTAGCAGGCTGTGTAATTTTAGACTACACAGTATATAAAAATACACTGCTGAATGTAACAAAGTCTTTCTGGTCTATTAAAGTACTGGCAAGTGGCATAAGGGAACAGAGTGTGCATAGATAAGGGAGTCACTCTGTAGGGGATTAGGTAAGGTAACCAGGGGCCAGTCCTGCTGCTTTACCTCTCATCGTGCCAGCAGGTTCGTGCTATTTGCATGCACAGGATTTTGGTCTACTTTTGAGGCAGAGCTAAGGACCATTCCAATGTTGGAATAAAAAGGGCATAGGAGATGGCTCATTCTCTCCTCCAGAATGTCGTTGCTGCTGAGCAGCAGTTTAAACTTATGGCTGGAATAGTACTCTGCACCCAGGAGTTGCTCGTTTTGATTGATTTGCTTAGCTCACCTGCTATAAACAAAGGAGTTTTGAGCCAGGCTGCACACATGCAGTTATTTTATGATGATTTCTGTGAATAGTTGTTAAGACATTAAAACAGGGGGCAAGGAAAGTAGATACATTTTATGGTAGGAAAGAAGCAACAACAATAGTATAGGGTATGACAATGTACTTCAAAATGATGGTGACAGTCATTAGGACATACCATGCTGCTTTTAAAAAAAGGTAATGAGGAAACCTGATCTGTAGCATTTTGGGGTTTGGTTTTATTTTTGGTGAGTTGGCTTTTTTTTTTTTCTTTTGTTCCTTGAAGCTAGAGACAGAAATACTGAACTCTTAGAAGTTAACTGAGACTGCCACCCAGAGCTCTGGATCCAATCTGTAGACTCCCTGGGTAGAGCATAAGGAGACTTAAGCACCTTGGAGTACAGTGTGCTGAGTCAGCAGCTGCCGCATGCCAGCCTGGAGGGAAAGCTGAGGAAAAGCAGATAGTCTGAATCCTTCCTTTACCAGGGACTAAATGTTCTATAATGGCTCTTCTGGGATACAGCAAATACCGTTGTTATGTGCTGCTTCTTAGCAGTCTTACTGCTAGTTTCTTAACTTCAGAAAGGTTAATAACTGCATTTCGGGACAGAGGTATTATGTTTACACTGAAAAGATAACAGTACTACAGTATTGTGTCTATGAAGCTCTCTCAGATTTTTGGTTTTGGTGGGGGTTTTTTGTGGTTTGGTTTTTTTTGGATTTTTTTTTATAAAGCTTTACAGCAGCTTTGGGATTCTGATACTGAGTTCTGGGATACCTAGCTGATGGTATTGTACCATAACTACATTAGTTAAAATCACTATAAACCTAATGGAGAGACTTAGGTTGTAATTTAAGAAATGGTTATGCACTTTATGTGGGGACAGTCTCACATAAAATGCAGGAACGGCCATCTGGATAGAAACCCGGTCTTGCTCTCGGGAAAGACACTGGGCTGCTGGGATCCGGTTCGCTTGTGCAGTTCCTAATGTTCCTCTTGTGAACTCTGGAACAGATCCCATACCACCAGTATGCTGGGAAGCACTGGGGATCCAGGCAAGCAGGAGCACAGGCTGGGAGCACTCGTAGGCTGTGGAGGGCACAGAACATGGACGTTCTGTGGCCTAGACAAAGCCTTTCTGCTACGCTGTTAAGCATCTCCTGTCCTATATGCAACAGAAGAAAAAGAAGTCATTGCAGCACTGTGTGTATATCCCATTTGGGAATATCGTGAGAAACTGATATTTGATTGTGCAGAGTGGGTTTATTGACTGAACTGATGAACTTTGCTGAATACTGAGAAGTTTCTGCATATGCTGAATATCAGAATTAGAAGTTTCCAGGATCTTGCTATTTAAAAAGTTAGCATTTTGTGAGTTTAGAGATCTTGGGCACTAATTCCTCAGCAGGTGCTTTTGGGTTTGCAGTTTTAGATTTGGGCTCCAAACCTAGGTTTACAACCTATTTTGGGAACCAGTTATTTGTGTAAATGTGGCTCTTCTGCTTCTTCATGCAACCCTTTCTCTCACAGAACAATTTGATAGTTAATTCTTTTCAAACCAGTGATGTTTTCTTCATAAAGAATTGGATTACTCAAAGAAAAGCTGCAGTATTTCCTGTTTGCTAGAGAACGTTCTCACCTCGGTACAAGGAGGCAAAACTAATGTTTTGTTTTGTTTTTAAATGACGACTATAATATGGTCTCAGTGCTTTCATTATATTCCTGTAGCATCCACCTGATTTTTATTTTAGTCTTTGTAACCCTTATACTTGACATTTTAATCAATATTTCTGCATTTGATGTTTTCTTCAGTCAGTTTTAAGACTCATCCTCCAATTTGCAGCTCCTGGGATCGTCCATACCTCTCCTGATCAGTTGGTCATTTTTCTCTTAAAACTAAAATTTTCTTATAGATTGCTTATGGTTGGGGGTTTGGTTACTCTGAGGGGATAACAGGGAGGGAAAGAGGAACTGAGTTTAAATAGTGTCTCTTAAAAATATTGTGGGCACATTACTTTTAGACCAAAGAAATCTGTATTATGTGTTGAGCTTTCTCAGCGCAGAACACACTCAACCCAGTGATAATGGACCCACTTGGCTTCACTCTACTGTTGCAGTGAATTCCCTTAAAATCAGTATACTTGCTTTTTATGGAAATGTGCATGTGCAAGTATTTGTCAGATGAGGTCTTAATTGACATTATAGGTGGCTTAAAGAGTATTTATTTTGTCTGATTTCAGTGTTACATGTAAGGCATCCTCCTCCACGGTGGTTACATTACTAAGCATGACAAAAAGATGGTAAAAGATGCTGTTCTGTTGAATCAGATATGACCTGAGTAGTTGTTAACTTCAGATGTCTTTAGAACTGCTAACTGACTATTTTTTTTTGTAGGGTGAAATAGGTGCGAAAGGACAGGATGGGGTTGCTGGTCTTCCTGGCGAAAAGGTACGTTTCTGTATATTGTTATATAATTTGACTCATGGGAAGTGTTCATTATGTCAGTGGCCTATCTGTGGTTATATACAGAAATGGGAGGATATAACACTTCTGTTACAAAATGAACTTCTCTTACATGCACTGCTGTGGTTTTGTAGCACACTGAAAAAGCCACTCAGACCAACAGTATTCTCTGCAGGTGCGCTTATTGTCTTGGTTTTTTTCTTTTTTTCTAGAAGGGGGTGGCTATACACAGCCAAAGGAAGCCACTTATTCCACTGTGCAGTTTGTGGCCTGCAAGCCTAGAAAAGAGTTCTTGTGATCTCAACAGGCCATTTGGTAGAGCTTTGAGATAAACACCACTGACTTCTAAGCAAAGACATGGGAATAAGCCATGGCTAAGAAAGCATGGCAGCCTACCTGTGTACTCGAGAGAAGTTTCACTTTATTTCAGAATGTTAGTGAGTGAATTAAGGCAATTTTACACATTTATTGAGTTCAGAGCTAGTTACCTGTATTAGAGGAAGTCTACTAGCGTAATATCTAGCTTCTTCAGTATAGAAGACAGCACTCGTCACATTGAGGAACAGCTTGTTTCTGGAGTTTCCAATCGTTTGGCTGCTTGTGATTTTTTTTTTCTCTGTTGCATGGCAACAGTTGAAAGAAATAGTGGGTTTTTTGCATATTCATGAAAGCCAGTTAATATATAAATGAATGAAACTCTGCAGATACATGTATTAGTGCACTTCATTGATTTTTTTTCTTTTTTTTTTTTTTTTTATTTCAGTGGTATCTTTAGTGTCATGATTTAAGTCCCCAGCCCTCAACTCTGTCGATTTAGGTTCTTTTTCATCATGTGCTTCCAGTTTCTGTTCTTTCAGTGCCACAAACAAGTATGACTTTTAAAGGCAGCTGTGGCTGCAAGAGGCTCAGAATTTCGATATTATGTTTTATTGATTGACAAGCTGCTTTCACATTTATGCAACATTTTATTAATTTCAGAGAGTTTGGTTTATTTTGTAATGATCCAGATTTCTAAGTACTGAAAGAAGTATAGTTTCACTTCAACTGTCAGGTTCAAAATCTGTAATTAACAGGATACAGAATTATGAAACTATCTTTTTTTTTACTTACTGTTTCTGTCTCAAATTCTGTTTTCTTAAAAATTTGAGGTAGATATATAATGTTAACAAAGAGGTGAGTTAAAGTAACAATATTGACTGCTGATGCTAAATTGTATGTGGAAGAAAAATGGAGAGCAGGCTGCAAAGATGTTCGAAGGCTTTGCAGCATTGAGGGACTCAATCATAAATTGGCATGTAAAACTCAAAGAAAGTAATAGTAGAGTGATGCAGAGTAGGAGTAAAAACAAAGCAAACATTATGTATTTCGTGCTGGACTCTGGACTATCTATTACTGTTGAGGAAAGTGGTCTTGGAATTACAGATCAATGAAAACATACACTCACTGTTAAGTACCAGTCAAATAAACAAATGAAATTTAGGAATGATTAGAAAGAGAACAGGGAACAAAGAAAAAGCATGTTAATGTCACTATTATTAATGAAACCATATTGTATCATCTTGAATAATGTGTACTGTTTTGGTTTCCACATCTCAAAGTGGATCTAATAGTACTGGAAAAGGTTCAGAGGAGGTGTCAAGAGTAATCAAGAGCACTGGGCATCTTCCAATTAAAGTGTGACAATGTTGAATTCAATTTGAAAAAGGCACAACTGAGATGAATTATGTCTTACTCTGTACTTTATACAATCATGAGTGGAACAGAAAAGATTAATAGGGATTTACTTCTTTATTTTACTCTTCAGTGTGCAAACTAGAGCATCAAACCTATCTTGATAGCAAGTTTGAAAAGGATAGAAAGGGCTAATTCTATTACGTGATTACAGTTTGAACGCTCTGACACAGTATTTAAACAGTCTGAAAATTAATTAGAAAGTTGATTGAATAAAAATCCATGAAGTGAGTCAGACACAACTATGTGTCTGAAAGTTCTTGAGCTCCAAGATGCTGAAGTCTGGGAAAGCCACTGGCTGCCCTGTTATACTTTTCTGTAGGCATCTGTTGTTGCCACAACTGTAGTCACATACTTGACTAGAAAAAACTTTGATTTAATCCAACTAGACAGTTTCTACTTTACTGTGCTCCCAGATGTGAATTAATAGAAAGAGTTATTGTAAAACATTGTAGATTGAATGAGATTGATCTAGAATGAAGCTGTATTTTTCCCTTGGCTCTTTCTGTAGCTCCCTTTCTGATGTTATCTTTCTTTAAAATTACCAGGCTACATTGCTTTTCCAGTACAAGTTATTATCACAGTTTCCATGGTTAATACTGTTTGGGTTTTTGTGCTTAGCGCCTTGCAGATCACTGTCAGGCCAAATCCCAAAGCTCCTGTTAGTTTACGTAAGGCTCAACAGTCAGATCATATTTAGTATCAAGACACTGTACTTTTCCTGAGCATTGTAACTCTTTGGATTCAGACTATGCAAGGCCGTGCCATTGTTGAAAATTAAAAATGAACTACCATGGAATCTGAAATTGGCAAAACCAAAAGCTGCTTAAAAAAAATAAAAGCAAACAAGATATTTTGTACGTGCGTAGCTAAATGAAGAAACTGAGATCCAGCCACCCAGCTTCTGCTGTCTGGAGTTGTCGTGTCTATGCAGAGTAGTAAAGCGCTGTGTGGAATTATTAGCTCCTTTCTGGAGGTAGAATCACTTTATATTCCTTGTGTTGTGAATGGTGTTAACATGCTCTGTGTCTCAGTTGATGCATCAAGAGCGGTGTGAATTTATGTGCATCTGTTATTTTCATGCTCCTTTTTCTGGGATGTTCTGAATGCTAAAAATGTACATAAATTCAAAGACAACTGAACTAAGCAAAGGAATAAAAATACTCTAAGTACTGTTATATATAAAGGCATCTCCTACATTTCAGCAAGTTGAGGTGCAGACCATGCAATGCTGGGAGAGCATTCTCAGGAGCTACCGCTGTTTGTTTATCCTCTTAACCTTTCAATATGCATTGTGTTTTGTTGGAAATGTTATATTTGTTAAACTGGTATGCCTATTGTTATGGTTTTCTGCACTGTATTTTTCTGAGCTTTGTGCAGATGTGCCCCTTGAGTCACTAATTAGAAAGAAGAAAAAGAAAAAAAAAACAACCTGTGATACAGTTATTTTTTATGTAAATGCAGTTTGAGGCTTCACAGAGCGGGGGGGGGGGTTCTGATATACCTCTAAACCATCTGCTGCAGTACTCCACTGTTCATTCTTCTTTCCCTGGGGAAAAGTTCAGAGAATAAATACCTGGCAGACCTTACTCATGTTGCTATGAATAAGCGATAGTATCAATCATTTGACCTATTATAGGAGTTTGTCTTAGAATGAGATTAACTTGGCAATAATCCTATCGAATATACTTTATTACTTGAGAGAATCTTACCAAGAGATTGTCCCAGGAAAATGCTCCATTGTTCTATACTTAATTTTCAAGATCTGTATAACTGGTGAGAAGTCTGTAAGGCTTCATATATGGCCTTGACTTTCAGGGATCTAAAGTGTGAAAATAGATTGTGTGCTGCACACATCTTCAGTCTGTTTTCAGATGTGACATTCAACCTTTTGTCATTTATAAGACATACTATAGCTGACAACTTAATTTCCCATTCACTAAATGCTGCAGTGGTTTTGCAACAGTTGTGCTGGCTAATAGGTGCAGAACTAAGTGGTGTAGGCTTCTAGGAGGTTCTTGCCATTTGAGAGGTTGGACCTGCCGTGGGCTAATACAAAGTACAAATTTTAAGTCTTGGTGACTCTAGGATGGCGTAAGAATAGCCTTAACACCCATCTGTTCTATTTTTTGATGTAGTTCTGCAGTTTTGCTGTTTTATCTACTGCAGTTCTTGAAAGCAGCCGAAGTAAAAATGATGTTTCCACTGAGTGGCAACACACCATAGTGTGCCTGTTGTCTCATGTATCTTGGCAAAAACAGTCAATGTGACAGTGCTAATGACCAATCTAGAAAGTCAACAGTCAAACGCAGTCTCTGTGGAGCCCTGCCTGAGGCCCTCAAATTCGCAACAGAGTAAATCATGGACACCATCACGTATATAACTCTCTGCTTGATGTCTGAATACCTTGTTCCTTCATCCCTGTCCTTTCTCAGGGAACCATTTTACAAGATATTTTTAAAATAGTAGATTCTACTTAGGACAACAGAAGAAATTCTTGAGAGTATCAGAGGAGAGAGTTCTGTGGTGTGTGTTTACAGTTGTAAACACAATAAGAAAATTCTTGTAAAGATTAAGAGGGCAGTAGTCCTCCCTTGGAAGGAAACTCACTTCGTTTGTAGACTACCAGAATATATGGAATACATTGCCATGATCCCCCTACTGCAATCAGGACTGATTTGTAGCTCAACCTTCTGGGGACACTACTTCAAGGCATTTGTCAAATCATGCTACAAGAAGAACTGGAATGTTCTGGTAAATCAGAATCACTATGCCTGTGAGACCTTATGCCTTGGCCTTCTGGAGGTGTTCAGTAAAGTCTGTGAGGACAGAAGAAATACATCAAGGGAAGCACTGTGTTAGCCTACTTTTTGGCGATTAGCAAGTGAAATTGTCTCTGGATACGCTTCTGAAGCCATTTACTATAATTGGATTACAGCCAGAGTGCTGGCTGTATTGCATGAGAAATTAAATCTGCCCTGAAGTGAAGGTTTGAGGTGACTGGAGTGCTCCAAGGTGTAGGATGACAGTTGCCTATCTGCTGCAAATCAGGCTCCAGAAATTAAGCAACCTTGACCTGGCAGTTAGACTAGCCTCATCATGACGACAAGAACTGATTGCTTTGCCATTACGAATGGCCTTCACACACAATTGCTGTGTGCGGGGTCACACCGCTGGTGTAACCTGAGCAAGGTTGGTACACTACTGGAAAGTATTCCTATTAAAATAAGTTTGATGATTTTCCTAGTGTTCCTATCATACTGAAATGGTGAGAGGACTCTCCATTGGTGAGACCCACAGCCTTCTCGTTTACTGAAGTCGTAGTGTCTTATTACTTCTGTACAGGTTGTATTTGTGCAGGTCCTTTCCATAGCATCTGCTGGGGGATGGATACAGATGGGGATGGTCAACCTCACTGCTACGCATTTTGTGCCCGGAGAGAACAGGGTTAGTCTCTCCACTCTTCCAGCCCAGGAAATAATTAGACTTTGCACTAAGCATATTGTGTGTTGCATCCTTCTTTTGCAGTATACTTTTAGCCCTTCCAGATAGTCTGACAACAGAAGGAGGTGTATGCTTTGAACCATGACTAGAAGACCAAGTATTCCAGCCAAAAAATGTGTTCTTAGACCTTTTCTGAGGGGAAGGGGGGGAAAAAAAGCCACCTGATCGTCTTGTTCTCATTTACAGGGAGTTCATTCTGTCCTTTTCCTTTCCTGTGCTTTTTGTAAACTCAGAACATGATGGGATAGATTTGTCGCTGTATAGTTGAAATTTTTCTGTTTCCTGCACTTCTTGTATCATTCAGCCAAATAAGTCCTTTCCTTCTCTGTGATTGTGGCTTTAGAACACCATGACAATGAAGCTCGAAATTAAAAGTTTATTTATGTCCTGGATGCTATATGATGTAGTCCTGTTTGTGTTTTAGTTTTTTTATGGTCTGTGATGCCTTGGCAGTAAAGATGAACCTCTCGTATGTCTTGGCATATCACACTTTAAGGGGTGGACGATCTCTGCATGCTTAAAGATTAGCGGGAGAGTTCCTGGTTCTGAGAGAGAGGTTGCCATCATGGCATGTACTTTGATGCAAAGTACCAAGCCTCTTGGAGAGTTTGGCCTTGCATGTGTTATGGGTCCGGCTAGCTGAAAAGCTCTTAAAAAGCTGGGAGTGCGCTGATGGCAGCAAGGCTCAAAGGACTCAAACTGCAAAGGTGAGTAGTTAGCTCTGTTCTTGGCCATTCCATATTTGTCTGTTTTTCTTCTATTGTGAAAATACTTTTTCTTCTTTCTCAGTCACTACATTCTGAAAAATGAAACGGATGTAGCCAGAAATGTAATTCAGAAGACTTACAAAAATAAACTGCTTTTGTCTGTTCCCCTTTATCCAGACCTCCCTAATAATTGCTTTCTTAAGGTTCATAGTATACAATTCATAGTGATGGAGATGATGCATCTATATTTCTTAAAGTACGTTTTGTGAAATACTTGTAACATCACTCACTTTTAATACTTGACTTTCAAATGGCTTAGCTTTACTGTTGTAGTTTTTTTCACTAATTTTTTATAATCTGCATTATGAAGACACCCTAAAATATTAAATATATTGATAAACTTTTAAAAATAGATGGTTTTGCACAGTAGGCCTAAAGTGGCAGTGAAATATTCAATACACTGTGCATTTGCTACTGGACTGTATGGGTGCTCCCGCAGTGTATTAGTAAAATAAACAGTTTAGACAGACTGAAAGGGGAAAGGAATGCTTATGTGAATAAAACAGTGTTTATTACTACACAACTTAGATTTATATTCAAAGTCAGACTAGAGAAAAAACCTGAGTGTACATTTGAAGAGCTCTACCAACTCTACGACTGCTATTTGTACTTGAAGAGCCATGAAAATGAGATCAGATTTACATGAAACTGTACAATAGGTATCTGTAAAAGTATCATTCCTGCTTTTGTTCACTTACATGTGTTTGTGATGGTGGCCCATCAAAGCATACGCAAACTCATATATTTTGTGAGCTAGAAGATAACAAGGCTAGAATATATAATGCTGTTTGTGGTGGTGTTTTTCTCATTTAACTGTATGAGATGGGTATCTATAACTTCAGTTTTCTCAAGTCCTTTATCTGTGTGCTGTCTTCAGTTTTAACTGACTTTGAAACCTAACACTGATGATTTTATTCTTGTTAAATTTGATTAGCCTTTTGTAATAGGGTTCTCTTCATATTTGATACAGGTAAGGAAGTGTTTAGTAAAAGGTTTCCCAAACCATGATACAGAGACCACCTGTGGTATGCGTGCTGCATCAAAATGGCATGTTAATGCTTCCTGAACAGCCTACTTCACATTGCCTGGTGGGAAGCACTCCCCTTTCCTTTAGTGGTACCTGAGAAAATGAGTTTGAAAACTGCTGCATTGTAAGTTTTGGTGGTTTTTTTAAGAAGAAAATGAATTCAGAAGCTCAATATAAAACAAGGCTTAGAAATGTCCAGTGATTTTTTTTTCCAACATGATTTTATATATATATATACATTAATATAAAATTTTTGAAAAAAATTATAAGTGACATGCTAGTATAGAAGGTGACTTCAAATTGCTTTCAGAGATGCTTTTAATACTGATCTCTGTACTGAGTTACTCCAGGGTCAAGTCTTCAGGGTCAGCTATGTCATAAAATCCATAACCGGAAACTTGTTAACTGTACATCCAAATCAAATCATATCATCATGAAGATCCTTATGACCATTAACCTGTTTTCCCTATTGCTCCAGTTAGGCCGTGGAAACCCTGTCTAGAATTTTCCAAGGCATATTTGACTTTTCCAAAGAGCCATGCATATATGGTCTGTTATGCCAGTTCAGCATATGTTCCTGGACCATCAATCACTCATGCAAATATACAAATCTGAGGAGACATTGGTGTTGAGCTTACAGTAATGCAGTCTTTTCCTTGCAGCTGTCTTGAAAGATCTCTGGTCACAGTGCCTTCCACATTTCATGTGCTGTACAGATCCTTGACAGGGGTCAAGACATTTCCAAAGTAGCTCATCAGCATCTCTGAGAAAGGTTCCAAAAATGCATGTGGAGCTCTGGCTAGGTACTGCTTAAAGCCATGTTACTCAGTTTGTCTGTCTTTTGTTCGGTACCGTCCAATTTCTGAGCTCCTGTCATTGCTAATCAGTTATATTTCACTATTTTTGGATCGAGTATGAGCGTAAGCTGTGCAAATTATGCAGCTTTTGAAAAATTCTTGTACTGTTTTACTCTGAAGTCTCCAACAGGTATAAAAAGTATAATGACTAATACAGGAAAAAGTATTTGACGTCAGAAAGCTTGTCAAAGTTGAACAATTGAGAGCTGTAAGAACATAAAGCTGAAACAACATATTAATAGGAAATACGGTGCAAATTCTTGAAAACTAGGTTTTTATATGTAAGCAAGTAAAGAAATTAGCCTCAAAAAAGACAGGCAGTGTTTTTGCAATTGCAAACTTTATTAGCACTAAGTGAAGTTAAAGCCTTGAGTATGGGAATTGCTGGCAGTTGAAAATCAGGCAGTTGAACACCATCTATTATAGCAGCAAGTTTGGTACGAGTTTTGTATTCTTTTTGTGTTTTCAGTGATATCTTTGTGCACAATTAGCGCACATCTGATTTTAAGAGATGGATGACTATGAAAACAGTAGCTCTCAATAGCTTTCTGATGCATGAATATGCTTTCTAAAAATCTTACTGGGCAAATACACTTTAGACCATTTTGTTTTCCAAAAATTGTTCCATTGCTTCAGCATGTATAATTCTTGCTTGCTTGCTTTCACTCTCTCCTTAGTGTTACAAGGAAGTGTTTTGAATAGCCTTTGATCATAAATTTGATTCCAGAGAGCTGTCTGCTGTGCTGACTTTTTTTTGCCTTATTAGGTGATTTTTTGCAGTTTACAACTCCAGGAACTGTTGAGCTCCCTGTTTTTTCAATTCCTAAATCTAAACGACAGCAGTTCAATTTGGTTCTCAATAGAAAGCTCCGTGGAATCAAATTACCTTGCGTGCAGTGACACTGCTTGGGTGTTATTTCCATTCTGGAGGGAATGGTGCTCCTGACCACTGTAGGTTGTTCACTGTTGGTGTGCAGAGACTGCATTTTTAATTAAAGAATCGTTGCTTTTTGGGGGGGG
>Ga0065711_1007337_pt1 | contig 16434 bp, 19 predicted proteins | sample Hoacrofraction12_FD_59098 | JGI IMG/M metagenome (GOLD analysis project Ga0065711, IMG submission 59098) | Hoatzin crop microbial communities from Cojedes, Venezuela - Epithelial fraction 12 v2 (version 2) | ecosystem: Host-associated > Birds > Digestive system > Esophagus > Crop | place...
GAACCCCAAAGTGGAGATTTAGTTCAATTCCTCCTTTCCCTTGCGAGTGAGGTACAAAACCCCTCCTGCAGCCATGTCTGACCATTGCAACTAGATTTGCCACACTGATGGACACCACATACCAAGAGCGATAACCCTGGGCTGCAGCTCTCTGCTCTCGGGGTCATCTGTGTGTTTTCCATTTACACGGCCACTCAGCAAAATAAAGGGCATTTCCACGGGGCGGGCGTCAGCCTCTTGGGCAAGCTGGAACCCAAACTTCAGGTTGTCTCCTCCCAGGGAAGAAAGCTGCCCACAAAATAATTGCAGAGAGGGTGGATGGCCCTGGCCGTATCCTTTCAGAGGCAGTTTGTCTGTCCTCCTTCCCAGGAGAGGCTTCTGGCCAGAGGGTCTGGAGCTGGTGCAGGCGTTGTCCACCCGCGGAGCGAGATGTGATTCGGAGAAAGCAGAGGCCCAGGGGTCCTGCTGCGTGGGTGACTCCCTGAACCAGGCCATCCAGATTAACTTCTGGTGCACGCAGCTCAGGCAGGTCTCCTGGGTCTTGGTGACAATATTTGCACGATTTGGGTTGTGGCTGATAAGAAAAATCTATAATTTTAAGCAAGTATGACTACCAGCAAATACAGGAAATAGGTAGGGCTTATTTGCCAGAGCTTTCAGTATCTGCTACAGAGGTTTCACTCTTTCTCCACCCAAGATACGCGGGAACAAAAGCATAAATAACGAAGAAGATTTAATCATTCCCATGCAAAATTCAATATTCTTTTTAATGCCCTGTAGTAGCACCTCGGGAGGCATTTTAACACCTCTGACCGCTTTCATCACGCAGCACTGCCCCAAAGCCCCCCTTTTCCTCTCACAAGCCTGGTGCGAAGAGCCCAGGAGCCCATCTGGGCAGGGTCAGCCCGGAGAGAGCCACTGAAATTTCCACTTCTCCAATGACACCAGACCCTATTGTTCTCCCAGGCTCTCTTGTAATGTTAAGGAAGATAGATAAAAATAACTCCGACTCAATTGTTCTGCTATTTATACACTGAAAAGTCAACAGCATAAAGGCTACCAGCCTTGGGCTTTGCTGGAGTTGATGACCCATTTTCCGCCTGCTTGTCCTTGTAGGTTCCATGGGGGGAGCGATGATGGGGCAGAGGAAATCAGGCTGTTTGAAGATAAAGAGGCCTTTCAAAAGCCCAAAGGGCAGTTCAGCATGTAGCTTGCAGGGTAAAGAGGCCCATTTGGGCCATTGTCAAGCAAGCCCCTCACAATGCGTGGAGTCAGGCCTTGGGTGGGGGGTTGTGTTTGAGAAGGACCCAAGCTATCAGCTCCAGAGCACAGGTCTTCAGATGGACAATGAATATAAAATCCCTGTCTTCTGGTGCTTGCCAAAGAAACAGATGGGTCTGAATACAGATGCAAAGCAACCCTCCTCCTAAGGCCATCAAAGAAACCAGTCTGTCCAGACCTAAAGCCTAGAAGATAATNGGGNTTGTNAGNGAGATAAAAACTGAATNTTCTCCATGTCATGCATTAGCCACAGGAAACAAAACTCATCTGCCAAACCTAGCTTTGCAAAATGCCCCTGATTTACTAAGCAACAATTTTATATTATCATCTTGGTAGGGAAAGCCACCTTACTCGGTGGATTACAGCAGCAAGAGGCACATGCAGCTGGTAACACATCGGCGTCTGGGCAAAACGAGCATCCCGTTATTCTGGCTGGTAGCTAACCAGTGCTTTGTTCTGCAAAAGGACCCTACCCAGGAGCACCCAGGAAGACAAGGTGACCGGTCAGGTATTATCTGCGGGGTTCACTGGCAAGAAAGCATCATGAAAATTAGGCAGGAAAATTCATTTTCAAAAAGGGAAAATATATTCAGCTAGTACAAATACTATTCAGAATGAAGGTATGAGCTCTGCTCATTTACCTTGAAATTACCCATTAACTACTGCACACTAATTATCTACCTTTCTGGTTTTGGATTGTTGTGGGGTTTTTTTTCCAAGGGAAAAATTCGTTCATCAATCTTAAAGCCAAATAAATGCCAAGAAAATCATGCCACCCACTACATTTATGATCAAAATAACCATTTCTGTTGATAAGTTCCAGCAGTTACAATGGCCCAGAGAAAGTGTATTCACTGAAGATCACTCACTGCTGAATACTTTCCTCACTTCTTCCCTCAGAAAACCAGTTATAGTTTTTTCCTTTTATAAGCAGTGTACTTTTTAATAGGGTAATTTGTACTACAAACTCCTGAAAACATGTTTTGATAATATTTTTTTTTGTGATTCCTAAAGTCCTAGTTTTGAAACACATACAGATAAAAGTGCTTTGCCGTTTCTATTTCTTTATTTCCAGATTGCTCACTAGAGAGGCAAAAGTCACGCCTTGCCTCTCAATCAAAGTCTGAGTAAAATTTAGACATTTGCATAGATAATCAGGCTTGTTAAGTTATTCCATAAAAGGCAGAAAGACCTAGGCTAACATTTCCCAAAATGCTGATGTTACACGCTCGAGATTAAGCAGACCTTTGTGAAGGATTTAAGCACAAATTTACCCCCATCCACTGCAGGTAGCATTTGTTTTAGCAGTCTGCATCTGTAGAAGAAGACAGAGAGTTTTACTGTATTTCTAAGCAATGCAGAGTGGAATAAAGGAGCAATTTGTTGGTCTAAGAAGGTCCCAACAGAAATGGGGCGAAACTGAGCTATTTGGGCTAGGACAGAGCTACCTCTGCTCTCCTCCAGCATGGCTGGGCCAGTGGCCGGCTGCTCCTGCAAAACACTTTGTCATCCTCTTGTCACTTCATACCTCTCATCCTACCAGTCTTCATTTGTCTGCTTCACCCATCTGCTGCTTCCTGACATAAACCAGGATAGATGTCACAGAAAAGGGACTCTCTCTGTAGTTATTTGTTCGTGCCATTTATTTAAGACATCTAATTTAGGAGGCTAGCCCAGTGCAAGCAGCCACACAAAGCCACCATGAGCTTCCAAAAGAGCAGGACTAGAGGAAAATATATGATGTGTTGGATGGCTGAAACATCAGGATCCCAAGCACGTGCCTGGAAGGTGCTGTTGGACCACCATTTCCATATCTAAACCTTGAGGATTTACTACCTCCATTTGGAGTCATCCCAGAAGAAAAGGAGTTTGTTTTTTGCAGATCCAGAGCAACACCCACGCCCACCCCCCAACCGATGGGAGTATCATGGGCTTCTGCGGGCCAGGCCACAGAGGTCCCAACTGGAGGACGCCCATGCTGGGCGCTGATCCTGCCCAGTAAGGAGACATGGGGAGTGGTCTCACTCTCACTGGGGGCACGATGGAGCGAGGATGCCTCGCCATGGGACGTGCAACTATTAGCAGCCCCAGGATTAAACACCAGCAACTCCTTCCACCCTCTGCAGGTAACCTGAGACTAGAGACCCGAACTGAACACAAAGAGGCAGAAATATGGATTATGTATCCGAAAAGTCACACATCCTGTCTCCCACCAGCATGTAAACACCCCAGTTCTGACACTAATCACCTCAAATTTTGGCAAGATTGTAACTTTGCTTCTTGTAGCCATTCTCTGCTGTAAAAGCCAAACCAGCTCAAAGAAAGCGCCCTTCTCGTTTGGTCTGCAAATGTATTCTTTTCCCATTCCCACAGGGATCCCTTTTCTTCACCTCTGTCGTGCCCCAACGGTAACCCCTCGCGTGAAGCCTTTGGGAAGGTGGTTCCCAAAACATGAGCTGGCCTCTGGAAACACCAAATGCAGCATCTGAACCTGACCTCAGCTTGATATTCATCTTACCTAATTTCTAACTAATATCCATCATCCAAGATGATGATGGAATTGGACCTAGGGCTCCTAAATGGAGGGTAGGCGAGAAGTAGTTGGGCAAATAGTTAAGCCCAAGGTGGTAAAAGCCATACCTACTGGGCCCAGCTCTTTTTGAAGACCATAATGGGTGTTTTCCCCTTATTAGGCACCCATCTGTGTCACCCAGCTCTAATTAAGCATCTGCTCTCCAAGAGGCTAACAAGTTCTTTCGCTGATAATCCCACCCAGCTTGGCAGCATTATTTATAATACAGCCACAGTGAGGCTCTGCTCTGTTCGGAGTCGCTTCGTGGTTAGAACAAGATGTAACTGTATCATTATTTTGGGAGACACATAAAATATAATCCAATTATTTGGTGGATACGTGGAATTCCCAGTGATTTGAGTGCATGCCGCTTTTTTCAGGGGGGGGAAAGATTTAAAGAGACAGGTTGTCACTGGGCATCAAAGGATTTGGGATGATATTTAGGAGAAGAGTTTATAGACATGGAGCAAATCCTATTATAATGCCACATGGCCATCAGGCTGTCACAGTAGCAGGTATATTGCACGTCTGAGCAAAGATACCAGCCAGAAGCGTGGTCATCTGAGAGATGCTGCACGTTATAGTCAGTGTGTCCTGTGTTGGGTGGGGAATTGAAAGGCTTTCATGCGTGTCAGCAGCTGAAGTATCGAGACAGCCTCCGAGTTATCCTCTGCTCCGTGGTGTCCTCCCTGCTGCTGCATCCTGGGCTATGGGAGAACCCTGGTCCTAAAGGCTGTAAGTTTGGGTTTACCCTGCAGTCCCTGAAGGACAGGGTGGGGACAGAAGCATGAACAAAACCGGAGGAGCAAAAATGGGCATTTATTGAAGCATTTGCTCTGGCTGCCTGACCCTGAGCGAGACCGCAGCGACTGCCAGTCAGGCAGCCGCAAGGTCTCAGTACAGCCCAGAGCTTGCTTTGCAAAGGGGCTGACTCAAACCCTGTGGACATGGAGCCTCTCCACGGACTTCACCCAGCTTTTCTTTGGGCCCAGCAGCCATAGGAGAAATAGCGGAGAGAGCTGGGAGGGCAGCGGGCGGCAGTGCCCGAGGAGACGGCGGCTCTCAGAAAACCACTCACAGCACAGGCATGTTTTGGGCTTTTTTTGCAAATGACTCATAATAAACAGAATTCCAAGGACAGTGAAAATATAAAAGCGATTCCCTCACCCAGACACCGTGGGAACTCTGCAGTGCCACAGGGACGAGCTCAGAAAATAGCCCAGGCGGACGGACAGGCCGCACCGCTGCATCAGCCCGCGCCCGCAGCTGGTGGGGGAAACGCAGAAGCTGGTCCAGCGTTTGCCGGAGCTGCCGTGGCTGAACGGGGGCACTCGCAGCCCCCATCCCGCAGCACCCGAGGTGCCGTGGGGGAACATAAACCATCTCCACCATCTCCCTCAGCCTCCAGTCAAACACCGCGTGCAGCAACGAAACGCCATTCCTGCCTCCCTTTGCTTTTTCCCTCTGTCTTTCTTTGCTCTTTTCTCTCAGCAGCACTCGCAAGTCTGCCAGCTTGGCGGCCGCCAGCTGTCCCCCCGCCAGCCCGCAGCAGCACCCATCTCCCTGCTCGCCACCCGCCTCGCTACTCCTCTCACTTGTGTTTTGGGTACTTGGTCCCTGATGGCGCATGGGACCGTGCCATGGTGGCACCCGTGTCCCCAGTGAGGTGATGCACGTGGAGATGCCACCCCACCGCGGTGGGAGAGGATTAAAGGAATAAACACAGATCTGCTGAACAAGATACACTTTCACAGAATCACAGAACGGTAGGGGATGGAAGGGACCTCTGTGGGTCATCTAGTCCAACCCTCCTGCCGAAGCAGGGTCGCCTACAGCAGGCATGCAGTCCCCGGGGAGCTGAGAGGACTAGCAGCAGGAATACATAAAAGCCCTGGATGGTTTATGAAACAGAAGATTCAAAAATCCAGCAAAGTAACCTCCAAATTAACCCTCGGCCTTGCTGCTGCCGAAGGCTCTGCCAGCTTGTAAGGAGAGGAAGGACATCTGCAAGTTACCAGGAGCAACAAGATTTTCTTTTTTTTCCTTTTCTTTTTTAAGGGCAGGTATTAACCCAGCTAGTGCACATGGCAGCAATACCCACAGCGTCCTTCCCCGGGTAAGTTCTGGGGGTAATCTCCACCTCGTAACTCTGCCTCCCACGAGGAGCTCCACAAAGGGAGACAGAGACACGTGCCCAGGCCACGCAGACCTCGAACTCCGGGGGTTTTTGGTGTCTAAGGCTCTGCAGGTCCGTGCTGGGGTGAAGGAGGGGCACCGACGTGCCACCAAGGTAAGGGAGCAGCCTCAGCCGGCGGCAATGGGAACGTGCTCCAGCCTTGCTCGTGCAGCAGCCAGATGGGCGCGATAAAAGGCTCATTAACGGGGATCGTTGGACCTCAATTTCAGATTGCCGGGTGAAACCTCCTCAGTAACTATCACTGTTATGGCGCTCTCAATCAAGTCAAGCAGCTTTATGACAAAATCAAAAGTTGTGATCCAAGCAGCAGAAGGATGGGGTAAGCAGCCTATTTATTTTGCTGTGGGTTCACGGCGAGGACCCAGCAAGCTGCCAGGACACAAGAATGATGGCTACATCCTCCGAGCAGCTGAGGGCAGCTTTAAACATCATCACAGCCCTCTGCCCCCTCAACCCCAAACCCCTCTGGGTCCGCAGCGGGATGACGTAGATACCAGCATGCCAGTTTGCAGCTCAGAAACAAGAGGGCAAAATCTCCTAGAGGTGAGTTCCCGCTGCCCACGGCCAAATTGCAGCTCATGGGCCAGGGAGAGCAGGGTTTGCATGCCAGGTTCACCTGCGCTTGTGATGAGCTCAGCATGAAAGCATCGTTTGAAATGTGTGACCTGTTTCGTACCGCTGCCTGCGCCATTTTTCCCTCACTCCTGCACAGATACAAGATGTTAAAATAAGGCCCTTTAGAGTCAGGGCTCGACATCTGCAAGACAGGAGATGAAAAGACACAGAAAGCACTGGGGAGAGCCATGGACCGAAGCCAGACAGCGCCCATCCAGGATGAGGAACGGCAGCAATGCGGTCTTCCTACACAGCACTTCATGCTGCATTTACTTATTACGACTTCTTCTAGATATCTTTCTCCATCAAAATGCTTTTCATTGATTTGCACTCCCCTGTCTCCATAATATCTGCTATTTTCCTATTCCATACGCAGCAGTTTTGCCCCTTAGGGCTCTGCAGGGTTCGGGTGCCACCGGACAGAGCCGGTGGACATGGGAGGAACGACACTTCCCAGCCGTCACCTGCAGTCCCAGCAGCTCATTTCTTGGCTTTCTGCTTGTCCCTAATATGTAAGGCACCTCCAAAAAAAGGATGAGCAGGATGGGTTAATCACCAGGCTGGTGGAGGGGGGTAACAGCCAGGCTGGCATCCTGCTGGGATGGCAAAGGCGCACTGTCCCCCACCTCCGACTCAAGGCTGTGGGTCAGCAACACCCTGCGGTGCCCGAGGACCTTTGGATTTTGGGAAGATGACTTCTCATTCCTCACACGTGCCTCAAACCATGGATTTCTCAGCCCCCCTGCCAGCACATCTCAGCTGCCATCTCCACTCAGAGGCGGAAAGCCGAGATGCGGGATGCGGGGCTGCTGCTGACTGGCAGGGAGGGAAGGAGATCAGAAGATCATTCTCTGAAGAATTAAGATCCTAATCTGCCTTAAGCTGCTCAGCACTGCGACAGGCCCTCCTGAGGCAGCATCTCCTCGGCAAGGACAAGCAGATGAGGCAGAGCGAGGTGTAGCCTGGCATGGGGTTCACAGCTGCAAAACAGAGTCTTGCAAAGTAAAGATCAAGCTTCAATTAGACTCTGCCCTTCATTATGTGAGTTTACCGTCGCCCTTGCTCATTAAAAGCCGGTGGGAAGAAGCTGCAGGTAGGAGGGAGCATCAGAGGGATTATACAAACCGCAGCGGTGCGAGAAGATCTGAGATCTCTTAGCATCATCAGGCACAAGAGCCGAAGTCTCTTCCTCCTCCCTGCAAAAACCGCCCGTCCCGTGGAGCTGGGAGGACGCGACGCAGCCTGCTGCGCTTGCAGATCGCCGGAGAGCGGGAGCAGCCAGAGCCTCTTCCCAAACACGTTTCTCTTCTATTCTGATGGTATTTATTGCACCAAGAAGATACCGCAGCCCAGAGGAAAGCTGAGCCCTGGGGCTTTTGAGAATCCCAAGGCACAGGCAGACAACGGCAAAGTAAACCTGCCCGGAGCCGCTGGCTAAGCACCCTGATGCTGGCAAAGACTTTTTGGTGAGGAAGAGGGGGATGATATTTCCGTGCTGACCCCAGGGGACAAGAAAGCCGTGCAGGGAACCACTGGTGCCACAGGAGGCCATGCTGAACATCCTTGCCCAATGGACACTGGTGCCGTCTGGGTTTTGTGCTTTCTTCAGGGCAGTTTCACCTCAGCCAGATTCCAGCAAACGCCACGTACCCAAGCCCTTAGCTATCACTGCAAAAATTTGCTCCTGGCATTGGGCGGGAGGAGAACATCTATAACCTGGGCAAGAGAAGATGATGATGGGCAGTCCTGCTGCACGCTTGCCACGCATGCAGGTGGAAGGGCTGGGTTAGAGCAGCAATGCTACAGCTTACCCCATGCCCCGTGCCCAAATCCAACTGTGAGCGACAGGAACGCTCCTCTTTCAGCAAGTGGGCAGTTTGGAGGCTCAAATCTTTAAAACTCCACGATATTTTCCTTCATTACTTCTCCCACCTGGGAGCAATATCTCGCTGCTGCAGCCTGCCTGCTCTGGGGGACCTCTCCAGCCGACCGCGGCCGTTCCTCTCTGGCACTTCATGTTTAGCTCCGTGCAAGAGAGCGGCTCAGCTGCTCACAACCGCTCGGCTTTGGGATGCTTCTGCAGGCTTCCAGTGGGAAAGGCACATTCCCAAAATACACTGAAATCAAACCCACACAATCCCTGCTGTACAGCGAAGAGGAGGAAGGGAGTCAGTGAACAAATATTTGTCTGGCTACCCTGCTTTCTAGCACAGAAAGTTTGAAGAAGAAAAAAATCCAGCTTTCCAGTAAAACTCAACCCACTGAATGGTGCCAATGCCTTCCCAGTGTTTCATCTAGTTTTCTTTTGAAGAAACCAGAAAAACAAGGGGGAAGGAGGTGGTTTCAAAGCATACAAAGCCAAACTGCCGAGCAGTAAATCAGCCAACACCTCTCTTGCTGCTCCAGGACACCGAAAGTCCTGCCAGCTTATTTCGCTCTCAGCACTGTTGGCTTTACAGCCCCTCCAGAAGGCCCAGGACTGCCTCACCGTGTGCATCAGGTCAGATCTGGATCGCAGGGCAGAGGGCTGTGCTTGAAGCAGACTGGCCAAGATGGGCACCAGTGTGGTAGCCACTTGCTCAACACGCATTATCCCACTGGCATAGGAAGGTAATTCTGCCAACAGGAGGACCAATGAAGCCTGATATGCTACGCATCACGTCTCACTGCCTGGCATTTTATCCATGGCAGACTGTGGGTTCAAGCCCTTAGCAGACACTGAAAAATCCAGAAGTGAGGTAGATGTAAATGACCACGAGAAAAGCTTCTGAGAGCATCCCATTACAGACATCAGACGCTGCACTTTGAGAAACCTTAGTCAGGAATAGATTCTCTGGTGCCTAATATTTCATAACGTGACTGTATTTTCTGCCTATGTTTAAGATCTCTTTTCCCAGGTGGGTCTTCTGATGTTTCACACCACCAGAACCCACGCTGCAGCCCTTCTCAGTGGGGTCTTTTACTGTTAAAGTCTCTTTCCTTTACCTGCCCACCAACTTTTATGAAATGTGTAGTTAAAATGACTGAGATTTTACTCCTTCAATCGCATGCTAGCGAAGCAAAGCACTGAGCTGAGGAGTTAGTAGGTTAGGCTTGACAAGCAGTCTTGGCTGAGTACAAGTTCAATCACCTAAGCCACACTTCTTCAGGAGCCAGTCTAAAAATAAAACACAGAAAAGGCTATAGAAGTAGAATCTTTAGGATTTTTTAGGGTAAAACAAATGTAAAGGTCTGATGTGAATCCTTGCTCACGCTCTGATGACACCCACCAGGTCTCATCTCTCCCATAGCGGCAGCCACGACCACTCTGCTTAGCCAGGCTCTGGCACCAACCAAGGAAATTTCAATGCCTGTGGCAAGCTGTACCTCAAGGAGCAGCTTGTTTTCCACTGCCCAGAGCCTGCAAATTTAAATATGGTCCGAAGTTTGAAAACAGAGCCCTTGTTTTTCATGGAAAGCCCCATCTGTCTTAGCAAACATTCCCTCCATCCAGGCTGCGTCACAGCATGGTACTTCCCAGGGTCTGCCCTGCACTGCTCAGGTCCAAAATAAAATGAGAAAATGAGCATTGCAAGAGGCAGGCAGCATCGCTGGGCTTCTCCTTCCCTGTTCCCGTGTCCTAGGCAGGGAGATGGAAACATTCCGAAGATTTTGACTCGCCCCAGCCCTGAGAAACATGAGGTTGGTTACAAAAGCATCTGCTCAGTCTGCCAAGGCAGCAATGGATGATGCAGATGAAGCCTCCGGAGCTAGGGAGAAGAGCAAAATCCCAGCAACCTGCCCAGAGCCGCTCTCACAGGCACCTTTGGGAGAGTGTGCTCCCAGCCACCAGCCTCGCCTGGGACGGGGGGGAGGAGGAGACCCACAGACCGCAGGGGTGAAGGTATTCCTCCCATCAGACCATACTAAACAAGGGAAAAGTGGCAAATACGGAAGAATTTGCAGAATTTCCCCTTGCACAAGAGCCCTTGCAGAAGCAATCGCCTCTGCCCTCCTGTGCACAGCACAGCTTGCTGGGAGAGGAGATTCAGCACGCGGGCACGCACGTGAAGGCACCCGCAGAGCCAGCCCCGCGCCCCGTGCCTTCGCCAGGCTCTCCTGGGGCCAACAGCAGAGCACGCGACGCCGGCCACCGCTGCAGCCGCAGCCCCGCGCTCCTCCTGGCAGCAGCGGGAACCATCGCTGCATCAGCCAAGCAGCCGAGCCGCTAATTGGGTCTAGGCGAAGGGGGGGAGGGAGAGAAGGGAAGAAAGGAAAGGGGGGGGAACACTAAACCCCTGACTCAATGGGAAAACACTACCATCCAACGCAGACAGGCTGAAACCAACCCAGTACAACATTGTCCGGTTCAACTCGCGGCCCTGTATTATTCCCAGCTCGCCATAAGTAGCTCTGCAGTGTTAGTGCTGTTCTTGAAAGATAACTTCACCTTTCACCTCTTAAGCTCCGAGACACTCCTAAAAGTACCAGCATGTTATTACGAACAGAAGAGCAGTGCTAATGCTGAAATGCTCTATCCTCTTCTCCTCCCTCCTTGTCACCGCTGGATTGCAAAGCACAGCGTTATTAAAAAGGAGAATATCTGCTGGGAATGCAGCATCCCCTTTCAGCAGCAAGCCCTGCATGTGGAGGAGACCCCCCGGGTTTTGCACAGCGAGCGCTGGGGGGCTGCTCTTCCCAGGCTCCTCTGCCCTTACTCCGCGCCGTTTCGGTTCCTGCCCTCTGCTCCTCGAAGCCGCCAGGTTTCGGCTGTCCCCGCCACCCTCGTCCCCTCTGCGAGGCAGGGAGGGACGCGAGCGCGTCCCTCGGAGGGCAAGGGCGATGCCGCAGCGAGGACCAAGGAAAATCAAGTCATCTTCACGCACTTGAAAATACCCAAACAAACAAGGAAAGACTGCTCAACCCAAAGTGCTGTAAAGCTGCTGAGGCCCATGCTGCTCCCCGCAGCCTGGGCAAACTGGTCGCGCTGGGGGAGCCAGGATGGTTCACCCTGCGAAGACTGGGCTGGCAGAGCCACACGTGGTCTCCCTCCCAGCCTTTCCCAGATGCCAGGAGGAACCTCTCCTCTCCCTTCCCATCCTCCCTCCTCCAGGCACATCCTCAGCATCCACCTCAGCTCTTCCTCCCAGGATCTGATGGTTTATGTTTGTGTTGCCTTCCCGAGACTGTACAGTCTTTGGGGGCAGGAACACGCTGTAATCTGTGTTTGTCAAGTGCCATGTAAACGGATGGCTAAATGTGTTTGTTTTCAACCGCTTATTTGTTTTTCAAAGGGGTAGTTACAGTAAAGTACACAGCGGAATAAGTAATTGGTACGGGGAGCGGAGCTGAAGCCAGACAGGTAGAGGAGGGGAGAAGCTGCTGTCTGGCAGCAAGGGCTGCGGTGACCCTATGGAGAAAGGCAAGGCCACCAGTAAGACTTCCCTGCCTCTCTCCCCAGCTTTCCAGCCAGGAGGGGCTGGGGGTCACCCCAGAGAGGTACCCGCACCCCCCGGCCTGTCCAGCTGCCTGCCTCCCACCGCCTTCTATCCCTGCAGGCTCACCTATTTGCATCGCTCTTTTAAACGTGGCTTTACATGTTCAGGGCATCTGGTTTTCTGTCTTCTCCTTGATAGGCATACCCTGTGCCCTTCCTCCCGATGCTAAATCAAACCCCTCCTGTATCGCTTCTCCTCCTGCCTGGCTCCTACAGCTAATGAAATTGTAATCACTTCCACAGCAGCATCTGTGGTGCTTTGAACGCTGAACTGAGAGGCAGACCATCAGAAAATAGCTTGATTAAAAAGGAGTTTGGGGAGGGGGCAGTTTGCCTGAGGGTGACAATGCCTCTTACGCTTGAAATGAAATGTATCTGTGTTGAAGAGCAGGAAAGAATAGAGGAAAAACTTTGGCCCCTCCGGAGGTTCAGAAGCCCTCAGGCTGTTGGCCACTGGATTCATGTACACTGCGCTTTAGCACTTTAAAAAGTGCCTAGAAAAGCAAGAAACCACTAACTGGTGGACTGTAAAATCTCCTATCGCCAGCCAGCCATAGGTGGCGAGGCTGTCATGCCATGGGGTTAGCAGCAGTATCATATGCAAGGTAAAGATGCTTCATTGCATACATTAAAGGCAGCCTGAGCCCTAAATGCGCCCTAAAGAAGATGGATCTCCTTGGGAGGCTGAGATCTATTCATCACAATCTGATCTCTAAGTGTCAATTAATCTTACTGCTTGTGTGTTGTTCCCCAGCCCTGACACATCCCTCACTGTCCCTGACTTGGAAGAGTAATGGGAGACAGTGTTTGAGTATATAAAAGATAATTAATAGAAAACATCCTCCCTTTAAAAAACAACCTCCAAACCAACCTTTTAGTATAATGTGTCTTTCCACCAGCATCCATATCCACAGACACAACTCGCAGCTACTGTCATCTGGGGAATGTTAATTGCCCAGCAAGAAACTTAAATAGTGTTTCAAAAGGGTAAGAACGTTCCTTTTCAAGTATGCAGCTAACACAAAAGAAATGGTGATTTTTTTTTAAACGCCTATTGTTCCCCTCTCAGCACTGAGCCCTTCCCTGGCTCTTGCTCTGACATTACAAAAAGCCGCAGAGCCCCTGGCACGGCGAGATGTAATGCAATGAGATAATGTTATTTTACTCATAACTTGGAGGGAAATAAAAGATGTGGTTGGGGCTCGGCGGAGCCTGTTGCTCGACGGGAGCCACCCCGGGACACTGGTACAGCAGCAGGGAGAGGAGGAGGAGGATGGAGCTGGGTTTGCTGGCTGTGGATGGGAAGGCACTGATGGTGGCAACGCAGGCTGCTGGGAGGAAGGCCCCCAGGGCAAGATTGGAGCATGGCAGGAAAAAGTCCTGGGAATCGGGAAAAACACCCCTTTCCTGTAGTTGAAAGAGGAGAGGCTCCTCATGGTGGATGAGGTTTAATAAAAGGGATTTGCTGGTGAATTGGAGGGGTTGGAGTGGGACTGGGGTGACTGGGTTTCCTGCGCTGATTTTTAAAAGCACCCACTCTGGAGGTGCGCAGTATCCTCCTCGCTCCAGGAAAAACTGCTGCGAAAGCCAGCGAGGGAGCATCTGGGTGGGTCAGAGCCCGGCTGAATATGGATGTGGCTTTGCAGGAACCCGTTTCCTGGGGAGAAGGGCGGAGGAGCTGCATCGCCGCTCGAGGCACTAACCATGAACCTAAATATCTCAGCTCTGCCCCTCGTGGGACTTGCAAAATATCCAAATTTGGCAGTGTCAGCCCAGGAGCTTTGCCCGAGGAATTCTGTCCCTTCATCCCCAAACAGATCTGTCCGGGTTGGGGTAGTGTGGCCGTTTCACAGCTGGGCCAAGTGCACGGTCCTTGCACGGGGGGCTGCAGGGATAGGGCTCTGGCTCTCAGCTGCATCTGGACATCTGGAAGACTTCAAATACCAAATCTAGTCAGAATCTAGGCAGAGAGCCCTTGCAGCTGCAGTGCGATACGGGACACAGAGGATGGGGTTAGCAGAAATGTGCAGCTTTGCTTTTAGTCACTTCTCAAATGCACTGTAATTCCTGCCCGGAGCGGGGTCAGGGAGAGTTCCCATGGGTTTGTCCTTCCCACTTCGTTTCCTGAGAAATCTTAGCACAGATTTAAGGCTTAGAAAACCAAGAGGCCCACGGAAAGACACTTTCCTGGGTACTCCATCAAGTCTTCCGGGATCCTTTGACCTCTCCTGGCTTCAGCTGGTTTTGAGGAGAGTTTCTGAGGTGCGGATTCCCAGACTTCCATCGGGGTTTATGGAAACGACACACGTGATCAGGGAGAGACCAGAGCTGTGCATCCACTGACCCTGCCAGAACACCATCCCGGCCAGCACAGACAAACCAGAGCAAGCGGTACCACCCCAGCCGCCGGAACAGCGCAGGCGGGTGGCCCTTTCCTAACTTCATCAGCAGGAGAAAAAGCCTAAAGAGTAAAGTCTTGCAGAGTAAACCACTGCAGCATCGCCCCGCGGTGAACACCAGGTGAAGCTCCCTGTGCTCCAAGGACGAGAGATGCAGTCGTAACTTTGGAAGCGAAGGCAGCAGCTGTCAGACCTATTCAGGTTTCATCAGCCTGTAGAAACAGGCTGTGAATCCTGTAATTTCAGGTTCCCCCTTAGGATTTTGGCATGTCTACTCCTAACCCAACCTTGGAAAGTACCGAAGGTATAGAAATGAAACCTAATAAAACCTAAATATTATCTCCCATGTTCTGAGGCTCAGCAAAGTTTTGATTTACATTTCTAGCAAATTTTCTTGCATCTGAAGCAATGGCTTGTATATATTGTATTTGTCTAAGATTATAGGTATTTTATGGCATTTACTATATCTCATAAATATTCTGCAAAGCGGTATTGACAGAACAATTATGGTAGAGGAAAAGGAATAACAGTTCTGAATCAACTCCTGTTGGAAGAAAAAATGGATTTTGCCCTTCGCTCCTGCAAATGATCGGCAACTCAGTGATGCTTAACATCACCTGTTAGAAGAATACTGCCAAATTAAACCTCCCTGGCTAGCTTTTCCAAAACCTTGCCTCCCAGTTATGCTCCTGGGATAGGGAACAGGGTCTTGGAGACTCTGGGACACAGCAGCATGTTGGAAAAATTGGCTGTCTTGCAGACGAGAGCAGCAATCCTCACCCTACTTGTTCATAACCAAATCTGCGCGCTGACGCTACAGATAAGACCTCTGGCTACACCACTGGAAATGATCTCACTCTTCACCTTCGCTTGCAGCCTTTCCCGATTGCTTTTCCAACATAAGCACCCGGGGCAGAGCTTTGGGGCAGCGAAGGGCACGAGGCTTGGTGTGAGTCACTCTGCTCTGCGGCCCCGTACGCCCCAACGCCCAGCTCTCCTCCGACTCCTAACAAGAAGCTCTTGTTTTCTCCTGGAAGGAGAACCATCCCCCTCCCCAACCCGTCCGGAGCTGTCAACAGCCTGCAAGCCGGCGGGAAGCGGCGGCTGACGGGGAGCGGGGCGCGCGTCCCCCCCGCGCCGTGCCACTGATTGGGTGGTGGCGGAGGGATGATGTCCGCGTCCTATTTTTAGTACAGCCTGCAGCAGGCTCGCGAGCGCGCGGCCAGGGCTGCGGGAACAAAGCCACGGTGGACGCTCATGCTTAGAGATGTTCAAATCCCACGCTCAACGCCCGCGCCACCGGAGTAAACAGAGACTCCCCAGAAAAAAAGCCCTCCTTGCCTTCGGGGAACCTCCCCCAATCTTTGCAGGCAAGCACAAAGGGCGCGAGAGCTGCGCAGAGGCTGGGGTGCTCGCCTTTCTCAGCCTCTCCTCTTGCAAAGCAAGGAAGCGGCACTCAAATCCTCCCTCGCAGGATCGCAGGCACCAAAGCAGCGCCGAGAACAGAGAGCAAGTCAGACAGACACGGCCAGGGCCCGCCGGCGGCCAGACGTGAGACCAGCCAGCCAGCGTCCCTCCCCGGGACGAGGAGAAGCCAGCCTGGGCACCCCTGGAACAGCTCCTGCCGCGGTGGCTGCGCGCGCCCGTGCGGGCACAAACCCAGCGCCCTGGTTTGCAATCGCCACGTGGGTGCAGTTGTACCCCCGGTCTGCCCCTCTAAGCACCCCGGCTGCCAGGGCCACCCCTGGCTTGGAGGCGGGCAGGGGGCTGCGTGAGGTTGGGGGGTGATCCAGACTGCCCGCAGTCTCAGCCGGGTGGCTCGCGCCTTCCTCGCCTTGGACACCGCGGAGGTCTCAGCAGACCCTCGGTGAAGCCCAGGCGCTGGTGCTGTGCA
>Ga0065711_1006774_pt1 | contig 16433 bp, 6 predicted proteins | sample Hoacrofraction12_FD_59098 | JGI IMG/M metagenome (GOLD analysis project Ga0065711, IMG submission 59098) | Hoatzin crop microbial communities from Cojedes, Venezuela - Epithelial fraction 12 v2 (version 2) | ecosystem: Host-associated > Birds > Digestive system > Esophagus > Crop | place...
CGGTGCTGGGGCTGCCGGCGGGAGGGGCGGCCGCCTCAGCGCGGCCCCCCGCGCCCGGGCTGCCCGCGGCCTGGCTTGCGCTGCGAGGGACGGGTCTGAAATACCGACTTCGTTTAAATTTACTTTTTCTTTTTTTCGTTGCGGGGTTAGAGAATGTGGTTGCGGAGAAGACGCGTTGTTGTGGCAACTAGGAGTGGCCGGAGTAAGCTGAAACAGAAATGGGTTAATCTGTACACGGCGACACAGATATCTGCCTCGCGAATTTCCCATTCGTGGGGCCGAGAGCGTTTCTGTGGGTGACGGGTGCGTGAGGACGCGCGGCGTGCCGTGCCGTGCCGTGCCGTCTCCTGCCCCTTGGCAGCAGGCAGCTCTGCCTCGGGTGTGGCGAGAGGCGGCAGAGAGCACCGGCTTGGCCGAGGGGCGGGACAGGAGAAAGCTTGGACGCGGGCTGCTCCGTCGGTGAACTCGCGGCAGGCACGCTGAAGTAGTTGTGTCGAAAGTAATTAAATCTGGGGTATTAAAACCGGACAAAATACCATTAATTATCTTGGGGCTTTTGTCACGTTTGTTTGCATGAATGTGCTGCAGTTGATGATTCCTAAATATGTAAAAGTGACACCGCTAAGAGCAGGGAATCGTTGTTTATTGCTCTTCGTAGGAGTCAACCTGACGTGCCAGGCAAGGTGGTTGGATAGCCGGGTGATGCCTGTCTAGAATTCATTCCTACCTTACTCCGACTCCAGTTTCCCCTCTGTGTGTGGGTGACCAAGCTGTAATTGCCCTCGGCAGCGTCGCCAGGCTCGCGGCGACACGTCCGGGCTGCTGTGACAGCGGGTACAGGAGCAGCGTGTAAGCAGCAGCCAGGGATCAAAGAATTGCACTTTGGTGCGTTCTGGATCTCAGCGTCTTGCTCTACTCCAGCGTGGGTCTCGCAGAGCTCTGAGGGACAACTGCTGCAGCTGTGGCTGTACGCCAGTCTCCCCAAAACTTGTTTTTGTTGAATATCCCAGATGTATTTTAATGAGTATTTCAAAGAAGCTGCTTTATTCATGTTTGAATAAGAAAGCAAATGCTGCCAAGTAATATGAAGTTTAATTAAATTAGTGATAGATCATTCCAGTAGAAAAAGCCTGTATTAGTATCATTTTTTTATCATGTTTCTGGTGCATGAAGTCTAGTATTGACTTTTGAATTACTTTATTTTCCTGTAATCTTTGAGAATCGTGTTTGCTACTATTTGTCTGCAGTCTGAAGTATTCAAACAAATTCTGTCAAACGAGAAGAAAAATCTTACATTACAGCAAACATAAAGAACTACTTTTGATCTGGGAGATTAATCTATGGTAACAGGAGCCTAATTATTCCCTGTTTTCTCCCCATCATAATATATTAATTTTTGAGGGAACTTTAAAGTTGGCTTTGAGCTTGCAGATTAGGTTTTATGTACCTAAGCAATTTATGAGCAGTCTTACTACTTGAGACTATGACTTGTGTCAACTGGCTTGCTAAATTCTGAATGGTCTCCATTGCTGTCGATCAGTATTTAATCTTGTGCTATTTTAACCCACGCTTTTTTAGAAGGAGGTGGAGTGTGTGTTGCATGTCAGTCTCTAGTAGGATTGCGTTGTAAATGAAGTTACTTTCAAGCTGTTTCTTGGCATTTGAAAATAGGTCCTTATAATAATGACCACAAAAAAACTACAGTCTGTATATGTATGTATGAATTCAAATTTTTTTTTAAACTTGCTTTTTTTTTATGTGCTTGAGCACTGAATGACTGCAGCAGAAAATACCATGTTATAGTTCTCAACTGTGCAAATGTCTTTGTCCTCCGTTTCTGCTCCTGTTTTTTAGATGCAGGATTATGTATGTTGTGTGACTCATTGCTGTTCTCCTGTTCTGTCTGCAGCTTGCTCCATTATGCTGTGCTTGTTCTCTTTCATAATAAAGTGTTGTTTACAAAATAGCTTTGTTAGTGTGTATGTAGAAAAAGTGTATTTATTGCACCTGAATCCACCCTGCTGAGCCTAGCTTTGTAAGGTCTCTCAGTTGATTCTGAATAGCTCCTTATGCTCAATGGCAGAAAGGCTTTGGGCACAGAATATTTATTCAAGAGATGAGGAAAAGGTATGACCTTTAAACAACTCTCCCCAACCCTCACAAATTATTTACTTTGAATGTTTTAGTAATATACCCCTTGGATTATTGTTACATGGCAACTCTATAACCAGCACTGCTTTTAGATTTGAAAAAAAAAAAGTAAGGTGCTGGAGGCAGTGCTCAGTTTTAGCAGGTGAGATTTACATCTTGGAGTACAGCCTGACAGACTTGAAGGGGGAGGCAGAGGAAACGTGCAGAGTTTTGAGGCGTATCTGTTGGGTTAGGTTTTAAGGCATTGCTACTAGATTTTCGTGCTCAAAATGAAGTTTCCAAGTACTGAAATGAAATCTTCATCCAGAGAGGCTGTTAGTAATGGTAGTTTGTTAGTAAGTGGGATTTGAAGGACGTAAGCCCTACTGGTCAGAACCTTCTTACTCTCTTGAAGTGGTGGTAGTCTACTGCAGCAGTGGGAAGGCCCTGTGCATCACAGCCTCCCTTATCTTTATGAACCAAGGGCAGCCCTAGTATAAATCGTTCTACTTTGAAATTTTTTGGAGTGTTGCCTGTATACATGAGATCTGATTTTTGTGATGAAAAAGATCTATATGACATCTTCAGAAATGTAGGTTTGCAACCTCACTCGGAGAAAAAAAAAAATACTGTGAAGGCAAAAACCCCACGCAGGCCTAGGCCTTTGCAGCTTAGAAGTAAACTTCTGAAGTACATGTTTGGTTTTAATTTGAGAAATTGCTAACTTAAAATTACCATTCCATGTAATTTACAACAGAAGTTGATATTACAAAAAGCTATTTCTGCTAAAGCAGAATTTAGTGTCCAGAAAGGCAATTAAAATAACACTGACGAATATGCAGTGGGAAAGATAATCTCACATCAAAACCAAGGGAGCCAAAAAAGTTTGACCAACTGAGTAGGGTGACTGCCACACTCCTCCTGAATACTTCATCTCAGCTTTTCATGGTTTTGCTCAGAATTCCACAAAGTAAGTTTCTCGGCCTTTGCCAGGCTCCTCCCTAAATGCAGTAAGTATCCCCATTTTTCAGTTTAAAAAAACTAACAGCCAACACATGCAGGGAGATGCAAAAGCCTTTTTTCACATTTATGCAAAACACCAGATGTGTGTACATAAGTGGAAAGGTATGTGGGTGGGATCACGGGCTTGCATTTGTAACTTGCAGACAAAATCCTAACACTGTGGGTCCAAGTGGCTGTCTCAGAGTCATATGCACAGCCCGTTTCTGTGGCAAGGTTAAGTCTTTTTGGGGCAGTATGAGGTCTTTTGACTCTTCTTTTGCCTCAGCTGAATTTTGATTTCCACATCACTTTAGTGCTGGCCTCACTGCTTTCTTATTCATCAGACTGACAAAACTGTCATTGTGGATGCAGCTAAAAATATCTTAGACCACGACGGCACTTAGGTCCGCCTCAGCGTGTAGGCTCGCCGTCCTGTCGCTAAAGTGCTCCCGGTATAAGTGTGTCTCTACTAGACTGACACAGTTAGAAATCTTACTTCTGTGTGGTAGGCTGGAGTGGGGCAGGTGTGTTGATCTGGTGGCTGAGAAGGTTATGTTTCCTGACCCGACAGCTAGACGTAGGGTTGACCTGAGTTGCATATCCTTTTCCTGCTTCCCACGTGGGACCTGCGCTCCGAGTTGCGTCACTTCAATGGTAGCAGGGTAGTTCACCAAAAGAGAGTTCATGCTTTAAAGGTCAGCTTTCATAGAAGTGGGAAACATTGTTTCCCCCCCCCAAACTCCTATATGATGACACCATGAAATGTATCTGACCAGACAAAGGAGAACTCGGATCTCAGTCAGTACACAAGAATGTTTAATTAAGAAAAAGCCTTTAATAGGAGTCTTTGCTTTTAATCTTGTTACCTTTGCATATCCTTTGTGCTGTCATGTCCAGGGTAATTGCTACAAGTTGAGCAACAAAGTTCCTCCCTTCCCAGCCTTTCTCACTGCTGGTTTAAGAGCCTGTTTGAAGGTGGAGTATAAGAAGGACAAAAACTCCTGAGATGTTTTGGTTTTGCTTTTGCCCTAATTTGCTTGGTATCTCTGGTTGCAACTTGTGTTGGACAAACCTGTTTACTCAGTAGAAGTTTCTGTGTGCTGCTTGCTGCCAAATTTCTGGGGTTGCAGGCGTGCCTAGATAGTTAGAAGGATGAGTGGATCTCTCTAAATCCTCTTTTTACATTCTGTGGACTGTAACAGTAAAAAAAGACTGACCAAGCAAGAGACTGTGCATAAATGACTGCGCTGAACGGTCCCTGGATAACCTGTCACACACAGATACCAGTGTTTATTTTGCAAGAGGCAATGTGAAGGCTCTAAACCTGAAGGTCATAAGCCAAGGACAGGGATTTTGGAAGATTTAAAAAAACCGAATAAATTTAAACACCATCTATATTTTACAGCAATTTAGTCCTGTCTTCCCTCTTTCCCAGCTAAAAAACATATGCATTTCTATATGAAAAAGAAGTTCAGCTGGTCAGAGAACAAACTAAGATTATCCTGGTAAAAGTACAGTTTAACTGGGGATAGCATTAGTAAAGCTTGGCAAAGCTGCTTTTTGTCTGTAGCTGCCAAACTTTTTTTGAGTACAGTCATTCATTATTTCACCAAACTAAATAAAACATTGACCCTCAGGTAATCCCAGTGAGCAGAATTCCCCTGTGGTGATTTGGAACAGGTCGTGCCAAAAGGCAAGAAGACGAGTGAGCTGCACCGGTGCGACTCGGGGCTTGGCTCCCGCCGAGGGCAGCTGTTCGAGAGTGGTGTTTGCTGAAACTGCTCCTGGTAGACTTAACATTCAATACAAAAGCCCTTAGGAGTCAGCTCAAGGACACAGTGGCATCGCTTGCTTGCTTTGTGCAAGATGATAGAGGAAAAGGCAAAAGCTTGTGTCCAGTTCAAGAAAGTAGAAGAGTACCTCATTAAATGAATCTTAGCAAAGGTGAAACCACTTTTCCCCGTATTTTTATCACACTTTTGCCAGGAGTGGTGAAGTCCTAGGTCTTGTATATGTTTGGGTTTTTACGCTCTTGTATTTATGACCTCTTGCCACACCTCTGGGTCTGTTGTACTTTTAAATTCTGGACAAAATGTCAGCTCAGGATGCAGGCCTTCAAATAGATTTAAATTTTATTATTTTAAACTGAGAGTATTGAAATTGTGAACAGAATCATCTAGGTGATCAGGCAGTATCTTCATCATGCAACAGAAATTTTTCTCCGTTCCTCAACTTACACAACTCCATCTTCAGTTTCTGCAGACTTCTGGTAAATACTCAAGGTTCTCTCCTCTCTCCTGTGTGTTTGGTCTGCTACGCTGTTGTCCATTGAGTAGCTGCTTGGTCCAAGCCCAGAGGGTGCCACACTGACAACTCTCTGCCCTCTTTCTGGGAGCATAACTTAACCCAGTGTAACTGTGAATGCTAAGGACTTCTCGGGGTTGATCTTTTACTACAGGCTGTTCTAGAGAACAGTAATGATCTCACAAAAATGAGCCTTTGTTTAGTTGCATGTTTGATTAATGGCAGGCTTTTGGCCTCCCAATTGGACAGCTGGGTGTTTTGTTGCCGACTCCAGCTCTGACAAGGTATAGATGCTAGGGCTGGGCATTGTAATCTTGAAAGTGAAGCACGTTGCAGGGAATAGCATGGCCCTTGCAAACGTGTTGATCTTAATAACTTTAGCTGTGTTCTTCTGAGTTCTCTTTCTTTTGGTTTGCTAGTATCAATTCTGGTTATTTTTTTTTCCCCCTCCAGAATTAAAATAAACACGTTTGTTGCATTAACTTTTTTCTTTTCCAATAAAAAACACCTAAGCCCCCCAAACCCCAGCATCTGTCTGGAGCTCCATCACGTATGTACGGTTTTGCTGGGAGATGAACCTCTTGAAGAGGATTCAGCGTTGACTGACTCATTGCCTCCGTATCTGCCTTCTGTCTGAGAGCTGCCAACGCCTCCCACACTTTGCAAATTCTAATCTAATCTTGATTCTATATCTTGATTACTTGTCAAATTAGAATCTGCTTATACAAGAAAAGCATTGTATCATCAATAGTCAAAATATGTCAGAATCTGCAAGTGCAATGTATACTTTGTTGTTTCTTCTTTAATTAAAGTTGACCCCATTGTACTTATTGTTTTAAAGCACAAATATTTGGTTAGTTTTGTGTTGTTTCTTACTGAGATTTCAGCAGGACTTTCATCACTACTTAAGTTAGAAACAAAATTCCCTGAGAACAAAATGTTTTTGTTTGGATTCTTCTCAAATTCAGATGTGCCTGAAGGTTGATCTTGAAGGGGAGAAAATACTGAGCCACTAATAGTTACTGAATTTCCAAGATTACTTTCCTCGGTTCCTGCTCTTTCCCGAGTTCCTCCAAACTCTGTTGAATTTAGTTGTGTCGTGTTTGTGCCAGGTAATAGCCTGGAGAAGAGCCCTGGCTGTGATATAGTGTCACAGTTTGACACTAGTGTGTTAAAACGCCTGATGGTGCTGGGGTCTTGAGTATAAAACAAATCAGAAAGCACTTGCAGGAAGTTTTTCAGTGCTCTCAGTTCCCCCCTTCCTTCCTTTCCCCTGCCTTCACATTGAAACTGCTGTTAGATGTTCCATATTAAAATGCTAGGTTTTCCATATTTAACTTCTTTTTTTTTTTAATTTTAAGCTCAGTGGTATCGATTTTTCTCATTGCATGTTCTCTGAATCTCTGGCAGAAGTCCTGGAGGGGATTTGGGAGCGAAGAAGAAGAAGAAGAAGCAGAAGAGAAAAAAGGAGAAACCAAATTCTGGAGGCACCAAATCAGACTCTGCATCTGACTCCCAGGAGATTAAAATTCAACAGCCTTCAAAAGTGAGAGCCTTGTTCTGTTTTAATCTGTGCTTGCTTTCTAGTTTAATTTTGTGTGTTGCTTTTTGTAAAAGTGAGTTTGTAGCTCTGCCTTAACACATCAGAATTGTGCAAATAGTTACCGTCCTGAATAGAGACAGGAGCAAGGTAAAACCTTGCAGACTGTATGAAGTTAGCTGGAGAGTCTTCGTCGCCACCACGGTGCTGTACTGTGAGAAAGCAGAGGAGGAGGTGTTTTGTCTTCCTTTTCCAGCAGCTAGAACTCACGCGAGCAGCAGCTTCGTCGCAGGGTATCTTAGTCTGCAGTGATAATGCTTGTGAATAGGTTTTGTGCTTGATGAATTACGTTTAGTTTAGCCACCATCTAACCTGGCTTAGTGCAGTTTCAGGAACTTGTACAGTGCGGTGCTGTCTCCTGGCGACCGTCAGCAGTAGGAGGGGAGGTGTACCTGCTGTGCTAAGCAGAGTCTCATTGGGGCAGACAAGCAGCATGTCATCTTGCATAAAATGCGGTGATCTCTAACCTGGGGATAGAGACTGCAGAAACTTTTTGCTATCTGAAAGGCCTGTGCTGTAAATAAGAATGCAAAATCACGTGAGGGGATGTATGATCTCTGTGGGCTTTGTGATAAAATAGCATTGTCTACGTGCTTTTGACTACCTGTTCTGAGTGAATGGTGAATAATATGATGTGGTGGCTATTTAATATACAGCTTTTGTCTCAAATCTGGGAAGCAGAACTGAAGTTTATGACATGATGATAAGAAAGTGTATGGACCACTGAGCATGTTGAATTAGTTATATTTGCTTTATCGGATTAATGTGGAAAAGTTACACTGCTGTACCATCAGTACTATTTGTCCTGTAAGATTTGTCACGTACATTGGGGCTAACATCTAATTTCAGGGAAAAAAGTTGTGTTCTGTCTCATTAGCATACCGACAGATTTTGTGTTGTTCCTTTAGGTCTTCTCTGTGTCACCCCCATTGCTTTGAATGGGCACATTTGGCACAGGGGACACTTTAAAATATGTAGAGAGCTCTTAATTACCTTCTGATCTCACCACATGTTTTGATACTGTGTTTCTATAAAGCAGCATGAATTGCTAATACAAGGAGACTGTTTGTAAGTGATGACCAAGTAACCTCAAACTCTGTTACACTTGGAGTGAGGTCAGTTTTAATGTTAGCGTAAAGACATAGTTCATTGCTGCAGTATGCTGGCAGTTCCTGGGTTCCCTCCTGACCTAACTTACTGTTTCATATGTTGCCTCTGACTGCATTAAGAGAAAGCTGCTCCACTTTTTTGTTCTCATGTACAAGATTTTAGTCCTCAAGCACCTTGCAGCCTTGCACACCATTTCTCTGGCACTGTGTTTTGCAAATGTGGAAGCCTATCCTTGTTCCAAGCATGTACTTAGAATGGCAGTCTTCATGATTATTTTACTGTTACAAGAAGTTTAGTCAGTTTGTTAGCAATGTTACAAAAAACCCCCCACAAAAGCTCTTATTTAAGTCTTTCTCTCAAGGTCTAGGCAGCTAAACGATTCTACTATTCTCATACGGCTTCCACTTTTCTCTAGTTGCAAATGCATCAGCGTTGGTTGTTTTTTTTCACCTTTTGTGCTGTGTTCCAGGTGTACCCACTAATAAGTAGATGAGTTTGTCTTAGACAACTTTCCTGTTTTAGATTTTTTGATCTGGATCAGTGTGGAGACATGTATTTATTTTCTTTGCTACTCAAGTGATATTTAGATTTTGTATGCCTTGTGCTATGTGAAATATATTATAGAAAAAAGGCTTTTAGCATTTGCTTGCTCTTGGTTGAAAAGAGGTTTACAAGATATTTCAGAGGAAAGTAAGATTGTACACCTTAACTCTAAGAGAATATATGCAGGATCATCAGGTAATGCTCAATGGGGCTTCTGAACTCATTGAAAATGATTTTGAAAAAAGATTTTGAAGTCAGATGAGTTTGTAAACATGGGTACCAACCCGGAGATGGGAAAACAGAACAGTGAGTCTCCTTGACTTCTCACTCTCTTATTTGTGATATTGGACTTTTTGAACACTGGCGTGAGTGTAACCACAGCAAAAAATGCTTGTTATCGTTGTATGCCTACCATGACCTTTAGGACACTTTGCTGCCCATCTCACAAGACTTTGATCTCTCCCTATTACAAGTCCCAGTGATGTAGACTGTCTACTCTGGCACAAATGAAGCTTGCCAGGTCAGCAATATTATTGGTCATTACTGTAGTCACCAATGGCCTACACAACATAGTAACCGGATAGTAAGTTAGATTGGAAGGGACCTCTGGAGGTCTTTTGACCAACCTCCTGCTTAGAGCATGTGCAACTACATCAGGTTGATCTCCAAGGATGCAGACTCCACAACCTTTGTGGGCAACCTATTCCAGTGCTTGACTACACTTGTGGTTAAAAAAAATAGTAAGTCCTTACATCTAAATGGATTTTGCTGGTTTGCATCTTGTTTCCATTGTTTCTTGTCCTATCATTGTGCTCTTCTGAAAAGACTTGGCTCAATTTTCTTTATATCCTCCCATTAGGCAGCAAGAAGATTTCTCCTACTCCCTTAACCTTCTCTTCTTAAGGCTGAACAAACCAAGGTCTTTCATCTTCTCCTTGTATGTCATGTGCTTCAGCCCTGCTGTCATCTTGATGGCCCTCCATTGAACTTGGTCCACTTTGTCAGTGTTTTCCTTGTAATGGGGAATGCAAAACTGTGAGATGTGATCTCAGGGCTGCCAGATACAGGAGAAGATTTGCTGGCCAGTCTTACTGGTACAACCCAGTATGCAGCTGTCCTTTGCTGGCCAGCAGACTGCTGGCTTGCATTCAGCTTTCTGCCCACCAGAACCTTCAAGTTTTTTTCTGCAAAGCTGCTTCTTAGCCAGTCCGTGCTGACGTCTGCCATTGCCTGGGCTTTTTCTGTCACAGATGCAGGACTTTGTGTTTGCCTTTGTCAAATTTCATGAAGTTTCTGTTTCCAGCTTGTCAAAGTAGCTTTGAGTAGCAGTTCTGTGGTTCAGCGTATCAACCATTCTTCCCAACTTCGTATCATCTGTGAACTGTCCTGTGCAGCCTGCTGTAGGTGACCCTGCTGTGGCAGGGGGGTTGGACTAGATGACCCACAGAGGTCCCTTCCAACCCCGAACATTCTGTGATTCTGTGAACTTGCAGAGAAAGAACTCGTTTTCACATCCAGATTGTTAAACAGTATTGACCCCTGAGTTCTCAAAATCCTCCTGCCCCTTGCGTTCTTGAAGATGGGTGAGACATTTCACTTTTTCCAGTCATAAGAAACCTCCACCAATTGCTATAACCTTTCGAACTCGATATGTGCTAGTTGCAGTAACATCAGCCAGCTTCCCCAGCACCCTCGCACACATCCTGTCTGTTCTTAGGGATCTGTGCATGATTAGTTTGCTCAGTGGTCCCTAACTTTTGCTCCTGCTGTGGTTAATGGCAGTATCACAGACTGTGCTGCAAGGCTGAGGGACATCAAAGGTCTGAAGTCAGATCTTGTCACCAAAACTGAGGCAAAAAAAAAAAGCATTGTGTACCTCAGCCCTGTTTGCACAACACTGCTGTCTTGTGCTGTGCGGGAGATTTCCCCTAAACTGATGTTGAACAAAATCACTCTGCTTTCTAATTTGTATGAAGTTCTGTGTATTTTTTTCTTGTTTTCCATTAAAGGAAAACAAAAAGGGTTGAAAGTATAACTTCTTAACCAGGCTGATCTCTGAACATTTTGAAAGGAAAGGAGATTCCTCCAGATGTCCCTAGCCATGTTATATTTAGTACCAGAACATGAACTTTTTACTTTTATGTATGCTGGTAAGATCTTTTTAGAACATTACATCTTTTTTTTACATTTCTGTTTTCTTCTTCTTAATGTAGAAAAAACATGAGAGACTTAAAAGAAATGTAAAAATAAATTACGGTTTGTCAATATTTAGGATTTCATAATGTACTGGTAAGATTTCAGAATATATCTAGTAGCATTAGAATAATTTCTATCAGGCTAGTGTGTAATGGACAAATTGATTTTTAGTGGAGAAAAGTAACTTATGTCACTGTAATCTGGATCTAGAAATAGGGTAGGTCTTTTTATGCTGCAATAGTGTTGCTCTGAAGTGTGTAAATATGTTAATTTACAACTACTCAAATGATAGGTGTTTAAAGCCTGCTCACAGGTAAAATTTTGCAATACTTAGATTAATGAAAGAAATTGCATAATGTTTAGAGAGTACAAATTTTTATTATAAATAGAAAATGATGGCCTGCTTGAGCTACAGGCAGGGATTTTTACTTGTTTGTGACTGAGGATACTAGAGGCAGATCCCATCCAAATTACGCTTTACATCATTATTATGTGTAATTTATGGCAGTTTTTCAACACAGGAATCCTAGGAAGAGAGTGAAATATGGAAATAGTGATCCATTGATACTCAGTAAAAGAAAAAAATCTGGCTTGAAATCTCTATGCAGAATTGCTTAAAATTTTCCAATGCGTTTGAGACTATTACTGCAAATGTATTTTTTGCACTGCAATCTGGGAAAACCTGAGCACAAGCATGCTGTTAGGATGCCTCAGAACAGGGTTTATCACTTGGGAGATAACAAAACAAAACAAATAAATAGATTAAAAAGAGAGAGAGAGAGAAATCCCTTTAGATTTAGAAGTCTGTTACCATTATTCCTCTGTACTTTCCTATGCAGGTAAAATTCTCATTCCAGTTACACTTACTCAGAGTGATCAAGTGAGGGTTTAACAGCTCAGTTTAGAGGTGCTTAGCCTTAGGTTTTATGCTTTTCAAATTATTTTTCTATAAAGATTTTTCAACTTTTAAGTGGCAAGTTGGTTTATTTAATGTCTGTCTGCTTCTGTCAGTTAAAATTATCTTTAGTTGTGAGTGTTGGCACAGTTAGTGGCAAGATGCTTAACTCCTACATATGATACAATGCAGAAAGTACCCACTGTAATAATTGCAAGCTAATAGAAGGCAGATACAATACAACAAAGGTTAAAAAGTGGATATTTGTATCAATAGAGTGTACCTGCGATACTAAACCATAGTGAATTTAAATATTATTTCATGTTGTATCTGTACAGTACAACTTCAAACATCTCTGTGTGTACCAATGGTATCTTTAGATTGTTAGACATCTAAGCTGATCTGCTTTGTGCAGTTTTATTGTATTTTACCAGGGCGGGGGCATGGAATATGAGAAGCTTTTGATTGTGATATTGGTATTTGTCTGCATGTATTTGTGTTAAAACCACTGAAGTTTTATAGTTAAATGTAAGCACTACTCAAAACTATTACGTATTTTGTGAAGTTACTTGTCTGTTCCCCACCTAACTTTCTACCCTCCTGCCTCTGAAGGTTATACCTCAGCTAACCATGATGGGAAGAGTACATGAAAGAATACATAACAGTAAAATAAGTGAACTTGTTTGTACAACTTGTTCAAAGTAAATGTACTCAGTAAACTTCCTCTTCCATTTGTTTCTGTGTGCAGAATCCAGCCATTCCAATGCAGAAGCTTCAAGACATCCAGAGAGCAATGGAGCTGCTCTCTGCATGCCAAGGCCCAGCAAAGAATATTGATGAGGCTACCAAACGTAAATACCAGTTTTGGGATACGCAACCTGTACCTAAACTTAGTAAGTTTAACTGGACTTGGGCATAAGATCTGTCTTGCTGACCACGGGAAGAATGTGTGCCAGCTGTGTGGCGTGTTCTCTAAAATGGGTATGAAGTTGGACTGTGTGTGGTAGAGATCCTTAATCTTTTGTGTAGTTTATGTGGAATTCTTGATGTTCTTTAGGAAAGTGCTTGCTCCTGCCCCCTTTCCCCCCAAATGATGTGCAAGAAAATACGGTGTTAATACATCTCATTCTGACGTTCTCTATAAAAATGGGAAATGTTATTTAAATAGCATTTCTTTGTATATTTTAGATCTGAACTCTTGAACCACAGAACGTAGAAGTCTTTTTCACTTCAGGGAAAATAAGAACTCTTTAAGTGGTGACAAAGAGTAAATATTGATTATTTATTCATTTATTTTCCCTTAATTTTTTTTTTAATAGATAGATTTGCTGTCACAGAGATAATGACTCTCCTGCTGCAGGTTACACTGTTCTCATGCAACTTTAAGTGGATAATGGCGTTTCTCTCATGTTCACGTGCTTCCTCCGCAATGTACACTGCCTTGAAGACATGCTTTCTCAGAGTCCATTCTCTGTTCTTGGTACCAAGTGAGATGGTGAAGTGGCCTCTCCTTGCCTTTAATTTTGTAAGGAATTTGGCAAATTACTTTTTATACTAATCTGATCGCTGATAACACAGTTGGTAAATCTTAGTCTTTGTTGGAAAAGATAGTTGCTGACTCTCTTGCTTTTTCTGAATTGCTTTCTGAACCTTCTTCTTCCCCCATCATTATCTTCGAGTTAAGCAGTTGCAACTCTTCAGTGCCAACAAAACTTGGGGGCCCCACAAGTAAAGCAGTCTCAGCACAATAGCTGTCATTCTTCTGTTCTGCAGATTTCTCTCCATGGCATTGGAGACTGGTGTAGAATAAGCAGAAATAAGATAGAGTCTACAGCACAGGAGCACTCTGCTCTCTCAGCAGGGCAGCATTTCACATTAATCCATTTCTATAGCTTAATCCACAGTGATCTCATTTGTCCCTGACTTTCTTGCATAGAGAAGTCCAGAGCAAAGTGCCTGGGTGCAATATTTTCCACTGGATTGAACTGACCTGCCCTGGCTCTTCTCCATACAAACTCTGTCCAGATACCTCTGTAAAGTAATGGTAGTAATTGTCACAGTAATCCTGCCTAGGTGGAGGAAGAGCCTAGCCAAAATGAGTTGGTGTGTAAAACAGAAAATACTCTGGCTGTAATGAAGCTTTTTCAGAGCTAGTTCAGGTGTCTGCACAGCAGTTCCAGGAGTTCAGTTCGGGTTAGTCAATATATCTTACAGCACTTCTATAAAGATGAGAGTCTGTCACTTGCCAGCCTAAAAGAACCAATACATTGGCTCTAAAAATTATTTGTTAGTGTTGTTCAGTAGAAATATGCTTTGTTGAATTTGGCCAGCAGAGGTTTTGTTCAACAGTGTTTATGAATTGTTTCTTGATCCCATTGATTTGTTTGGGGTTTTTTAAGCTTTTCCTTTATCTGCTGAGTGAACATACTGGGAAGTCTTCGTAGCCAGCATATCAAATAGTGGTTAGGTGGAAAAAATAATGTGTTGATTCAAGAAATAGCTGTAGGGGTCTTTGCACTAATTAACTTCAGAATCCTTCTGTGTTCGAGTTAGGCCAAGTCTGCCATGTAGTAACATTTAGGCTGTTGATATTTCCCAGAGTTTGCATAAAGATGCTGGTAATGGTGGCCTTCCAAACTGGACATCAGGCCATAAATATTTGTCAGGATTGCCCATCATTTGGGGAAAGTTTATACTACAAATGAACATTTGACTTTCTAGAGCTCAATGATGGTGATGATAAAGTTGAGTGTTTATGGGTAAGAATCAGCGGGAAGGGCCAACAGATATCGTGGTGGGAGTCTGTTATAGACCACCCAACCAGTATGAAGAGGCATACGAAGTATTTATAAGCAGCTGGGCGAAGTCTCACAATCATTAGCCCTTGTTCTTGTGGGAGACTTCAACTTAGCGAATGTCCACTGGAAATACAGTACAGTGGAGAGGAAACAGTCCAGGAGGTTCCTGGAGTGTATGGAAGATAACTTCCTGACACAGCTGGTGAGTGAGTCTACCAGGAGAGGTGCTCCGCTGGCCCTGTTGTTCACGAACACACAAGGACTTGTGGGTGACATGATGGTTGGAGTCGATCTTGGGCACAGCGATCATGAAATAACAGTTTTTTGATTCTTGGAGAAGTAAGGAGTGGGTTAGCAGAACTGCCATCTTGGACTTCCAGAGGGCAGACTTCGGCCTGTTTAGGAGCCTGGTTGACAGAGTCTCTTGGGAGGGAAAAGGAGTCCAGGAAGGCTGGACATTCTTCAAGAAGGAAATCTTACAGGCGCAGGAGCAGACCGTCCCCATGTACCGAAAGATGAGGTGGTGGGGAAGAAGACCGGCCTGGCTAACCAGAGAGCTTTGGCTCAGGAAAAAAAAAGAGAGTTTGTGGCCTTTGGAAGAAGGGGCAGGCAACTCAGGAGGACTACAAGGATGTTGTGAGTTTATGCAGGGAGAAAATTAGAAGGGCCAAAGCCCAACTGGAACTTAATCTGGCTACTGCCATAAAAGACAATAAAATATGTCTATAAATACATTATCAACAAAGGGAGGGCGAAGGAGAATCTCCATCCTTTTTGGATGCAGGGAGAAACTTAGTGACAAAGGATGAGGAAAAGGCTGAGGTAGTTAATGCCTACTTTGTCTCAGTCTTGAACAGTAAGACCAGTTGTTCTCAGGATACCCAGCCCGCTGAGCTGGAAGACAGGGATGGGGAGCAGAATGAAGCCCCCCGTAATTGACGAGGAAATGGTTAGTGACCTGCTGCACCACTTAGACACACACAAGTCTATGGGGCTGGATGGGATCCCTCCAAGGGGACTGAGGGAGCTGGTGGAAGTGCTGACCAAGCCACTTTCCATCATTTATCAGCAGTCCTGGCTAACTGGGGAGGTCCCAGTTCACAGCAAATGTGACACCCATCTACAAGAAGGGCCAAAAGGAGGATCCGGGGAACTACGGGCCAGTCAGTCTGACCTTGGTGCCAGGGAAGGTTGTGGAGCAGATCATCTTGAGCACTGTCACTGGGCACGTATAGGACAACCAGGCAGTCAGGCCTAGTCAGCATGGGTTTATGAAAGGGAGGTCCTGCTTGACTAACTTGATCTCCTTCTATGGTAAGGGTCCTCTGTCTGCTGGAGAAACTAGCTGTTCATGGCTTGGATGGGTGTACACGTTGGTAGAAAAACTGGCTGGGTGGCTGGGCACAAAGAGTTGTGGTGAACGGAGTTAAATCCAGCTGGCAGCCGGTCATGAGTGGTGTTCCCCAGGGCTCAGTTTTGGGCCAGTTTTGTTTAATATCTTTATCAACAATCTGGACAAGGGGATCGAGGGCACCCTCAGTACGTTTGCAGATGACACCAAGTTGGGTGGAAGTGTTGATTGAGGTTAGGAAGGCTCTGCAGAGGGATCTGGACAGGCTGGATCAATGGGCCAAGGCCAACTGTATGAGGTTCAACAAGGCCAAGTGCCGGGTCCTGCACTTGGGTCACAATAACCCCGTGCAATGCTACAGGCTTGGGGAGGAGTGGCTGGAAAGCTGCCTGGCGGAAAAGGATCTTGGGGTGTTGGTCGACAGCCGGCTGAACATGAGCCAGCAGTGTGCCCAGGTGGCCAAGAAGGCCAAGGGCATCCTGGCTTGTGTCAGGAATAGTGTGG
>Ga0065711_1008503_pt1 | contig 16433 bp, 12 predicted proteins | sample Hoacrofraction12_FD_59098 | JGI IMG/M metagenome (GOLD analysis project Ga0065711, IMG submission 59098) | Hoatzin crop microbial communities from Cojedes, Venezuela - Epithelial fraction 12 v2 (version 2) | ecosystem: Host-associated > Birds > Digestive system > Esophagus > Crop | place...
GGGGGGGGGGTGACGCGTGCGCATGCGCGGGGCGGGAAGCGGGGCGAAGGGGGCCGCTGACGGGAGAAGGGGCCTGAGGGGCCCGGCAGCGTCTTCCCGTCACGGGAGCGTCGCTCGTCCTCGGCGACGCCCGCGGCAGGGCGCGGCGGTGCGGGTGAGGGGTCAGCTATTGGCAGCCGCCCAAAGGAGGGCGCGGGGCCGGCTCTGCCTCGCAGGGTTCGTCGCCGCAGACCGAGGCGCGGTGCCTGTCGTGACAGGAGGCTCGGAAGGCGGTTACTCCACGCCAGCCGCCCGCGACCCTTCCCGGTCGTGCTCGTTCGGTACCCGCTAATGAAGAGACTCCGGTTCGGCGTCTGGCTGAGGCTGCCCCGCACCCGCAGGCGCGGCTGCTGCCCGGCTCCTCTGAGGCAGCTGGGTGTCCTCCGCCCTGACTGAACCCCGGCTTTGGCACAGCTGGGTATGCGGCCTTTGGCGGGTATTCGGGACACAGGGCACGTGTGTGCACGACAGGAGCGGAGTGAGAAACCAGTTGTGTCCTAGTTCCGTGTCAAACGTTCACTACTGCAATGCTGAGCAGCTTAAAATGCTCTTGTACCTCTGTATAGTTTTACATCATAGAATCACAGAATCATTATGGTTGGAAAAGACCTCTAAGATCATCAAGTCCAACTGTCAACCCAACGCCACCATGCCTACTAAACCATGTCCTGAAGTGCCATATCTACATGTTTTTTGAACACCTCCAGGGATGGGGACTCAGCCACCTCCCTGGGCAGCCTGTTCCAATGCCTGACCAGTCTTTCAGTGAAGAAATTTTTCCTAACATCCAATCTAAACCTCCCCTCATGCAACTTGAGGCTGTTTCCTCTCATCCTATTGCTAGTTACTTGGCAGAAGAGACCAACACCTGCCTCACTACAATCTCCTTTCAGGTAGCTGGAGAGAGCAATAAGGTCCCCTTTCAGCTTCCTCTTGTCTGGATTAAACAGCCCCAGTTCCCTCAGCTACTCCTCGTAAGACTTGTTCTCTAGACCCTTCACCAAACTCGTTGCTTTTTGGACACGCTCCAGCACCTCAATGTCCTTCTTGTAGTGCTGGCAGCAAGGACAACAGCCTGGCTGTGAGCTTCCTTCTGGAAAGAAACTAACCGAATTGGTGGGAAATGTTGTTATTGTTGACCAATTCCTCTAACAGTCACTGCTTTGCTGCAGTTGTCACATCCTACGTGGTTGGGCTTTGTCTTGTTTGAGCTCATCAACATATCTCGGACTGCAATCCACCCTGCTGAAATTTTTTGTTCCTCTTCTCCATAAAAATATTTATATGGGCACAATGAAAGGAGTAGCCAATGGATCGGGATAAGCAGTAGAAAGAAGTCCTCAGAAATGTCCTTTTTAAGTTAAAATGTATTTAATGTACCAACATAATGTGAAGCATTATATAAAAATATAGTAGTTAGTATAATTTCATAATCCTAACAATAATAAAATAACATTTACATTCTCATAGTGTATTAAGAAACTCTGGTATGTTTTCACCTGGGTAGGCTAGATCTTGCCTTAGGGTTCAGTGCAGAACTGCAAGGAAGCGATGGCCTCAGTGCACCTGCGGGCAGGATGTTCAGCGTGAACACAAGCTCAGAGGGGCTCCGCTCCAGGGCCTTTCTTATAAAGCCTTAACTTACTAAACACTCAGAGGAAAAGTCTATAAAACTACTGGTGTTCCTACATCTCCTCTACCGTTGTATGTGTTTCCTACTCTAGATTAGCAGCAGTGTTTTTACTCTTTCTGTGCCATAATTTGTTGTCCTAGACGTTAACTAAAGGTCTACACAGTCAGTAGACACTGCAGTGGTAGATACAATATTAATTAATGGTTGGAATACTGTGAATGGCATTTAAACAAAATTATTAGATATGAAGGCTTCAAATGTTCTTTATACCATGTAACTGTGGTTATCACTTAACTCCTATATATTTAAGCATACCTTGGCTATCACTTCGGTCACTGTTTGGCTTTGCAGCATGACAGGAGTGTTTGTGTGTCACTTGTGCCCTTCATAGCGTGAAAAGCATGGCAGCCACCCATTTCGGCACCCCATCAGAAAAAAAAAGGGGATTTTTGCAGTGAGAAGTATTCCAGATCTTAACAGCTGCCTCGTGACAAGCTGACTACCACAAAACATGGGCTTTAACGACAGCGCTGTCTGAAAGGTTTCCTGCTTCCCGGCTGCCCTATACAAGTCCATTTCCCCTCACACCACAGCCTCAGCTGTGCTGTTTGTAGAGCAACACAGTGAACTGCATCAGGGAATTGATGCAGGTTAAAAACAGTCTTGTTTCTGTTTTGCCAGGAGGTTTAACCCAGGTCAATTCACTGGTTCATTCCCTTGGAGGCACCAAGAAGTGAGGGAAGAACCACACACCGTAAGGCCCCCAGGCAATGAAAGCACACCCTCCGTGGCTGGTGGAGCTGAAATCTGTGGCTGCTTTTCAAAACAGGATACAAGGGCTGGGACAAATGTATAACATCTGTGCTGGCTCAGTCATAAAAGGCTTTAGTGCTACAAATCTTTTTTTTCTTTCCCTCATCATAAGCCTCATTTCTATTTTTGTTTTGCCAATTTACAGTAGCAAAGCTTGGTATTTGATTTCAGCTGTGGGAGGGAGCACTGGGCAGGGAGAAGGCACAAAGGCCCACTCTAAAAGTAGATTTAAACTATTTTTTCAAACAAGATATAATGCTAGAAGGCTTAATAGTTTACTTTATATTCCTTGATCTTTGTGTGCTGTCGCTTCCCACCCAGCTGTCCTTCCAACTCACACTGCTGTGAACTAGATGTATTTCAACTAAGATCTCCCTTGCTTGTAGGTGTAGGTCATATCTGGGAGATCTGTCCCTCTCGGTAATGTCGTATAAACACCTGTCTCCGGTCACATATTGGAGGAGGAATTATCATGCAAGTCTTTTGCTGAACTGTGTGTCCTGTAGAGAAACTTCTCTGAGCTGGCAATCTCTCTCCCCTGCTTCTCAACCTCGATTAGTAAGCCAATTTGTCCAGCAGGATTTGAAGGCAGGAGAAGGATGCATGAGGTGAAGCCTGTGAGGCTGCAGGGGACCATTAGGCAAGCCAGCTACGTGAGGTTCACACTTCGTGCGTGAAACTGTGCAGGTCTCTCATCACTTTCATCAGTCACCTCTGTTTACCAGCAAAGGAAAGGATAAATTCCACCGGACTGATGGAGAATGTGTTTGAAATACTGTGTTTAAAGAAGTACTTAGGACTTTAAGGTTTTTTTTTCATTTTCAATGTATCTATAGAGACAATTATTTAATAATTATCTGGAGGGGCTTACAGAAAACTGTCATTTATCATAAATATGTTGTGGCTATACTTCCCTTTAACACTGACTTTAGGACGTATGAAACTAATGTGAGTGCTGAGCTATAAGTAAAAAGTAAGACCTCCCTTTCTGGTCATGCAAAAATCAGTTCAGGTGACTGAATACCGGAGGAGGCTGTAACCTCATAATTTACACCAGAAGCTACTCTGAAAAGCAACAGGAAGATAATATACCTGATCTTTATCCTTAACAGGAAGGAGATCATCTGATAACTTTCTACTACAACGTTTTTCGAAGCGCACCATAACTTCTTACTCTCAATTCTTCACCTGGTGAAGCTTCACAACTGAATATCACGTAGGACAGATTTTAAAAACTGATGAAACCTACTTTAAGTCTGCAATTTATGATGGTTTGTGCTTCCTGTTAGTGGGATCTATGTTTAAATAGATATTTCAGGGCCATAGCGAAGAGTAGCATTAACTGCAGATCCAACAGATTGTNGTGCGAGACTGATAAAGATTTGATGTAAGTCCTAAAGGAAAGANAGAGGAGTGNAGATAAAGAAATTGTAAGGGTACCAAGCTGAAAGAAAACAGTAGGACAGTAGGAGTAAATTGGGGGATTTGCTATTGTATTAAAGTCCTGCTTAAAAGTCAGGATTTAATGTGCAGCTAAATATCCACTCAAGGGTGTTATTTGTCTATTGAAACAGAGTGCATACTGCCAGTCTTCTAATTAGGTCATTATCATCAGCTTCAGCAAAGATCATTGTACAGTTCTGATGCACCTAAAGCATTATTTTGACTACAGAGTAGAATATTAGATAAAATTCTGACTATGTGTACTTTTTTTCTTATGGACCTTGGAGGACAGGGTGGGCCAGTCACCCTTCAGGTGTACATATTGCTGAAACCTTACAGACTTGTAAAGTTTTCTATAAAAATCAACAAAAAACCCCACAAATGTATGTGACATGATGGGTAATGAAAGAGACAGAAAGCAGGTACTGGGCTTACTGGAGACCTTAAGGGATGCAGCCAGCACGTGGTGAAAAATGAAAACAAGAAGAACAGGAGACTTCAAAAAACCCCCTGTTTTAAAAAACAGAGAACAAGCGAGAGATGTGTGGTACTTACACAGTTTGGTACAGATCAGATGACATAGATAGACGGTAACAGACTGTGAGGTTCAGCGTGGGTTTACGTGATCCATCCCACCAGGGCAGTAGTGCTGGCGCTGTAATGCCTTCTGCTGTTTGGTTTCATGGAAGACTCGGTCACAGAATGCAGGCGTCATGTTGTATCCCAGATCACCATCTCACTGTCAACAGCAAATTGTTAGAATATCGAGATATCTGTAGTGTTACTGAACAGTTACACTTAACAGTCAGGCTGTAGCTTAGTGAAACTGGATCCATGGAAAGCCTCTTTGCTGAAATAACGGCGCTTTATTCTGAATTTTCAGTTGGATATAATGCCTTTTCCTTCAGTAATACAATTCCGAAAGGTGAGCGTGGTTGCCCTGTGCCCTGGGTTTTCTTACCAGTTTGTGGGTCAGGCTGATGAACCGCTCTTTTAGTCCTCTGTGGGAGCTGGGCTTGACCTTCGCGAATACTAGCAAGTGTTGCAGTTTGCGGAGTCTGTCGCAGCCATTTATATTCTAGTTCTGCTTTCTCTGCTTTTCCCACCCATTAAAGCCTTCAAACTTTTTTAGACAGTTTTACCGTATGCTGCTTCTTTTTGCTAAAAAAATGTAGATGCTTTCTTCTTTTATTGTACCCTTTTCAACTAAATATATTTTGCTCTTCTGGAACTGTCTTGGTTTTTCTTTTCATTGTAAACACAGTGGCTTAAGTTTCCACCCATGACAGATCTTTGTGGGAGCATGTTGTTATTCTGTTGCTATGTGCAGAAATGTTACAAATTCTGTAGGGCTATGATTGCTTGGTTTTGTCAGCTGCACTGATGTCCAATCACTGTAAAGAAACAAGAATGTGATAACAGCTTCTTCCCTCACACAGAAAAAATACCTTGTATCTGGGCTTTCGAAACCATCTAAATCTTCTCATATTTAAATGCAGATTTCTGTTGTTTACAAAGGGATCTGGCCATATAAGCTTTCTTTGTAAAACTCTTCTATCTATGAAACGGTTGAGCATCTACCTTTCAAAATCTCTTGATCAAAAGTTTCATAAGGTGTGTACTGGCCTGGTAGATGAGAGGAGGGCAGTGGATATTGTCTACCTGGACTTCAGCAAGGCTTTCAAGACTCTTTCTCATAAGATCCTCATAGAAAACTTTTGAAATATGGGGTGGATGAGCAGACTGAGGTGGACTGAAAACTGAATGCACGACTGGGCCCAGAGGGTGGTGATCAGCGGCACAAAGCCTCATTGGAGTCCAGTAACAAGTGGTGTACCCCAGGTGTCAATACTGGGTCCAGTCCTGTTCAACATCTTCATCAATGATCTGGATGATGGGGAAGCATACCCTCAGCAAGTTTGCTGATGCCACAAAATGGGGAGGAGTGACTGATACACCAGAGAGTCGTGCTGCCATCCAGAGGGACCTCGACAGGCTGGAGACATGGGCTGACAGGAACACCATGAGGTTCAACAAGTGCAGAGTCCTGCGCCCGGGGAGGAAAAACCCCGTGCACCAATGCACACTGTGGGCAGACCAGCTGGAAAGCGGCTTTGCGGAAAAGGACCTGGGGGTCTTAGTGGACACCAAGTTGAACATGAGCCAGCAATGTGCTCTGGCTGCAAAGAGGTCTAATGGTGTCCTGGGCTGCACTAGGAGGAGCGCTGCCAGGAGGTCGATGGAGGTGATCCTTCCCCTCTACTCAGCACTGATCGGGCCACACCTGGAGTGCTGGGTCCGGTGCTGGGTTCCCCAGTACAAGAGAGACATGGACGTACTGGAGGGAGTCCAGTTTAGGGCCACAAAGATGATTAAAGGACTGGAACATCTCTCATGTGAGGAAAGGCTGAGACAGCTAGGACTGTTTAGCCTAGAGAAGAGAAGACTCAGGGGGATCTTATCAAGGTGTGTAAGTACCTGACATGGTGAGTAAAAGTGATGGAGCCAGGCTCCACTCGGTAGTGCACAGGACCAGAGGCAATGGGCAAAACTGAAACATGGGAGGCTTCTTCTGAACGTCAAGAAACACTGTTTTACTGTGGGGGTGACCAAGCACTGGCACAGGCTGCCCAGGGAGGCTGTGGAGTCTCCATCCTTGGAGATACTCAAAAGCTAATTGGACATGGTCATGGGCAACTGGCTCTAGGCAGCCCTGCTTTAGCAGGGGGAGGTTGGATCAGATGACCTCCAGAGGTGCTTTCCAACCAGGGCCATCCTGTGATTCTATACCCATTGTAACCTGTATCCACCACTGTCCGTGGACCCCTTCCTATCTTCTAGCACTATTCTGCATTCTCTAGGCTTTTTCCATGTCACCACAAGTTTTACTTTCACTGCTAGAACTGCAGCACAGCATGCCAGGGCATGCATCATGGCAGAAAATGTCCAGTCATTCACCTGGGAAGAAAGGAGCTCCAGAGGGAACTTCAACTACTGTAAATCTTGTAGCTCCATGATCCTAAAAGTTCACATTAGCTGACTCACTGATATGAAGTCCTTGACCACTGTTTCTCACCTGTGGTAGACCACCAAGTCAGAAATGAAAAGCATGTGTTTGCTCTTGGACCTGTCTGCATTTAAGAAGAATCTGATACAAGTAAAGACAGCTGAGAAGAGGGCTAGGATTTGATACTATGGTGCTAGTGAGAACTCCCTGTCCTGTTTGAAACAGGTGAGCAGCAGTGGTCCTGGTACCCAAACACACCTCAGCCACCTGGTCCCAGTTATCTACTGCCTTCTGTCTCCTGCGCTCATCTGCAACTGTGCAAAGGGGCACGAACTATTATCAGGTCCCATTGACTCGAATGGCCCTTAGAGGTTTGCAAGGAGTGCTGTTTGGAAAATACCTCTTTATACTTCTCCAGAAGAGCCTGCATAGTTTTCAGTTATTTGCAGGCATTATGCTTAGGTGAATCTGTTACTAGCTCCTACCTATACAGGTAATCAGCAAATCTGAAATCATTTCATGGAAAGATGATGGAGCAGCTCATTCTGGATGTTGTCATTAAGTAAGTGAAGGAAAAGTAGGTTATCAGGAGTAGTCAACATGGATTCACCAAGCGGAAATCATGCTTGACCAATCTGATAGCTTTCTATGACAGCATGACTGGCTGGGTAGATGAGGGGAGAGCCGTGGATGTTGTCTGCCTCGACTTCAGCAAGGCTTTTGACACTGTCTCACATAACATCCTCACAGGGAAGCTTAGGAAGTGTGGGCTGGATGAGTGGTCAGTGAGGTGGATTGAGAACTGGCTGAATGGCCGAACTCAGAGGGTTGTCATCAGCGGCTCTGAGTCTAGTTGGAGGCCTGTAACGAGTGGTGTCCCCCAGGGGTCAGTACTGGGCCCAGTCTTGTTTAACTTCTTCATCAATGACCTGGATGAAGGGACAGAGTGCACCCTCAGCAAGTTTGATGATGACACAAAACTGGGAGGAGGGGTGGATACACCGGAAGGCTGTGCTGCCATTCAGCAAGACCTGGACAGGCTGGAGAGTTGGGCAGAGAGGAACCTGAGGAGGTTCAACAATGGCAAGTGCAGGGTCCTGCACCTGGGCAGGAACAATCCCATGCACCAGTACAGGCTTGGGGCTCACCTGCTGGAAAGCAGCTCTGCAGAGAGGGACTTGGGAGTGCTGGTGGACGACAGGTTGACCATGAGCCAGCATTGTGCCCTGGTTGCCAGGAAGACCAACGGGATCCTGGGGTGCATTAAGAGGAGTGTGGCCAGCAGGTCGGGGGAGGTTCTTCTTCCCCTCTACTCTGCCCTAGGGAGGCCCCATCTGCAGTACTGTGTCCAGTTCTGGGCTCCCCAGCTCAAGAAAGATGAGGAGCTACTGGAGAGAGTCCAGCGGAGGGCTACAAAGAGGATGAGGGGACTGGAGCATCTCTCCTATGAGGAAAGGCTGAGGGATCTCAGCTTGTTTAGCCTGGAGAAGGCTGAGAGGGGACCTTATAAATGCCTATAAATATCTTAAGGGTGGGTGTCAGGAGTCTGGGGCCAGACTTGTTTCAGTGGTGCCCAGTGACAGGACAAGGGGCAATGGGCACAAACTGAAGCATAGGAAGTTCCACCTGAACATGAGGAAGAACTTCTTCATTCTGAGGGTGGTGGAACACTGGAAGAGGCTGCCCAGGGAGGTTGTGGATTCTCCTTCTCTGGAGATATTCAAGACCCTCCTGGATGAGGTCCTGTGCAGCCTGCTCTAGGTGACCCTGCTTTGGCAGGGGTTGGACTAGACAATCCTCAAAGGTCCCTTCCAACCCCTACCATTCTGTGATTCTGAGTGATTCTGTGATTTCAGGTGCTACGCCGGAAGGAGCAATGCCTTGTCTGTTGGGCTGGAGAGGTTTCCCAGTCCAAGGTGTGACATTAGTATTGTTAAGGGCATTTCTTTTTATTCATCTGAGTAGTGGAATTGCAGCGTATAGTTGGTGTTCCAGTGGTGGTGGTGAAGTCTGAATCTGATTTCCAGGCATAGAATGGAAGACACAATATAAGGATGATGTTCAAGAATAAATGAAGTATGAGAAATTAATTTGGGCTTGTCCTTGAGCTAAAAATTTCTAATGAATATAAAGCAAATGACTTAACTACTGTCTAATAGGCTAAATTGCGGAAAAACTTTGTTTATGAGGTCACTGGTAATTTAATATGATTACAAGCTGGATTAAAACAAGTTGAAATAATTGGAAGTAACCTTAATTTTTTCATCTGAGAGTATTGCAAGAAATCTACAAGTTCATTTATCTGAGCTGGAAGCAGAGATTAAGGCAGCCTCATTACCGAAAACACTGGTATTATCCCTGCCTAAAAGAAAGAAAAATGACAGCTGCTCAGAAGTTTCTCAGGAACTGCCATGGGCTTCACTAAGAACAGCTTTTGATCCAGTGGCATCTGGAAAGATGAAGGATAGTCCAGATGGTGAAGAAGGTAGGCAGATCTCAGAGCAGTCTAAACAAACACAGCAGTATGATCCTGAGCAGAGATGTTTGTGGGGTGCTTGGTGAGAAGGAGCTTGGTGATGAAAACTGTGCCAATTTGTCTGATTCTCTGTATGTTCAAAAAAGCAGAACTCTCTACATTCTTTTTAGTACCGAGAACTGTGCTAGAGATGAGGATCCTTCATGATTTTTCCTTTTAAAACCAAGTCACCTGCACCAAATCCCACACTCCTGTACCAGACAAACCTTTTGCATTAGTGAGGATGAAGCTGATGCGTACGTACAATTTAGTCCCACAACTTGTGCAGGTAGCACGTCGCTACAGGAAAAGGAGTACTTGCATTAGATCATGTGGTGCCCAGTGACAGGACAAGGGGCAATGGGCACAAACTGAAGCACAGGAAGTTCTGTCTGAACATGAGGAAGAACTTTTTCACTCTGAGGGTGACGGAGCCCTGGAACAGGCTGCCCAGGGAGGCTGTGGAGTCTCCCTCTCCGGAGATATTCAAGACCCACCTGGACAAGGTCCTGTGCAGCCTGCTGTAGGTGACCCTGCTTCGGCACGGGGGTTGGACTAGATGACCCACAGAGGTCCCTGCCAACATTCTGTGTGTGATTCTGTATGACTGCAGTTTTACAGACAGATAAGCATTTGCTTTATGCCTTACCATACAGCTGACTGACTTACACATTTTGCTAAGCTTAGCAAACACATCCCTTTGGAGATGCTAAGCAAGCGTAAGTCATATAAATTATGAAGGTTTTACTAGCGCTTTTATCCAGGTGATCTGGGAACTAGCAATCTTCATCCAGGTGATCTATGACTGAGATACCACAAGTGTTTAAATTTGGGAGGGGGAGGGGAATGTTTATCCAGGTACTTGTATGATTTTCCATGAGAGTTATGGGATTAACCAGAGTTTGCCCACCATGACCTTGCACAGCATTCGCAAAGTCAAGGAGGGAGGATCTGTGACTGGATAATAATGTTTTTTTTAACAGGTCATTCCCAAGTGATAAACCCCAGGTAACTAGGTTGCTAGGGAGGTCATAATATTTTTATCCTCATCCAACAGCTAGGAGGATTTCCATTGCACAAAACAAGTCTCGCTGCTGAAAGAAATACTGGGAGCCAAGCTGGCCTCAGCAAGAGATCAGTTTAATCTGAAGAATGCGATGGCCTTTTGCCAAAATGCAGAAGAAAGCCAGGTCCCGAAATGTCCTGTAGACCACACCAGTAATGAAAATTTAATTGAAAAATGTGAGATTAATAAGGGAAACTAGTAAAATGTCTGGTAAAATAGAGAGCTTTTAATATCCTTAAAATTACTAGTAGGTGGCCCAGTTCAAGCAAATTATACATCAGAACAAAAATGACTGTTGTTCACTTCCAGAATTTCTGCAAAAGAAACCTGGCAGCGCTGTCTCAGTGCCATTGGAAGCAGAGCAAGCACTGACTCAGGGAGAACCCCTCCATGAAAGAACTACTAGAGTTTATTTCTAGATCAGAGAAAAATATCAACCATACGGTATCAAAAACCTATTTTAAAAACAGAAGAGGTGAAGGTTCTTGTTATAACTTGCTACAGCGTGTGTTCCTTGAGGTCTTTAGCGATGATATCTAGTGCCTAGGTAGCAATTTTAATGCAGAATAACAATGATGGTTTGTTTAAAATCTTGGGCGTGTTTGGACTGGTTCTGAGTCTAACCAAAATGGTGAGCGATTAAGACAAATTTTACTGTGTGAATGTGCTGTTGGTTCACGGAGCTTTACTTACAGATACATAAAATGCTGTGAAACTCTCCAGACTGTGCTGCAAAAAGGCATTTCTGGGAAATCTACCAGTTATAGGCAACTGTACTTGCCCTGTAGACTGGTGAACACTGTCATGACACTAGCATGTAACTGGAAGCTCATTTAAATGGAGGGGCCGATAGCCACCTCTCCAGTAGTCCACCAGTAAAAGACAGAAACAATGTTTCAGCTACAACTGAAGAGTCGCTTCAGTTTCATAACAGCAGCTGCAAAAAAGCAGAACATGCAAAAACATGAGAGTGCTACTTATAAAGCTGGGAGAATAACAGCAATAGCAAAACAGCTTGACAGGAAGCAGCAGAAGAAAGAAGACCAAAGCAAGCTTCATGAACGCAAAGCAGGGGAAGAGACAGGCAGTTGCCGAAGCATACCCGGAGCTCTGTGCAGAGCAGCGAAGCAGGCCACCAGGAATGGCTGGAAGGCATCCGGTCTGCTTGGCATGTTCCAGTGGTCTTACACGGCAGAGTGCCGTAGGCGCAGAGACGTACAAGCTGGTTTCACACATGGCTTACCAGCTTGGGTACTGGAGAGTACGAATGTAGCAGCTACGCTGCTTTTGGAACCAAACTCCAGAGACAGCGTAAACACTTTCTCATGACTGTGAGCCCAAGTGAATAACTTGAACCTGTCAGGTTCCAAACAGATTGCCACACCTAGCTTAGGCAGATGTTTCTAGATCACCGTCCAGCTGCAGTGAGGAGCCCGGCGCTACAAGGGGCCCAGCAGTACAACACCGAAAAGCTTCTTCATAGAGCTGATGCACACGATTCAGTGGTGCCTTTCCACTTACGGGCTGTCTCCATATTGACTCAGGCGGCGAGCTCTGTGCGGCAGCTTGGGTACTGGTACGAATTACTAGCTGGGGTGCAAGCTGTACTCACAGAGTGTGGCACCTGCCACTGGTAACTTTCCCAGAATTAGAAGTGTGATGCACACCACCCTAACTCCAGTTATTATTTCTACACTATTAGCCATGAAGAAGGTAACCATAGTGAGTAGCTGGATTTCTTTGGATTATTTTAACCATTCTGAATGGCCTGATCTGTTAAAAAAACATTGCTTAGTGGAAAAGAAGTCTGTTCTTCAATAAAAGAAATCAGTGTATTGCTATATGCATTCCAAAACACCTAAGTATGGAAGAGAAATCTGTTCTGCAATAAAAGAAATCAGTGTATAGCTATATGCATTCCAAAACACCTGAGTATATAGAGAAGTATTACAGAAGGAACAGGAAGAAAGTAGTTTTAGTTACCTGCATAGGCAATGAGCAATGAATGTCTAAGCAAAAAACAATTTCATAGATTAAGAATGTCCCAGCAATACTTGCTTTCAGTGCAGACCTCATACTTTTTGGTGAGGGGACATGGAAAACCACTAGGGTGGCTAACAAAAAGATTGGCTTACTCCGAAGTAAATGCCCCTAGGAAATCTTCAGAGAGGGATCTTCTTACAACATCAAGAATTCTAACTAGGACAAGCCCACATCAGCATCAAGCACAGCAAGACTATTGACAGAGACATTTAGGACACCAGCAACATGACTTCCATAACAAGTGATAATATGGATGCCATCTGGAAATCACAGAAAGGGAGTTGGATGTGGATGAGCTTCTGTCAAAGTTGATGTCTATTTTTTCCTGCTATTTTTTGTGGTAGTTCCTGACTGTGATTATTTTTATATAATAGAATTTCTCTTGCTCATACACATTCTTAGCATACTTATGGATGGAGAAGTTCTGAGAGTTAAGAGCTTCAGGGGAGCAAATGTTTAGTTCTGCAAGCTTTCGGGGAAAGGAGTTAAGCTGGCTGACTTTGCCATCATTTATCACGACGGATCCTAACAATTTTGAAATGCCTTTTTCACAGACATGAACAGCAGAAAAACTGTAGAAGGGTTGTCAGTTCCAGAGTATATTACAGGTTCTTTTTATGATCAGGTAGACGTAGTAATTTGTGTTCCTATAGGTCCCACAAGCCATACAGGTACTCAACTTGTCTGAAGACAAGTCATTCCTGCCTTGCCTGGTCGCATATGCATGAATTTCTTTCCGAGGCCGGAACACCTGTGTATTTTCCTTGGACTCAGTTCTGCTTGTAACACTAAGATGAGACTCCAATCCTTGTAAGGAAGAACACCTCACTCTATCCCCTCAAATTCTTACAAGCCCCTTCAAACTGGTCATCTTTCTGTCAGCAAAAATGGGATCCTGCAAGCTGTAATCAAGGCAATCCCCAAGTTATTATAATTACTTTTTGTCTAAAGCTAGTAATAAGCTATATTTCTTGTTAGCACTGAAACGGTCATAAAATAAGTAGCTGTTGAGGCTTGCAATATAGAAAATTTATATGCTTGGATTCTCATAAATTCAGCTCTTAATTAACATCTTTGTCAAAAGGGATGCGTTTGCACTGGGTGAGTGCACCGTCTATTGATGAGTCGGGACTAACAGAGGGCAGGCCAGGTGGCCAGCCTGGGCTCTCCAAAGCGCAGTGGCAGATCACAAGCTACTGCTGTCTGAGACATGTTTCACAAACTGGGGAGTCGTAAACCAGTACCCTGTTTAAAACTGAAGCGTCATGACTGTGCGGTATGGGATTTCACCGGAAGGGTAGTTATATTCAGCTGGATCGCCAGCATGCCGAGAAATTCGTTGCTGGAGCTTTGCTGTAAACAGTGGGCTGTAGCAGGGGAGATAGTGCCAGGGCATACAGCTTGTCAAGGGAATTTTCTCCTGGCTCCAGCCAGCCGCGGACGTGTCCCGACAGCTCCCAGCTGAGCAAAACACGGAGAGGACTTTGGGAATCACTCCAAACACAGATAGCCAATAAAGTTTGTGGTTGCTCTGTTGCTTTTTGTTTCTTTCTGAATCTACTTGCTAGTTTCTCAATTTATTTTACTTTTCATCTGGTCATCTGGCAAATGTCACCTGGTTTGGAAAACACTTTCAGTGTGAGCTGGCAATAGCTCAGGTGGCCTGTCTGCAGGGGAGAGCAACAGAACAAACTTCCACTAAATGGCACCTATGGTATTAAGCCACGCATGCTTAAATCAGAACCTGTCCTGCTACCTTCTAGAAGAAAGTAGTGCAAGGAGAAGCTGTGAAAGAAGAGGAAGAGTTGCTTTCTAAGCAAGTCAAACTAGGAGAGAAGCCAGCCTCATACTGGCTAAATAAAACATGAAACATCAAAAAAAAAGAGGTGGAAAGTGAGAAACTGCAAGAAAGAGCAAGAAAATCAATCAGTGATGCAATGAAGTTGTTGACCAAGAAGAAGACAGCAATAAATTGGGGCAGCTTCCAAGAGTCATGGAACTAAGATAAGGAAGCTCAACACTGAGAAATGGTATGATCTGACATCTGGGGGCAGATGTAACTTTTTTCAGGTTACTAGAAACTTGAAGAAGTTCTTATGAAAAGAGGTCAACTTAGATTTTAACCAAATGCTCAAATTGTATTTCTGTGTCCAAAACACAGTGAAGTTAATACTATAATAACAAAAGGAAAATTTAAAAAGCAAGCAGAGGCTGAGGAGTGGTTTGCTTTACTGAAGGTGGGTCTCCGGAGTAAATCAGCAGTAGCCCAGCTGGGTGCTGCACAGACTGAGACATCTGTCTCTTGCATCGCCTCTGCTCTCTGCCTGCCCTGGGGGCATGAAGAGGATCTTGTATCTTCCAGTCTAATGGTGTCAACCCAGAGGGACATTTATAGTCAAAAATACTGGAAACTTCCTCACATGCACAGGATATATGCAGAAAGATGCCTGGGAAAGAGAGAGCAGGTTCTTAGAGGAGGCTGCCAGCAGGCAATTACCGGGTTAAGTGCACAATCTGTGTCTGGGATGGGGATATTGCTCAGTGTACTTAGCAAATTAATTTCTTTCAAGCAAATACAAGTAGAAACAGATTGCTCTTATTTAAAGAGTGGTGAAAAAGGGAGAAGCACTGGACTCTGTTCTTCATCAGTCAGAAAAAAGTAACTTAGCTAGAAGAGGCAAGTGAATTACTGAAGGTATGCCTGAGCGTAAGTAGGAAAGGACATGCCTAAGGTAGGATAGCATCCTATTTCCGCTTTGCCCCACAAGAGATTTCTTGGACTGTGCTGTACTTGTCCTGCTTGACCTGTGTGGTCAATATACAGAGGCCATTTGGATTTCTTTAAGGACTCCTAATTAGCAAACACTGGGTCTGAAGATGCATGGGAAAAGTCTGCCTTCATCACTTAGTTGGAATTTCAATACACTTATAAGATGTGAACTAATTCAGACAGGACAATGCAGATTCAACCCAGTCCTCATGGGAGAAGAAGAAGACCACAAAGAGTGTACAGAGCTCTGTCAGCAGACTTTAAAAGGCAAATGCAAAGATGAGAGGGGAGGCTAAATCTGCTCAGATTTGACATTCCCAGTACAGACGTCTGCTTTGGCATTGGGCTCTCTTTGTACTCAATAGAGAGCAACAGATGTTTCTGGGCAAGACTCATCCCATTTCAGAACTGATATTTGTACTAGATCAAACAATCTGCACCTTGAATTTGCCACTTTCTCTCCATTGACTGTAAAGGGTAGACAGGATGATTGGCTTGGCTGTAAATGCTTCCAACATACAGGCATAAAACCAAGTCAGAAGAAGAAGTGGGCATTGGACCAGATGACCTCCAGATGTCCCTTCCAGCCTGAACCATCCTGTGATTCTGTTAAGCCCATACAAAGGGCCGACATGTAAAACTGGAGCAGCCAAAGGCAACAGCCTCTTAAGGCATGTACCCAAACTAGCTGTAAGTCCAGTCTTTTGCAGCATTTGAAACGATAACAGGGTGTCAAGAGAGGTCAGTACTGTTATTACTCCATTTACTCATCTGGATAAAAAACCACAAGCTTTGACAAGATAGTCCATACAGAAGCTCATTATGATATTGCCAGTAAGTAAAGGAAAACTTACTGAAGGGTCGGTCCTATTACAGACAACCCTAATTTTGTTAAGATATTGATCTGTGTGCCATTGGTCATTGTCAAGAACAGATATGCATGAAACTGTGGCACTTGGGAATCACAGAAACATAGAATCATAGAATGTTAGGCGTTGGAAGGGACCTCTGTGGGTCATCTAGTCCAACCCTGCTGCCGAAGCAGGGTCACCTACAGCAAGCTGCACAGGACCTTGTCCAGGCGGGTCTTGAATATCTCCAGAG
>Ga0065711_1041072_pt1 | contig 16433 bp, 9 predicted proteins | sample Hoacrofraction12_FD_59098 | JGI IMG/M metagenome (GOLD analysis project Ga0065711, IMG submission 59098) | Hoatzin crop microbial communities from Cojedes, Venezuela - Epithelial fraction 12 v2 (version 2) | ecosystem: Host-associated > Birds > Digestive system > Esophagus > Crop | place...
GGGGCTGAAAAAACAACACCACCAACTCCTGTGATGCAACTTAAATAATATGCTGTGATACAGCCAAACAGACCAAATGGAATAAGATGCAAACATTTGTTCCAACTTATCTTCTGTTTATTTGAAACAGCAACAAGGTCAATGACTCCATAAACCAGAATTAACACTTCTTCAGTGAAGCTTGACTAACCTCCTGTCTGCTGGACCAAAGGAACCTCTGGCTGCTCATAGCGCAGCACAGCACCGAAGCAAACTAGCAGCCAGATTTGTATAACAGGGTGTGAGAGCACCAGGTTATCAGCTGGAAGTTGCTTTAGACAGCTGAAAACCTAGCTTTAATTTGTGCTTTCAAACAGGTTTCAGTCATAGACATTCAAGTTTTCTTTGTGTCCAATGTTTGAAATAGTTTGAGAAAACTGGAAATACCAAAGAAAAAAAGGAAAATACATATAATCCAAGTCACAAGCTCACCACATTTTTTTCTTATTTATGTTTTCTCTATTTGAAGTTTCATATGACTGCAGGGACTCTATAATCCATTCTGCGGCTCCAAGCAAAACATTACTATGCAAAGCCATTTTGCTCAACTTGGATGACTCCTGCTACCTGCAGGAATGTGTAATTCAAAAAAATGCCAAAGACTGTTTCAATACCTTCTTTCCTTGAATTGTAAACTTCTTTTTGAGCTCAAAAAGAGAAGAAGCCCCAGCCAACCAAATTAAAAAGTGGAGGAAAGAATCATGAAGGTAATTAAGCAAAAGGCCATATTTGGTTGAAAGCAACGACACTGACTATATCCATTTAGTCTTTTTGCCACAGTAATGTAGAAAGAGTTTTCCTCTGATACCGGGAAATTAAAATTAAGGCAGTCTTAAAGCTAGAAAGCAACAACATATATCCATGCAGAGCTCTTAAACGAAAGGATAAAAGATTCCTTACTCCAGATTGCACCATGTACTTATCTTCCCAATATCTCTCTTAGGAATTTGCTTACAATATGAATAACTTTCATCTGAATTGCTTTAAAGTAGCTCTCTTTCATCTATTAGTAGCTAAATATATTTTAATTTCTTACTATAAATGAGAAAATTTTGATATACACAACACAGGAAGGCAAAAAGGGAACAGCAAACAATTCCTTGTGCTTTTTCTTAAACTTAAAAGCCAGCATTTGCACATTGTATATTTCTTCTGCAGAAACAATGCCAGTAGAAATCTCAGGTTGCTACAGGATGTTTTTATCTGGTGGGACAGTTAGATGATTTTGGTCATGTTATCTGCAGTTTTAGCTATCAAGCATGGGGACACTACTGCATACTTCTGCTTTAGTGGCTTTCTTTTCTTAAACTGCTTCCCTTGCCATTAGAGAAAGCAACAGCAGCACCTAATGCATTGCATGACGGTGTTACTTAATCCAACATCATAATCCATTAAAGAAAAAAAAAATGAAAAGGGGAAACACTGGAGGTCAATAGTAAATAAAGATACATGGTTGAATGTTGCTGTGCCTCAGCGCTAGGAAGGACTGACAATCTAGACACTTCTGTGACTATCAGACATTCAAAATCAACCTGTTTGCAGTATTTGACGGTGTCTGCCCATCTACTAACCCCTTTTTATGAAACAAGGAACACTTCTATACTCTAATTAAATATATAAATAACCATTTAGCACAGAACGGACAAAGTATCTACAAAACTTTTCCAGATGTTCTTTATTCAATGCTCCCTTCCCCCCCCAAAAAAAGCAGGCAACTGAATACAAACACATTCACTGCTGACAAGCCATGATTTGGCCACATGACTGTCCTGTCTGTATTTCAGGTATTAGCTATGTCAGACCTAATTACCAGAGACAGCTTCACAAGGTCTTTCACATTATTCAAAAAAGGTGCACTTGCCAAAGCCCTAGCAGAGGCCTCCGTCTGTAACAAGTCTCACCCAGCTCAGTTGAAGCTTGTAGTTCTGCTTACAGTTTTTCTCCATAAATTACTCTACATAAATAATCACTGGCTAGCAAGTCTCTAAGAGTACCATCAGGAATTCAGTGACCCACGATGTGCAAGAAATACTGCCCATCATGTTTACAATAAAATGTATGAGGTTCTCTTCCTACATGAGGACCGCTACAGAAATGATACTGGTTTTAATTGCACCCATTGTGAAAGTTTCTCTGTTAGTTTGACAAAGAGTGCTTCAGGCTATCCTGCCCTCAACTTTAAATGCTGCAGATCAAACAATAATCCTGCCTAGGAAAGGACAGCATATCAAAGAAGGTATATGGACTGAATTACAAGTTTTTCTGGTGTAGTAAATTTTTCTTCCCCTCGTTTCCCGTCACGGATGAGGGGTACACAGATACCAGGACAGAACACATAAGCACACACACAAATACCAGCAGGAGTTTATAGGATCACAATATGAACACTACTCTCATTACCACCGTTTTTAGGCAGAAATAGCCATCCAAAATGATTAAGTGTTCAGGTAATGTTTCAAGCATAAGTGTCTAACTTAAGAGTACCAGGAAAATTATTCAAGGGGAAGCATACTGGCACATCTGATTAAGCCAGTATAGTGGACACATGCTGCAGCCTCACACATACAAGACAGGAAAGCACAATACCCACTTTCCCCAGAGACCTGACAATAAAAGTTCTGCTATAATTTATACTTCAACTCCTTTTCTTCAATGTACAGAAAGGAGAGATTATACAACTAATTGTTTAAATAGAAATGACAGCTGCATCTTCCAGGAGAAGGGCAGAGCAGGCAGTGAAAGCAAGCATTCAGCGAGGACACGTGAGAGCAGACACTGGGAAGCACAGCTCTGCAATCGTTAGTCACGTACAGGTTGTGTGAGACAACCCTACATTCGGAGTCTAATGGCAAACCAATTTGTGCTAACAACTGGTGACATACCAATAGCATGGTAACACTAACATTCAAATGTATACAGCATGAAAGCCATTTAAGCATACAAACTACCATCACACCCAAGAAACTATACGTCACTAAAAGACAGACAGGACTCCCAAAAGCCAAGGTGAGGATGGGGATGGAAAAAAGTTTGAGAAGGAGAAGGGAGTTCCAGTGCCTGCCACCTTGCACCAAAACCTCCAGCACAGGACAAAGTCTCTCAAGGACAGGCTCTGGCCCTTAAAGAAGTTGCATCAATGGGGAACTTGAGAGTTTGCACTGACGGCAAGAGATTTCTTCTAACACCAGGCACAGTGTTGCAAAGCACCATTAGCTTTTCCTCTGGAAGCTTCAGCAGGTTTTTTTCTACCTTCTATCATCACAGTTTTGCGTGTGCAAGGCTCAGAATACAAATGTGCGTCTAGCTAAACACAAGCCCTTGGTACATCTTAAATATTTGTTTCTTTCTTCATCTTTACTTCTTTAGAGGCACAGTTAAAGCTGGAAGTGCAACTTGTACTAATACATGTTACTGACCACAAGAATGCTCACAAAAGTACTGCATAGCTCTGGGGTGATGCAAGAGAAAGAAGAGATGCACTAGGATGTCAAAAAGAGACAGAAGTTTGAAAGGAAAGAAAACTGAAAAGCAAAATGGGAAGAAGCTCAGATTCACCCCTTTGTGAAGATCTCTCTGTTCCTGTGGCCAAACCCCACAGCTACGGCTTTTCTCCAGCATAGCCCACTCTTTCAAACCAAGTGATTTGATCTCATATTTCTTTAGAGTTAGCAATAACAGAAGCAAATTAAAAACAAACCTGAGTATCACAAGCTGATCCCTCCTATTTCTACATCACAGCAACCTATACCATACCAAGGTAAAACATACCAAAGACCAGCCCAGGAACTCTGGGCAAATGTAGGAAGGTACATTTCGAACAATGTTCATAGTTGCAAAGATTATATAGAACGGAGCAGAAAACTGATGGTGATTTCCCCATTACAGTCGGCAACTGAATAGTTATCACCACAGAAATTAATTTCAGTAAAAGAGACATAAAATTATTATCTAATCCTACTGTATTTAAAACATTAAACAAAGTGCAATCAAGACAGATGAGACAAATAGTTCACATACAGTTGGCTGTATGGATACAAAAGGAAAGAAAAAGCACTCAGATGTTTTCTTTCTCATATAAGGTTAGGAAGGGGGGAAGGGAATCTCCCCCAGAGATCTGTCTCAATTCAGAGACCAAATCCCAAAGCAGGCACCTGCAAACGGGAACCCCTGCATAAACAGCCCTCTTGCACTCTTGGTCCCAGGTCAACTCCGAGCACAACCAGTCTCTTCTCCTTATTAGTAACAGAGATTAAGAAAGTGCTTTATAAGGCAAGTGATATTACTAACATCAAATTACCTTAAAAACTGAAAACTTTGTGACTATTGCCAACTTAGAATTAAGCTGGCTTGCTGACTGTTGCCCATGAAAAACCCCAACTCACTTCTGATTCTCGTTTTATCGTCTTTCCCACTGGTGTAAACAACAGCCACATTGGCTTTACATAAAATTTATAACCTTCACTCCTAGTTTCCAAAGATTCACGCTACTCTAATTTAAGACATTTGTCCATAATTAATCAATGTAAAATGCTGGAACTAAGCAAGTAAGATTTAGATATCATTTCAGTGGGAGAGCCAACTGTTTTGTGTTAGGGCAAGACTTGAGTTAGGACTCACTTGCAGGGTTTTCAGATAGTTTTTGTTTGTTATTAGTTACCACTGTCAAGACACAGAAAGTGAAGGATCCAAAAATTCAGTCAATTACTTTTAGGGCTGGGTAGCAGCCAGCAGGCATACTCATTGCTGGGTTCAGCGAGGGTTTGCCAAGTGATGAGTGATGTTAGCACTGGAAGGGAAAATATCCTTTCTTGGCTTGTATCTGCTAAAGGCTACAGTCACCAAATTAGGACTAAGGATGTGTCCAGAAAGAATAATTTAGGGCTAAATTTAGGATTCATCTCAGTAGTAACTGCCTGTTAGGACAGAGACTAAGTTGGTAGGGTGACTGAGATACGAAAAGGAGAAAAACGTGAGCCAAAACCGGCAGTGAGCTTGGAAGGATGCAGTTGGCTATGCCTGTGGCTGAGGCAGACCAAAGCCCATAAGAGCAAGGAGGCAGGACTCAGCCAGGGGACCTGGGTGGGTCCTGGTCAGCATGGGCACACAGTGGGACAGCCACCGCACTTCCGGCCAGAAAGGACTGCTAGTCACAAGGCGAGCTTTGGATAAGTCACAGCCATTTTACTACGACTAGTACAGCATCTGTAGATTCTTGCCTGACTAGATGTAGTCCTGGAATTGACTGCTGGACGGCGGTACACTTCCAGCCAGCAGAAGCCCACACGTTCCTGATTCTAGCAGGGCACCATGGTAAGCACAGTCTCAGGTCCTCCATACCCCAGACAGTATAAAGAATCAAACAGATGCAGTCAACACCTCACTGGAACATGTAACACAACTGCATGCTAAAACACATCATCTTCACATCTGCCAGCACCTACACCAAAACAGTTCTGATCACTGCTTAGAGAATTGAACAGGTAGTCTGAGACTGTCATACAATTCACAATACTATCCAAATTTCTGCAAGACATCTTAAAAAACAGATTATTCTAATGCACAGGTAATAAGGTTAAATGTCAGGGCCTCCTAATTACTAATTCCATCTCCAATAAAGACTTGATGGGCAATCCTATCTAATCATTTGGTCCCTCACTTCACCCATCTGTAAACAGAACTAGCAGCCCAACCTACTTGGCAGGATGTGGAAAGGCTAGCATCTAAAATGCTTTACACGCTTTGGATTTTTTAAGTTCTATGTAGGTTATGTTTGTTTGTTTATTTTTAAGACTAATCTCATATTTATGCATTTTAAATTGTACATACTTCACATGAGAGAAGAAAAAATGCTACAAATAGAACACCGGAAACCATTACCAAGAATTTAAAATGGATTGTGACTGGGCTGATCAGAAGTAAACGAACTCACCTTTAACTTTCATGATGACATTTCCTGCACATCACTCTTTCTGCTGGGTTTTTCTAGTGTCAACTCTGGATAAGGAACTTCTTGCTGTCAAGAATCCCTACCACACTAAGCTGTTCACTGCATGATTATAGGGCAAATCAGGAAATCACGTAGAAGGGAAATTCCTTAATTATTTCATATCACTAACAGTATGCAGAAGGATTAGTCATTGGCACATAGACATGCTTCATTTTACTTAGACATACCAGAGGGCAGGCATATAAAAGCAACAACTCTCAATTCTCCCCATCACATTCATTACCTACTTACAATAATAACTATGTATCTTACTGGAATCTTAACCATTCCAAAAAACATTAAACCACCTCACAAATAAACATCATCGTAACTTCAGAAAACAAACAAAAAATTAAACTGCTTCCTGACACCAATGAATTCTCAGCTCCCTATACTACACGTACCGCTAAAATGTTCCCATGGGCTTTGATCCAGAAAGGAACAATAGCCCAGATGTGTTTTGTGAAAAAAAAAAATTGGCCATGGGACAGAGGAGTGTTTGCAGATTCTTTTTAGCATTAGATTCTTTCACTTCTAGACGTAAGAGAAATAACAAAAGATGCAACACATCCAAGTAGTTTTATTTCTTTTAGCAAAGGTGCTGTATCTGCTGGAATAGGGGAACAGCTAGGCAAGAGGCACAACAGAAATCTGAAACTGTGCATTTTAAAATGACTGAAAGCATAAAGGAAAATGAGGCACAATAAAAGTACAGTAATATTACCACAGAGCAAGAGCGTTTAAGAGCAGGCTGCTGGAAGAAAGTCAGCTTTGTTCAAGAAAAGCTTGCAGGCTGAAGAGTTGAACAGAAAAAAGCTTTGGAGAAAGAGTCATTCAACTTGTAACTGAGCTTGTCAATTGGACGAGGCCTTTTCGACAGAGAGAGCATACAACCTGATATTTTAACAGGAAAGAAGTACTGACAACGTAAACTATACTGTTTTGTTCTCAGAGCACTGATGTGTTTCAAAGGCTGAAATTACACAGCTTTCACAGTCTGTTAATCCACGTAAGCTACAAACTCAGCCCCATGACAGATTTCTAAGAACAGTGACCCACTGCCAAAATGGTATTTCAAAAAGTTTTTCTCAGTTCCTCAGCGACCTGACAGCACACTCACTCCAACTGTTTGCAGCGTGGGGGGAATTTTTTTAAAGAAGCATTTTCTAAGCAGTCATATTTTCATTCAAATCTGCTATAAGTTTCCTTACCAAATTTAAATTTTTTTGTTCCATCACACCTACATTCAAACATATCTTTCAAAGGATGTAACTCTTTCTAATGACTGGCAAAATCACAGATTAAGACAAATGAGCAAAAATCAGGTGCTCTCCCTCTGATTGGGAAGACATCCCAACTTTCGAGATTTGATACATTACAGTCTATTTTTTCTTAAGGCTGAAATGCTGCAAGTGCAATACAAGCTTCAGACTCTTCACCACAAATTCATTCCTCACTTCTAAGCCCGCATGCATCAGCCTAAGAGAGGAAATGGACAAATTTCAAAGCCAAAAAACGCTCACCAGCAACAAGGTGGCTGAGAACCTACTCCTGGACACCACACATGGTAGAACATCTTCGGAAGCCTAGGTCTGATACACCGTCCTGCTCAATTTCGTCCTAGATACTCAATTTTTCTTGTCAAATTAAACAAAGCTTTTTTTTTTTTTCCCTCCTGTTCAAGGACATGCAGTCCCAACCACCCAGGTGTATATATACAAAAGCTGAAGACAACTAAGGGAAGCTGTAACAACCAGACCTACTGAGAGGCAAAGCCTTCTCCCTGGCCTACCAAATGAGCTGATAACCTCTACCTGCCCAGTCCTCTCAACTAAAGAGGCAACAACAGGACATTTATTCAAAGGTGTGGGTGGTAGTAAAACCACAGTCTGTTTAATAACACTGTGATTTTCCATCTCTGTAGATTATTTTTCCCTCCCGCTGCTCCTTTCCCACAGAGGTCAACCTCAGCATGAATGATATACAGGAACTTCTGAACATTGCTTCTGAGGGCTTGGATGTTTTCTCTCTATTTTTATCCCAAAAGATGAGCAAACACATAGGAGGGAAAAGAACAACAAGGGGAGGAAACAAAAACAGACCAGAAGAAGCGAAAGGCATTCACAAAGAACAGGGTGGCTGCAAGAAGTTTTGTCCATAGGTGCAAGCAGGTATGGAAAAACGGCAACATGACATTGAGGTTGTCTGCTGAAAATTGCCAAAAATATCCATTTGGAAAAAGAATTTGAGCATAGCATAAACCCAGCCACAGATTTCCCTTTCCCATATCTTTTTTCCCAGTGAAATACCTAAACATGCGCTTTGGCTAGCAGGCATACATCTATCACCAACCTACAACATGGGGAACTTCAAATTGCAGCCACTGTAGCTGTCCTCTCTTCTACCAAAGTCAGACCCACAGGGTACAACCTCCACAAGAGCTGCCATGATAGAGCACACATGCCTACCTCAATTCATTGCAAAATGCAATGGCTTAGTTTAAACTCAGCAAAGAAGATGGGTTTGCCTTAGCAACAAGACAGATTTTGGGTGCTGATTAAAACCTACAACTACAGTGGGTGGCAGCACCCACCAGCAGAGAGGGATGATAAATTCCCTGAACAATAGTTTCTTACACTATTCTGCCAATATGTGCCCAAGCTCATCTGATCATACATTTCACACTCACTAGATACTCCAGGAAAGCATTCAACTGCTCAAAGTGTCTTAATTTGCCAACTCAAAACCATGAAGACTTCTAGATGATCAAGACACTGAGCATGTCATAAAATCCAAAGAACAACTGTTATAGAAGAACAGCAAATCAGATCTGTAAACTCAGAAAAGTAGCATTAAACCCAAAAGCAAAGCCCATCAAACATAAGTCATAAAAATTATCTCAAAAAGCCACAATGCACCCTATCAAAACATTAAGCATATTGCCAAGATTCACACGCTGCAGACTACCTCCCTCAAACAGCCAAGGCTCTGTTTTTTAAGTTAACCTGTTAAGCAGTGCAATAGTGACTGAAGTTGGTATTGTAAAACAAAAGCACTTAAGTAAATGTGAACTATATACATTAATTACATAACATTAAAGAACAGCCAGGTAGGAGGAGAAAAGTGCTGGAACGCAGCTCGTCCATGCCATTTCAAAACGCGTTTCCAAGCGCTCCCTGTCCAAAGCGAGGGCAGAGCTCCTGGCCTGTACTCTACTCCCCTTGCTTACCATCAGGAAAAAAAAACCATAGCACTCCAGAGCAGGTCATCTCCCCTCCCTGCCCCCTTAGAAAAAAACCTGTACCTATCAGAAAAACACGTTCTGCCGCACTGAAGACCATGAAGTTGATTTGAGACTTAACTGGGAACAGGTATCCGTGTCATAAGCTCTGCCTGTTAAAATTTGCAACATTTTTGCAATACAGAGCTGGCAAGCATGGGATAATTTTAGGAATGGCATACACCTGCAGCCTTAGCACGGGGTCTATTTTTCTTTGTTTAACTGCAAGCAGGTGTTTGCACTTTACAGACTGTAGGGCAAATCCATCGTTTCTTCCAACTCCTTACGATGGATTCAGATTCCATCAAATTCAATATTACGTTTCTAAAAGGCTTGTCATTAAAAAAGCAAAATATCAGAAAAAAACTTTCCAACCTGATCTACCAAACAACTTCTCTAGAAATTACAAACCACTCTACTTCTTTCTATTGGTTTTGTCTTGAAGTCTGACAATGACACTAATCACCGATGTCCTCTTTAATGACCACTTACACAGTTTATCTAAAGCTGAAAAATGACAGATTTTCCCCAAATGATTAAAAGACAGAATCACTTCATTCAACATCTCTTATCACTGAGAAAATCCATGTAAATTCATGAAAATTCGTATTTTCTGAAATGTCATCTTCTAGTTCACTAGCACAATGCTCTACTTACACTACAGAAAAATAAACAAACCAAAAACCGAACAGTGGAACATCTACAGGACAAAGGTAATGGAGCTAGTTAGTAATCCAAGCTGAAAAGACATGATTCAAGATGACAAACTGGCATCCTCCACAGAATGAGCTTGACACTTTTTATAGCTACTGACACAGTAATGAATGCTTTATTTTGGGTGGAGCTAAATGCAATGTTCTGCAGAGTATTTTCTTAAAAGAAAGCACTTCCCTGATCCATATACAGAAGGAACTTTAGCTACAAGCAGAAAAAAAAGGCACTTAGTTAATTAGGCCCTAGCTGTGGCAATTATCTTGAAGGGAACAGCAACATTCTATTACGTTATTATAAGCAGTTCTTAAGGGAAAGCTGGATCAGATGGGCCCCAAAGTACCTGTTTGCCTTGGTTTTCTAATGTTTCCATTATTGAGCTGAATTCCAATGGAAAGGGATTTTTTTACAAGGTATATACTGCTCAGTAGCCTTTGCAATACAGGATCTAGTACTGCCCTAGCAGCAATTTTTATCTACCTGTGCCCTAGCAGAGTATATTTTGAATCTAAATCTCAGAGTGTTCACTAAGAGCGTTTATTTTCTTACTGTTATCACACCTAAACCATACCTTATAACAGAAATAAAGCTCGTTTTTGAGGTACTAACTGAAAACTAAAATGGCTTTCTAAATCACTAAACGTGAAGATTTATTAATTCACAGACCCTGCTCAATTTGAGGTGAGTTAATCAAAGATAGAGTCCTAACTAATCACTGCTGATTTAGGAAAATTTGCACACAAGTTCAACTAAGGCCCTCCCACAGTATTCCCCGCTCTCCTCCTCGTTAAGTAAGAATAACATTAGTTTTCACTCGGTCTTTGGATTTTTTTGAATTACTAGTGAATGTCCATGTTTTTTCTATAAGTTCTTAATGAGTCCTATGTTAACTGTTTTATTTTACTTCTTTGACATGTATTGGAGTGTCCATAGAACAACATTTCTGCTGCAGAAAATTCCTAAGACTTCGAGAGCTGGCACACATCATACGTTCAGCTAAGTGGTTTCGTAAGTGTAGATTATACTAAAGAAAGCTTTAAAAAACAGACAACTAGTGCTTCAGAAAAAAAAGCACTGTGGCTCAAGTGATCGGAGTGGTTTTTATACTGTGTTATTATGTGGATTACAGCAATCTTTACAGTTACATAATAATATTCACACCAGGCCAAACCAAAAGCCTAGGCTAGTATCTGATGGGTCAACCACCGCCACACACTAAGAGAGCTGGCCAAGAAAGAGTATACAGGTCTGGCCAACGCAGACATCAACTGGGTCTTGCCTTTGGATTACGTTCTTCAGTAAAATTTGTTAAAAGAAAGACTCAGCCTATTCCACTAGGTCAGACATGGGATTGGGAATGGCTTTATTCCCATTGCCAACAAGATTTCCAGTCTGCTTAACTTCTTGATGGCAAACCTGTAAATGACCAGTGACTAACAACACCTCAGAGGAAAGAGAATTCACTGGGTTTTTTTCCTCATGAATGCAGAAATACTCCCTGTAGTAAACCAGCATTCTTCCGTAACAATTATCACTAACTCTTTATATTCCAACAAACCATTTCTACAGGTAAAAGAAATTCGGCTCTTGTTTTGTATTCTGTCTGGTAGAGTGCAAGGAATAACTCTTCTGTAAAAAACATAAAACAAAAACAGCAATAAAAAAGTCACCAGAAGCTTGAGCAAGCACACACAGCTGCCTGCAGAGACAGCACTGGGTAGCAAAGGTGTCTCATTTCCTCCCCTGCTGCACCAAATACAATGGCCAAGACCTCACATAACTGAGCTCACAACCCAAAACCTCAGGGTACAGGAGGAATTATCCTGCTCTCAGCTGAAACAGAGACAGCAACATGATGAGGAACAGGTCTACCTCAGTGAAAAATGCACAGTTGGGCTGCTGGGTAGCGAATTTCTCAGGGTGCAAGTGGAGGAAGGTGGCTGCTCTGCATTCTATCAGAAGCGATAAGAGTATTTGAATACTGTGGTGCTCACGTGGCAGTAGACGATCCTGGCTTGATGAAAGGCTTTATGACGCATTTTAGCTGAGAGGCCCATGTGGGGCACCCATGAAACTTTGCCTAGGCTTTCCTTAGATGGGCACTGCATACGTACCACCTCGTGAAAGCCTCCCAGGGAACTCAATTTTTCTGTTTTCCCAGCTTCTCTATCTTCTGTCTTCATCAGCCCATTACAAAGTCACCGCAGTTGATCCAAACAGAATTCTGCTCTAATCTGAGCCTAAATCCAAGAATGAGGCAGCTCTGCTTTCAGGCACATGGAATAGCTGTGAGCACGTACTCAGAAGTACCCTTTGCAAACCCCCCGTGAGATGCCCAGGGCCAAAACCTATGCTAACGCTGATTCTTCCTACTCCACCCTGAGGTCTCACAAAAAGTGGCAGCTCCTGATGTACATTTATGGAAAAATAATATATATGTATATCTTCAAAAACTCCAAACAAATCTCACATTCATGTCAAGAAACAAAGAGCTGGACCAACATAGGGAGAAGAATTGGGAGGCAAATACGCAGTATTTATCCAGTGTATTATTTAGCTTCCAACAATTTTAATCTCAGAGATTTTAAGAGCTCAGAACTAAACCTCTCAAGTTCCTCTCACATTTCAGAACAAGGATTCTCCTACCAGGCACCTTTAAATTCAGTTTCTCTGAACAGAAGAACACCTAACTCCATCCAAAAGTTATTTATAAACTATTTTGACCCTCACTTGTTTAACTGAACTGGAATTCCCTGAGAAATACTGCATTTCTATTTTAAAAGGCTTATGTGTACACTGCCCATATTTACTTACCACTAACAGTGGAAAAAAATTGTCTTTCTGTACCCCTTTTAAACATATTTAATTGTCATAAGAACAAGCCACCTCTTGTTTATTCATTCTTCCAATATCTAGCTTGAACTAGACAACTCAGTGATTCAAATCATTACACAGGAAACAAGATAGCTTTAAGTCAGTCTTGTTTATCTTTCTATCAGATTCTTGAAACAACTGAAACTTAAAAGTGTAAAGATACACTTCAAGTATGCTTCATACTGGAAACTCAGCAATTTAAGAATGCAAAAGATCCTCCTTTATTTCTTCTTTTTAAAGCAGTATAGTCCTGTACTAACAAAAAGCAATTATTCTGTGTTTTAGGTGGAAAACACAGTCCCATACAACTGAGGAGACAAATGGAAAGGAGCCAAAGAGAGGATCCACACCATGTTACTGGTTCGTCCCGCAAGACACAGGACTCCTGTGATTAGAGGGAGCAGTAACAGTATCTGCTTACCACCTCTCAAGATGTAACCCAGTGCAGGCAGCGTCAGTTATTTCATAAGGCTGACTGTCAAGCAGGAAGTGGGATCTATTCAATCACATCGGCTAGTCACACCTAAAGAATCCTCATGACATTTCTTGTAAGCCACTGCTTTACAAGTGATGTGAGGAACGCGCTAAGGGAGGGAAACACAGACAGCCTCTATCGCAGCCACTTCATTTCCCACAAATTTAAGAACAAGAGTGCACCTACTACATTTTAGATTTTATAGCCCGTTCAGAAAAGCTTATTATGCTCACCTATCAATTAAAATAGATGTAAATTTTGTAGTTTACCTGATTCTAGAAACAGAGAAGTACTTTAGCTATTATTAAGATGACATTTTTTGTTCAACAGACTAGAACAATTTCTGAAAAATTGCAATCAACTGCTGTCTAAGAGGTAGTCCTCTATGCTCTCGAAATGCCCTACTTTGCTATCACATGCTCTAAACTGCAGCAAGCCAGTCTTTGTGCATAAAATGCAGTTTTGACAGAGGTGAATAGCTAGCTCTGTGTCTAGACCACTTCTCAGGCTTCCTTTTTGGAACAAATATTAATTCTGACAGCAAATGAATCAGGTTCCTCAAAGAATTTAGATGTCACTGTTTTCTTCTAAAAGCACAAGGAGGACCAATATCCTATCTACTGGGGTTTTAACTCCTCCTTGTGTTTTCTCTGGTTCAATTTGTCTTCTAATGTCTGTTGAACAGCCACACAGCTTCACCAGTGGCAGAGGAAGACGACCCAGCTTCAAACCTCTCATGCAGGGTACTCTGAAGGGAACAGACAACTGCAGAAATCTTAAATGTGTAAGGAAGGATCCAACCCCTGTTTCCACTTCTCAAACAAATATGCTGAAACACAGATGTTGGCTAGGACAAGGTACAGCACTCAAGAATAAAATTTGACTGTCATCTCGGAAAGGAAGGAATTGCTTAGACCTGGACACAGGGCAGGGTCTCAGATAGTTCCTCTAAATATTTCTCATGGCCTAGCCCTAAGCAGTTCACTCCCAGGCCAAGCGGCTCTGCTTGGCATGACGACTCCCTTAGCTCCCACCATACACAGCTAAGCGTGCCGTGCACTGCACACCAAGGCAAAGTTACCAGCATGGGATTCTGCTGGCGACAGGAAGCTCATATGAGTTAGGGCTTTCCTCACCACCATCAGCCATGCTTTCAGATTAAGTTCTGTATATGGAACCACACATGAGAAACCAAGGGCTTGGGGCAGTCACCAAAAAACTGTCTAGATGCTTGAGGAACAGAAGCTAAGTGGAATGATTTCCCTCTACGGTTCTTATCCATGTTTGGGGACGCCTTTTTACTTTGCACTCCAGGTTAAGATGATTTATACTCACACTTCAAGGCACAGATTTCAAATAATCCTCAAGGAATACACTTTGCAATAACGGAATATTAACTGGCCAACGAATATGAGTTACAAACAAGGGAAACTTCATATAGCATTTTCTACCTTTTTTTTACTCCGGCACATCAAACAGACAAAACCAGGAAAGAATGTTTCTTTATTTGCACCAAATGACTTATCTCAGTCTTTAAAATCCTCACAGTATTCAGGCAGTTAAACTGCTCAAATCATTGGCCAAATCCCTCTCGGTTTACTTGAAAGCCTGATTCCCTGCCTTCAGAAGTTTTCCATGATATCAAAGATGCAGCACACTTTTGAGAACTCAGCGCCAGAGCACTGCATTAGTGTTTTATCTGAATAATGAATGTAGTCAACCTTTCTACTAGATATTTAGATTACATTACTATATCTTAAGTTAAATGGAAGAAATTATATTACCACAATACTAAATGAAAAACATGCAATAACACAGTCATTCAAGGAAAGTAACACGATTCCCACATACACCACAGCACAGGTAACCACAAATACAGAAATATGTATATCCACCGAGTAAAACGCAAAATTAAAAAACACCGTCGCTTCTGAAGAGGCCAAAGACACAGAACGGGTAACTCGTGCTGTCACCACAGAACTCCACGCCTGGCAATTCCCGAACATAGAATTTGGACGAAGGGGTGTGTTCAGCAGCCTCTCCGCAGCCTGCCAGCGCACACGCTCGCACACCGTCCCGCCGGGACACGCGATTCGCAGGCGCTCGGCTTGCAACGCACCCGAGCTCCCGGCGGATTTGCCGTCGTGGCTCGCTCGGGGCTCGGCACCGCCGAACCCAGGATCCAGGCCCGGCCCAGAGAGCGGGCAGGCGCAGCCGGCGCTACAGGCAGCGGAGTCACCCGGCGCGGCCGCCGCTCTCGCGGATCCCCTCTCCGCGGCGAGGGGCTGGAGACGACCGACGGCCCCAGGGCGGCTGGGGGGCACCCGAAGGGCAGGCCGGAGAGAGCCAGCGCACAGCTCGCTGCAACAAAAGCAAGCGCCGCCGGCTCGAAGGCGAAACCTCTCGGCGCCGGGCCCCGAGCCGCCGGCAGCCGCCCCCGCAGCCACCCGGCGTCTCCCCCCGCGCCCCTCCGCTCACTTTTTGTCGCGGCGATCAGGTTTTTCCCATCCTTGAGCAGCTCCTTGATAAACTTATTGGTCTTCTCCAGCTCGGCCTCGTGGGCTCGCACCCGCTCCCTGAACCAGGGGCTGTCCAGGTAGCAGTCGCTGAACTCCAGGGGCTGCAGCCCCATGGCTCCCGCTGCGCCTCCCCGCGAACCCCTCCCGGCTATGCCGCAGGAGCAGCAACGCCGACCTCTTCGGCGGTCGAGGACACAGCCGGGGTCCCCGCGACGGTGAGGTAGGAGCCGCGGCCCCCACGCGAGAGCAGCGGCGGCAGCAGCAGCAGATCCCCCCGCGCAGGGCTGGGCGCGGGCAAAGGCGAGCGGAGCCGCCCTCTCCGCTGCGAGGGGCGGCGCGACAGGGGGCGCCCCGCTCGGTAGGGCGTGGGCCGGCGGTGGCGGCGGAGCGCGTTACACGAGGCTGGGCGCCGGGGCCCGCCGTCCGCTCGGGGGACGCGGGCGGGTACTGTCCTACCCGAAGCCGGCTCCCCCAGGCGAAGTCGCCGGCGCTCGGGGCAGCTGCGAGAGAGCCTGGGCGAGCGGAGGCCCGGCAGGGCCTGGGCGGGCG
>Ga0065711_1041073_pt1 | contig 16429 bp, 3 predicted proteins | sample Hoacrofraction12_FD_59098 | JGI IMG/M metagenome (GOLD analysis project Ga0065711, IMG submission 59098) | Hoatzin crop microbial communities from Cojedes, Venezuela - Epithelial fraction 12 v2 (version 2) | ecosystem: Host-associated > Birds > Digestive system > Esophagus > Crop | place...
GCTGCCCCCCCCTCCCGGGGAGCCATGGGCCGTCCCCCCGCCGTCCGCGGGGCCCCGCTGCTGCCGCTGCTGCTGCTGCTGCCGCTGGGCGCCGCCGCGGAGCCCCGCCAGGTCTTCCAGGTGTTGGAGGAGCAGCCGCCGGGCACCTGGGTGGGCACCATCGCCACCCGCCCCGGGTTCACCTACCGCCTGAGCGAGCACCATGCCCTCTTCTCCATCAACGGCACCTCGGGGGCCCTGCACACCCGCGCCACCATCGACCGCGAGAGCCTGGCCAGCGACGTGGTGGACCTGGTGGTGCTCTCCAGCCAGCCCACCTACCCCAGCGAGGTGCGGGTCCTGGTGCTCGACCTCAATGACAACGCGCCCGTCTTCCCCGACCCCTCCATCGTGGTGACTTTCAAGGAGGACACGGGCAGCGGGCGCCAGCTCATCCTGGACACGGCCACCGATGCCGACAGCGGCACTAACGGTGTAGACCACGGCTCCTATCGGATTGTGGCCGGCAACGAGGAGGGACGTTTCCGTCTCAACATCACCCTCAACCCCAGCGGTGAAGGAGCTTTCCTGCACCTGGTTTCCCGGGGTGGGCTGGACCGGGAGGCCACCCCCACCTACCAGCTGCTGGTGCAAGTGGAGGACAAGGGCGAGCCCCGTCGGCGGGGGTACCTTCAGGTCAATGTCACCGTCCAGGACATCAACGACAACCCACCCATCTTCAGCCAGACTCTTTACCAGGCACGGGTGCCTGAGGATGCGCCTGTTGGGGCCAGCGTTCTCCAGGTGGCTGCAGCCGATGCCGACGAAGGCACCAATGCTGACATCCGCTACCGCCTGGAAGGAGGTGATGGCAGCGGCGGCGGTGGGGAGGGGGCTGGCAGCCTCCCGTTTGAGGTGGACCCTGAGAGCGGGGTGATCCGCATCCGGGAGCACCTGGACTACGAGATGCGGCAGCAGTACTCGCTGACGGTGCAGGCCATGGACCGAGGGGTGCCGGCGCTGAGCGGCCGGGCTGAGGCCCTCATCCGCCTGCTCGACGTCAACGACAACGAGCCCCGGGTGAAGTTTCGCTATTTCCCGGCCACCTCCCGCTTTGCCTCCGTGGATGAGAATGCGGCCCCTGGCACGGTGGTGGCCCTGCTGACGGTGAGCGATGCCGACTCCCCCGCGGCCAACGGGAACATCTCTGTGTCGATCCTGGCGGGAAATGAGCAGCGGCACTTTGAGGTGCACAGCAGTAAGGTACCCAACCTCAGCCTCATCAAGGTAGCAGCCGCGTTGGACCGGGAGCGCATCCCGGCCTATAACCTTACCGTGGCGGTGGCTGATAACTACGGGGCCCTGCCGCCACCCCCGGGCTCCCCCACTTCTTCCCTTTCCCCTGATGGGGCGGTGGCGTCTCCCCCTGTGAGCCGCTCGTCAGTAGCTAGCCTGGTGATCTTTGTGAACGACATTAACGACCACCCCCCTGTCTTTGGGCAGTCGGTCTACAGGGTGAACATCAGTGAGGAGGTGCCCCTGGGCAGCTACGTGCGGGGCCTGAGTGCCACAGACCGTGACTCAGGCCTCAATGCCAACCTCAAATATAGCATTGTCTCGGGCAACGAGCTTGGCTGGTTTCGCATCAGCGAGCACAGCGGGCTGGTCACCACGGCCGGCCCCGAGGGTGTCACCACCGGGCATGCTGTCGGCACGTCCGTCTCCAGCGGGCTGGACCGGGAGACTGCTTCTCAGGTGGTGCTCAACATCAGTGCCCGCGACCAGGGGGTGCAGCCCAAGTTCTCCTACGCACAGCTGGTGGTGACCATCCTGGATGTCAATGACAACAAACCTCGCTTCGGTCAGCCTGAGGGCTACCAGGTGTCCCTGGCTGAAAACTCCCCGTCAGGAACTGAGCTGCTGGTGCTGAGTGCCACAGATGGGGACTTGGGGGACAACGGGACTGTCCGCTTCTCCCTGCAGGAAGCTGAGCCGGCGCTTGCGGTGGTTGGCCCCTCCTTGGTGACCCCTCGCCGGATCTTTCGCTTGGACCCCGTGTCAGGCAAGCTCAGTACCATCTCGCAGCTGGACCGGGAGGAGCAGGCTCACTTCTCCCTGCAGGTCCTGGCCACCGATTTAGGCTCTCCTCCTCTTTCTTCGATAGCTCGAGTTAACGTGAGTCTCCTGGATGTGAATGACAATAGCCCTGTGTTTTACCCCGTTCAGTATTTTGCCCATATTCAAGAGAATGAGCCAGCTGGAACCTATGTGACCACAGTGTCTGCCACGGACCCTGATCTGGGACCCAATGGGACAGTCAAGTACAGCATCTCAGCTGGAGACACCTCCAGGTTTCAGGTCCACGGCCAGACAGGGGTCATCACAACCAAAATAGCCCTTGACAGGGAGGAGAAAACTGCTTACCAGTTGCAGATCGTGGCCACTGATGGTGGTCATCTTCAGTCGCAGAACCAAGCCATTGTCACCATCACTGTCTTGGACACCCAGGACAATCCACCTGTTTTCAGCCAGGGCATGTACAGTTTTGTGGTCTTTGAAAATGTTGCCCTAGGTTACCATGTAGGCACTGTTTTTGCTTCCACCATGGACCTCAACAGCAACATCAGTTACCTTATTACGACAGGTGACCAAAGGGGCATGTTTGCCATCAACAGAGTGACGGGGCAGATCACCACAGCCAGTATTATTGACAGGGAGGAGCAAGCATTTTACCAGCTGAAGGTGGTCGCTAGTGGTGGGGCGGTAACTGGAGATGCTATGGTCAATATAACTGTCAAAGATTTAAATGACAATTCCCCACACTTTATTCATGCGGTGGAAAGTGTAAATGTGGTTGAAAACTGGAAAGCTGGGCACACCATATTCCAGGCCAAAGCTCTTGATCCTGATGAAGGTGTTAATGGCGTGGTCCTTTACAGCCTTAAGCAAAACCCAAAGGGCTTGTTTTCAGTCAATGAACAAACAGGTGCCATAAGCTTAGCAGGGCCACTTGATATAAGTGCTGGGTCTTACCAGGTTGAAGTCCTGGCCTCGGATATGGGGGTGCCGCAGCTGTCTTCTAACTTTATCCTGACTGTCTCTGTCCATGATGTAAATGATAACCCGCCTGTGTTTGACCAGCTTTCCTATGAAGTAACTATTTTGGAGTCGGAGCTTGTGAATTCCAGGTTCTTTAAGGTGCAGGCTTCTGACAAAGACTCGGGGGTGAACGGTGAAATAGCTTATAGTATAATTGAAGGAAATACTGGGGATGCCTTTGGCATATTCCCAGATGGTCAGCTGTATATAAAAAGTGAACTGGACCGTGAACTTCAAGAGAGATATATTTTACTGGTGGTTGCCTCTGATAGAGCAGTAGAACCGCTCAACGCTACTGTGAACGTTACCGTAATTCTGGAGGATGTAAATGATAATAGGCCCCTGTTTAACAGTACGAACTATGTATTTTATTTTGAAGAGGAGCAGAGAGGTGGATCGTATGTAGGTAAAATAAATGCTGTAGATAAAGACTTTGGGCCAAATGGTGAAGTCAGGTACTCATTTGAGCACATGCAGCCGGATTTTGAGCTGAACACGGTAACTGGGGAAATAAGAAGCACCCATCAGTTTGACAGAGAAGGCCTTATGAGACAAAGGGGGGCTGCAGTGTTTAGTCTCACGGTAATAGCAACAGATCAGGGGTTGCCAAAGCCTCTAAAGGATCAGGCAACTGTACAAATCTACATGAAAGACATCAATGATAATGCCCCCAAATTTTTGAAAGACCTTTACCAAGCTACTATATCAGAATTTGCAGCCAATCTGACACAAGTTCTGAGAGTTTCTGCCTCAGATGTTGATGAAGGGGTTAATGGGTTGATTCACTACTCTGTAATCAAGGGAAATGAAGAAAACCGGTTTGCAATTGATAGTAGCACAGGCCAAGTGACCTTAGTAGGCAAACTAGATTATGAAGCTACTGCGTCGTATTCGCTTGTCATCCAAGCAGTAGACTCCGGAGCAGTTTCCCTAAGTTCAACTTGCATGTTGAGCATTGATGTATTGGATGAAAATGACAACAGTCCTTCTTTCCCTAAATCAACCTTGTTAGTGGATGTCTTGGAAAATATGAGAGTTGGTGAACTTGTGTCATCTGTCACTGCCACTGATTCTGATTCAGGTGACAATGCTGACCTCCACTATAGCATTACAGGGACAAACAATCACGGGACCTTTAGCATTAGTCCCAACACTGGTAGTATTTTTCTTGCAAAGAAATTGGACTTTGAGACACAGTCTCTGTATAAACTAAATATTACAGCAAAAGACCAAGGAAGGCCACCACGGTCATCTACAATGTCAGTGGTAATACACGTTAGGGATTTTAATGACAACCCTCCTAATTTTCCTCCAGGGGACATCTTTAAATCTATTGTTGAGAACGTTCCTGTTGGTAGCTCTGTCATTTCCGTAACTGCTCATGATCCAGATGCAGATATTAATGGGCAGCTAACATATGCAATCATTCAACAGATGCCAAGGGGTAATCATTTCCGTATAGATGAAGTGAAAGGGACAATATTTACCAACACTGAAATAGATCGCGAGTTTGCAAATCTCTTCGAGTTAACAGTCAAAGCCACTGATCAGGCTGTTCCTGTGGAGTCCAGGCGATTTGCTTTGAAGAATGTGACCATTTTGGTGACAGATCAAAATGACAATGTTCCCACCTTTGTATCGCAAAATGCTCTCGCAGCTGACCCTTCAGTAGTGATTGGTTCGATCCTAACGACAATTATTGCTGCGGATCCTGATGAGGGTGCCAACGGAGAAGTGGAATATGAAATAGTCAATGGAGATACCGAAACCTTCATTGTGGATCGCTATAGTGGAGATTTAAGAGTAGCGTCAGCTTTGGTGCCTTCTCAGCTCATATACAATCTCATAGTTTCTGCCACGGACCTTGGCCTTGAAAGGAGGAAGTCCACCACTGAGTTGACTATCATTCTGCAGGGAGTTGACGGGCCTGTTTTCACTCAGCCGAAATACATAACCATCTTAAAAGAAGGTGAGCCTATCGGGACAAATGTGATATCTATCGAAGCATCGAGTCCGCGGGGCTCTGAAGCTCAGGTGGAGTATTACATCGTGTCTGTCCGATGCGAAGATAAGAGTCTCGGGCGCCTCTTTACCATTGGGCGCCGTACTGGTGTCATCCAGACTGCTGCCATTTTGGACAGGGAGCAAGGAGCACGCCTTTACCTGGTGGATGTTTACGCCATTGAAAAATCATCTGTTTTGCCGCGCACACAACGAGCAGAGGTAAAGCTCTCATTCAGTAATTATTTACCTGTTTGCTTTCTGAACGAGCCATTTTGTGCATTTGTTGTTTCAATTAGTATACCTCAAACTGTTTTCCTCAAAGCTGTCTCTGGAAATTTGAGAGAGGCTTAGGCATAGCGCTTAAATTTGGCTACTGTAGGCACAATGTTTGTCAAATAAATTCTAGGTACTAAATACTTCAGGTGCTAAAAGCTTTAATCACGGGCGTTTTGGAGTTTTGCATGCCTTCTCATTTTAGCAATCATTGATTATTCTAAGTCTTCCCATTCCTATGTGAATTGTAACTGAATGTCTTTTGCTGCAGTCATCATGTCGGTATTTGTCTGAGAAATGGGCAGCAGGGGATTGCTCTCTGAGCAGCTCATCTAGCGTCTCGCGTCTTGCACGTGCTTGGTGTCCTTGCCTGGTTAAGTCCCTCAGATGGATCTCCTCGTGCATCTCCAATTTAGGTTACTTGTTTACCCTCACTGATGAGTATGAAAATGGTCTTGTTTCTGTTCTTGGATGTGACAGATGGTAGGAGTGTAACATTTTAGCTGACAATTTTCCTTATCACAAAGCCATTTGCCTTGACTGAAGGGTCTTTAAATGTTCTTTGCATGACTAGCTTGTGGAGCAAGGGTGGAAAACGGGTTTGAAACATCATCTGTGAAGCACAAATGTTTTATTTGCTCTGTCTGGTAGCTGAGCCACAGAGTTGATTGTTTACACCACTCTTGCTGTCTTCTGTGGGAATACTGAGAAGCCTGGTGTCAAAGGGAGCCTTGTGTTGTTTTAAGTTGCGCTGTCTTCTGGAGCTGCCTGCTGCACTTCACTGTGAGCCATTTAACTTGCGGTTCCTGTGAGTTTGGGGTTGGCACCACTGAGGTAGTCAACCAGCAGAGGATGCTGGTCGTGTGTAGTGGTTCAACCGTTTCCCTTGCCAGCTGAACATGTTACCTGGGTATTGCATAGCCCTGTGCATTTCAGGCGTTACGCCCTGCTATACTTCCTCTTGGGAATTACATCTTAGTTTTGAGCCACGAAGAGTACTGCACTGGTTTGGGTTCTTTTCGATTTTAGCAGATGTGGTATTTTTAATTCTCGCTCAGCAGTTGTGTCTTTTTCTCTTCATAGCTGCTTTTTGTTGTTTTACTGTAGTTGAAGTATGATCTGTGTAGGTGTGTAACATCACTCTCCTATACTAGCAGTGACTGATGCTCTGCAAAGTAGTTGTTACACAGGGAGTTTGAGCACTGTTCAGACCCCCAAGATTTCTTAGCACGTATGAGAGAGCTCATCTTGGTGTGTGTGCTATGTGCTGTTGATTATCATATTGTGAAGAGCAGTAGTATGCTGGAAAATGACCTGTTCTAGTAGTGCTGCTGGTTTAAATAATGCATGCTGTTTTAATGAGAATATCCCTGTTATGTAGCTCTTTGTACTCCTGCTACTAATTTGTTAAAGATTAAACCTTTATCATTTTTTCTTTTATTATTATTACATCATATTTTGTCTTGATGGACAGATGTTTTGAGGGTTAAGCCTTTGTCAGTGGGTATTTGGGTCACAGTTCTGCAACTGTGAGTCTGCTTGCATGACCAAAGAGTTTCCTGACTGGGGAAGGACTCATAGAAGGACCTAAGGTTGCAATAGGCTTGCGCATTGTGGAAGTATTTAATCTGAATATTTGGTGAGCAGGGAGGAGCACAACCATTAAAACTTTAAACAAATTTTACATCGTTGAATACAAACCACTCCTGAAATCAAAAGCAAATGTTTTATTCTGTAAAGAACATTGAAAGCAGTAGTTGGGAGCTAGGATTTCATATTACTGGTTGCATCTTTATAGCTTCTAAAATGCTTCTTCTCCCAAACGTCATTAGCTTACTGTTCTTCTCTAGAAATCTATTATAAACTATAAACAGCTATCAATTTTTAAAAAAGCATAATCATAAGCAGTCTGTCATTTGACTGATTTAATTTCTCTGGAATGGCTTTTGCTGTCCCACACTTGAACAAGAACTACTACAGTGACAGTCTTTGTGCAAGCTGAATGTCAGTGGGTGCTGAATAAGCAATGCAGCTTTTTTCCGTGTTGCTTTTGGATATTAACTTTTTTTGGTCACTGAGGTAGTGGTTTGATGCAGTGAGTGCATACATTCCGGTCTTAAGAGTTTACTGCCAGTCTTCTTTCATAAAAAATGAAACAGCCAGTACCTAAGTGCATGAACGCTATCTCTTCTCTTTGGAAACCCACGTTAAAACACACTGATACTAAAGTCTTTGTGCATCAGGTGTGTAATTCAGAAGCTTTAATGTTTTCATCCAAACCTAATTCTCAAGACGATGGTTTGAGTGGTGGTGTAACCAGAACGCTGATGAGGGACAATGAATGTGCGTGAACCTGCAGAGTATATAATGCCACAGAACTTAAGTGTTCTTTTGCACATAATGTCTTCAGCCTTTTGTGGTATATACACGGCACAATGAAGACTTAACTGTTTTTAGATTCCACCATGAGAAGTAAGTTGTCAAGCACTGAAGTAGGTGTGCAGACAAAACCTGATAGGTCTGGTACCACTGTACCAGACGGTTTTCTGAACAAAGAAGCTGTGTGGATATAACTCCTGTTTCTTTGTTTTCTGGGTTCTTTGTGGGAAAAATCTTGGATATTGTGTATTCTTTTTTTCTTGCTTCTCTTATGAAGAGTGTGTTGGGTTTTGTTTCTGAACACGGTTAAAGAAAAGGGAAAAAACAGTAATGGGATATGCTTAACAACTTCTCCGTTCTTCTTCACTACCCATTACGCCTTCTGCCCCTGATGCCAGGCATCATCTTAATTGCACTGTGGCATGCGAGTAAAGCACTAAGCGCTCCGAGCCACCCAGTATTAGACTTGCTGGCTGAGGTTTATGGAGAGAGCCGCAGCAGCAAGAGAGTTAATAGATCTTTTGTCTAATGCAGACTTCAGGAATCGTTTTGGGTGGCAGATAGCTGGTGTGAAATAGAGATATTTACAGCTTCGAAACAGTGACTAGGTTTTGTCTAGCCAGCAGGCAGTATAAAAGAAGAGCAGGCTTGTGTGAAACCGCTTACTCTAGAAGTGAATCAATCCATGTCCTTGGGAAATGGTGTGATATTTGTTTCCCCTCAATTCTGTCACTAAACTCTATTTTCCTTTTTTTTGTTTTGGATAATATCAACTGTATTGAAAAGGTTCACCCAGTGCTCCAACTGAAAAAGTCTCTTTCCAGTCTTTGTCATCCATTACTGGGGTTTGTCCTGTAGGACCTGACTGTAGATCCACTGGTTGCATGTATGCTAGCCCTTTCTGAAGAGAGGGGCCAAGGGAAGAGCTATGCAATGGTGGGACTGTGGTGAATGCCCTTCTGAACTCAAAGCAGCTGACATCCCTTGAAGCTGAAGGTTTACATTGTATTTTCACTAAAGCAAGGGCAGAGTTTAGAAAACAAAGAACAGTTTATTTACAGTTTGTGGATTATTTTTTTAGCACTAGGTTTCATATTTGTGTGTGTTTCTGTGCTTGTTGTTACTGCATGGAGAGAAAAGTGTGGAGGGGTGATCAGAAAAGTGCAAGTTGTGAGGTAAAGCTTTATGCTCGAAGTACTGAATACTTTGAGATTTGCAAAGAAAACCCAAGTACTTGTTCCATTGTGTTTTTACAGCTAAGTGGTGTAATTTTGGATAGGTATTACTGATTTTGAAAGCTTTTTTTAATTTAGTTTGGACTTTTAGCTTATTTCTGTGTAATCTACAATGTCAGACCAAATGATATGACCTTGTGTGAACGTGTTCAGTGATCAGTCTTAGTTTTTCCCCTTCTTGTATTAATCATTAGGTGTTGCACTGTTCTTCTCAAATAAGAAAAAAAAGAATGTAGGTGTCTTGAAGGGAGCCTTTCTGTTTGCCATTTTACACCTTTTTATGTGTTTCTGCCGAAAGAAAAAAAACTCAGCAGCTGCTTAACTCTTTTTCCTCTCCAACATAAATTCTCTTTTAGCCTCTTCAGGCAGGGCTGAAGGTTTAATTGTCGTGATTTTATGTTTAATACAGAATGACTAATGCATATTGGCATCACTTGAACACCATGTGACTTTATTCAATCCTGCCTCCCCAAACAACGATCGTATGCCATGGGATATTTTGAGTGGTCATATGTTGTACCCGGTTTCTCGGCTGACAGTAATAATAGGAACCGAGGGACAATACCTAATCTTCAGTGCTGTGTTACTAGGGATTAAATGGAATTAGGCAGGGTCTCTAGTTTGCATGTTTAACCCTTCAGTGGATGGCTTCCTTGAAAGGAGCAGTGGGTTAGCTAGGGAACAGTGGTTCTAACACGTATATCAGGTGTGGCAAATGAGAGGGCAACAGTTTGGGAGGTGAACTGCTTGTTCAGTTAAACACCTTTCTTATACTTTGAATAGGTTCATAGTAGTTTCCAAGGATGGAAGAGAAGCATATAAACGAAGAAAGTGTATGAACTTTAGATAAAGATTTAGTGATGGTATTGATTTGAAAATGGAAATACTTGGAGAGGCAGATCGATGATCCTAGTAGCGCTTTTTACCTGAGAGTGTTAACGTGCTCTGAAAACAGGGGTGATTTTCTTTATTTTCAGACAGGGAAACACGAAGCACTGAGTTTTCTTTTGCATTTGTACATTTGTAGCTGTTTCTTGTGCTATGTTTCATGACTGGCACTATTGGGAATCTTGGACTTCCAGGCTGGGGAGGCTTTTATCTCCCAAATCCATAGTCTAGGAAAAAAGTGTTCTTTCTTTAATCAGGCAAGATTTAGACAATGTTTACTGCGGGCATAGTAAAGATGTGGAAATTAATGCAGACAGGCAGAATGAATGGCCCTGTCCTCCTAGAAGGAGGTGGGGCAAAACATTGAAGGTGTTACTTTTCTAAGCAAGCTGGTTGACAGTGGAGGGCTTTAAATTAGCAAGAGAATTTGAAACCCTCTTCAGAGAAGTCTTATCCGGCATGTCTCCTATCATAGAATGGTAGGGGTTGGAAGGGACCTCTGTGGGTCATCTACTCCAACCCCCTTGCCGAAGCAGGGTCACCTAGAGCAGGCTGCACAGGACCTTGTCCAGGCGAGTCTTGAATAAAGGAATTTACCAGTACTATTTAGCAGTACAAATAAGAACAATGGGGTACTCCTTGTAGTCATACTATTTATAAATCGTTTTATTCTTTAATGATACACGAGACATGAATTGTAGCTTGACAAAGGAAACTACTTACGAAACGTTTGAGTAAACAATGAAAGTCTGCTGCCTTGTCCCAACTCCAAAGCCATTTTTTTTTTCCTGGTGCTGATATTACTGATTCTGAGAAAAGTGTAAGTATTTAAGTTACTGCTGCATTTGCACTGATCTGAAAAGGGATCTCTAAGCTTTCCTTGAACTAGAGTGGGAGATGAATGTGCTTATGTCAAAAACTGTTCCAAACCAATTTGTGGGTTTCACTTCAAAGTTGTCCCTTTTTTTAATCCTCTCTCATTTCTTTACAGGTTCTGCCTCGATACATTTTCTTAATATCTACAATTTCTCCTTTGCTATTTTAGCAGCCTCTGGGCATTTATGCATGTGAGGTCACTTCATAATTTTTATGTTAAAAATTACTAGACTTTAAGAACAACATTCTTTATTATGGAAAATATTATTTTTCATGTGTGTCTAAGGCAAACACTAGAAATAAAAGCCAAAAAACAGTGCAAAATTTTCATGCGCTTATTTTTGCTAAGTGTTAAATTCTTCGTACAAATCTCTAAATGATTCTTGGGTTCTGTCGATGTTAATAAACGAGTCCATGTCCATGTAAAATGATACCCCCCAAGAGCTGCTGGAGTGCAGGTTTCTTTCTGCGTGTTTGTGTTAGGTGAAGCAATCGGTGGCTGCTCACTTAGGAGAGCTGCAGAAGTCAGTCACCAACACCTGCCTGCCCTCTTGGTGTCTCCAGCTCTCACCACTAGCTTTACTGGGGTAAGACTTTGTTGTTGTTGGCTCCTGAAATCTTTGCTATTGTCTTTTCCCATTTCCTGTGCATGTCTTGAACCTTGAGACTGCATCTCATCAGAGGATGTTTGTACCCTTTTGACTGACGGAAGGAGGCTCCAGACATTTCCATGGTTTCTCCTGAGTCTTTTCAGAGGTTGGGTGTTGCTGAACCACCACTCCAAGGGCCACTTCCCACCCCTCCAATAACAAGGTGCCCATTTAAATAATATCAAAGCAACTCCTTAGCATGACATAGTTATACTTGTATAGTTTGTTTTAGCTGTGTCTAGACTAGGGAGTAGCATTACTGTGAGGTCAGTTTGGTTTCTTACCTGTGTAATTGTGTCTGTACAAAACAGACAATTGTGTCTGTGTAGACAAGCCCCAGTACTCTCAGGTTCTAATTGAAAATAAATTTACAAAAAAATACAAATAAATAAACTAAAATTGAAGTAAAACAAAGAGTTTTGCTAACATGTTCTTGTAGTCAGGAAAAATGATGCCAGATCAGTATGGTACTGATGTACCATACTGATTTGTTTCAGCAAATTTATAGCCTCATATCACTTTGCCAAAAATAATACCAGATATGTTATAAAAACTGTCTTTGTTTTACTACGATGTTTCTCTCTATTCTAATAAATCTTATTTTTAATTAGACCGTTAGTCTAGACTGTCACCAAAGTTTGTTTTTGTAGCAATCTATTTTTGTTTACTTCTTCAGAGCAATAACATACCAAAAGGACAGTAGAACAGATGGAAACTTATAGCTATGATTGCACTGTAAAAATACATATAGTTGCATTAGTTAATGCAGAAGAATTCCAAAGACGCTATTATGAAGTGGTAATTTATGTCAGCAGCTGTGCAAAAATTAATGAAAACAAGTGTTTGCCTTAGCATTTCATATACTGCAATCTTTGCACATACAAGCAGCAGCGTATTGCAGTGTGTATTGACATCTTCAATTAGTGTATAAGGGTTCTACTATATTTAACGCAGCCATCCAGACATCCAGCCCTACAGACAGAAAGGCGTGCATGCGGTGAAAACATTCAGCGGCCTCTGAGGCTCAGATGGACGGAACGAGCTTTGGGGGCTCCTTCTTTTGGAGAAGAGCATTTTCTTGCAATGTGTCACCTTCACCCTCTTTCTACCCTGTGGCCTGGAGGTGGCATTCCCTGGTCAAGGCTGGATTCCTTGCAGCAGCCATGCGAGGGAAGCTAGCTCCTGAAAGCCCCATGAAGTTGATCTGGATCCTCTAGTAGAGCTGAAACACAAAGAAATGATTTTTCTCACAGCTCTTTAAGTGAAACAAATGGAAATAGCTTTGAGATGTGCCATATGGCTAGTACGTGAAGTATCATCATCATTAACACAAAACTGTAACTTTCTTGATTTCATATATCCATGCTTTCCAGCCTTATGGCTAGCTATGCTCTTCTAAATACACATATACATGCCACTCAGTTGGATGTGCTTGGAAAGCAACCAAACTGGGTCAATTAACACTGCAGTTTTCTCTGTAGCATCTGCCTGTGCTGTTTTCAGTCCTCATCAGGTACATGTCTAGACTGTTCCCAGCAAGAGTCAAGCCTCAGGCTGCCATTACAAGCAAAGTAGTGTGTAAAAGGCGACGGAAGCTTGGCAGTGTGACTCTTCGCATTAGTTTTTAGGGGATTCAGAAGGGAACTAAAGAGGACGTGCTTGTTTCTTCTGTAGTACCTGTAGTACCAAATGAGTGATGAAGATTCAGAGTGAAGTCATTGTGCATTGTTTTTGGTATCGCACGTGTATGCCTGTTGTTTGGGTTTTTTTGTGTTTTTTTTTTAAATACGTATAAGGGTATAAGAGAACACTAAAGCTGCTGTTTCAAGGGTTGACATCGGTAGGTGTCTTCTGTTCCTGTGCTTCCTACTGCTCCAGCATGGCAAGAGGTCCAGTGCTCCTGCCTCCCCTGGGAGCTGGGGTTCTGTGCCAGAGCACTGCCACGGCGCCCAGCCTGCCGTGCCCTGAATCTGTCCGCTTCGTATTTAATTCTGTATGGACAGCACTGCTGAAACTGATGAGCTGGAGACTTTGTCTTACAAGTTACTTCTGACTCGTTTCCAGTTGGATATATCTTTTATGGGGCAGCTTATTAGTCCAGAGCATAGCAGTCACTGTTGCTGATGGGAACAAGGAGTGGATTTATGAGCTGTGCTACGAGTGTGACTGCTTTTGGAGGTCTCCATCCGTATAGCTTCACGATTCGTTCTTGTCCTCTTTCCTGGAGAGCGGAGCTGGGCCAGCGCTGCGGCACCCGTGTGCCCGTCCTGCCTTTGGGAGCAGGGTCTGCGATCCTGCCAGTGGCTTTTGGCCAGGCGTCGGACATGCAGCCGCTCTAGGCTGGTTCATAGCTCTGCTCTGATATTGCTGCTGACGTGAGTTTAACATCTACTGTGAAGCGAAGAATGAACAAAAGACTGTTTTTCTCCCAGTGGGTTATGCTAGTGAGTGTTAGTTTGAGTTATGAAATCATTTAAGTTTTTTCCTTAAAGATTCCTTTGGAGGTATATTCAGTTTTAATGTTTTTGAAGCCTTTTCAAGATGCATTTTTCTCTAGAATATGAAGAAGTAAAATATTAATTTACAATTTTAAGCATGTGCTTCATATCTAGTCCTCTTTGGGTTTTTAGACAATAGTTTTACATTTTTATTTATTATTTTATTATTTACTTATTACAAAAGTAGCTGTGACATCTCTTGAAATATAATCCAGGAGAAGTCTATTAATTCTAAGAATGCATATGTGATGTTTCACCTACCCATATCTTTCTTTTAGGCTATGTTCAGAATTTATATCCTGCTTGGGTGAAATTAATTTAAATACTACCCCAAATTAGGTAGTGCTGAATTAAACTCAGCAATAGCGATTGTCTATCAAAACAAGAACTTGATTTGTAGCATCCTAAAGCAGCTGGGGAGAGAAAAAGACAAGCTCACATCCCGGAGCATATATGTATATTAAGATAGAAAGAGCACTACTTGAAACTTCAAGCTAGAGGTGTGGGTTTGCCACAGGCACTGTGTATGGGGAAATATGTGATTATGTCTCCCTTGCAGCGTACTAGGAGATAAATTGTTCCTTGGAGAGCTAGAGAGAAAACTGAGTTGAGGGCTTTTGATGTCAACTCCTTTTTGGATCATTTTTGATAAATTAAGAGAATTCTATTGAAATAGTTCAGAGGAATAAATAAGATGCCTGAGCTGTGGTACACATCTGTAGTATATGTGCTTAAAGCTTGAATTTTCCATAGGGGTTTTCTTCTACAATATTATACTTCAGGTTTCCTGGTGCTTTTCCCCATTCCACATTTCTTATTCTTTTCAATACACCAAATCTTTTTAATACATCAAAATGTCATGCTGTCTGAAATATGAAGACAATTCAAGCCTGTTTAGAAACAGAAGGCGAACTCAGTAGTTTATTGCACTCTTGCTCTTTTGAGACCTGCGTTTTTGTTTGTGTGTATTTAAAGGACTGTCTTCTAAGCGTGATTCTATTACCTTTGAAAGTCACCTAGTAAAGTTTTTATACCTGTCTTCTTTGAGAGAAGAATTGGGGCCTTTATGATTTTAGTGAACAAATTAATGAAAATCCAGATTATTAACCCAAGTAGGGTCATGTCAGATTGTCTGGAAACTAATTTATGGCGGTGGTGATCTCACATGAAGTAGAGGTTTTCTTTCCACTGTTTTCTCTCTCTAGCAGCACTCTTAGCTCCTGCACTTCCAACTTTCAAGGAGTCACCTTGTTTTATTTTATTTTTACATATAAATTTCTTAACTCCAAATAATTCCTGTGGTCACCACTTGAAAGTTGCATGGGTTTTTGTCATCTGTTGATTTCTCCGTGCCGTGTTATCGAGTGGGGTTGCAGTTACTCAGAATAAGTTTAAGTGATCGTGTTGAGATTGTAATTAATTAAACATAAGCACCGATACCTTATTATTTCGAGTCCTGCAGTTGGCAGACCAAGAAGGCCGCTCGACGCCCCTGCTGGCGGCAAGGGGAGGAAGTGGGAGCAGGCGTTTTCTTGCAGGGCAGGATGATGTTGGGTAGGAGCAAGCTGCGCACATGCCTGCCAGCATACTTGGATCAGACTAGAGGAACACAGATGGCTGAGGCTGATAAAGGTGTCTCTTATTGTTTTGTGTTTGTTTTGTTTTTTTCTGCTCAGTGCTGTTTTGAGTTTGTGTGTGAGAGAGGGGTAGGAGGGGAGGAAGACGGCTACATGAATATGTTTATTTTAATGCCTTTTTACAGTGTAGGAAAGGAGTTGTGTAAATTCAATACTCCTGCATGTCTGTGCTCAGTAGGATGCCAAAGGCTGGAGCTAAGCGCTCCTTTTAGGTTTCTATAACAAATGAACAATAATGTCTCGTCAGGGATTTATGTCATGCTGTCCAACCTTCACTTCTTATCTGCTAATAGAAAAATCCTGATGCAATTCTGAAAGTACTTCCTAAAAATTAGACTGAGAAGCCTGAAAAGCACGTGACTGCCTCTGCTCATAACCAGCCTCAATGCTAGCTCCCCTCTTACGTGGCCCCTTCATGTCTCCTTGTTCCTCAGGTCGTTTATTACCACGATTATTTGTTTATTACCATACTTTGTGATGTGTGTGTATATCTAAACACATGTATGTGTGTATATACACACATATGTGTAAATAATGCCTTATCCTTCACGGAAGTAGCACCTAAGTCTGCAGTTTGTTTGGCATAAGAGGAAGCCAAGTCACCAGAGGAGAGAGATGTGTAAGGGAAGAGCAAGTCCCACAGACTCTTAATCTGAGCAAAGTCCAGTTGTTCTTAGCATTTGTTATTTATTGTTGTAGAAATTAACCAGTCTCCCCTATCTAAAAATGGTATGTCTGAACTTTAAAGTTGCTTGCAGAAATAAATCATTGTCACCAGACACAGTGGCTGTTCCAAGTTCGTCGGATCTGTTACACCCATGAGCAACACCATCCATCAGGGAAGGGCTGAGGAGAAGGGGGTAGAAGCAAAGCCTTTTTTCCTTCTTTTTTTTTTTTTTTTTTTTTTTTTT
>Ga0065711_1041074_pt1 | contig 16429 bp, 3 predicted proteins | sample Hoacrofraction12_FD_59098 | JGI IMG/M metagenome (GOLD analysis project Ga0065711, IMG submission 59098) | Hoatzin crop microbial communities from Cojedes, Venezuela - Epithelial fraction 12 v2 (version 2) | ecosystem: Host-associated > Birds > Digestive system > Esophagus > Crop | place...
CTTCTCTTCTCTTCTCTTCTCTTCTCTTCTCTTCTCTTCTCTTCTCTTCTCTTCTCTTCTCTTCTCTTCTCTTCTCTTCTCTTCTCTCCTCCTTTTCCCGGGGATTGTAGAAGGCCATAAAATGCTTTGATAATTAAGCGGGGAAAATTTCCACAACCCATAAAACATAAAAGGTAATACTAAGCCAAATTTAGCTTTCAAATGCCTTTCAAATAACCTGTATTTAATGCATGGTAAAGGTGCTTGGTCAGTGCTCTTGAACAAACAAATCTCTGAGCCTAATTTTCAGAGCTGTGTGTCCAGACTGGCTGTAGCCATTCCGAGAGTATTTCTGGTTCAGGTTTCCATCGTAAACTGCAATGTGGGAACCAGCAGAGGTAAAATAAAGAGCTGACCTGAAACTTTGCCCAAACCACGAACTGGACATAAATTGTTCTTTTGAAATTTGAAATAATTTTTGCTTATTTGTATGATCTTTCTCAGCCAAGACTGAGAGAAACTTGGTAAAGGCTGGCACTTGCAGAGACTTGGAGGGGAATTTGCAAGTCTGGAAAAGTTTGGAGAATAGCCTGAACTGTGTTTGGTGATGACAGGCAGCTTTTGGTAGAAGCTATGTCAGGTTAGTTTGCTTAGAAATTACAAGAAAGCATTCAAAGAAGAAGTCAGTGGTAGCCGCTGAGCTCTTCTTCAAAACTTTGAATGCAGGACAAATTCATAGAAACTGAGCATGGACTCCTTCAAATTTAAACCATCATGTTTCACCTACCTCTGTCGTGTAAAAAAGGCCACCCTGAGATACTGTTTTATGGCTACCTATTACTGAATTGCAACTTGCTCTTAATTTTTTTGGCCCATCGCATTCTATGGGTAAGGTAACATGTTTGGCCCACTCAAATTTACATTGGCCCATGCTTGACCACACCTGCACAGTGAGGAGCCACCATGAGCATCTGCGGTCCATGGGTCAATGTACTAAGAGGCCCAGCAGAAGCCAGTGAAGCCCTTGAGATGTAGAAGTAGTCCCAGGAATTTGGCCATCTCCTTCCATAGGCTGAGCAGCAGAAAAAACCCAGCATGCCTAAAAAACTCCTTTTGCAGATCCAGACACAGTCTTTGTGGTCAGTAGGAAATTTGCTTTGCAATGGGAATATCACTGCCAGGCTGTGGGCTGAGGGGATCAGCTGGTGATTTTAATCTTTATTTTCTAAGATGCAGGCACCACATTTCTATGAACTAACAATCACCAGCCTTGGGTTGGGGAACGTGGGACTGTGGTAAGAAGACGAGAGCTATGGAGGAACAGAGGTTTGAGGCGGGGGAGCCAGATTAGGAGGATTAAGGAGGAAGGGGATATGGGGCCAAGAATTCTGGGTATTGAGATGGGGGAAAAGACCTTGATGTTGACAAACTGCAAGTCTGTCGCAGTCGATGTCCTATATAGTTAGAGATCCCTGTAATTTTGTTTTTCTGACCAAGTAAACTCAGAAAATACTGTATATCTTGCAACTGTCCAAATTACAGAAGGAAATTTCTAATTTGATAATCTTAATGAGATATCTCTTACAGTAGCCCTTGTGATAACTTGTTCCTGTGCTGTCTACTTAGACATTTGCAAGGCCAAATTAAGGTGCAAGTGTTAATCTCTTAAGGTTTATGTCATATGAGATCTGGTATTGCTGGAGTCTTTTTACAGTACTTCCAATGCTAACTTGCTTCACATTTCCTCGTTGCAGAGCTGGTGGCAGGCATCCTCAGTGGAGGCCAATGTTTGCGAGGTAGAGTTTCACTCCTGTGAATCACTGTGATTCTGTGATTCCCTCTGCTTTAGGCTGACTAATCTGCCTACAGTAATCACCCGTGCTATCACGTTCTAGCCTGATAATTCAAAGGCAAAACACAATTGCTTCTGTCTTTAAAGTTCGTTTTGTTATTTTAGGAAAGGTTATAGCACTGTCAGGATCAGCCCTTGCAAGCTTACTGAGTTAGCTCTGTGTAAATTCCAGAAAGAGTGCACTAATGGAAAGCCTAATTAACTCAGCTTTTACTTAGATGATAATGACTGGACAAGATTGATATGAGGGTTGGACATTCATTTCCTGAAGCACTTCTAAAATTCCTACTCTGAGTAACCAGCTTATGCTATTTCCCTGAAATCAACCAAAACAGTCTCTGACAAGCATTAAATAATTATTGATAGCTGCACCCATTTCTTTCTCTTTTTAAGTGACAGGTACCATATTTCTATATGGAACCAGCAACTGCCAACCAAATCTCTAGCTGTGCTTCAGTAAACTGTCCAACATTTTTAGCAGTGAATTTCAAGCAAGATGAAGCTCTGGAAAGGCTTCGTACTGGGGAAAGCTGTGTGTGAGACTGATCGCTTTTTATTTTTTAAATGAAACATTAACAGAAAGAAATAATGTGCTTCAGGAGCACGCTGAATGACTGTAACCCAAGGGAAACCTAATGCCCCAAACAACCAGCAAAGCCAGCCAGCCAAGCTGGGTGATGCTTACCTGCATGCTTGTGCACAGCCATTTAGCCAGGGAGACTTTCGTTTTAAAGACTATTAAGTAACTTTTGGGGAAAAATGCATTGCAGATGGTTTTTTTTTTTAATTAGAAAAAAAAAGAGGAGGGGATGGAGGTTAAGACCTTTTACATCCTCTAATACAAGTTACTGCTTCATCTTAAAATGAACTTCATATGCTTCCAATGATCCTAGGTCGTTTCCTCTAGACAGAAATCAGCATGGTGTCTAATATTCGAAGTTTTGGTAATTAAATGTAGGGCCAGGCATAACACAGTGAAAACTCAGTCCTAGTTAATTTTAAGGAGCAAGATGGTAAAGAATTTAATTGAACATAATTTATTTCAAAAGGTTTGGAAATGAGTGTTGGATAAAAAGGAAATTGCAGTAAAATTGCACAAATTTTCTTTAAAGTTTTGTTAATAATGCCCCACACGTATAGTTGTTTAAATATACCTGTGCACTTCTATGGCTTACTTCGAGGTTTCATCCTCATATGGGAAATAACCAAAGTTATATCGTCACTGTCTGATAAATGTCCCTTTCTCCTTGTACTGAAAACAGTGCCAAGATTTCCCTGGATTTGTCTGATATTAAGATAAGACTATCTCCTCTTACATAGCTGTAAAATGTTGAGGTATTGTATTGCTGAATTCAACAGAAATATTGGTCCCAGACCCTGCTCTGCTGAGCTGTCATCTCTATAAGCACCTTGATGGGTATTTATAGTAGACATAGCTTGAGCCCAGGGGAGATAATCTGTGGTTTCTCCTGTCCTTGGTGGAAAATGAGATTGCCCAAGAAGTTGATTTAAAATGTCTAAAATAAGCCCATGGTGTTAATCTTGCCTTCTGGAGAAAGACCTCTCTGTCAGGCACAGAGGCTTAATTTCCATTTCCCCCCACCTCAGTCCCCACACCTGATCTCTGTCCTCGAGCAATGTGGAGAGCAGAAGTGGAGATTACCAACAAATCAGCTATAACTTGGGAAAGGCAGGTATAATTGCCAATACATAGGTTTTCTAACGTTATGAATTTTCATGAAGTGTCACAAGTGTGTTTATTATGTTCATTGGTAAGAAACTTTATAGATCTGCTTTACCGATATGCAGACAAAAAAAAAAAATATATATATATATGGCTTAGATGTCACTTTACACTTTTCCTGAGTGTTTTCATCTGCTCAGAGCATAAACAGAGAAGGTCATTCAACAGAATTTCAGTATCACTCAGCTTTGATTAAAATCTTTGCTTACATTCTTTTTTTAAACAGATTTTTTTATCTGTGGAAAATCTTATGGAACTTTACAAATGATATACAACAGTACCATATTACAAGGTACATTAAAATGTCACTGTCTGTCTAATTACCATGCATCAGACATCTTTCCCTAATTCACTAATAGAACTATAAAAGTGAAGATATTCTTTAACATGAAATTTAAATTAGAGGGGCAATTTGAAAAGAGACTAGAGAGGGATGTTGTTAATTAAGTTGCCTTGCAGTACTTATAAATGTATTCTTTAAAAGAGGGCTCATTAAAGTCTGTGCTGTAACAAACTTTTAATTGCATAAGCTCTTGAGTTAGAGATTTACCAGAGTGAAAACGTTGAGTAGCTGATAATTGGAGCATAAGAAATTGGCTGCTGCCATGGCTCTGATCTCAGCTCAGCTCTGCTCCACATTTTGAGAGAGATTCCACGTTTATGGCATGCTTGAGACACAGTAACGTTACAAGCTGTGCTCTGAGCAAGAGAAACATTAAGAAATCCTTCTTCTGTCTGAGAATAAAACATGTTTGATTTCTCAGGGAAAGCGAAGTCAAGATGGATGTGATAATGGAGATGAATTGATGAAATGGTATGCTAGTAAGGATAAACAGTTACAGGTTTGCAGCTGGGCCACTGTTGCTCCGAGAGCACTCTAAAGCTGAGATTACTGCATTGCAGGAGCATATTACTGCAACAGTGTAGAGAGAAAACATATCATTATCAGTTCAAATAAATCCTCTGGGTGGAGGAATAATTTTAGGCATTTTTCAAGTGATGTTATCTCCCAGGCTCTCTCATCTCTTCTAGAAAAATGGACCGCGGTGTTGAGATATGTAGCTCCCAGGCTACATATCTCCGACCTCAGACCACAGATTCGAAAAGTTGACAGCTGTGCTGTCCACTCAGTGCAGAGGGGCTGCTAGGTGGGCTAAATTTGCAGGTTCCTCTTTGGTCCCTGTTTGAACAAAGCTCCTTTTTAAGACAATGTTAGGGACAAAGAAGAGTAGCTAGAACTTTGGGGTTTGGTCCAGTGACATGCAAGTTCTTTGGAAATCCTAGGTGTTTTATAGAGTCCTGAGAGATTTTTGGGAAAGGGCAATAAAAAGTCATTAAAAGTTTAGATGAAATCTATGGAGAACAAAAAGATTCAAGCTTTGGAGACGTTTAGAGAATTACTTTAAATCTGAGACTGAGTTTTGAAAACCTAGGGATATTTGAGGGCATTTTAGATAATTTTTCTTTTTTTTTTTAGTATGCAATATACCAGCTTGGTGGTGGACAGCAAGAAATAATACTGAAGATAATGGCAATAAGGTAACATAATCATAACAAACCCACAAACTACTAAACCCGAAGAATTTCCTTTTATGAAATGTTCCTTGAGATTCACCTCAACAAGACAGATTTCTGTGTGGGTTATTTGATTTTCTTTTGAATGGATAGAAATCATTATGAATGCTACAGACAGGTTAGGCAGCCTGAAACAGCTGGAAAGCCTCTCACAAACAGTTCTGTTCAGCTTATAGTTACAGGAGAAAAATGCCTGACTCATCAGCTTAATTAAAATACCAGTAGATCTTTCATTTCTTTCTTGTCTCTAGTTTTGTTGGCTGAACTGAAGTGGTGAGACCTTGGAATGCGGGTGCACAACCAACCTGAGTCCTTACTTTACTTCAGCCAAAGTTTAGATCCTTACTAGTATCACACAGGTGATAGTAGTCATCCTCCTACCCAGTCCCCACTGGAAGGGAACTTGACCATATACAAGTATGGGAACTAAACCCATTTTTATAAAGCTACGTTGAGGAAATGATTAGTGGTGTGTTGTCTCTTCTTGCATGCTTCCATGCACAGCAAAGCCCTTCAGTACTGAGGCTTTACCCTGTTTTTCAGGTATCTTCTTCACTGATGCCAACGCAGACTTCAGAACACTGGGAAACTATGGGTAGTGTCTTTCACCAGCTGTGTTCACCTGGTTTGATAGCCCTGCACTGTGGTTGACTAGTGATGCTGAAGCATCTGCTTTCCTGAAAGAAAAGTTATATGCAACAGTGTAGTCAACAGAAAATCATCAGTCTCATGTAGTAGAACCTCCATGTTTATAAGAACTAGTGGTGGGTTATACCCCAAAAAGCTGAGTGTTTAGCTGAAATGTCCTCTCAATGTACGTTTTGAATTTATTCTTTCTAATTGTTGAGTAGTGTGATTTATTGCATTTGGTTTTGAAAAAATTAGTTCAGTGAATTTCACGAAGTTCACAGTGTCACGCAGCATCTACTATAAAATAGGCATAACTACTTATTTTTCTTAGCTGTAGCTATATTCCTCTCCAATTCTATTGAAAGGCTCTGCAGTTGTGTTTGATGGCAATTCGTACAAGCACATGTCTTGCTATCTATGCCACACATTTTTTTCTGTGTGACTCTATCCTTTTTGTTTCAGTTCCAGTAATCTCAGCCATTCCGATCTGTCTGTGAAGAAGGACTGCAAAATTGGATGCTCATTAATAGAGATCACACAAATAACAAAATTGATTTTAACCTTTCCTAATGTTTTAGGACAAACTGGATGTGAATTTTGATTCAGACCCAGAAGTACTGAGAGAGGGAGCATACACATGGGCGTGGGATAACTGGGGTTCTCACCAGCTCTGTGCTGAAAGTATTCCAAGTGACTGCAGGCTTCATATCTCTCCAGATTCATCCCCAAAGAATGAGTTTCGAATTCTGAGATCTGAGCTGAAAACATAAGGGAAAGTTTGTGAGCAGCTCTGTATGTAAAACAGAAATTCTTCTTCACTAATTTTTCTCTGCTGCGCTGTGGGGAAGAGGAATAAGGAATTACAGCCTGCAAAATGATCATGCAATGCTTCAGAAGACAATTGAAATCCTGGCTTCAATACAATCCTTTAAACAATTCTCTCTGGCTTCAGGGAATCTCTTCCCATGTTTTGTTAGGGAACTGGAAACTTAATGTAGCCTTTAACTGATCCTGGCCACATTCCCCTGAAGAAGCCAGGATAACGCTACACAATTACTTCAAATTACATGTATTAAGCTGCAATAGTCAACTTCAAAAAGAGGTGAACGATGCTGAATTGCCAGCCTCTGCAAAATCTCCTTCATTAACAAAACAAACCTGAAGGTAGCCTGATGAAAGTTTTTGTAAGGCTTCTCTTAGTTTTCTTTTTATAGAAGTCAGTAAAACAAATGATATAAATTGTCTGCTGTTAACCCTAAGGTCATATGATAATTCAGGTTGGTCTCAACTGTAACCTTCTGCCTGAAGCCAGATTAGCTCTGCCATCAATCCAAGCTGTTCAGGAATACCGTCTTGAAAACCTCCAAGGATGGGGATTGCGTGTTGTGGCAGTTATTTTTTGGATGGTGGTATTTTTACCTGTTGAGCAGGCACATTGCCTTTGGATGCACTGAAGTGAAGGAACAAGTGTGATGCATAAACAACGGGACATGGTCCAGATTCCCAAGTTCCGAGTTGGAGGGAGGCAAAAGCCAACTGTAGCTTTTGTGTCTTCAGGTCTCCATAGTCGCAGCCTTGGGGTCATCCACCAGCCTGGGCCATCCTCTTGAGCGATACAGCTCCTTTAAATCAGTGGAGTGGTACACAGCGGCCTTGCTGTTTTAGGATGATGATGATTATCAGTATTATCAGTATTATTCTTTATTTTCCTATTATTCTTTATTTTCCTCTGGTCAGGCCTGCATTGTGTGCAATGCACTTGAGAGAAAACTGCTCAGGAAGTGAAGCACAGAAACGTCATCTTCAAACGCTGTGGTAAGTGTGGGGCGAGCAGGGTTCTGATGAGCACTGTCATGCCCGAGCCACCCACTGCTGCCACTGCCGCAGAGGAGGGGTGCTGTGGGCCAGGGGTAGCATGGGAGGACAGCGACATGACCCAAGGGCTACGGCATCTCACCACAGCGCTTCTGGTTTCCCTTCAGTGTCGACCGAACATGTCTTTGTACTGCTCCTGTGAGCGTTTGGAGCTCCTCACTGTTTCTCCAAATGCAAAAAATTTTAAAAGTGATTAGTCAGGGACATGTAATGAGCTGTTTGAAATCTTCTCTGTGACATGTTTGATTTCTTCTTTAATGAAAGCTGAAGTCATATGTTGGTAATTGCTGTGAAGCGCAGATCATATGCTCACATCAGCCCCAGCTCCTGCTTAAAAATAAAAGTGTCTTTCTTGAAAAACATGATGACATATTCCCAGGATGACTGAATCTATCCCTGCTTTACACAGGACTAAAGATTTAACGCTTTCAGACTCCAATTCCAACATGAATGCCTTGTCTCTTTCAATAAGTCACATTTTGCTTTCACTTTTTTCTTTAAAATAGATTAACTGAAGTTATTTCAAACTGTTCAGTCTACTTCTGTTTGTGCAGCTTGGGGTATATGTGATCTATGGACCTGAGCAAATTCAAAGGTGACAGTTGACTTTTTAGGCTAATATTTAAACACAGCAATGAATAATCTGAAAAGTAAGATAAATTTCTTAAACATTCTGCTTTTGGTGTAATATGAATTTTTGTGGCCTCTTATTGCAAGCCTGAGCTGAATCATTTGAGATTTGCCTGATGTTTTTCTGGCAGATATGCATCTGAAATTTTTTCATTGCTTTGATTTTTCTCTTGACGTTTTATTGCTAGTCAGTATTGGATTTTTACAGAGGAGGAACCTTGCTCCATAACAAGGTAGGGCACCACTTAGTTTAAGTGAGAATGGTGAGATACTGTTCTTGGGTTATATCTACATTATCCACAGTGAACATACTCCACTCCGTACAGTTTTGAGAGTGGCCCAGAACGCAATAATCTGCAGGTCAATCTGCTGCTGCTTTACACAAAATGCTCTACAGGAAAACTGAGGACAGCCCACCCATTGTGTTCAGCCATGTACTGAGCTGCCAGAGAGGCTATTAGCAACATGCTTGCTCTCTAGATGTCCTCCAGCACACGATCCTTCCACAGTTCCAGAAAAAACCTTCTGGTCAAGCGTTACATTTTGCCACCATGTTTGTTGCCTGGATGGAACGTATGCCTGTCCTCAGGTATAGCCCTTGCAGACCACTTCAAAAACCCAGTGTCCAAATAGTTATTGAAAAAGCTTACAGGGAATTCATTCATATGCTGAATAAATGCATGGACATCATTGTAGTTTCTGCTCAATAACAGACACAGCTGTGGCTTTCATTCAGCAGTTTCTGGCAGATGCTGGAGTATACCGTAAATTGTTATTCAATAGAGAAGAACTTGGCATGTGAGTTAAGGTGAGCAATTTTATAGCATTATCCAGAATGGATTTCCTAGTGTATGACATACTCCCTTAGGAATGTTTCCAAAAAGGCGGCTGCAAATTTTCCTGTAGTAAAATTTATCTGTGGCGGGGTCTGTTCATTTTCAGAGATTTTTATCTTCACAAGCAACTTCAAAACTCTATAAAAAAATCCAGTTTTTCACATAGATTGGACTCTGGAACAGTCCAAGTTGTACAATCAGATTAATTTGCATTTAGATTGTGCCCTTCCAATGGCTCTGAAAGATGTTACACATGCAAATTAGATTTCATGCTAGGACTGTAGAAACTTTTATTGCAGCCTTTTGAGGTTGGCAAAATTAGAGGTGCATAGACCTGTGAGACCTTACTTCCAAGCCAAGATAGCCTGAAATTCAAGCAGTAAAATTTTGTATTATGAAGAACCTTTACTCACTATTCAGGCTTTGCTACAGACCTGTTGTGGATAGGTTGAGAAGTAGAGATCACAGAGCAGATCCTTCTCCTTTGAGAGTGGCTGTTCATTTCAGCTTTTCTTTCATTTAGAAAAGCAAGTTACTAATTATATATTAACTCCTGAGAAAAATCTTTCTCCTTTTTCCGTGACAGCTTAGCTTCTTTATGTGTCTCTCAATCTGTTAAAGGCTTTTTGGGAATCCAATTATAATGTATATCAAATGAATCATCCTCTTCACATATTTATTGGTGTCTTCAAAGAACTGCAACACATCTAGGAGGTATGACAGCCCTCTATAAAACTTCCTTGTTTCTCCTCTCTTATGAGGTACTTATGGGTACATCTGCTATTAAAGTTCCAACCAATCTGCCTGACATAGAAACATAACTAATGGTCTATAGCATCCTGTATTTCTTTGCTCCTGAGACCTCTTTAGTAAGTTTTGTCATCTGTGCAGCCTTCCATTTTTCTGGGCTGGGAGCCCTTCAAAGCCATTGAAGTGATAAATCACATACTTAGGACTTTGTATATTAGTTCCTGTAGGACTGCTGGGTCAATGGCATCTGGTCTAAGAGATTTGCTACTGTTTTATTGACCTACTCTAATCCTCTGCCACTGGCACTTCAGTTGGAGATTTCAAACTTGCTTCACATGTAAAACCTCTCTGAGCTTTTCCCTTATAAACAGCAACTCAGATAATTCATTTAGCTTTTCTGACACAGCCTTGAACTCTTTTTACACCTCTGTCATCTATGTCACAGGAACTCTGACAAAGCTTTTGCTGCTTCTGTGTTTGCAAGTCTTTTGTGATTAATTGGGACGCCTGTAGCAAGTTGTTCTTCAAATTGTTTTCTGATTTATTATGGTTTTGCATTTAACATATAAACTTTTGTACCCTTTTTGTTTTCTTCACTTGGACATGACCTCCACTTCTGAATAATGTCTTTCTACTTGTAAGAGCCTCCTTTAGTCTGACATTTAACAATGCTAGATTTTTTTGGTCCTGTTTGAAACTTTTAAAGAGGTGGTGCACATTTATTCTGAAACTCTAGAAAATATTTTTAGATAGTTTCCTAGCTGACTTCAGGTGCTTTACCCTTTTAGAAACTTACCTTGTTTTCCTTTTACTAACCTCTCTCACTTTCATGTGATTTCTTAAGCGATAGTTGAGTAGGTTTTTTCCCTCTTTATTCCTACAAGGATCTTGAATTTGGTTATGTTATGATCATTAGCAATCATGGAGGCCCTTTGCAATAAATGTTGAAGTGAGTCCTGTGGATTGCTTGGAACTAGGTCAAGAAATGCTTCTCCTTCTGTCAAGTCTCTGACTGGTTGCTCCATGAGGCAGTCATTTATACCATGTAAAAAATAAACAAGTCAATTAGCTTTTTGCTTCACAACCCACTGTGTCATTTTTCTGGCTTTCATGGGAGTAAAAGAAGTCTCCCATGATTATTGCCATGCATCTACCCTCACAGCTTTTGTAATCAGCCTTGAAATGTCCCAGGGGAATCCTGTGGCTCAGGCATCTGCTTTCTCATTTGCCTATAGACTGATTCCAAATTCACTACATTTCATTCTTCCATCAGTATGACTGTATTGGTCACATTTGAGTAATTTGTATTCTGATCCCACTGATTTTTCTTCCTTCTGCCAAAATTTGGAGGTGATTTGAAAGTGATTTTAAACCACACCTGGTTGTCTAATTTCATACATAGACTGTTTTTCATGGTTTCCTCCCTGGGTTTCACTGCCTTTATCCCATACCTTCTTGTGATGTGCTTTGGCAGAAGGATGTTGAAGAGGTCCTGAATTGCTATGGGAATTGCATACCTTAGGGACACCTAATTAACCAGATGAAGATTTGCAGCTAGCTTGAGAACGGAAGCAGAGCAGAGCAGAACTGCTTGGAAGGAATACAAGAGGAAGAAGTTTGGCAGCTCCCCTCCCACCTTCTCCAGTCATCCATTGAGGATGAGGTGAATTCCCAGGACTCAGAGAGCAAAAATTACAAGAGAAGAAGGGACCGGGAATGATCTGTCTTGAAAAGAATTGCTTACTTAATGGTTTGATGTGGTTTTCATCCCATACCCTAAAAGGATAAGGGGCTCCAGGGACTGGTTTGTCTACGTGTTTAGGGAGTGAGAAAATCTGAATGCCTCAGTGGGGGATTGCAGCCATGAGAGGGCACAGCAGCCTGAGAAAACCACTAATAACAACCTATTCCTAAAAACATGTTCATTTGTTTGTTTTTTCCTCTAGGATCAAATGGGGCAATTGTTTCTGTCTCAGTAAAACTTCTCAGATATTTTTTGATGGCATGTTTTAACCTTATGGAGTATTTATTCACTGAAATGAGCATGATCCACCAGGGTATGTCAAGTTCTGGTGGGTTCCTGCGTTACTTCTTGCCAGCTTGACCTCCTGGCTTCCTAACCAGCCACCTGGCTGATGATAGGAAACCAAAGAGCTTCAGAGAAGCCAGAGCTTCAGTTTCCAGGGGTAAGCAGCTTCAGCATTTTAATGATGACATTCCTCCTGGCTTCTCCCTGGTCTGCTGTGATGATCTTGGGTTTCCCAAGGTGCGTTGCTCCTTAATCTACTTCTGGTAGCTCAGTAAAACTGGGATGGCTTCAGAAAACTGACATGGGATTCCCCTTCCCTGTGGGGCTTCAACATTTTACTTTCCTGTTTCATGATGAAGCCAAAACTCCAAGAACATTTTTTAATTTCCCATTGAATAGAAATTCTGGGGTCTAGCACCCCTCATAGCCAGTTCATTGAGGATTCAAGAGCGAAACATACTGGCTGGCACTTTTGCAGTTTGGAAGGCTTTTAGGATGTATGGAGCAGTGTTGCATCTGAAATCAGTAGAGTATAGGCCTACCAGCTCTGTATGTGTGCACCGCTGTTGCTATGGGTCGTTATGACAGGACATAGATACAGCCTGAACTGGGAAAGGTTGATGGCTCTGTTTTAGTACTGCTTGTTTCCCACTGTTAATCTGCACTGATGATAAACTGGAGATAAACATCTGCCCATCACAGGGGAATATATTATACATCACTAAAAAGAAAAAAAGAGAGACAGAGAGGTTTCTTTTCTATTATCTTTTAATCTGCATGAGAAAGTATCGCCATGTGCCTTGAGCAGCATCCCCCTTGCCCCGGTACATACACATGCTGCAGGATCAGAGCAGTCGCAATGGGAATGTTTTATTCCATGGTCCCACAAGGTTATCCCATGATTACAAAGCATAATAATTGTGCTTGAATAATTATTATAAAATGGACTTTTAAAGGCATGGGAGTTTTCATTAAATTGCCAGACTAGCTTACAGTGTCATTAGAAGTCAGTGCTAAATCTGTTCTTCACAGTGGATGCAGTAATAATCCTTCCTCCATTGACAGCATCTTGGCTGAAATGTGCTGATAAAGGAAAAACACTGACACAAAGAAGCAAAAGCTCTCAAGTATGGAAAATTTCATTTAATTCTCTGTGCATATTTTCTTTTTTCCTTTTCTTTGGTAGTCAGGTAAATGTGTCATGGGATTGCATATGGAAAAACATTTGTCCTGAAGAGGCACAATCAATTTGAATAGATGCTTCAGTCAGTGACTGCACAATAATTTGTCTGTGTTAGAAATAACCCCCAAGGTTGTTATGATTGGAAAAGTTTGGGGAAGACACTGATGTTTGTTCTTTTAGGCAGTTTACAACATTGTATTTATTTGGCAACACTATGTAGTTGCTCTTTCTTCAGTTAAATCAGATGCTTTCTCCATCTGTTGTGAATGTGGGTGTTCCATACATGAAAAAAGAAAAGAAACTATGTATGTGAGTGTGTTTACATATATAGTGTTTAAAAAAAAAAAAAGGCATCCCTGCCACCTTCTGTAGTTTTAGGAGGAGGCAGAATTCTCGAGAACAAGCTTCAGCTGTGATTTGTAACTGATCTGATTGAACATGACCTGATTTTGTGTCCTATCTCCAAAATCTGCCACTCTGACAGGAAGCGTGAATGGACTGAGAAAACTGGTGTTTGCAAAAAGTACATTTAATGCACACAGTTTTTTCATTCTTTAATTTTCCTTCCTACCTTTCTCTAGTTGTGCAAGTCCGTGATTTTTCCAATGATAACGATAAACTCATAGAATGGGTTACACTGTGGGTAGAATAACACTTCTTCCTATTTTGGAATTTGAGCTATTTCCATCAGAAATATTAATATAATAAAATCAAAGTGTATGGGTTGGTTTTACAGTGTCATGGATCTATTTTCCCTTTGATATTAGGTGAGCTCTGAGAAGGTTAGCAGCAACTTGAAATAAATATGTATTTTAAAGGTGCTTTTTGTTCTCACAGGGCCTTTCTTGGGTGTGTGTCATGCTTTCAGTACTTCTAAAATAAAACACATCATTGGTTTTGAGCAATGGAGAGTTCATTTCAGAGATATTAAAAGTGGTGTTATTGTCAGGCAGAAACAATTGTAGATGTTAAAGATGTTTTTAAAATTATAAAATTATAACCTTAATATTAGTTATTTCCTATGGAAAAAAATTTCTGTTTATCAAAGTACGTTTTTAAAGGAATTTTTGAATCATTTTAGTGAGCATAGGCCTCTGTTCTCCCTTCATAAAGGATCATACTTTCTGTTTCAGCACCATGCAAAAAGCAAGGTTTACATTTTCATGGCATATGCTACTGCTGGACATCAATCTAACACACTCCTCCCTCCCTAATTCTGTTTATGATAAACTTGTCTTTTAAAATAAGCTCTTCAACTCTGAAAACTATGAAACAACACTTCTTCTCCAGGTCACTGTTCATGGACAGCCAGGTCCCTGGAGTCAGTAGTACAAAGCACAGGCAGACCCTGGGAGTCACCCTTCTGAACTGAATGGAGATCTTCCAATTTTCCGTAATAATATTTACCCTTTTTTTATTTTAGGAGGGTTAGTGTGGGGGAAAAGTATGCAGGAATTATTTTTTTAATGAGTTTTACCCCTCCCATTCCCCACTCTGTTTCCTGAATATTGTCAACACATTTTCTTTTTTTCCTTTAAAAATGTGTTTGCTATTATATGTTAATCCTGGAAAAATGTACATGAATAATTTTTAGGAGAATATCTAAAATACGAAAACCAAGACAGTTTTTTTCTGTTGTGAATTAAACGTAAACTTTTCTTCTGTGATTATCCTCATTTCACTCGTGAAATCAACTACTGGCATGAACAGTTGCTATTACAAATCTGAGTTTAATTTTCTGGGTGCACTCCTTTTTCCTGCTGTTTCACTCAAAGTACGTGTATGAAATGAGCTCAGGAAGTCTAGGAATGCCACTGAGGAGAACAAATTGGATTAATATTTGAATCTGTTATTGAAAACATTATGTTACTTCAAGTGGTGAAAGATGGTGTGTGGGGTAAGATGAATATTGGCATCTTTTGTCACACTCACGTCCTGCTCTTGATTTCTTTTTCTGGTTGAGAAGAGAAATAATGAATTTCAGAGGGCAAATCAGTCTGCCTGGGTCTAAGAGTCTACCGTAATGTTGTGAAGAATGGCAGTACCAGACTGGACCTAAGGTCTGTCTTGCCCCATGATGCCTCTATCAGTGATGATAAGCAGGCACACTAGGATGAGTAGGTGCTGGGCAAGTATCTTTAATATTACCTCCCGTCTCCCAAATCCAATCCCAGTCTCTATTTTCAGCTCAGGGACCTACTGATACTGTCATGGTTTGTCTGTTCAGTAGCTCTGTATGGATCTTTTTGACACCTTCTTCCCATCAATTTGTGCAAACTTCTCGCATTTGCAACATCCTTCAACATGGGCAGCCTTACCATAGTTGCATTAAAAGCCATCTCTTTCTGTCTATTCTGAACTGGCTTTCTACTAGCTTCGTTAGAGTGCATGTGTTGCTTGTGGCTGTGGAGAGAGTGGACTGTCGATCTCCCTCCACACTCTCCATGCTATTTCTGACTTTGTAGACCTTGGCTGTAGGTGATCTAAGTTGTCCCTCTTCTAGAGCCAAGAGGTTCAGACTGCTCACTTGTTCATGATATGGAAGCCCTTCCACACCTCTCGTCAACCTCCCTGCAGCTTTCTGAACATTTTGCAATTTAAATGCTGTTCCCCTCTTCTGCAGAAGGACTGCATGCAGTTTGACAGGTAAGTGTGAACCAAGAGTTGATACAACAGCACCAAAATGATTTTGCTTTGTTCTCGCTTCCTTTTCTGATTATTCCTGACATTTTCACTTTGCTTTTATGGAACCATCTACATTATCATCAGGGTCTTACTCCACAGTACTGTTTTTTTCAGAAACGACTGCTGCCTATGCAGATTTAGGATTGTCTTTCCCCACATGCATCACTTTACAGTTATGTACAATGAATTTCAATTGCTGTTCAGCCATTCAGTCTCGTTGGACCCTTCTGTAATTCTTCAGTCTGCTCATGTCCATATTCTTCTGCGTAACTTAGTGTCATCAGCAGTCTTTACCTCGTGACTCATCCCTTTTTCTAACAATTTCTGCATATATTAAATAGCTCATTTCTCAGCACCAGTGCAGTAAATCTGAACTGTTGACCTCCCTCTGCTGGGAGAACTGACCAATTACTCATACTCCATTTCTTACCTTGTAAATAATTTATTCATGCAAGGACTCTCCTTATCCAATAGTCACTTAACTTCCTCTGTCACCCCTATCGCAGAATCACAGAATCACAGAATCGCAGAATCACAGAACCACAGAATGTTAGGGGTTGGAAGGGACCTCTGTGTGTCATCTATTCCAACCCTCCCGCCGAAGCAGGGTCACCTACAGCAGGCTGCACAGGACCTTGTCCAGGCGGGTCTTGAATATCTC
>Ga0065711_1041075_pt1 | contig 16429 bp, 11 predicted proteins | sample Hoacrofraction12_FD_59098 | JGI IMG/M metagenome (GOLD analysis project Ga0065711, IMG submission 59098) | Hoatzin crop microbial communities from Cojedes, Venezuela - Epithelial fraction 12 v2 (version 2) | ecosystem: Host-associated > Birds > Digestive system > Esophagus > Crop | place...
GACAAGGTCCTGTGCAGCCTGCTGTAGGTGACCCTGCTTCGGCAGGAGGGTTGGACTAGATGACCCACAGAGGTCCCTTCCAACCCCTACTATTCTGTGATTCTGTGTGAAACCTCCATGCTACATCTATGCTCTCCTCTCCAAGTGCACGGCCGGTCGCTGGTCTGCACGCAGCCTTTCCCTCGTGCACACAGTGCTGGGAACTGCCAGCGCATCCTGAGGCAAGCCCCCAGCCTAGCCGAGCTGACCGGCCACCACAGTCCGCTCTGACGTGACCATTATTGTGTTCAAACACACCCAGACGAGAGGACGGGGCTGCGCCCATGGACTGCTCAGCCTGGATCTCGCACCGCTTGTCAAACGCTTTCTCCAGCAAGCGCACCTCCTTGCTGCTGCCGCACTCTCCCTCGGGAGCTCTGCACCACGCTGGATTCTGTGGGCAGTTCCTCTGCAGTGCCGAAAGCACACGCATCACTAGGAGGAGGACGACAGGATCCAGTTACTGCCTCTCATTTATAGCCACCGGCACAGATTTCTCATTAATCACCTCCAAATTAGCAGTCGGTCACCACGATTTTAAGTGCAATATTTGCCGAGGGAAGGGACTAACTCCTTCATCCTTCCCCCCTGGGTGGCACGGTGTCGGGGAGAAGCTGGCGGAGCCGTAGCTGGTCGTTCCAGGAATCGCTCCCTGGAACAAGCCTCATATGAGCTCGGGGCTCACAGGACCAGCAAGCAAAGAGCTTGTCCAGACCATACTCTGGAGGACTGGTGGGGTTCTGTTAGTTTTCACCTGCTTGTAACACAGCAGCTGTGTTACAGCAGGTCAGATTTGGGGCCTGCCAGCATTTGGGAGCATTGCTTTAAACAATACAGTGACAAAATCACGAGTTTTTATTGACTGCAGGATAATATAAATCAGCTATTGAAAACCTGTATCATTAGCACTATTGCTTTCCAGTGGTAGATAGCTGCAGTAACGGATTGGCCTTTCCATCTCATCCTCCCACTGGAAAACAGCATATACAGGACCGATCAATAACCTGATCTAAGTTACTTGTAGACATGTCAGGTGCAAGTATCTCCCTTTCTCAAAGGTTTTAAAGACCAGATACTTTTGCAAAGTATAGGCCAGGCAACAAATTTCTTTGAATAAATTGTCATTATGGTGGAGAGCAGCATAACCAGATACACCCACATTATTACAAGGAAGCTTTAAACAGACAGGGAGTAACTTTATTATATGCATGTATTACTTTGTGGGGTCAATAGCTCAAGATGTTCCTTTGCAACAGGATAAATTTCCACTTGAAAAGCATTTTCTGTAATATCCATGTTGCTGAGAAGCCTCTGTTTGACAGGAAATAACTAGGTTGTTTCATCATGGGGTTTACCACCAATTTCTACATCTGAAATCCTAAAATACCTTCCAAATCAATACCAAGATCCACTGGGGATCAGGGCCAGGATTTCGTCGTATTGTATCACAACATATTGCCCATTTAATTTCATGTTGCCGAACCTGAAGTCAATGGAAACCCTACAGGTCACAGCCTTGTTTCCCCACAGATCAGTGGAGAGGCTAGAGAGGTGTTTAAGGGCCTTCCCTATAGAAAGATGACATCACTTTCACTCCATCAGTGTGATTAAAGCATGTACACACATTTCTTCCCCTTACCCCACTCTGTCACTTGCACACATACAGAGGGATATATTTAAGATTATAAAGCAGGTCAGAGGGGAGCTGAAGCACAGTTAGTGCACCGTTCTTCTGTGACAGCCTCCAGGGATGTCCATGGACACACAGGAAGCGGACATGCACTCAGTCCCAGCTGTACGCTGAGTACCGCTGCAGCACTGACACCAAGGCAGTCTTTTTGGGGGAGAACAGACAAACACTAGCCAGTGCTTTCCAAAAGGCAAGCTGTCTCCTTCTGGAAACCCATGTGGCAAGCTGCCTATGGACTCAACTGAGAACTTCACAGGGACATTGTACTTATTTGAGCTCACTCTCCTGGAAAACTTTGCACTTCAAATTCCTGGAAATCCTTGCACCCTAAATCAAACACCCTTTTAAACAAGTCGTTGCTGTACAACACTTACATTGCGTGGCCTGCACAGCACTAATGCCTGCTTTCTTCAGTAAGTTCAGTGGCATCCAAAGTGATGCCACGGAAATGATTTTATCTGATTTCATCATGTGTTGACTTCTGTAACATAAGAGCAGGGATGGCCTTTCAGAAGCGGAAGAGGCCACAGTAACGTAGTGGCTGGGTTCAGGTAGCCACAACCACAGAGCAGAGGTGAAGGCTTAAGACAGAGGAGAAAATAACATCATGCCAACATGCTTTACTTTCAATTACTTCTACTCAACCTTCCTGCTGGCCTCACGCAAGTACCGTGAACCTCCCTGTCTTTGCAGCAGGGCAGGCACACTGCTCCCCACCACAGAAAACACTGGGAGAGTAGAGCGGCAGAGCGGCCAGCGGCTCGGCAAGGCCAAGGACCCTCTGGGGCACAGGGCCTGCACCTCAGCTCCCTCAGCACCAGGGCACCCTGGTGAGGAACCAAAGCACCCGCACGCAGACCACCAGCTCCCCAGCTGCGCTGGCTGGCAGCTGACCCGCTCCAGCCCCAGGGCTCCTGCCTCTACCCTTGGGTTCAGAAGAAAGAAACGGATCCCTCCGGCAATCAAGAGATCCCTTTTCACGGGAGCAGGATCATGGATTATAATTCTGTGTAGTGCTCTGCTGTTCTGCTCCTCCCCCCTTCTTTTTTCAGTAAATGAAAACACACCAGAAGAGCTCAGCATCTTCTTTCAAAACGTCTCTATTTCACTAATTCGTTCCAACCTCCATCACAACTCTTTCCTTGTCAGCAACTGTGCCACTGCGCTATACCTCTGCCCACGCACAAATGCACTGGTTGAAGATATGAACTGGAATCTCATCGTTGAAGGAACAAACAGGCATCCCAGAGACTGACACTGGTGCTATTTGCATGTAAAAGAGGAAAAGAAGGTGCATGACTGAGCCCAAATTAGCATGAGCAAAGCCTCCCACCCGCATTTGCAAACTACAGCTTGCACAATGGTGCTAGTAGAGGTGCACACTTTCCTCACAAAGAAAGATTTCTACCTCAGCTATAAGGAAACTTAGCTAACAGTGGTTTACAAATTTAGCATCACATGAACTTTTAAATTCCTGTTTTCCTAAAATTTACAGAGTGCTAGAAAAAGAGAAACACAGTGGATGCAGGGTGAGCTGGATATGCCCAGGTTTCATTTCGTCTCCACTTCCAGCTTGATTCCTGAAGCTAGTAGCCCAGCAAGAGCCATATTTGCTAAGGCCTCCATCACTTCTCTAGCCCTAGATTTTTGAATGTCCAGAAATGTTCACAGTGCTTAGTGCATCTAAACATGAAAACCAAAATAAGCAGGGCAAATGCAGATCTAACGCTTCATGTCTCAATTTCATCTTTTGAGAATCACAGAATCATACAATCATAGGTCGGAAAAGACCTCTAAGATCATCAAGTCCAACCATCCACCCAACACCACCATGCCTACTAAACCATATCCCGAAGTGCCACATCTACACGTCTTTTGAATGCCTCCAGGGATGGTGACTCCACCACCTCCCTGGGCAGGCTGTTCCAATGGCTGACCACTCTTTCAGTAAAGAAATTTTTCCTAATATCCAATCTAAACCTCCCCTGGTGCAACTTGAGGCCACTGCCTCTCCTCCTATCACTAGTTACCTGGGAGAAGAGAGCAACACCTGCCTCACTACAACCTCCTTTCAGGTAGTTGTAGAGAGCAACAAGGTCTCCCCCCTCAGCCTCCTCTTCTCCAGACTAAACAGCCCCAGTTCCCTCAGCCACTTCTCGTAAGACTTGTTCTCTAGAGCCTTCACCAGCCTCGTTGCCCTTCTCTGGACACGCTCCAACACCTCAATGTCTTTCTTGTACTGAGGTGCCCAAAACTGAACACAGTATTGGAGGTGCGGCCTCACCAGTGCCGAGTACAGTGGAGAAATGAGGACCATCAACCTCTTCTTCACCATCAGCTCTTTCAAAGGGATGCTGTGGGGCCTAATTTATGTCTGCAAAGTCTTGCTGAAGACACACACTTCATAAACAAGATTTCTACATTCCAATAAAATCTTTGTCTCTTTCTCTGGCTGTGTACACACATATACCCATGCCTGTGCACATACCTACTGAGTCATAAAAAGAGGACTAGATGTCTCAGAAGACTATTTAAGCAGCACAATTTTATTAAGAACTGTCCCCCAAACCAAACTGCATTTTCAGGTCTTGTTGCAGAGAAGCTATAGACTCTTTTTACTTTATCATCATACTTTTATGGAAGCTGTTGGAACAATCGAGTGCCTCTGCTATTTCTGCAGTAGGTTTAGCTCATCTGAGAGACTAGAAAGAACAGTAAATGCAGACATTAATGGTAATAAAATCAAAGCTAAACCCTACATGAAGAGAAACAAATTCTAAAACGAAAAATTCGATTACACAGTACCTGTCTCCCGTCTTGATTTCCTCATTATACGTAGAAATTAACCCTGTCATTAAGTACTTTGATCAGGCTGTACATAAACAGCTTATAACGGCATGAAATCTACCACAGCAAGCAGACAAATGAATGAGGGGAGGAATACTGACATTTGGGGCTGCTGTCAGGCATCAAGTGCTCCTACTCCCTCAGGGCCAAACTGCTAGAGTAAATGGGGTTACGCCAAGGATTAATTGTTCCCTCCCGGTTTGCACTACTTCCAGAAAGTTTCAGTAATAATATCTAAGAGGCTATCATTTGGAGATCAGTAGCATATTTTTAAGATCTTTGAGGGATTTATAAGTTGGGCTGTTGTAACTGTTCTTAGGCTAAAACACAGTACAGAAAATCCCAGCCCATGACTGAGCTGAAGCAGCATGCGGTCAAATCGGTCCATGTTTGCATTGCTCAGAAATGAGGTATGGCACCATTTCACACACTCCAGCTCCAAACATTTACCACTCAAATTTGGAGACTTTTCAGGCACTAGTATATACCATAAGCAAGACTTCTGGGCAAATGAGGGAGACTTTTTTCTGGTTGGTTTGTTTGTTTGTCAGGATTTTGGAGCAGCAGTTGCTTTCTTTTGGGATGTATTTAACTCAGTGTAACTTTACTTACTTGTGATACTACCTAAATTCCTTGCACACACAGACTGTTACACAATCAGAGGTGGTCAGGCCAACAGGGTCTCTTCGCAGCTTTGTCCTGGCCTACCATGCGTCCCTTACCATCTCTGAGCCCTGTTTTCAAGCAGCTATGTTTCCAGCTGGCTCTTCCCACCTCTCTGTTCAAGAGACCCTCAGCATGGAGACGGACTGAGGGTGGCCAGGTACAACATCCAGCCCTGAGCACCACCTGGAGACACTCCGTTTTGTTTAGAAAGTACACCTCAGAGGCTTGCTCCTCTCTGTTCTAGCTTAGCTATGATGATGTTTCTGGTGATTTGCCAAGGCAAGGCACAGACATAAGGTAGAAATCCTGACCCAAGAGAGGCAAAGGCAGAGTTTCCTGCTGTCTTCAAGGTGGTCAAGATTTTACCCTTGACATTCTAATAAAAGCTTGGAAAAATACTAGGTAACCCCACAGATTATTTGTTTCTGTATGCATTGCTAAACATCCTGCAGAACAGGCATTTTATTATTCCTAGAAGCACTAAAGTCCAGTATTTCCCCTGCTTCTCACAATCCATTATTTTATCCCATTGCTACAATATCAGCTCCAGGACATTAAAGCAAGACATTGTTCAAAACAGCTTTCACCACAATTTAGACAAACTCCGTCCTAGACCAAAACAGCTCAGACAAAATATCACAGGCAACATCAAGCTTCCCAGCATACTGCTCTTACTCTATAAAACTGCAGAACTGTTCTTACTCATGCCCCACACACCAGTTGTGTGCCCACAAAAATGGTCCTTTGCAGATTCACAAATACTCAAAGACTCCTTTCTGTACAGTCATGCAAAGAATGCAACCATGTCACACCGGTATGGGTATACACCAGGTAAATAATACGATAGATTTGGATAGACTTGGAGGCTTTGACCTCAGCTACTGAGAGGGTGGGCACTTCGAGGTAAAAGTCTGTAAAGGTGAGAGGATGAGCAGTCACTCACTGGCTGGGCAGAGATCAGAGGGCTCGTAGGAGAGGGCAGCCGGGAGGAAAGCTGCTCACAGAAGGCCATTTGCAGGGATGGAGCAAGCTGGAGGCAGCATTTTCACATCTGTCTCTAATGAATCAAACCAAACACTTTCAGCACATGTGTAATCCTAGTAAAAAACCAAATTAGATGTTTCTTTTGAATTTGCAGTTTCTGTTCAAATTCATTTACTTAAGTATTGGTGGGTATTTTGCCAGGAGCAAAAGTTGCAGTAAGGGTGTACCTGAAATTTCGAGCAAACCTAGAAGTGCCTAACAATCCAAGCTGCGAATGCACATTACATATACCAACTACCATATCATTATCTTTTGACACTTATTACAATATGTCAGCTTCCTTTCTAAAAATAATTCACTATTAATAGCAATTCTATGTAACTAGCAACATGTCAGGGATTTCTCACAGATCCTATTCCTGAAGAATCCCCAGATTCAGCAAGGCAATCAAATCTCATCTGCAAAGTCTTCTAGTGATTTCTCTCTTTCATTCACCTTTTCAGCGGTCTGGAGTTTGCTCTTGCTCCCACTGAACCCAGTGACCAAATCCAGCCTTCCTGGTGAACTGCACTATGCAGAGCAGGTTAAGGGCTCCAGTCCTGACCGAGCAAGAGATTTTAAAGCATTTCTTACCTGTAAGTGCACATGTTGCGTCTGTAATTAGTGGCATCACCTAAATGTACAGTCAGGCTGGCTGTTAACCACCTCGCTGTACAGCTGGTGCCATAAACTGGGAAAACTCCCTGGCACAACTTTGGAGCTGCTCTAGAATAACTCACGAGTAATGTACATTGGCACTGAAACATATCAGTCGGGAAAAGCCTAAACAAGACGAGCATAAGCAGCTACAGTGGCACTGCTTTGCAAAATGCACTTAATGCCTGTTGGGAGGCAAGGCCTGAGCCTTGCTTTAGGTTTAAAACTGAACGTGGGAAGGAAAGCAGCTGCTCAGGGACCCAGACAAGTTACAGGGTGTATGTGAAGAAGCTGGTCTACCTAAATAACTTTCAGGGGATGGTAAAAACTGTAGTTAAGACAAACAAAGTCTTATTAAAGGTTGGTTTTTACTAAACCTTTGTCCCTGCTGTCAAACGGGATTTACAGCAGTGTGGTAATTTTATTCCACTAGAAACAAACCCCAGCCAAGGAGAATGGCATGTATCCAAATGCAGTTGGATCTGCCTGGTAGGAACATCTGTCTGCAGAGTAAGGGACTACAGTACAGCCCCCGCTTGCAGGAGCTGAGGCGTGGGGCCAGAGTCTCGCAGATATAACCAGGATGCACAGCACCTGCAGCTGCCATTGAAGCTAATGGGAATTGCTGGTACTCAGCACCACTGAGGCTTTGTCTCTAGGAGAAGGATTTACAATTTATAATGAGCTCATTGATTACAGCAGGAGTCCACCACAAAGACACACCCTTCAAAGGAACTTCAGTTTTCAGTCCTCCCCTTGGAGTACACATACAGCTATGGGCTTCCCTATACAGGATGATGTATGAACCCCAGCTACACATCTGAGAAGCTGGTATCTCAGTACACCCACAGTGTTCCCACCAGGGAAAACCTCTGCAGACAGCTGCAGACTAAACTCAGGTCACACATCAGGAGAACATCGCTTTGATAGGTCCAAGCCTTCCTGACAGCAGGCTGGGGCTTGTGGCTAGGAGAACACAGGCCTACTGAATAACATGTTAAATGCAATTGCCTTCAGGAGGCGATAAGTGTCAGGAAAGCAGTACACAAAGCACTTCCCGACCTGAGTCAGGGAACAACAGCACGAACCTCCTTAGAACAAGATCTAACTCCCTTTCACATCTGCAGGCGTCAGAGGTGCTGTCAGGTAATGAGCATTAGTCACAGGAATCTACAACATCCCTTCTCAGCAGTCTTCATCCTATCACTCTGCCATTGCTCCTCTGCTAAACGGCCATAAAGTCATGGAGAAATATTTCTTCCCCGTTTTATCTGCACATGCTCTCCAGAGACTGAACAGTAAAGAAAGCAGAAAGGTAAATATTAGCACTTTCAGAGGCCTGTCCCTGTTGCAGAAGTCCTCACTTCTTCATGAAAAGCATCATGGTGAACCTGCCACAACTGCTTCCATTTGCATTCAGACTCTGTAACTTCAGATTGCTGGCTAGGAAGAGCTGATAATGACATGTCACAGGTTTCTGAACAAAATAAGACAATCTTGCCATTTGGAAGTATCTCCCTGTTCTCTTTTGCTCCAAAGAGATTTCATTGCGAGTAGCACGAGGCAGATCTTCGGAGACTGTAAATGTAAACGTGCTTTGTTGGATTTCTTGGACTGGCAGTTATTTACACCACCCAAAGATCCTGCATACCACCCGAGCCACTGCTCTGCATATTGTGCACTCTCTTCCTCAACGAGATTAGGTATCACGACTTAAGAGAACAGAGTCAATATGAATCAACACAGTTTTAAACTGGGCATCTTGGCTTCCAAGGTGTAAAAATGATTTGTGGCTTGGGCACTTGGTTCTCAGGTAAACAGCCTGAAGAGGCCATGGAGGGTGAAAACCAGAAACTGATACTCCTTTCTGTGGAATGGGATAAGAAAGAGCTGTGCCTCTAGACAGGACTCACTTGGTAACACTCTTCCTTCATTTTCAGCTGTTGTAATGAGCTGAACACTCCTAAAGGGACAGCTCTTGAAACTCTCTTGGATTACTTGTGCAGCACATATTTATAAGTTGTATCAAATACTATGTTTGTGGTCTTTTTTACTGAGTGCATTTGTTTCCCATAATCACAAACTCAAACACTGGAATGATGGCAGTAACACACTGCAGTGTCAAAGGTGACAGTGGAACAATTACTGCTGGCTGTCAACAGCCTCGATGGAGTCAGTGAGGCTACAGCATGAGCCTCTCCCGCCTGGTCACTGCCACCATCAGCACCAGTTCCTACAGAGCATCACTTTATTTAGCAGACAACTGGCCCCTCATCTGCTGTTTAAATCTGGTCTAAGTGAATCACTTAGAAAGAGTAGCTGCATGTGCCATGACCAACAGTGGTCACTTTGATGAGGTTTTCTGTTGGTAAGATTTCCTCTGAAAAGATTTCCCAGCAGAGAGGAAGGTTATTTCTGCTCCCAGGCAGCAGCCACAAGGCTGGTGGTGTAAAAGGAGCAGTTGTCCAGATTACACTGCAGTAATTCAAATGGTTAACTAATGCACAGGAGAGTCACTCTCCACACAGCTCCACCGTACTTTATCACCACTAATCCAAAACACATCAGATAATTTTTGTCATTGGTTCCAAGTTAAAAGAGAAACTAAAGACTTTGCTGATCTGAAATTGTTAGTGCTTGGCATTTAAAAAGCTCTTCAGAAGGCACCTGACAAGCAAATTAGTTCATCTTCAAATAACATTCATTTTTTGGGGAGTCAGGGGAATATTTTTCAAGCAGTTGGTGGAACAGAGGTGCTCATGATTTTCCTGGGATATACATGAAAATTAATCAGATACCTCCAGGAGCAGCAGACCCCTGCAGCCAGGTTCCTTATTTATCTGTGTCCAAAGGCTGGATTCCTTGGTATGGAGAAGGCACAAGCCATGGCTGACATATCCCTGTACCTGAGACTGTCACATCTCTCTCCCAAGCGCCTCTCTCCGCAGCCTCTCCTCTCCTGGGCCTGTCTGCATTTTCTTGCCTACCTCCACGTATGTAATTTCACTGAATTTGGTCAAAAGGGTATTTCCAACCGCCTGTCAAATTTGGATGAAACCCGTCACAATATCCAAAGTCACACAGGAGGAAGGGCACACTTGCGCTGCAGGTCAGGTTTTGGCGGCTCGCTGAAAACTCCCCCAGCTGTCCAGCACCTGCACTGCTGTAAGCCTGAAGAGCAGCTTCATCCCACCTCAACAGCACCAGGTGCTCTGCGGCGCGACCCCACAGAAAGGAGCACAGTCCTGGCAAATCCTGTGCCCTAGGGACTGCCTCAGCCCCATCCCAGTGCTCCAGAGCAGCGGTGCACTCCAGAGGCAGCTACTCCAAGCAGCAGTGTAGGAACAACCATCCCCAGCAATCGGAGGTCCCCTTTCACTGCAGCAATGGGCTGAGAGCAAGGCACCGGGCAATTTCATATGCACAAAGGTAGCGATGGCACTCCCATCCTCCCTTTTAATGCCAATATACAAGGCCAAGCTACCTGTGAGAAGACTGGACCTTACCTAACTGCCCACTTATTTCCTCCTGACAGCTAAGCTTCCATTGCACGGCCAGCAATCTCATTAAATGAGATTTCAATGTGGGCAAGCAGGAGGCCAGACGCAAGTCTTGAAGTAAGGAGGTTTATTTCTTACTGACCAGCTTGATAGCAGAAGTGCTATGGTCATTCTTTCTAATTTCAGGGACCTTTTAAATAAAGTTCCACTCCAGAAGTCAAGCATGAAAGGAGAAGAATGAAAACTCTTTGATAGATAAGATATTACAAGAGACTGTCAGAAGCTTGGTAGGAGAATGAAATAACACTCTGGATACTGTCATTGAAAACAATAATGAAAGAGTACACCATTTTCTTAACTGAAGTACTATCAAATCTATGTTACTGCCACACAACATATTTCTCCTCCAAAGGTGCCAATTTCAAGCTATGACTATTGATCTCTATCTAACACTCAAAATTAACTGCACTACTACGGAAAAGTGGCATCAAATCGTTTGAGAACATCAAACAGTAAAAAGCCAATGGGGTCAAATCAAGGTCAGAATTTGATGAGTAGGGTGTCAGAAATTTAATCCATTTTGTCTAAGATAATGTATAGAGCCAGTATTGGGGGTTTTTTTCCTTTCTTTTCTGTAACTTTTTTAAGCCAGCTTCTCTCAAAAATATCACAAAACCAGACCTCAACTTTTTTTATGAACTTTTTTCCATGACTGGAGAGAGAAGAGATTAAACGGACTGAAACACAGATGGCAATTATGCCTCTGTTTATTTCCTAATGAGTCACAAGATTATTTTTTGCCTTCTGCCACATCATTTCAGAATACAAGAAAACCTTATCTTGAAGGAGACTTGAGGAGACAAAGTAAGATTGTTAAAAGCCCCAGTCCACTAAGACACCTAAGTACATTTAAAAAAAACCCCAAACCTTTAACATGAGTGAAGTCCCATTCATTTAAACTCAGATTCAGAAATGATGGGTAAATCTGTTCCGCCAACTGGTGAATGTGGTGGTTATCAAATTCATTAGTGGTCGCATGACAAAATATTCAACAGCTCATAGAGACATGTTGCATTTACATCTCAGCATTTGGAGAAAATGAAGTCCAGAGCTATGGCTAGAAAAGGCTTCTCCCTCTGCTTCCCCAGCAGAACATGCAATGCCCGTGACCTTTCACCACCTCCCATTTGAGTCCATATTCCACCTCTCCAGCCCCAGAGACGTGACCAAACTCGCACTGAGACTGAGAGCCGGACCCAGAAAGCCCGGCTGCCTCCCACACAGAGCCAGTACAGCTACTGGCACACCAACCCAGCGCTGGCTGGGCTCTCAAAATTGGCCATGGCCACTTTCTTTTAAAACCCAGGCTGAGTAACTGATCTGATAGTGGCAACACCGTCTGCTTCTCATATCACAGTCTAGTAATTAGCATGCTCTTGAAAGGCAGCAGAAGATAGGCATTCATCAGTTCAAACCATCAGTTCACGTCTCTCACCTCCTCAGAAGGTGCCTTAACCACAGGGCTTTGGACAGGGGACTCCCCACTTATCCTACTGAAATCATGCAACAAAAATTCAGGCTTTGATCTAAAAGGGCTGATATTCAGCCCAGTGATTAGGACACGGGGCTGGAAGAGATGAATCCTTTATCTGAGGACTTTTATATGTTTCAGGCAGTAACTGAGGGTGGATAATATGAATTTGGATCCTGTCAGGAAGAGTCTGAGTGTGACCTCCCACCTCCTACCAAAACATGCAATATGCAAAAGAGGATCCATTTTAAATGGAGAGCAAGACATACGCTCCTCTCTGAGACAGTGCTACCTCCGTGCTGGAACACACTTGCTTTCTGCAGTAGCAGGTAAAGGCATCTCTACTCAGGAGATGGCTGGTGCTTCAGAAGAACCCATGTCCTGGCTCTAGGGGTTCGCCCTTCAGCTTCTGGGGATTTCTGCAGGCACTGGGGAGCCTCGGGCTTATCTGTCCCAAGGAACTTCAAAGACACGCACAACCAGTGCAGCGAAGATAGGGCACTGTTAGGTTGAATAATTTGTTACCTAAAAATGCTTCTGACAGATGGCAAGGCTGTTCTGGAACACTGTGAACATAACAGATTTTGGGACAGGGTGCTGAAGAGAACTGATTTTAGTGAAAAGTTGGATTTTTATCAAAATGACCTCCTTCACTCCAAGTACTGGCTTTGCATTGAAAATTGCAAAGAAATTTCCAAAATTTTGTAAGAAATTTCCAAAATTTGATAAGAAATTGAACATCCCAGTGACTTACTGGAGTTATAGCTTGGATGTCTTTATCCTTCATGGACCATTTGCTGCAACTGGACTCCATGTCCAACATGCACCATTGCCAGATGTTCCCATGATGTATCACAAGAGCATGGGACGACAGAAAACCATCACTCCCATTAAAAAAGCCCAGAGTTTAAGGAAGAGAATGGGTCATTTTCCCTGAAGACTTGCAAGTTCCTGAATCTGATGTGGAAATCAGTTGCTTCTACCTTGCTTTCCCCCCACCCCCCCTCAAAAAACCTGCAGGTTTCCACAAGAAATAAAATATTCCCAGTCCATTCTAATTCCCCAACACTTCCAGGCTACATTCCTAAAGAAATGACACTTGGGTGTTGGCACTATGCGTCCATTTATCTGTCCAACGGTCAGTTCTGTGCCCCTTCCCTTCCTGTCTCCTCAACACCTTCAGAAACTACCCGACAGACAGGGAAGGGGGAACGAGCTGTGAGTGCTGGGTGGGAAGACTAGATATAAAAATCCTTAGTTCTGTTTTGATACTTTGCAACCACAGTGCAGATCTACATAGCAAATCAGCAAGTCTCTGAGGTTTGAGAGGAAACACTGCCAAAAGATGGTGTTTCTTTTCCTTTAAAAAAAAATCTGAAACAGTTTATTACTAGGTGTTGTATCGCATCTGAAACTTTCAGTTTCAGTACTTACGTGACGTATATACCAAGTGGAGAAGGATCTTACTAAAACCTTCCAGGATGAAAACCTTCACGCTAGCCAGTCTAGACATTCTCTAGCAAATACAAAAGTGGGATTGGGTGGTGCTGCTATTTTGACTCAAATGAACAGAAAAATTAATTAAAACAACCTCTTGAACAAAATCAGGTAAACATGAGCAAAAAACAAGCTTAGTTTGAGATGGTGAAATACTACAATATAGCTTTTTGAGGTAAATCCATTAAAATTCAAAGCACTTTTTAAAGCATATTTAAAGCCTGTATGAAAGTATGTATTTGTTTGTCTTACGATTATGTAGAAGCCTTTTTAAAGTAAGAACCTAATTTAGCTTTCTCAGTTTGCGTGGAAACCAGTCTCATTAGCTTCTACTTGGTACTTAGCTTTCTGCATAGCTAGCTACTAAGTTAAGAGCTTATTGAATTTTTAGTGTCTACTTAATCCCTCAGTTTACGTTAGATTCTTTTTCTGAAAAGTTTCACTTAGGTGAGATGAAAATCACTGACTTCTGACACTTTCTGCATAGCTAGGAAAAAGCTATGGGGGCTTGTGGCACAGCCTTAGGGACATAAACGAGGTACTTCTGTCTGTCCAAGAAAAGGTTTTCTGTTTGGTTTGGAATGGGCTTTTAATACATATTTCTTTTTTCCCAGTTCCTGGTAATTCTCCTGGTTTAGTTTCTACATACAAAGGTTACTGGTGTATTAATATTACTTCTGTACAATGCTGTATGTTTTCAATTATGCTCACTCCCACAATGATTTCCATATCTAGCCACTTGCTCTTCTTATTTCTTGATAAGTGATGGCCCCTATCAGGAAGTCGGGGGCGAGTCTGTTACTGCTTTGAGTAAACAGCCTAAAGGTCATTTTAGATGTTGGCTTTGACACTCTTGGTTCAACAGCCACCCACCAGAGCTGTCACCATCAAGCTGAAGTTAACCTCATGGAAAGACAGCCCTTCAGTGGGTCCTGTTGTCTCTGCAACAGAACAACCCACCAGTGGACACTTGATGGTGGAACGAGCAAAATCCAGTCAAATTCCCCTCACTGACACCTGGCAGAGGCATTTGGTCTGAGGTCAGGAACCATGTGCTGTAGGTCTTCCCTGAGGTCTGCTAAGGTTATGGGAAAGTCCTTGAGTTAATGGGGTCTCTGAGTCCCAGTGTGTCCAACATGGGTGTCACAGTTCTCCTAGCCAGTGCTCAGATTTCCCATAGCAGAAATGAAAGCAACAGAAGGGATCCCTGCTACGTGCACACAACTGACTTCTGCAGGCACAGTTACGTACACTAGAACGCAAAGGGGTGAAACCAAGGCTTACATTGGACCCCCGCTTTGGGTGTCCACCAGCACAGCCGTTACACACGTAACACCACCTCACAACCTAGACTTCTGCAAGTACTGGGTCGTCCCTTCTGCTCCCACAGGATTAATCAGTAGGAGGCACAGCTTTGCCGAAATAGATGCATCCACTGCTGGAGTGAGTTGCCAGCACACACCACCAGTGAGCCTCCATCAGTAAAAGGTCGTTACACTGCTGACACGCCTGGCCACCTTCTCCCACACACCTCTCCAGCATGAAAGCAGGAAGAACCCAGCAGACAGGTCTCAAGATACTATCATCCTGCAAAAGGAGAAGAGTTGCATGACTAGATCTAAGATCCAGAGCAAAGGCCAAAGCATCCACAGGGCTGATACAGCAAATGTGCCTTGCGTTGACACCTCCACAGACTGAGCTACACCTGTGCCGCGAGGGACACCACCACCCAAGGCAGAATCCAAAGTCCACTACAGAATGACCACTAAAGACCTTTTGGGAAACTTCCCATAAACGCAGGACATTTTCTTCTCAAAATTAGGTACTTCAGGATCCCAGGCTCTCGTTTTAGACATCTGAAGATAACTGTTTCAAAGATGATGGAACAGATGGCTCTCTCTGAAGTGGCATGTAAAAAGTTACTGTGGATTCAGGCCCCTAGGATGCTGTGCTGATACTGCCTGGTGCTTCGTCTCTCTCCCTTCACACCAGTGAGCAAACAACTTAGTGGCAAGGCATTTCAGACACTCTTTATCCTCCCCAGCCTGAACACAGTATCTCCAGTAACTGAGGCACTGTTGGGTCTTGCAGCATTGAATCGTACACCCTGATGGAAGACATGGTGTGTGTCCACTTTTACTTTAGAATTGGAAAAGGCACAGCACAGCCCAGTCTTGTCCAGATAGAGAGACAGGTCTGAGTCTCTCCTATACAACAATGTTGATTTTTAGTAAAAAAGGAATTTATCCAAGTGAGGAGATAGGTTGTGCTGATAAACTACCTCCTTTCTGTTGAGAGGTACACACTAGTATGCATATTCTTGAATTTCTACATGAAGTGCACCTTGTATCATCTTCGTCTCACCTCTGTGTAGCTAAAAAAAGACGGAGAATCCTGAAGAACCACTAAAGGAAGACAGCAAAAATATGCCTATTCTTCAAAGGTGCTGATGACTTTTCAGAGCCACTCAGGCTACTGAATCCACCAGCCTCTTTGCTTCAAGACACACACAGGAGAGTAGCTACCAGAACATCCCATCCTTTTCCACCACGCACTGTGGGATCCAGCAGGAGCCACTGGGACCTGTGGTGCTTCCCTCACAGAATCACAGAACCACAGAATGGTAGGGGTTGGAAGGGACCTCTGTGGGTCATCTAGTCCAACCCCCCTGCTGAAGCGGGGTCACCTACAGCAGGCTGTAGAGGACCTTGTCCAGGCGGGTCTTGAATATCTCCAGAGAAGGAGACTCCACAGCCTCCCTGGGCAACCTGTTCCAGTGCTCCGTCACCCTCAGAGGGAAGAAATTCTTCCTCATGTTCAGACAGAACTTCCTGTGCTTCAGTTTGTGCCCATTGCCCCTTGTCTGGTCGCTGGGCACTACTGAAAAGAGTTTGGCCCCATCCTCCTGACACCCACCCTTCAGATATTTATAAGCATTTATTAGGTCCCCTCTCAGCCTTCTCTTCTTCAGGCTGAACA
>Ga0065711_1041076_pt1 | contig 16428 bp, 10 predicted proteins | sample Hoacrofraction12_FD_59098 | JGI IMG/M metagenome (GOLD analysis project Ga0065711, IMG submission 59098) | Hoatzin crop microbial communities from Cojedes, Venezuela - Epithelial fraction 12 v2 (version 2) | ecosystem: Host-associated > Birds > Digestive system > Esophagus > Crop | place...
CGCCGGCGGGTAAGGGTGAGCGGGGTAAGGGGGAGCGGGGCGTGCGGCTCCGGGGGGTGCTGCTCCGCTGCCCGGCGGCGGGGCTGGCCCGGGGAGCCCCTCAGGCCCGGCGGCGGCGTCGGGCAGGCCTCAGGGAGAGAGCCCGTGAGGGGAGCGAAGGGCCGTTGAGTTGCCGCTGAGGGGAAGGGCCGTAGGAGCCGCTCCGTCCGCGCCTGGGGGGTTTTGGGGCGGTCGGTTGTTCTTTAAGGCCTGGCAGCCCAGTGTTCCAAGAAACCCTTTGCACGTTTATGCAAAGAAGTTCCTTTTTTTCTTTTTTTTTCTTTTTTTGTCTGGCTGTTTGTGCTGTGAGTTGATGCGGACCGTTTCTCGGAAAGAAAGCGGAGTCGGGGAGTGGTCTCGTGGCTGACTTTTTACTTTCCCTGCCTGTCACTCATCGCCCTCCTGCTCAGTTGACTGAAACCGGGGGCAGTGAAGCTTTGCCATCCGTCGAAGCCCTGTATCCCACAGTCGGTGTTAGCAGATGCCGTCGTGTGTACCCGTAACATGGGTAAGACAGAACCTGCAGTATGCGGCTGTCAAGGATTTACTGTTTGCTGGTGTGTGAGGAACCATGTCCGGGCTCGCAGAGCCGCTTCTCACGAATTCCTGTTGATGTGAATTAGTGCTGGGCGCTTGGGCTGCCGGCCGTACCCGATACAACACAGATGCTGTGGGGTCGTTCATTGTTTGTCTCTTTTCCTGAATTGTGTAATGGTAGGGGCTGCTGAAGAAGGCGGTAACTGAAGAAATAAGAAACATACATGTATTGGTATATAAACAGAGGAATTGGTGACTTTGATGTGTGTGTGTGTGTGGAAATCCTTAACTGTGCAGTGTAGTGAATAAATGTCATAAATCTGTTCACGTGAGTTCATTAAGTCAGAGCTGCAGCCATCCTTCAAGCTGACTGTTTATGACACACTAGTTAACTTCCACTTAAGTGAACTTGCATATAAACTGGAAACATACATTTTATTTGCTATTCATATGCATCTCTGGTGTGTACCACAAATACTGTATTTGTCTAGTGCTGGTAGTTCATAATTACAAAACCATACAGTCTGTGGACAGCTTCACCTGAAACTGAAAATGTTGAAATAAATGAATCCAATTTTTGTTCAATTCCATTGCCAAGCGTACTGGATACACTACCCTTCTAGCCAGTATCTCTGGTATTGGGAAGCAGTGATTAAAACTCTCTTAGATATTTAAACCTGCTGGTCTTGAGACAGTTCTGTTTGGTGGAGGTCCTGTGAGAGTACCTGGCAGATACCTGATGTGTTACTTTTTCCCAGATGGTTGAGGGAGTGAGAAAAGGGTTACCACAAACGTCTGCTTCAAAAACTTCCTTAGAGAATGAGCATAAAGTCTTTGTTCTCTCTCCCACCTCCATTCTTTTCAGGTGTTCTTCCAGTGGCTTTCCCATGGGCTGAGTCTGAGACGTGCTGAACGCTTCAAATCCAGAGCCTGCCACAGCTGCTGAGAGCTCCTCTGTCTTTGGAAAAAAAGATAGGAAAAAATGTTGTGAATGTCTCCAGGCCTCCTACCTTGCACTGCGTAGCTGTAAGGCAATACAGTCCGATTTAGTTCCCCAGCCTCCTCTCTAGTTCCCACTCTGCTATTTTAAACCTGCAATTTTCTTATCTTTATTGCTGTTGTTTGTACTTGGGTAACAGTGACTTGTGTTACGGGAGGCTATCTGCATCCCTAACACAGGTGTCTGCAGAGGAGAGGTTGGTACGTCCCTCTGCGCAGATAATGGGCACAAGAAGCACCCCCTTTGCCTTGTGGTGCTGCTGGTACTGCTCGTTGAACTGCGGTGCTGACAGCGTGTTGTCCTGATCGTTGTCATCAGTTTAGTGGGTTATGACTTGGAAGCAGAGGTGGGGAGATACTTTCTTGGCTGTTTACTGTGCTTTCACAACCAGTATTGTCCTGAGATAGGTGGCTGCTGTTTACCATGCAACTTCAGGTGTTACGGAGAACACCTGTCTGGTAACTGTACATTAAATTTTTGTCACAGGTGTCTTTCAGTTCCCTTCTTCTGCATACCTTGTTATTAATCTAACTTGCAGATTGGATCAAGTTTAAGGAAAACAGTGTGGAAGTATGTTGCCAAGAACTTCGAAAATTTACTGCAACAGCAAGTTTCTGCTTTGTAGATGAGGCAGTTGTACCTCTAGTCAGCCAGATCACTGAGAGTATGTATGTATTTTTAACATTGAATCAATGTGCTAAGACTGTATGGAGAGATGCTGGATTTGGGTCCAAATTAGACTGATTTAGTGTTTGTAGGACTGTTGTAGGAATATTATAAACTTTTATTTTTTTCTATCTTCACATTCTTTCTTCATCTCTCTTCAGCAACCCCCTAACATGACAAATTCATGTTTCATTTGAAGATTTTCTTAACTAAGCAATGGAAAAAAAATCTTTCTGAACTTTGAGGGCCATTCTCTCCTTTAGGAGAACGGTGGTCTCTTTGGGACCTTGTGGATTTTTTGCCCCTGAACTGAGTAATCTGATTGAGATTCACTTCATTTCTTCCACAGGCAAAGGCAGGGTCTTTCCTCTCTTTCATTATTGCCAGCTGAGCTTCATGTTAATCAAACTTGGTGTTCTCTGCTTGGCACAGAGTTCAGTAATCCAAGCTATGATTTACAGTGCTGCAACCGTGCAGCGTGTCAGCACAGTGTAGAGCACTGTCATCTCATCTTTATTGAGATGTCATTTGTCTTTTGGGAAAGTGTATTCATCAAATCACCTGAATAGTGCTGTGTCTTGCAGGTCAGCAAGAACGGCTTTGGCAAAGAAGTCACAAACTAATCAGGAACCCTAAAAGTCTTGAAAAGTCCCAACACCACAAACAAAAGTTCAGTTGCTACATATTCTAAAATGGACTGTTCCATGTTCAGCTGGAGAAGGGGTTTGAGCTGGCTCAGCATGAGGGGTTTCATGGCTGCCTGCTGGAGAAGTGACAGCTTGTGTTCCTCCGTTCCCCTCCAACCCTGTGTCCTGCCATCCTCCTTCGCCACGATGTTTTGTGTGGTCGGGGCGGGAAAGGGGCGAGGAGAAAAGGATGCTGAGCAAGCATGTCTGACACGGGGAGAAGTCCTGAGGAGTGGGAGGTAGGGCAAGGAAAAAGCTTGAGAATGGTCGTGCAGAACTAAATTATGTAGCAAAAGAGAAGATCCTTTCTGTTTGGTCGGAGATGCGTTTTTAGACTGGCAAAAACAACAAATTCTGCTGTTCTGTGCTGTTAATCCTTAAATGCCCAGAACTATTTGTCAGCACTGGATCTGTGCCTAGCTTTCTGTGCTAAAGCTGCTAAATTCGTCACAGTTCTTTTGTATTAGTCTTCCCCAGACAGGAAGACTAGTTTTATTTCTTTAAAAAAATCCTCTGTGACTAAATTTGTCTTGGTTTAGCCCTCTTCTGAACATTTAATCTGACTTCTAAGCCTCCAAGCATCGTTATAAATGCATGTTATAGCAACCAGAGCAATTAGAGTAAATCCAAGCACTGTGATGGATATACTTTAAATAGGTTTTATGTGAAACTTAAGCGTATTTTTGGATTCAGCTAACACTGGGGCTTTTTTATTTTTGTTGAAGCCCAATTCCACCTTTGGGGGAGGTAATTCTTATTTTATTGTTTATGTAAGATGTGTAGAAAACTTAAGAAATGCACATGGGCTTGTGGAGATTTGGATGATATCTTCAGAGACTGGCAGAATAGATTTCCTGCATTTAAAACTGTGCTGTTTGGGTAATACGTTAAATACATGAACACTTAGGTAATCTCTGTTATCCATTTTTAGGAACAGATACACAGTTTAGTGGACAAGCATGTGGAATTCACTGCAACTCTTTTCAAGATGGTTGTTCTTTGGAAGAGATGATGGCTGCTTTGAAATTTCTGTAGTGTCTTTTTATTAAAGGAGAATTCCTAGTAAGAGATACTGTTCTGTCTGCAATAATAATGCTTCTTATTAGACACAGAGAACCAAATCTCTGCATATAGACTGTTTAGGATCATTTATTGTAAAGCAGTGGCCTCTTTGTAACAAGTAACTAGTCTTTGCATCTGCATTAGTGAAAATAAATAAGGTAAGAAAACTATTATAAATACTTCTCTACTTTCTCTACTAAATGTAAGATGATAGATGTATAGAAGTATAGATGATATGTGTATGTACGTATTTGCAGGATTAGAGCCTGAAAAAGAAAATAAAGTCTATTGAAAACCTGAAAATGAAGGGAAAAGTGTATTCCAGTGAAAGAAAATTTCATAATTCGAGACAAACTTTGTTTTTTGCAGAGGCAGCAGTATTGTGACTTGTACTCATACAATCGGCAACTGGAAAAATGCGGGGTTCTAAAAGTAACTTGATATCTTTACGTGAGGATGTTACAAATGATACTTCAGACTTGAGTGAAATGAAAATTTCAGATGAAAAAGGATCTGTTGAAAAAAGAACAATGACTCTGATTGGGAAGAAAGGCTATCACGACTCTGTATACAAAAACGCAGCGAAGATTTTTCAAAGCATTCGTACTGAAAAGCGTAAGGATAGAATATTGGTGCGGTATGGTGATGGCTCAGCATCTCCCATGCTGACTTTTAAAGATCAGTATTCCCAGCGTGTATCTTATGAACTGGCTTTCAGTGCTCTAAAATGTAAGTACAAAACTTTTCCAAGAATTGCGAACAGAAATGGTGCAGCAGAGAAAATATGGGGGAAGCGAAAAGTGTTTAGTTTCTGCCTGACGGCAGAGATCTGGGGAGGTTTTTTTGTTAAACTACAAGTTATTGCTAGACTACTTGTGTCCCTCAAATATTTAAATATATCTAAGTGTTGTTAGTATTTCATGAAATCAAACATTTAGACTCTTACTTTTTTCATGTAAAGGGATTACACTTATTTAGAGTTGCTGTTTGTGATTGAATTTGCCCTTGCTTTTCATGATGTTTAAACTTGCAGCTTTTTCTTTAGGAAGTTTTCTTTTTCTTCCATAGAATCTTGTGGATTTCATAGCATAACTTGTCAATATTTTCTTTTTTTTTTCACAGATCAAAATCTTCTTGAAGAACTTTTGGTAGATAGTTGTGTTTACCCATGCCATTCAATAGTAAGTGAACATTTCTGTGAGGAAATAAATTTTTTATTTTCTGAGTTGATGTAATTAGAATATTTTATAAGGATTCCGCAACATTCTTCAAAGCAGCTCTTTTGTTTTGAGCTATATGGTAGCCTGAGTCTGAAATATTACTGTCCTTTTTAGTTAGTTGTCTAAAGCATTGATCTCCAAGGTACTAAGTGTATTTTTGTGAGGTTCTTGTTGCACCTTACTGCTGAGAATCAGAACCTTTGAAGAAAGAAGGTAGGAGAGTGAACCAAAATGCTTCTTGCAGCTTGATGCTTACTCAGTGATGTTGTCCATGAGCCAGTCCCTGTCCATGTGCTTTGCTTCCCAGCTGTGTCCCCTTGTGAGTGGGGGGAAAAAAAGTCGTGTTCCTTTCCTGTCCGTGGGAGTTGGAAAGCACGAAGTGAACCCCATCAGATAAAAGAGGGCATTGAACCCGTGTTTCATTTCCTGGGCAACCTGTACTGTGTACAAATAATTATACTGGCAAAAATTAGTCCAGTTGACTCTCTCAGCATGCTTTCCTGCTTTGACATGAAAAGAAGATCTAGAGCTGGCAGAGTGATTTGCTATTCCTTCCAGTTTAGTCTTTGATGCCTTGGGAAATTACAAGATTAATTTGAACTGATGTTATTTGTGGAGGTAGATGTGAGCAGGCAAATGATCTAACACATTTGATTTTTGGCTTGTTTTTGTAAGGAAGTAAGAACTACATGTCAGCATTTTGTATTTCGTAGTATTTCCCTAGTAACTTGAGTTTTCTAGTGAATTTCAGTCATACTTATGAGAAGGTAGAATTTTCGAAGGCATAAGAACTGTAGGAACTTCATGAAAAGAGGTAGACAGGAGTAACTGAAGTGCTGTTACTTACAGTCCCCAAGAAGGTGATGCTCCCTAGTTTAAACATTTAGACGTGGGAAGGAGATTTTGTGTATGTCCCGACTGCAGAATGGTTATCATAAATGAGCTTATCGGTTGTTATACACCAAAGAACGCTGCAAGAGACAAACTGATAGCTTAGCTATTCAAGGAACTATTTTATGAGGAGAAAATAATTTCAGAGTTTAAACTCTGATAACTTTAAAAGTTGTTAAGGTATAGTACATTATCTGTGTGTATGGTGAATGTTTTTAATTTTGATAAGCTAAATAACTTTTAAGTTGTGTATTTGAGTTTTTAAAAAATTCTTCAGTGTTTCACTAACTCTCCATGAGGAATTACTTTCATAGCCTTACAAATAAGCATTTCATTGGAGTTTTTAATGCCTCTTACATGGGAGACTGCTGTTTGATGTGGATCGTTGTGCAGAAGTAAGGCATGCTTTGTGTCACTTTCTCTATCCAGCTGATTTTCTGTTGCAGCCAGATGAATTAACCAGCTTGCTTGTTGTGATGCTTTATGACCTACAAGACCGAAAGTTTCAAGCACGAGAGATCTTTGATGAAGAGGAACCTGTAGCAGAAGTTCGGAAAATAGAGCGTTACCTGTACAGGTATACATGCAGCGAATTTTTTTTGTTGATACCTATTAGCAGAAATACAGATTTGTCTAACTGCGCCTTTTTTTTATAATTATTACACGTCTTTAATTTCCAAATTTTGTGGGCTTTGTTTTTATTTTTAATGAGAACCTAGTTTGAAGGGAAACTTTCATATTCCTATAGTTAAGAAAAATGCAGCTAACAAACCATCTTTATATTGTGGATTATTTTGCTAGAATCTTGCCTTATTTTGGAGTTGTTGAAACTTTTTTCATATAATTTTAGAAAAGAAATTAAATACTCACTAAACATTCCTACGTACGAGTGTAATAGAGTCAAGGGGTCATGGAATGGAATAACATCCACTTATTTACCAATACTTCTGTTAGGGAAGTTTGTTAAGTATCTATTATTTTAATCAATTACAACAACAAAAAGAGGATATGTAAAATAAACCTTTTAATTAGTGTTCAAGTATTTCTTTTGTCAGTCTGTTGACGAACTCAACAGGCATTTGTTGGACAAAATTGTGTTGCTGCTGGATAGCTGAACAGCCTAAAAAGTTCATGCGTGTCATAAGTGCAAGGTGTTTCTGGAGGGCAGTAAGTAATATACCTTGAGATCTGAAGTAGCTGACCAGCAATGTGCATTTGGTTTGAATTATCACATATCAAGACTATGCATAAAGCTTGTGGGAAGGAAAGACTGGGAATATTTCCTCTGACATTTTCATGTAATAGTAATAAAACTGACTCCTGGTTGCCATCGTAGCTGTGTTGGTTCTGTACCCATTTAGAGGTCAGCTTTCATCAAATGCTCGTTCTGCATATACGTGTGTTTAAATCTTCAAACATGCAAAAAAATCTGATGATTGTGTTCCAGAGATTGTAGTTCCAAAGCATGTTTGCGTTGTTTTTTAGCTGTCTGAGAACATTGGCGTATTCGAGAGTCATCTGTCATAATTCCAGTGCCGTGTGCATTTAAGTAAAACAATCTTAGCTATGTACTCCTACCTTGCATCTACTGTTGTCTGGGGTAGAAGATGTCCTATAACTGTATTTTCTGTAGCAGCTTGCAAAATGAGGCCTCACTTCTGGTTTTGGTTTCCGAGCAAGATAGTATTGTAATGGAAATGTTGCATGTTAATAGCTGATGTAAACATTTATAAAACTGTGACTAAACTTGTGACTGTGTTTTTGTAGTTTTAGGACCAAATTGGCAGCTGCGCTAGCAAGATGTCGCATCAAACATGATGCTCTTTCAGTTGAATACATTCTACCAGAAAGCATACGGAAGCAGGAACAAAGGGCTTCTGCTTTACCTTTATGTGTTTGGATAAACACTTTTAAAATCAGGTAAGGTCTTTAAAGTGTCATCTGATATCGATGTTTTTACATGTGAAGTGATATAGTTTGCTACACACTTGTTTTAGAATTTCCGTGTTATTGTCTAACCAGTAATTTAAGTTTCTTACAGTAAATTCTGCTTAGTCCAGTGCCATTGTAGTTTTTGTATCTTGCAGTAATGGTATTCATAAACTGTGACAAAGTTGCGAAACATTTTTTCTTACTATTCTGTTGCTTATGTGGGTCTATCACCAACTAAATGAGGAAATAAAGTTAGAAAAAACTATATGGGTGAGTAAACTCTGATGAGAAGGAGAAAACTTCCTTAAAGGTGGATGGATTACTGTAAGCCATAACCTTGGCAAAGGGCATTAAGACAGATACAATACTTAAAACTGGTGTTTATTCTGTAAGGATAGTGTAAACTTGAAATAAAAATAGTATTTTAAAAATCCTTATATTCAGTGGGCTGCTATATATGTAGCACTGGTGTTCCTAGTTCTCTTCTAACTGATACATGAACCATACCAGGTTATCCTGTTATCTGTTTTGTTAGACAGGTAATCCATTTTATTATGTTTTCAATAATTTTATTTTCGTACTCTTGGACCAATGCTCTGTGCTTAGGTTGTAGGCTCTTCAAGATAGGGGTGTCTTGCTCTGGTTGTGATTTTGCAACCCTTAAATAAGATTGAACTAAAAGCTGCTGCGTTGATCCTACGTTTAATGTACCATATAAGCTTATGTCAGTGTCTGAAAGTGCATTTCAACAAACAAGTCTTGATGTATATACCTTTAAATATTTATGGTAAACGGATTGCAGACCTCAGCATTTATGCCTTCATTACATTTACACAAGGATTATTTCCATTATCAGCCATGAAATTCATTGGCGAGCTGGGCTAAATTGAAAGCAATTGAAAGAACTAAACGGTTCCAGCAGTAAATTTGTTACAGTGTCTGCTGAGCATATGGACATTTATGTTTTGATGCTTTGAATCATCCCCTGGAGACACATACCTCTTCCTTAATTTATTTTATCAGGCTTACTAACTTAATTGTTTCAAACCAGAATTTATATGCCTAAAATAGAATGAATTCCCCTCCTGCATTAGGTGGTGTTTCATTTTATATGTATATATGTGTGTGTGTGTATATATGCAGATGTATATACACACACTAAAAAAATAAAAGGCAAAAATCCATATAATCAATGTGAACTATATTGCTTAAGTAACTCTTGTATATTTAATGGTCAGAGTTGTATGTTAACAGCCCTCAAGATGTTTTCAGAGATTTGAAGACGAAAGGATTCACAAGAGTTGAATCTGTGTCAGACTTTGACCGTTATACATACTGTATGGACCAGCATTGCCATGATGTATTGGTTTTTCCTTCCTCTCTGAAAGAAGAGCTGCTTAATTTAGATCTTTTTGCAGATTGCAAACTCTTACTGCAGGTGAGTTGATGCCAACCTTGAGTAATATGATCTGCAAACTAGAATAATGCTCTGCGTTAGAATGAGGTCATGTATCGTGTGACTGTCCTGTTAAATCAGTCGGGCAGCAAAAAACTTTCATAAGGTTTTAGGCATTTTTAGTAATCAGAAGGTTAGAAATTGTTTCAGTTGCTAAATTTAGCATGCAAATGTTAATGCTTATCATTGATAGCTGTAATTAAGTTAGTACAGTGTTTTAAATTTAATCTTAAAACTGTTGAAATAAACATCAAAAGTGGTCGAAGAGGCAGCCTCACTTCTGAAAATGTGAGGAAAGTTTCTGTGTACCCCTGTGTGGATTAGCCCAGTTTGCAGATAACGATATGCTAATATTACAATAGCTCTTCCTCTTCAGCTGCATATTTGCAATGGAGTGATGATGCTTCTTTGTATTTTGTGCAGTTGTGGTTCCTAAATCTCCATAAACCCCCCTGGTCTTCTTCCTGACTTGCCATCATTAGCTGCTCCAGGCAAGACTGGTGGGAGGTTCCTGTTGTGGATCGGTGGTTTGGCGTAACCATGCAACAGCACACACACCACAAATTATCTGAAGCGTCTGATGATTCTTGAGTGCTTAGCAGAAACATTTCAAAGAGCATTTTCTGGAAATTTTAGCCTCAAAATTTATTACCCAACTTACAAAGTAGTTCAGTATTCAATATTCAATTTCAGTATGCACATTTTGAATAGAAGACTTGCAGAAAAGAACTATACATGATAGCCCCAGAGGTCACGGGAACAAATTCTGTTACTGCTTAAGAACATTCAAAGCAAGGAAGCAGAGCCCTCAAAAACTCCAATCCCTCTTTGCTGGGGTAGGGTGGTACTTCAGTGCTCTAAGTGGATGTGTAGACATTGATGTGAACTTAGAGGTTTAGAGCTTAGCGCTACCCCCGCCATCCCCCATCATCTGTGTTTGCCAGATTCGGTGTAAAACATGGTACCTGTGGTCCATATCTTCACTCTGCCTTTTAAAGTAGTTTGATGGAGGTAATGTTTGATCTGTCTCTTTTTCTCCTCATCACCTGTAGTATGAGATCGTTTACTCTTGTTGAGAGGTCCCTGTGCTTTCTGCATTCAAATCTCCCTCTGTGTTCTTCAAATTTCAGCAAAATCTTGGTCTTTGATCTGTAAGGGTTTTATTTCTCCTATGATTAGTCAAGAACTATGTGAACAGTTTTGCATTTCTCTGTTAAGCTGCCTCTGAGGATGAATTCTGCATATTGTGGCCTATGTCTTTTCTGGAACTGGTTGTTGCCAAGAGTTTCTTCTTATGGGGATGGTACACACTTACATTGTTTTCGCCTATGGATATTATGCTTTCTTATGCATTAGATTTATTTAAATTTAGTGAGTGACTTAGTAAGATGTTTGGTTTTGTACTTGATTTAATTCCATATTAGCAGCTATGCTTGACTGGTTTTTCTCCTCCCTTCTTCCCCGTTTGTCGTGAAAACAATGAAATACTTTCCTAATTTGGAAAAGAAGGCTGGCATTCATAGAAACCAAATTAGTTGGTCATACTTAAATGTTTGTGTCCTTATTTTCCAGGATAAGTCTTGCAGCCTCGCTGTACACTCTGCACAGGCGCTGTTGAATACAGGGGATGACATCATAGCGGCTCACGCAGGTTCCCATCTGACCATTGCCCATATGGCCGTGCTGGCAAATCACAGCTTGTCCACAGTTTTCGTGTGTGGTGTGAAATCTTCAGAAAAAGCAGCAGAATTGAGGAACTTGTTCAGTCACATGGGGTGTAAAAGTAGGTATTAAAACAGTTGGTATGCATCAAGTGTTGTAATATAGATGTTTGTGCTATCTGTAAATATGGCATAATTCTGTCAGAATTCAGAGATCCCTTGTTTGAGGACTCAGGGAGGGCAGTAACAACTTATTATTTGTCACAAGGTGAACTGATAGCTGTTCAGCTACAGTCAAGTTCACCAGAGGCTGCACCTTAATCACGTCATAGGTGCAGGCTCTGAAATGCCAGGGTAAATTTTCCCATGTAAGTACTGACTGTATAGCAGTAGGTGTAGATGGTAGCTGGGAACTCTTGGGTGTGTTTATTTGGTGTCTTGGCTGTTGCTTTCCGTCTGATTTTCAGCTGTTTGAGTGTTAACCCAAAGCACGTGCGCTTGTCCAGTTTACCCGGAGGACACGGTCAGAACAGAGCGCAGCAAGGCTCTGGAGCCCTGCTAGCAGCCTTCCCAGTGGGAGACCCCAAGCTCTAGCCAGTCCTTCGACCTGTTTGAAATCAGCAGGGAGGGTCTGGGTCTGGCAGGCTCTAGCTCTGTGGAAGGCTGCGTAACACCGCTGTCTCTTCACCGTTACCACACTGAAATTGTGTGGGCTTGCTTGCACGTAGAACTGTGGAGCTTTCCCCTTTTTTCCAGATATTCAGTTGTTACATGAAGACTTTACTGAGACTGGACCAACAGACCCGAGACTTCAGAAAGCAACAGTTATTTTGCTGCTGCCGCCGTGCTCTGGGCTGGGTGTTGGCAATCCAATAGACTTTATTTTAAATGAAAATGGAGGTAACTTTTGGTGCAATAGCTAGCTCCTGCTTTCTGGTAGAAATAGGATTCAAGTATTGTGGTCTGGACATTGTAGCTGCTCCAGTAAATTGTATCATTTTATGAAAAAGCCCTTCCTTATTTTAAATACTACAAAACGTATATATGAAATAACTTGCATAATTCTGTGTGTCTGCTTCAGTTTGACAGCATGAAGTTTGAGGGTTATTCTGAGGAGCAGAGTGCATATAGCCCATCTTTTAAAGTAAAAAGTCTATAGACAGAACATTTATTTCAAGATACCAATGTATATATAATTTTCTGTTGATTACATTCCTTTATTGACTATTTGTGTAAGTCTGTTCACTGTACAATTTTCATTAAAGAGAAGCAAATAAGGGGCAGTAGTAATTATGGGTAAAGAGGGGAAGAAGAATCATGTAGGCACTCCTGAGTATTGTAGTTTGTAAAACCTACCTTCCCACTGCACTGGTGGTAACCAGGTCTGTCACCAAAGCATTTTCCACAAACAGCTGAATTTTAAGACGCCAAGTTGCAATAACAAATTTTGCATTTAGATGCAGGATTGCTAAGAGACCTTTTCCGGGGATCTGTGTCTGAAGATAAACTCAATATTCTTGCTGAGAGGCAGCTGAATGAGTTGATGCACGCAATGGAATGTAAGTGTGCTAGCTGTCCGGTTTCTGGGAAGACCTTGTGCTGTCAATTCCATTGTACTATCACCAGTTTTTATATCGTTAAAAATACACTGATTACTCTGTTAGTTAACAGTAAGTGTGTAACCAAAACCCCTAAATAATGATCTCCTCATGTTTGAAGGTGTTTCTGTGTCCTAGTATTCACCAGCCATTACCACAATAATCTGCAGCGTTGTGTGGAGAACTGGCTTAGTCGTACTCTGCTCTGGAAAAGTTGTAAATGTTGTCTGACTCCGTCTGCCTGCTGCCACTTTCTTTCCCCTCCTTTGGTAGCCGTGTGAAAACACTGCGTGCAGCTTTGTGTTTGTGCTGAAACCTGTGAATATTTGAAAAAATTTTAATTATTGAAAAACACTAGAGATTGAATATTAATGTATGCAGGAGGATATATTTTGTTGGTAAAAGTGACATCCATGCATAATTTTTATGATGCTTTCAGTCCTTACCAAACCACTGTATTTATGAGGAATTTGAACAGTGGAAAATTTTTGTTTGTTTTGTAGTTAACAAAGTACAAAGTATTGTTTACTGCACTTGTTCAGTTTACCCAGAAGAAAATGAACTCGTAGTGAAAAAAGCAATGGAGTCTGGAGTGGAAGGAAATAAAGTACAACCATATAGGTACGGAACGAGTCGTTTGGTCTATGGGAAAATTGAAGTACAACTTTAATTTGTAGCATAATTCTTATCCTAGACTGATCTGTACCTTGCATTTGATTAACACTTAAAATAGTTTTTTGCCACCTCTCATTCCATTCAATGTTACGAGAGAGCCGAGTAGTATCCTCTTGACTTTTTAATCTAATCTTTTTGTTCCCATCTGAAACTGGTTGGAAATAACATTGTGGTGAACTTCTAACAGAGCTATCACCTTCATCCTGCCGGTATTCAGAGATTCTTAAAATGTGAGAATAATGTGGAAGAATAAGAACCTCTGCTGTAGGATTGCTCATCCTTGTATTCAGATGAATACAAGGGGGGACAGGTTGCAGTAAGAGAACATCCTGTGCAATGGTAACAAATACATATGAAAAAAGTATGCGTTTGTGTATACTTTATATCATACACGACCTGTCGGCTGGAGCAGTTGTTAAAAGACTGACAGGTTCTTTCTGGACTTTCAGCCACAGCGGATAAATGCAAACAGTTGGCACGTGCTTGCACATAGCTGTAACAGTCGCTTAGAGGATGCAGGTTAAGAGTTTATGTTGCCAAAAGCATAGGGGAGTAATACTGTATTTTTCAATTTTGTATTATCTTAGATGATGTTAATGACTTGGCCATCATGGGGAAAGGTACTGTGGTTCAAGATACCATTCAGTGTATTAAAATTTTGCATGATTAAAATGGTAAATATTAACTGTGGCCAGTCCACAGAATTTTTGAGAGAGGTGTGTTATGCGTAGCGTTAAGATACAGTACAACAAAATGCATCTTTCTTGCAAATCACCAATAGAAAAGAGCAACCTGCTTAAAATTTTATGCTAAATGGGATGAAATCAGGGTATGTCTTGCCAGCGATGCTGTGCTAGTCCAAAAGCATTTATGGACTCTTGCTGTAAACTGTGTTTTCCTTTGGGATTTGAAATTTTCTGAAGCCTGGCATGTCTTGACTTCTACGCAGCTATTACCCTATGGGGAGAACTAGGGGGACCTTGGAACATAATGTTCTCTGAATTATTTGAACACAAATAATACATAAATTCGTTACATATATTACAGAATTTATATATTTTTAAAAATCTGACCTTTTTTCCCAGAGCTTTAATTTTTTCAGAAAAAATGTCCCCATTGTCTAAAACACTGCTCCCCCCCCAAAGCCAAAACAAATCTATTCAGTGTTTTGCAGAAACATTGTGAAACTTGTTACACCACCAAATCGTACTTTTACTTTCAAATACAAGGCAATTTCAGATGGTCAGAAAGGGAGAACAAAATTACATCAGGATTTTTGAGTAAATTTGTGACTGAAGACTGATTGAACTTCATAAATGACGATTCCAGAATCACTTCCTCCTTCCCTGTCACACATATCCTGGATGTTCTCATGCCTCGTTCTTGCCACAATAAAGCTGCCAGTAACCAGCATGAACAGAGCAGTAACAGAACACCATAAATAAAGTACAGACTGTGATTATGCTTGTCTTAAGATGAAAGCTCAAGCCATTTACGATGCATGTACTACTTACGACAGTTCCTTTTACGGGCTCCTTAGAATTAATTAGGTAACTTACTTGACTACTAGAATGCAGGATAGAATGAAAAACTCTTGCAGAATTACTAGCCCCTGTGTTCACAGGAGTGGCTCTGAGAGGTGAGTTATGCTAATAAAATGTCCCGTGTGCTCAGCACAGATCTGCCTAATATCAGTTTCTTTTTCCAAGAAAATTGAGAGCTTTCAGGAAGCTCTTACAGAAGTTGTGCTTATGTGTGTTGTATCTGCTGGCATTACTCTGGAGTGGGGCTGAACAAAATAAGGCTGTGCTGGAGTTTGGGGTCGTACAGCTGGGCTTGGGGCTGTGACGTCGTCAAGGTGGTTTCAAACATGTACCCGCTGTCTAAGCTGAGCTTACCTGAAGGACATGGCAAACAGTTTACAGCAAAGGCTTTACCTTACCTGAGGGTACACATGGCAAACAGGTGCGCATGGAGGAGATGCTAAGCCATGCATTTCCCTTTGGCTTATCAGATTTAATTTCTGCATCAATTTTCAGAGCCAGACCATCCATGAAAGGGATTCCTGGTCACAGTCATCTGTATACGTCAATCAAAGTAAAGATTGTCACTTCTTTTACATTGGATGACCAGATCTAAAAGCAAAAATCTCCTGTGTGTCTCTGGGCATAGAATTTTATTTAGTAATGCAAGGAGGATGTGAGCCTTGTAGTCTGTTTTACTAAGTTCTGAGGTACTTACAAAAAAATTCAGATTATGGTGAAGACTTGGGAACAAACAGTTTTGCAGACTTCCCATTAGCAATGGAGTAGCCGGCCAAATCTGGATATTGCTTACAAACACGAAATGCATTTCTCTGTAACCATCCTTGAACGAGTTCTGTTCCAAGAGGATCAGTGGAGCACTGAGGAGGGGCTGTATCTTCCAGTCCTCAGGCAACGCGAGGGGGGAGCGGGGGATAAAAATTGTGTTCAGGACATTTTGATAGCGTTTTTCTGTACGGAAACAGCTTAGTACTGGTTTAGCAGCCGTACGAGCCAAGTCCTTGAGGCGTGTCAGTACTGGGCCCAGCCTTGTTTAACTTCTTCATCAGCGACCTGGATGAAGAGTTAGAGTGTACCCTCAGCAAGTTTGCTGATGACAAAACTGGGAGGAGTGGTGGATACACCAGAAGGCTGTGCTGCCATTCAGCATGACCTGGACAGGCTGGAGAGTTGGGCAGAGAGGAACCTGATGAGGAACAAGGGCAAATGCAGGGTCCTGCACCTGGGGAGGAACAGCTCCATGCATCAGTACAGGCTTGGGGTGGACCTGCTGGAGAGCAGCTCTGCAGAGAGGGACCTGGGTGTGCTGGTGGATGACAGGTTGACCATGAGCCAGCAGTGTGCCCTGGCTGCCAAGAAGGCCAGTGGGGTCCTGGGGTGCATTAAGAGGAGTGTGGCCAGCAGGTCGAGGGAGGTTCTCCTCCCCCTCTACTCTGCCCTAGTGAGGCCCCATCTGGAGTA
>Ga0065711_1041077_pt1 | contig 16427 bp, 11 predicted proteins | sample Hoacrofraction12_FD_59098 | JGI IMG/M metagenome (GOLD analysis project Ga0065711, IMG submission 59098) | Hoatzin crop microbial communities from Cojedes, Venezuela - Epithelial fraction 12 v2 (version 2) | ecosystem: Host-associated > Birds > Digestive system > Esophagus > Crop | place...
GGGGGGGGGGGGGGGGGCGGAAAGAAGGGTGCATTTAAAGCAAGTAACTGCAAACTTTGTCGGGAGACACAGATTAGCAGCCCGATGACAAACATCAGATAACCATGTGTAAAATACTTTTTAGCACTTTTTCAAAGCATCGTGACCGGAAGATACACATCAAAAATACTGAACTCAGCTAAAAGGATAAATTCGGCTCTAGGTGCTCCAGCGTTAATGTAGTGCAAGTCCAGTGACTTCGGAGGAACTGCTCCAGATACAAAGCAGTGTAGCCAGAAGCAGACTGGCTGGTAGCCTGCATAAACAAGCAAAAAAGATTTTCATTTTTTAAAAAGCCATATAAACTAGTTCTAGCTAATTACGTGACAGGGGCCTGGGTGTGAAATAGCAACTGCAAAGCCTCAGGGACCAAGCCAAGAACCTATGATTTGCTCTCTACAGCTTATAAAAACCTTCCCAAAACTTACGCTCCAACAGCTTTCCTACTTTCCATTGCAAACTGCACACACTACTCCACTGCTGCCCTCCTGCAGGCCCCCACCATTGCCCTCTACTAAATCTTTACCCTTTGTCTTACAGTCTGAGGCTAATTTCAGGTTCCACAGCTAAACCAGCAGCTGTTTCCAAGCAGAAAGCACATTTTGTGTTCATTTTATGGAACATTCAATGTTGGAGCAGCTGAAATCATACTTGCCCCACAAATAAATTTTAAAACTTTTCTGTGAAACTCCCTCAAGTTGAAATTAAACTGAAAAGTGCCAAACTTGTGTTACTGAAACTCAGTTATTAGTTTGGAACAAGAAACAAAAGTTCTGGAGTCTGTGGGATGATACTGTGCCTACTCACTATTAAAATGCAGAGTAGAATCTAAGCTGTCTCTGTAAAAAATAACTTGAAGGGAGAGATGTCTACATGAGATATATATATGATCCCAGGTGAAATTCAAGATAGCCGAGCCCTCTCAGGAAGGCAACGCTAGCCAGCTCTGCTCCCTCACTCGCCTGACATGCCAACACACCCAGGCTAGACTGTAAATTAATTCAGCCACATTAACTTTTCCTGGTCCTTAAGTCACAAGTGATGAAATCTCATTCATTTATGCAAGCAACTGGAAGATTTATTGTAAATAAAGTTCTGCACATTACACAACTGGCTAAAAATCATAATTAGAGTTGCACTGGGAAACATGTTTTATTTATTCTGACAGTAGTCTGGCTTCAATAATCCTAGCATGATAAATGTCCCTAAAGTTTGCAGAGTTTCAGCAACTAAAGACCTTATCACAGACATGAAAGTGGAAACGTCTGACTAGGTTTGATGTGGCTTACAAGAGGTCCCGAGCAGTTCTGTTGCAGAGCATCATTTTAAATCAGCACCAGGGCACTAAGAGCTAGTGGGAGTGCCTTCATTCATTGTAAATCAAAGAAATGAAATTTTCTGCCGCTATTAAACTTCCAAGACCTTGGTACGAAAGCTAGGACACGTCTGCACAAATTAGCAAGGTTCTAGGATAGGGAGAAATGACAGTCGGCTTGCCGAGCCGACAGACCCTCTGGAAAAGGGTCAGTGACACCATTAATAGGATGCAGACATTCCCAATCTCCAGCTATTCTGCACCCTGCCAAGAGTTCTAGTGCTTTCTTTCTTTATCGTTTTAAGTACAATTTCAGGCCCATAAAACATCAGAGAAGACAGAAGCTATTATGCTGGCCATGACAGGAGTCCCTAATGGGACACGCATACTCTGCAAATACCTAGAACTAATGATGCTGTGCTTTTACTGTTCCCCATCTGTTCAAGGGTATTTTAAAACGCACCAAATCAGGTTTACCCCTATAATGTTTATTGCTGCTCTGAGACTAATAAATGACTCGGAGTGCAATCAAACGTTTATCTGGCTTTGCTCATTCTTGAAGAGGAGACGAGCCCAGTCCACTTGCTTTTCGTGCAGGGCATCCTGTAAAGCGTTTTATCCAACTCAGCCACGGAGCACGATCGCTGCTTTACGTGAAGACCCTCATCTAGCAGTCAAGTTGTTGCAATACAGCAGAAGAATCAAACCCGTCTATCTTCAGAATAACGGATAGGTTATGCACAGAACAGCCCAGAGCCACAACTCCATCCTTCACAGGAGTAAAACAAACTTTATTGTCAATATGGATGATATGCATTTCCACAAATATTTTAGCCAGTCTCTGCTAAATTTAGAACAGCTAGAATATTTCTAGCTCACGTTATGAAAAATAATTCTTTATATTGCTATAAAAAGAACATTCCAGTAGCAAAGAGAGGTGGTGCACAGCAGTTCTCTGTCACAAGTCTCAGTGAAAGAATCTGGAAACCCTTCCCAGCTCCTGCTCTGCAGTGCCGGGATTGGGAACACGGGTACCAGGCTAGTTTGCTGCACGGCAGGCAACAGTCCTTTATTAAATACAGGTACAGAATGGCTTTGTGTATCCTCCTGCCTTCAAAGCCACCATTCCGATATGAACAAATACAGAGGTCAAGTTTGTTTTTGCAGGTGTTTTAAAAGTGAGACCAAACATACTTTTCCATTTTTCTTTTTTCACCCCCTGACACGCACACGTACCTTAGAAGCTGGAAGTGAACAATAAAGCACGGTTTCCTTATGAAGCCAACTCTGGTCATCGCATGGATTCTCCAGCCATCTGATGTGGCGTGGCTTATGAGCACTACAGCTGCACATTCAGAAAAACTCAGTTATTAGAGAACAGCCAAACCATCAACTGCTGCCACAGAAACCCTTTTGGAAGGAAAATTTAAATAAAATAGGGAATAATACTAACGTATTTTAGGAAGGCAATGATGAAGGAATGACACACTCCTAAGGATTAATTGTATTCCACAAAGAGGAAAGCAAGTAACCATCCATTTGCCATAACCTAAGAAAGCACCCTTTTCATAAACATATGGAAGCATTAAAAAAAGAAAATCCATTATTTTGTAACTTTGAAGCTTGTATCAAGTTACATTTCGTCCTTTCAAAATTTGCTTGTTATCTGCCAAGACTGTTTTGCAGTGTTTCTAGCTTCTACGCCAGAGCAAATGAAGAGAGAATGGCGTAAATTAACTGCCTAGGAGCTAGAAAGCAAAGCTTGCCCATGACTTTAGCATATGATACAACAACAAGTACTTTTCATTAATTTATTATTGGCAAACCAGCAAAGAGATAGGAAGAGATGAAACTATGCGTCATTTTATCTCCAATTTAGAATGCAGAGCTTAACTGAGGAGCACGTGCCCTCACTGTATCATATCCAAAGGTGCTTTGATTTAATTATTAGAGAAAAATATCTTTAAGTGAGTCTGAGGTATGGAGCTCATGCTTTACACAGACCTGATCAATGATTCATGACCAAAACAGACATTATATATTGTCTGCAAAAGTTACAGCACAGTATTTATTTAACAGCAGAATGCAATGGTTTCTCCAAAAAGAAGACTGCATACATCAAAATCAAACTTCTACAGATACAAAACAAAGCCCTTGAAACAGAATACCTGATAAAAGGAGAAACTTTCAATTCATTAATCAGTCAAATTAATTAGAAAAAATGGCTTGGAGGAAAGGAAAGTTCAGGAAGTAACAGTATTCCGTGCAGCAAACAGATTTTACAAAAATGACAGAGTCATCTTAAAATTCACCTCTTGATTTAAAATACCCACTGGCAACAATAACAAAAAAAAACCCCACCATTCCACTTAGACTTCCATCCTCATGTGAAGCCAAGTTCCTTATTTACAAGTCAAGGGAAAAAACCCTTGAGCTCATGAACAAGTAGCACCCACCTCCTTTACTGCACGCACAGAGTTTGGATGCAGGAGTGTTGGTGGAGCGGTCGGAAAGGCAAAGGCAGCGGGGTCCTCAGCCAGAAACTCCGGGTGCTCTCCGCTTTAGCGGCTCAGCCCAGGCGAACGGCTGCAGAGCTCTTATTGCCAGGGAAGCCAAACCAATTTTTGGTAGTTCTAAAAATAATCATGCCCATTTATACGGATTCAAGCTATCAACATGGCTGTAGTGTTGCTGACTCTGGATGCCCCAATAAAGGGAGAATTTCTGGACTGGAGTATCCGGAGGGGGCGAGGAAGGGAACTGGAACTGCAGTGTTATCCTCGCAATGAAGAACCGACGGAGACCAGAGGTGTGCAGGGATAAGTATTCCCCTTTTACAAGGGGGGGAATCAGCTTTAAAAAGCAAGAATATGTTTTCATAATCCAAGCACCTGAGCTCTTCTAGCTCCCACTGTCCTTTTATTGCTTCTGGAGGTCAGTATGTTAAGGTTTTGGGTTTTTGTTTGCTAAAAAACAACAAAGCGACATACAATGGTTTTTGGAGCTGTTAATAAAAATGACACCTGAACTCTTTTAAACATACCACAGTACTTAGTTACTCCTGAGCTGTCAATGTTTGCAATGTGTAACATCGTTAAAAATCCGAAAAGTTGGCAAAATGCACCCCCCCCTCAAAAAAAAAAGAAAAAAGGAGAAAAGCTTTTCCCAGCTGTAGCATCTGTTAAGTCTAACTAGCTGACAAGTGCTTCTGATGAAACGCGCTTGCCAGAACACTACATAAGAGGAGGAGGGACTTTATGGAGGAGGGAACGCAAGCTATTTTTCTCCTTCCCTCACCCACAAAACGCACAATACCATTTGCAAACACCAAAGAAACACCACAGCATCCTGGTAACATGCAACACGAGGCGATTTCACGGGCCGCCGCAGCGCGCGTAGTTATCTCTGGGTCGTGACCTGCGGTAGTATAACAGGAGCGCATGCTATCCCAGCAAAAGATTCTGGAAAATGTAAGTCCCTTTCCCACTCATCAGTTTCTGTGTTATACACCTGCACAATGCTTGTAACATTGTTCAGGTGCCAATTGTACCCTCCTACGATATAAATCTTTTTTTCTAGTAAACAACAGCCAGCTTCCGACTGACCTGCACGCATAGGGCTCACCGTTGTCCATTGGTCTGTCTCAGGCACGTAATATTCCACTGCCAGAACATCAAAACAACGGTCAACATGGTCCATGCGGCCTCCCAGAGCGTAAATCCTGTTGTTTGCACTGACCATGGCATGCAGAACTCTGGGCTCATTCATTGGGGTTTTAAACTCCCACTGATCCGCAGCGGGGTCGTAACAGTGCAAGGCTTTTTTGTCTTCCACCGAAATCCCATACCCACCTGATATGTACAATTTGTCGCCTACCGTGGCTCCAGCATGCCCCCACGTCCTGCGTTTCAGGGAGCACACGTAAGTCCACTCATTCATTTTGGGGCAATACTTCTCTACGGAGGCCAAGCTCCCCGACCGGTTCCTCCCACCGGTGGCATACACCATGCCGTGGAGGACGTTGAGCTGGAACTGGATCCTGCTCTCCTGCATAGCCTGGATGCGCAGCCACTGGTTCAGATGCGGATCGTAACGGTAGCAGATATCCACAGCTCCCTCGCCGCTCCGGTACTGCAGGTGCTGCCCTCCTACGATGTAGACAAAGTTGTCGAGCACGGCCACGCAGGAGTGGCTGCTGCCCACCTCCATTTCTGTCAGCTCCTTAAACTGGCGGACGCCGGCATCCGGCAGGTAGTAGACTTTGCAGCTCACAGTGCGGTCGTTATCGGTGTAGGGAGTGCCACCGAAGGTGATGAGGGACAGGACATCCGAGCGGATGGTGGTCCGAGGGGACTGCATCTCGTGCTGACGAAAGGGCAGGATCTGGTAATTGAATGCTTCCAGCAAATACTGCCGGCACAAGACGTCTTCCACCATGATGTCCAAGGTCTGGACGCTGTCCACCAGCTCCGAGGACTTCATCAGCGGGAAGCGGATGTGGCAGAGCACCTGGCTGGCGTTGGCACGGCGGGTTGGGTCGTACTGCAGCCAGCGGACGGCAGCACGGAAGAGATCTATTTCACTGCAGCTTTTCAGCTTATTGCTCTGCAAGAAGAAAACAAGGCGCTCCAGCGGCAGGTGCAGGAAATCCTCTTCCTCAGAGATCTGGAGGAAATGCCTAAAAGTGAATGCATCCACCGATTCCTTCAAGGATGCAAGGCTAAAGGTGGTGGCCATCTGCCCGATATTGAGACACGTTTCTACGCTCATGGCAGACTTCAGAAATTCTTCGCAGAGCTCCACGACAGGCACCATCTGGAGGAAGACAGCAGCTCCCAGCACATCCTGAATACAGTCAAGATCAAGAGTCACTTCAGCACTGTACGCAAAGTCTATTATGTGTTTCAGTCCTTTTGCAGACACACCTTTCAGTTCGATCACATCTTGGCTGGCTTCTCTCATCCCGCCTGTGAACATTGCCCTGGAGGACAAAAACACAAACAAAAATTTTTCTCCCTTTAAATAGATGTAAAAGGATGTATAACTTGAGATTTATTTTTTTTTTAACATACTGATTCTCTTAGGGAGGACGGGGAAGGTGGAGGATAAAACAAGGCTAAACCTCTAAAAGCCAGGAGAAATTAGAGTATGCAATTACTTACATAAAGCTTGCATAAACAATGCGCTAAGAAGTAATATTCAGCTATCAGAAAGTGAAGTTTTTCAATCCTACTGGCAACAAAAAGAAGAGCGGACCACAGGACAAAGCTTCAAGAAGTAAGTAGAGCTACCAGAGCAGGGAGTGTAGTACACTGGACACCAAACAATCCAGGATATTCAACAACCAAAGGACACAACGGGATCAGCAGAAATCAGTAACCACACCCTAGGAGTTGAAGTATGCAGGATCTGTGAGCACTAAGGAAGAATACACTTTGGAAGACACGGGTGTTGAGGAGGTCTTCGATCCGCTGAGCTTGCCGGCAGCACTGCCTTCAGGCTGAGCGTTCAGCTGGCCCACTGTATCGTAAGGCGAGCTACGAAACGGCTTCACTATTGCAGATGCAACGCATCTTATGAACAGCTTCGGTCATCGCAGCAGAACCTCCCTTCCAAGGTTCATTCCCAACGCTTTCAGAAAATAGGAGTTGCAACCACTCCAGAAAATGTCTGTCATGTTGCAGTACGACGGCAGGGGGCTAACAGGCAATTAAAAAAAAAACAAAACCCAAGATTTTGTTACAGCACAGCTGCAAGCACATCAGTTGACCAGGCCACGCAGAGATTAGGCCCGAGATCACCTCCTGGGGAGGCTTCTAAATTCCACAGGAAGCACATACCACGCCAAGGACTGTGCGCAGACATCTCGTAAACCGCTCCTCTAGAGCGGTGCTGCATTTCCCAGCTACGGGGCCTGTGGGCATGATGGGGACACAACTGCACATTTGTTTTTTTATACGTTTACATTAAATTTCAGCAGTTTTTCTTATATATGGGTAGCTCGGGGGCAAAGGTTTGCGCTCTGTGCGGCGTTCAACAAGCGGTAGCAGAGCAGTTCTGGGGAAGCCAAAGTCAAAACAGGTTGCTGGAAGGACCGTGACACGGAGTTTCACCATTCGCTGCTGTTGTACACGCATCACAGCACGGCTGCAGACTGCCACACAAAAGACCTGTTAAACCGCTGCCAGCTGCCGGCGCATTTTGGGCTGGTTTTCCCACCATCGATAACCTACTCTTTTCCATCGGAAAGGTGAATTCATTGTGGAGGCACGGTGTAATTAGAGCTGCCTTAGGAAGCTGCAGTGACTCTCAGGTGCAAGTTAGTCAGAAAAAATGCTCAACAGACCCTGCTCTCCTGCAGCAACACAGGAATAAAGGAATATCTTGGGAGCGCTGTCAAAAGACAGGAGTTCCAAGTTTCCTGTCCAAACCAGGCTAGAAAACCTGCTGCCGTCCAGCATAAACCCACAAAATCCTAAATGACCTAAATAAGGAAATATCTGCATATGAAATCAGCTTTCTGTAACCGAGTGACCAGGAATACTGTTCGCAATTATTTGTCCATATAGCGGATGAGAGCATTCTGCTAAAATCCCCTCGCATATCCCGTGTCACAGAACAGCGTGCTGCCCTGATCCCTTGCCCCAGAGGACAGGCAGACATATGTGTACTCGTGCATTAGCTATGCAGACCTGAACGTGCCTAAGGGAAGAAAAGCATTATTGTTGCCATGATGAAGACAAATCATCAAATAGAATGCAATTCCTTTAAAAAGTGTTACTGTTCTAAAATGCTGATTATATAAATGCCTCGATTTCCCTCCCCCCTTCTGCATAAAACCAGAGTATTTTCAAAAGCTAGATTATTCTGCCATTGTTCCCCAGGACAACCTTCCTTAGCACCACACAAGTTATAACAAGAAACCTACTCAGCAATTACATTTCGACAGCGAAAACACACTAGCAGTGGCACTGCATACAGCATTTATGAATACAAATAGTGCTATTAGCATTTGGTGGGAGATCAGCTCCATCATTAATTGCACGGCTGTTAGGGAGAGTGATAAGCTTGGAAGGTTTATGTCACCAAAGGGAGAAGAGAAGGGAACAGCCTAGAAAATCTGTGTGTACATAAGACAGACATCAGCAGAGCAGCTGAAGGAATGGGCAAAGGGATCCAACAGACATGCCAAGCGACACCGAAGGCCCTGCTCTCGGTTACCTGCTCAGCAAACCTGCTCGGGCCAGGAAGGCACCTACACACCAAGGGATCACCAACCCCGCTGAGCAGCCCTTCTCCCCTCTTATCGGCTGCAACGCGCAGTCTGGAACAACACCCAGGTCGAGTTCTCTGCTGTTCTGAACCTTCCCTATACCCAGTGCCTCCAACATGCCCTTCACTTGACACTGCTACTGGTGCTGCCAGAAAGGACCCCTAACTTGAAACAGAAGTCATTCCAAGTCAGAGAACCATCACAGTTTGACAGAAGCAAGATGGATGAATACGTATTTTCGCTTAAAAGTTACTTTTCCTGCTCTGCAATTGGCTCCCTCTGCATTAATTTGGGTGTGAAATCTCATCTCCATGCTTCAGTTTTCTACTCACACAAGATGGGACAGTTCTCCCCTATCTCCCGGGGGGCCAGGGAACGCGCACACACAAAGCGCTTCACACTCTTCAGCCTGTGAACAGTAAGCACTACAGACAGATCAGTGGTAGTTAAAGATAACATGAGCAGGCACCATCGTTCAATGGGATGACTCATTTCAGAGCCCTCGCTGCCACTTCAAAACCATCTCAGGTAGCTCCAGGGCAAAAGCCTGTCTCCTCCAGCGGGCAGAGCACCTACCAGTGCTGCCCAGGTGGGTTCAAGACCTGGGCTTGAACTTGCGTCTTGGCCCAGTGACTGTAGTCAAACAAACCTCAGCTGCATTCAGAGGGACCTCTGCCTGCCCGTGGGTAATCCCACAGACATCCGTGGGGCAAACCAGACCTCCAAAGGGTTGTGTGTGGGTGTGATTTCGGGGTGTGGTGGGGAGGTTGGGGTGGGGGAGGATGGGGAAACAGAAAACCAATGGGAAAGGTAAAAATGCCTGCTTCCCTATCGGATTCTCACCTGAAATAGTCACTGCAGGCAGCCAAGACAACTTTATGAACCTGAAACACTTCATTATTTATAGTGAGGATGACATCAAGCAGCTGAGCCTGAGCTCGGAGCGAGGCCAGTCCCTGCAGTAGAGTGGTGCTGTGGCCAGGAGCAGAGAACGTGCATTTCAGGGTGCTGTTCTTGTCAGCCATGCTAAAAACAGAACAAGAGAGACAGGCTGGTTTTAAATTAAAACAATATGTGGTATACCTACAAAGCATGCTGGGGAAGATACTGTAACACGAAGCAGTTTGAACGCAAATTCCCAGCTCAATCGCCACACAGAACATCATGACATCAGTCCCTCAGTTGTATTCCCTTCTCCCAATACAAAAGAGACTTCCAATTTTTTAAATTATACTTTCGCATTACTGACAACCCGTCACGCTGCAGCACACGTGGGCTTCAGAGACCATCCAAACATCAGCTAGTGGGGCCAAAATCTCCAACAAACACTGGTGTCCCCACACTACAACTACCCCAGAGTCCACCCTGACCTTGACTTCAACCACGAGACCGAAGCACAGTTGCTTCTTCTTCTCACCACCTATCCTGACTGCAGCTGTTAGACGCTCCATGCTGTCCAAGCACGGCCCTGCTCACCCTATTTGATCCTTTCCTTATGCCTGACCCTCACGAGAAGAGCAAAAGAAAAAGATTACATAGCACTGGCTGCTCTAAATAACGTCAGCTGTTTGAACTGCATTGTAAACAGTCCCCTCCCAGTGTAAATATTTCCTCGGCTTTCCCAATGCCTCTCGCACATGTTCCCCAGTGCAGAGAGCATCATCCTTCGATTCGCTTGGCCTCAGATGCCCTTGTCAGTGAGAAGGTGGCATTTGGAGGCGAACATCAGCAGTATCTCCGCGCACGTGGAAAAGACTATTAGATGCTCTGTGCTCCTCTGAAAAGAACTACAGTCATGCTGCAGACTTCCTGAGCAAGGCGACAGCGGGCCAGCATGCCCTGCCCACCAAACAGAGTCCACTCATGCCAACAGCAGTGATCCTAAAGTCATCTGCAAATTTAATCCAACTCTGAACTACTTTTCAGGATCAAGAGCCGAGTCCTTCTGGGAAGAAAACACACACGAGAACCAGTATTCAGGATGGGGTTTACATTTTCAGAAGCGACCTGCTATTTGATCTCTGCATTTTAAGAAATTTTTTATGGATGCGTGATACAAAAAATCCCAAGCACATTGTACCGGATCTGGAAAGCTGCATTACTTGCTCCCAAGTCCACAGTGGAAGAGTGCACTTAGCACTGTGCTTAAAGAGTATTATTGTTATTATTATTTGGATAGAATCTACCAACAAAGCAAAAAAATATGGTACAGAGACTAGGTCCCAGTGTGCTCGGAGCCGTACAACCTCATCATTTACTAACAACTGTCCCTAAGAGTTCACTAGCTAACCAACAACAAAAGCCACACACAATGCACGAAACAAGTAGGCAAGGTCAGCGCAGAGTCAGGGAGATGGGATAACCCAAAAGGGGATGTGAACAATCCTCAAACAATAAGGAACAATGGACAGGACTTGCTACTTGCCTAACTTATCGGATCGCAATTTCCTGCGAGCTTTACAGAAGAGGCGAGTTAGGGGAAATCTGTGATGTTCATCAGAGCACTGCAGGGGCAGCCGCCTTGTGCGAGCGGCTCCAGAGCTCGCTGGGGTGCTGCAGGATGCAGATATCGAATCCCCACAGGCTTGGGAACGCACCTCAAGCTCCATACGAGTTCCTACAGGGACGACTGACACCGGTCAGCCGGGCTGCTTGCAGCACAGATCTGAAATTCCAACCCTAATGTCAAAGCACACTGAAGTCTTAGTTCAGCGAGTGGAGTCCAGCTACAACATCCTTCCTACAATAAAAAGGATTAGCAAAACGTCAGTTGCTGACAAGACCTTTAGCCGTTACTCCGCGAGCCAAGAAACATCTATCCACTCCAGCTCTTCCCAAGGCGAAAGAGGCAAGGGATCGGAGTGAGTGCGTGAATATTCATCACGTCAAACTCCTTTTACTCTCCTCTCTGGAACAACGGCTTTGATTCGCTGGAGGACACGTTGAGCATAAGCAAGGAAATGATCTCGCCTCTGAACACAGTATCGTTCACCGAGCAAACTCATTTTGCTTCACGCTGGACAGGTAAAAATACACACAGAGAGCTCTGGTGGCTCATCTGGGAGACGGTAACTCCTGACTTTACCATAACTTCATTAGGCTCGATCTCCTGCAGGATTCTTCTCATGGGAATTTTCTTCAGCGTTTTTTTCATACCAGTTTTAAATATTCCTTTTCCTAGCCGAAGGGCTTACCCAAATACGATTGCTTTCACTATATCCACAACTCTCCCAGCGTGGGTGCCTCTCCAAACAACAAGCTTTACCTGAACAAACACTCCTCGTTTTTCCTTTTTCTCAATTAACTTTCACAGGCACTGTTAATAACCAGAGTGTAAGTTTAAAGCAGACGGAGGACTAAATCTGGGCGGGTAGATATTTCTGTGCTGGAATAAGAGTGTTTGCATGTGCGATTCATTTCAATAGGTAATTGTGAACAGCTACCCCTGAAAAACTCCCTGTACTCGTTCCTTTGTCTATTTACAGGTATAGAATAAAAGGAGCCCATGATTACACAATCCTTCAGGGGAGGAAAAATAACGACAAAACAAAACAAAACCTAACAGTAAGAGAAATACTGATAATGTCCAGTTTTCTTCAGCTTGGAAAAAAAGAATTTTTAGAAGAATTACATAAGCTGGAAGCAAAATAAAATCCACACAAAGCATAAGAAATCAAGCAGGAGACTTTACAGAAAACGAAGCGGGGGGAGGAGAGGTGAGAAAACAGCAACAAACGCTGCCTGCGCCGCGGTTAGTAACCGGGGATCTGTGCTAAAGCAGGCTTGGCTCGGAGCAGGCTGGCGTACCGCGGGCACGCCGGCGCAGCGGCACGCATCCTGCCGCACGGCCTTGCTCTCCACTCCTCGCGCTGCCTTCGGAGCAGAGGAAGACGCGAGGCAGCCGCTGGATGTCAGAGACTAGGAGCGGTAAAAAAAAAAAAGCACAAAAGGAAGCCTTGAACATCTCAAAGCGCCTTTGTGAGGCTGTCCCTATCTTCTCTGAGATCTGAATATGCCGTGTACTTGTTGCTTAACAATTTGTTACAGAAGAAACAGCTTTGCAGACAAACTTCGGAAGAGTCGCATCCACTCCTCAGCAGTTCAGAACATGCCTTCGAGATAAAAGCCTTTCATCACACAATAGTGCGAAAGTGTTTCTTCTGCTCCTTCCCCCTTCCCTTTCTGATGGAGGCAGGGCTGGAGAGCTTCTGGAATTTTCCTCGGCTTTTCGTCTTTGTCCTCAAAAGGACGGCGCTGAGTGAAGTCCTTCCCCTGCCGCAGAGCTTTGTGGAGGTTTCTGTGGCCGGAGTGTCCTTTGGCAGGGGCCAAGCACGCTAGCTCGGAGCGAGGCAAGTATGTCTGGCTGCACCCAGTCAAATTTATCCTTTGGAAAAATGTAAAACATAAAAATCACATTCACATCAAGCAGCACTTCCACTGCACGTCCCACGGGCTTCACAGTGATCTGCAAGGGGATCTGAAAATGTTTACATGATCGGGGCCTCTAACATGAATATATTGGCATAAAGGCGACTTTACCAGAACAGAAATCCCACTTTCCATATGGAAATAGCTGGAGCAGTGAAAGGCATCTTTATATTCATGCAACTGCATCCATAGCACGAATGGTGGGGGCAGCTGGAATTCAACAGATGCATTGACTGAGAAGGGCGACCCATTTTGGGCAGCGCACTCAGAGACTCCGATAACATCACTGGCACCCAATTTTCAAAAAGGGACTGCCAGGGAACACGTAATGGGATTGAGGATTTGTCTCCAAGCCACTGCTCTGAAGCCAGATTGCTTTCAGTCCTCTCCAGTCGTTCAGCATGGCGTATGTGATCGCAGCTTGGGGAAAATCAACCCAAAACCGTACGCCCATTGCACACCTGTGAAAATGTTAAAGCAAGGGTTAAGGGAGCAGTTCCAGCCAGAGAGCAGGCAGGGAAGGCAAACAAGCCCAGAAAATCTCCTGCTGCCATACCTATCAGAGGAGCTGGGCCACGTGCTCATCCTTGCCCCAAGCACGCCGACCACATCCTTAGCCGACATGCTTCTGAGCAAGGACTGCGTGATTTTTTGAGCAGAAACAGATGCAGCAAGGAGGCATCTGGATGCCCAAGGGGCCTCTAAAGTCGAGGGGCTGAGAGATATTTAAGGGCCATACTTCAAGAATCAGCTCAGATGAGGCACAAAGAACATCCCAAAGAACAACCGTCCCCTGTCTCTGCCTTCTCGATTCTCCACAACATCACGTGTAATCCAAGATGCGTTTCAAGCTAATGAATCATTTTTACCAAATCTGTACTAATGATTAAAAACATCAAAGCTGGAATTAAAGGCTTACCAAGCATGAGTTCATATTTCAGCGTGTTTGCAACTACTGCACAAGTACAAATGGAGAGAATTATACCAGGCCAGATTATAACATTTCACTGATTGAATTAAATCAGAAAAATCTTCTGCTACACAACTGCCTGTTGTCTTCCTACTCTTCTGCTACAACACGGTTCTCCCTGGGAGGAGGGACAGTTCGGTGCTGGCGAGGCCCGCTCTCCATCCCAGTTCAGCATCCTTGCTGACATCCGCCCCCGTTTTCCCACTCCCAGGGCAGGTGGTGCTCGGTAATTTTTCATACAGGAGAAACTCGAGGGGGTTGGCAAGATTCCTAAGCAGGGCAAACTTCCAACAGGCAGCCTCTACAGTAAACACGAGCTCGAAAGGTAGGACCCCGCGGGGCATGGCTGGGGTACAGAAGAGGAGGGAGGCAAAGCAGCAGCGTGCGTGTGTGTTCGCATGCATCGAGCACGCCGTGCCACGGCTTTTCTGTGGACAAACAAAGGACTCGGGACTGCAAAACAGCCAGCGAGGCACCTTCTGAGCGCTCAAGCCTGCAAGATGTTTTTTAATGGCGAGAGCAGCAGAACTAACACAAAGCTGCAGAGTAACTTTATTTAGAACATAGGGTATGAATATTAAGGACCTGCTTTAAGAACCTTTGAAAGGCAGCATTATAGATATTTTAATAATGCAAATCATTTAATGCCTTTAGTTTCATCCCTAAGTAAAAAACACATTCAGATTCTGATTTTTAAACTACAATTAAGACACTTAAAATCAAAACAAAAGTCAAACTCCCTCGGATAAGTCACTGGTAGCTATGGTTACTGTAATATTTCAGATCCTGAGGCTTTATATCACATGCCCAAATGATGAAAATGAGTTTTCAGCACCTCACACTAACAAATGTTACGTTAGGGCAGAGAGGCTAAACCCTTTACTGCAGATTTGCTGTTTCACAGACTCTTCTCGGGACTTTCGGACAACGTTCCCATGGCCTTTGCACCCCCCTACAAAAAGGCATCAAGAGGTTTCCTTGAAGTTTGGGTGCAAGGAAGATTCGATGCTGCCAGGCAATGAGACTTAAAAATACCTGCCCTGTTAACCTACTTACATTGCCAGCAGCAAGCAAGATTGTCACCAGCACCCCATCAGAAACAACATTTACCATCGCTTCCCTGTCCAAATTAGCAACAACAATAAGGACTTAATGACCAGCCACTAATTAACTATTAACACATCGAATGAAGGGGATGTTTTCCACAGAAACATAATCATCCTTAGGAAAAGTATGCGCGCAAAATCATTTAATCGATCTCTTTGTTCCCTTTTCCACCTCCTTCCCTTAATTTCTCCTATTTCTCTCCTCTGCCTCCACTCATTTTCCTCTCCTGACACCCTCTCCTTCATCAAAGGCAATAAACACAAGTAGAAAGCCTGAGACTAATACCTCTATTTAGAAGTGACTAGCAATTTGGAGTGCTTAAATAAAGAGCTTATAAATGGGTCTGAGTTTTAGAAGGAGTCATGCTTTGTGTGGGGAAAAATGGTCTGCTGTAAAATGCCTGAAGTTGAACAGTGAAGTTTGAAAAGTCTCGTCTTTCATCTCTTACACTTCCAGTCTCAAAATTTAAGGAAAGTTAATGTTTGGCAAAGGGGAGAACGTTCACTATTTCAAAAAAAGAACACAGATCAACAAACCAAGCTTTTTTTCTTTGTGTTACAGGGACCCACAGGCCTGTCCCTCTCACAAAGGGGGAACTGAGGTCGCAGAAGACGGGCCGCCCGCCGCTGGGCTCCCACGCTCGCACTGCCCGACAGCCCCCGCCTGATTCAGCCTTGCACTTAGTGAAAACAGCAATTAAAGGCGTATTTCACAGAAGCCAGGAGGTACCTTAATGTTTCATTTTTAAGTGCTTTCTGAATCAGGTCCTACCGATGCTCTTATCATCATTTGCTTATCTGCACCCGATTTCTCCCAAGCTGGAACCAAGGAAACCCCTATAACCCAAAGTTACAGCAGCAAGTTGAAGCAAGAGGCTTGCCAAGTTGGTTTTTTTAATGTATATATTATTTTTTGTCCCCTGAGAAGTCCCAGACACATTTCCAAATCTCTGTTTTTCTTTTTCCCCAAGCTGGACTCACACGGGGCCCAGCAGACACACACACACACACAGATCCTGCTCCCAAGCATCAATCGGTAGGTTGTTCGCAAGCCAAAGGAGGTGGGATTTTGGTTTCTGCTAAAAGCACTAATGAAACTGGATGTCTGTCAAAAGCTGCCTGGCCTGGCAAAATGGAGCATTGGAGCACAGAATAAAAAAGCAGAGGGCAAAATATCTGAACGCATTAAACTCTGTGCCACCTCATGGAGTTTCAATGTGAGGGACTGGTCAGTACGTGCTGTACCCGGGACAAACTGGGGCCGGGGGGGGGGGAAGAAAGAACAAGATTCTTAAA